>Ga0182037_10000935_pt1 | contig 15029 bp, 7 predicted proteins | sample sta12Cox44000082_FD_125974 | JGI IMG/M metagenome (GOLD analysis project Ga0182037, IMG submission 125974) | Lab enrichment of tropical soil microbial communities from Luquillo Experimental Forest, Puerto Rico - statoxic.12C.oxic.44.000.082 | ecosystem: Environmental > Terrestrial > Soil >... | reverse complement strand
TGGCCATTGGCGTGATTGGCGGGCTACTCAGCTCCATGGTTCTTTCGCTGATCTGCACCCCGGCAATCCAGTTCTACTTGCGCCCGCGCAAGACAACGCAAGCATAAGCGCCTGAGGCAAGGGGACGCCGGCACATCCTTTGAGTGACCAAATGTTAAGATGTTAAAATTATTGCGTCGTCCTTTAACATCTTTCTAATTTTCTTTTCATCTGGCATTTACACGCCTGACGTCTACTCCCTGCCATCGAGCGGTGCGCGTGTGCTCGTGCTCAGCAATGAATGGGCACGTGGGTTTTCTGGTGGATGGTGAACCGAGACGATCGTTCGCCCGGCAAATAGTGGCCTATCTAGTTGAAGATTAAAGGAGTTATTATGCGAACTTTTGCGGGTTGCCTGCTCGCTCTGGTTGGATTGTTTTTGCTCTCTTCGTTGGCCCAGGCGCAAGAACGCAAGGGGGGAATCACCGGGAAGGTCACCGACAGCGGCGGCGGCATACTGCCAGGTGCTAAAATTAGCGTGGACCCCGGCGCAGTTGAAGTGGTGTCGGATGCACAGGGAGAGTTTCTCGTAACCGGGCTCGCCCCTGGCACCTACAAGGTGACCATTAGCTATGTTGGCTTTGCGACCTCCACCAAGAGCATAACCGTAGCCGCCGGCCAAATCGCCAGTGCCGACGTGCAGTTGCCCGTCGCTTCGGAGAACTTGCAGGTTCTGGTTACCGCACCGCGTGCCTCGGGGGAAGCTGAAGCGGTCAACCGTGAACGGACCGCCGATAACATCGTGCAGGTGCTGCCCGCGGACGTGATCCGCAGTCTGCCGAACGCCAACATGGCCGACGCCCTGGGCCGTTTGCCGAGCGTAACCATAGAACGCGACGAAGGCGAAGGCAAATACGTGCAGATCCGCGGCACAGAGCCGCGTCTGGCAAACCTCACCATCGACGGCGTCAACATTCCTTCACCTGAAGCGGGCATACGGCAAATTAAGTTGGACACCATCCCGGCAGACTTGGCGGAATCGGTCGAAATCAACAAGACTTTGCAGGCCAACATGGACGCCGATGGAATCGGCGGCTCAGTCAACCTGGTCACCAAGACGGCGGGGGAACGCCCTACCGTTAACTTCAGCGGAATGGGTGGATATACGCCGATTCTCGGCGGGCGCGGCGTGGTTGAGACGACGGCCACAATGGGCCAGCGCTTCGGGAGCAACAAGAAGTTCGGGTTGCTAATCGGAGGTACTTACGACTGGAACGGCCGCGGTATCGACGACATCGAGCCGGTACCGGACCTAGCAACAGTGGGTGGCCAGCAGGCTCGAATCTTCGATTCCATAGATATTCGAGAATATCGTTATTATCGGAGTCGCTGGGGACTCACCGGAAGCGCGGACTACAAACTCGCCGAGGGTTCGAACATTTATATTCGCGGCCTCTACTCGGATTTCCATAACTATGGCGATCGCTGGGTTTATACGATTAACGACAACCTGTATGTAAACGGTGGGCCGCCGAGCTTCAACGACCAAATTCGGAGGCCCGATTACGCGATTGGAAGTGTTTTAGTAGGTGGCAGGCATGTGCTCTCCACCACGTGGTACTCCTGGGACATCTCCGCGTCGCGTTCGAGTCAGGAGGGCCAGGTCGGGGACCGCACGGCCTCTTTCAGCTCCAACTTAGCCAGTAGTTCATGCCAATACGACTTGGCAAACACGAAAAGCCTGTACCTCCCGCAGTGGACGCCCGCCTGTTTTTCGGAAGCCTACACAAACCAGAGCACGCTTCCCTTGAGTCGAATGCAGGTCAATCATGGACTTACAGCGCAGTTGAATCTTCAGGCTGCGGGGGCCATGGCCAAGCGCTATCACTTCGGCTCGCGCCTGGCCACGATCGAGGTCGGCGGGAAGTTCCGCAATGGCCATAAGTTCGCCAACACGTTCACAGACGATTTCTTTCCGAGCGGAACTGGCACGCCGCTCACGCTCGCTGACTTTCCCAATAGCTTCTCGAATAGCGACTACTATCAGGGGCATTACAAGCTGGGCCCGAATCCCAACTTCTTCACCATTTACAATGCATTTAAGGCTGATCTCGCCGCCAACCCTGGTAATTACACGCTAGTCACCGACTCTTCGAGCCAATTTGACTTAATCGAAAAGGTCAGTGCTGGTTATTTGATGAACACCATCGATTTCAGCAAGGTGCGCCTGGTGGCCGGCGTGCGCTTTGAGGGAACCAACCTGGATACGGCCGCCCCGGTCTTCGATCAAAACGGCAACTTCCTTGGAATCAGCAAGAACAACGGCTCGTATGTGAAGGTGTTGCCGAGTGCTGCTCTTCGGTTTGCTCTGGGAAACAACACCAACTTGCGCTTGGTTTACGGTCGGGGCATCTCGCGGCCCGATCCGCAAGATATTGCTCAGTCGGTTAGTGTCGACAATTCGGCTAATCCTATCCTTGTCAGCCTGGGCAATCCAAATCTCAAAGCCGAGACCGCGGACAACGCCGACGTGCTCCTGGAGCACTACATCAACCCCTTCGGAATCGTCACGGCTGGCTACTTTTACAAGAACCTGACAGAGCCCATCGTTTCGCACGAATTTGTAGTCACCAGCGGCAGCTTTGGCGCCGCGACCTGTACCACCACGGTTACCTGCAGGGTTACTCAGCCATTTAATGCCGGGAGCGCCTGGATCAACGGTTTTGAAGCTGCCTACCTCCAACATCTGTCTTTTCTACCGGGCGCGCTTCGCGGACTCGGCTTTTCCGCGAACTATGGCTACACGGCGTCCCGCACGAGCGGAATTTCGGGACGTACCGATCACCCGAGGCTGATGCGCAACGCCCCGCATACCTGGAACGTCAGTCCCACCTACGACCGCAGCCGCGTCTCGGTTCGGGTAGGGTTGTCCTACAACGCCGAGAACATCGCCGCTTATGGGGACGGCACTCCCGGACCTTTCGGCGACAACTATTTCTATCCGCATCTCCAAATCGACGCGCAAGGGAGCGTGCGCCTGGCACACGGCCTGAGCTTCATCATGTATGGCCTGAATATCAATAATCAAGTCTTCGGCTTCTACAACGGCAGCCAACAATACATGGTCCAGCGCGAATACTACCGGCCGACGATCGCCGCCGGCATGCGTTGGTCGCCTACGCACGAGAAATAAAGGCTGAGGAACAATGCGCCAGACTTGGCGTCGAAACGCGTTGGCTCGTCTGATAATTCTCGCCTCTGTTGCGCTTGTCGGAAAGGCAGAATCACGTCGCTCTGCATCACGACCGGTGCAGAGTGATCAGCCTGCAGTATTAGTAGGCGCCGGCGACATCGCCGATTGCAGGACGCTTGCTGGCGCGGAAGCCACCTCCAAATTGCTGGACAAGATTCCCGGAACCGTCATGGCCGTCGGCGACCTCGCGTATCCCGACGGAAGCAAGGAAAACTTCGCTTGCTACGACAAAACCTGGGGCCGCGCTCGTTCGCGCACGCGCCCCGCACCGGGCAATCATGAGTTTCATGCCGCGGGGGCCACGCCTTACTTTGAATATTTCGGCGTGCTTGCCGGCGATGACGAGACCGGGTATTACAGCTACGCACTCGGCTCGTGGCACATCGTCGTCTTGAACAGCGAGTGCAACGGCGTTGGTGGATGCAAAGCTGGCTCGCCGCAAGAAAGGTGGCTTCGCGCCGACCTCGCCTCGCATCCGGTAGCTTGCACGCTGGCCTATTGGCACAAGCCGCTGTTCAGCTCCGGCAGCGCGCACGGCAACGATTTGACCATGAAGCCGCTCTGGGATGCGCTTTACGAAGCCAACGCCGACGTGGTCGTCAACGGCCACGACCACGACTACGAGCGCTTTGCTCCGCAAACCCCTGAGGGCGCCGCTGATCCTGGCCGCGGTATTCGCGAATTCGTCGTCGGTACCGGCGGGAAAGGTCTTCGTCCCTTCGGCGTTCCCAAGCCAAACAGCGAAGCGCGCAACGCCGACGCTTTCGGTGTGCTGAAGCTCACGCTTCACACCAACAGCTACGACTGGCAATTCATTCCCGAAGAAGGCAAGGGCTACAGCGACTCAGGCAGCGGCGCCTGCCACTAATCGCGAACCACTGTTTCTTCACTCCATCGCTTTCGAGGAAGCTTGCCCGCCAAGAGGCCTTGTACGAGCGCAGCACTGGCGGGCCTATTGATCTGAGGCGTCGTTGCAGCGGGGCTCCGTTCTCTGCAGAGAATTTCCCGCAAATTCTCTTGCAAAAGAAACAGTCGCTCTTCACGCTTCTCGTCGCGCTTTGCCTTTTTGTGGCACATTATTGTGGATGGCAGCTTCTGAGAACTCCGGCGCGTCTGGGCGGATTGCTTTTACTTACCCAAATTTCGTCTTCTATCAATTGGCCCGCGTCTTTATCGTCCTCTCCGGCGAGATGCAATCCGTCGCGGTGGGATGGGAAATCTATGAAATTACTCGCCGACCCCTCGCGCTTGGATTGGTTGGCCTGGCGCAATTCCTGCCGGGCATTCTGCTGTTTCTCGTGGCCGGTCACGCGGCGGATCGTTACGACCGGCGCAAGCTGATTGTCCTGTGCTATTGCGGATCGTCTGTTTGTTCGGCCGCGCTATTGTTTCTCACGCTCGGCGGTTACCGTTCCGCCTACCCCATTTATGCAGTCCTTTTCTTCCTGGGTGTCGCGCGTGCCTTCAGCGGACCCACCACGCGCTCGCTTCTCCCTCAATTGGTCCCTGCAAAGGACTTCCAGAACGCCGTCGCCTGGGCTTCGGTTTTCTTCCAGGGCACAGTCATTCTGAGCCCTTCACTCGGTGGCATTATCTACGCGATTGCCCGCGGCCCCGCAGCGGTTTACGTACTTTCTCTATCCCTGGCGATCGTGGCCGCCGCATGCGCTGCAAAAATAACAGTTCAATCTGCCGGGCGCGCGCCAGAGCCATTGCGTTGGCAAACGACTCTCGCCGGCCTTCATTACATCTGGCGCGAGAAAATGATTCTCGGCTCCATCTCCTTGGATTTATTCGCCGTTCTTCTGGGAGGTGCAGTCGCGCTGCTTCCCGTCTATGCCAAGGAAATTCTCATGACCGGTCCATGGGGCCTGGGGCTTTTGCGCAGCGCCCCGGCTGTGGGCGCAGGCGTTATGGCCATGTTGCTCGCACACAAGCCCTTGGGTCGCCATGCCGGTTCACGAATGTTGTGGTGCGTCGCCGGATTCGGCCTGGCCACCATCTTTTTCGGAATTTCCCGAAACCTCTTCGTCTCCCTGTTTGCGCTGTTTCTGGTAGGAGCGAGCGACATGGTCAGCGTCATGGTTCGCCAATTGTTCATCCAGTTGGGCACGCCCGATGAAATGCGCGGCCGCGTCAACGCCGTGGATTCCGTTTTCGTTGGCGCTTCGAACGAGCTCGGCCAGTTCGAATCCGGTCTCACCGCTCACTGGTTTGGCACCGTACCGGCAGTGGTTCTAGGTGGTGTGGGCGCCATTCTGGTCACCGCTCTGTGGGCCTGGTGGTTTCCCGAATTGCGAAAGGCGCAACAGGCAGAACAATGCGCGGACTGACCGCCGCCTGGATTTACATTTTCTTTGTCTTGGATTGTTTCGCGGGCTTCGTTTGCTTTTCCGGCTTTTCTTCCATGTCGGGCATGGCCATGGACATGGACGTGGCATTTCCGGCCAACAGCTCTTTTTTCACGGGCTCCGTAATTTTGTCCGCGTTCTTTACCAGCATCGCCACCTGCCAAATTTCCTTTTCCGGGATCTGGCCCTTGAACGCCGGCATCCCAGTCATGCGAATCCCGTTTTCGACTTTCCAATAGGTCTCCCAGGGCTCGTCATCTGTTACCCCGACTCCGTGAAACAGTTGCGGCGGCGCGGGAAACATCCCTTGTGAAACCGCCGATTTGGGCTCGCCCGGCAGGCCGTGGCAGGGGGCGCACTGCTCTTTGTATACCTTCGAGCCGGCGATCAGATTCGTTTCATCCGCCTCCACCATCGGCTGCGGGTGCGGCAACTTATCGAGGTAGGCATGGAGCGCGCGTCTCGCCAATCTTCTTTCAAGCGGCATCGGAGAGGCGGAAGTCGCGACCGGTGCGAAGCCCCACGAAAAGTAAACGTACAGGCTCCCGCCAACCACCAGAATGGCAACCACGATTCCGAGGATGAAACCCTTAGCCATTGGCTTTTCTCCTTGTCCCAGTCGGGATTGACAAAAACGTTCGGCGGGGTCTTGGTTCCGTCACAGTCTACGGTTTTGGCGGCCATTGTGCACGCGGCAAATTTTCCGAATTTTGTTTCTCGGACCCGCGAAGAAATGAGCGGCTTGTGGCCTATCTGTGGTCCGCTCCGGCCTTCCTGTCGCGTAACCTTTGTTCTCTCCGGGCCGTCCTATATAGGCGTAGACTAAGCTTCCGGGAGTCTATGTCCCTTCGTTGGAGCAGCCCTTGGTATTGCCTTTAATGCCGTGCCTTCTTGGCGGCTGGCTCGCACGAATGTAGGCATTTTTGAAGGTGATAGGAGCGAATGAATGGGGCAGCTCAAGTCGATGGACCTACCTGAACCCGGTAGCCACGCGACGACCGATGCGTCGGCCGCCAGGCCGTCGAAGAGCCATTGGTGGCTCTGGGTGCTAGTCATTGCCGGCGTTGTCGTTGGCATTTGGTATTTCCGGGGCTCGCGAATCCCTAGCGAGGCATCCGACCCTTCCGCGCCCGCAACGTCAGGCAGAGGCCGCGGTGGCGCCGGCGGAATGGGCAACTTTGTCGTGCCCGTCGTGGTTGCCACCGCGCAGCGTGGCGATCTTCCCGTCTACTTCAACGGACTGGGAACGGTAACCGCATTTAACACCGTCACCGCTCGCAGCCGCGTGGACGGTCAAATTGTCAACGTGGCATTTAAGGAAGGCCAGTTTGTTCACGAAGGAGATCTTCTCGTCCAGATTGACCCACGACCATTTCAAGTCCAGCTCGAACAAGCCGAGGGTCAGCTCGCCAAGGATCAAGCGCAGCGCAAGGACGCCGATGTCAATCTCGAGCGCTACAAGCTTCTCTTTAAGGAAGGCGTCATTCCGCAGCAACAGCTCGACACGCAGGCGGCCTTGGTTGGCCAATTCGATGGCGCGATCACCTCGGATCAAAGCCAGATTGACAACGCCAAACTGCAACTCACCTATTGCCGCATCACCGCTCCCATCAGCGGCCGCGTGGGCCTGCGTTTGATCGACCCTGGCAATATCGTGCACGCCACCGACGTCAGTGGCTTGGTGGTCATCACTCAGCTTCAGCCCATCGCCGTGCTCTTCAGCTTGCCGCAGGACGAGCTTCCCCAGGTCAGTGCCAAGCTCCGTGCCGGGGTTCAGCTCAGCGTCGACGCCTTCGACCGCGACGACACGCAAAAGATCGCCACCGGCAAATTGCTCACCATCGACAATCAAATCGATCCCACCACCGGTACTTATAAGCTCAAGTCCGTTTTTAACAATTCAGATAATGCTCTTTTCCCCAATCAATTTGTCAACATGCACCTGCTCGTCGACACCAAACACAATCTCACCATTGTGCCCGCCGCCGCCATTCAGCGGGGACCGCAAGGAACCTACGTCTACGCTGTCGGCAGCGACAACACGGTGAAAATCCGTACCGTCGCCATCGCGCAGACTACCGGCAACCGCATCGGCGTAAGCGATGGCCTGAATGCTGGGGACCTGGTCGTCATTGATGGCCAGGACAAACTGCAAGACGGCAGCAAGGTCAACCCCACGATGGCCGGCGGAAACAACAACGGCGCCCAGGCATCCACAAACGCCGCGCCGGAAAATCCAAGCGCCCCTCCGCCGCCCAATTCTCCGCGGAGCCCGTCCGGAGGTCGTCGCCGATGAGCCCGTCACGGCCGTTCATCCTGCGGCCGGTTGCCACCACATTGCTCATGGTAGGTGTTGTTCTTGTTGGTTGGGTCGCCTACCGGCAGTTGCCCGTCGCGGCTCTCCCGCAAGTCGATTACCCCACCATTCAGGTGCAAACGTTTTATCCCGGTGGCAGCCCCGAAGTCATGGCTTCTTCCGTGACCGCTCCGCTCGAGCGTCAGTTCGGCCAGATCCCCGGACTGAATCAGATGACTTCCACGAGTTCGTTCGGTTGCTCGGTCATCACGCTGCAGTTCGCGCTGGACCTCAACATTGACGTCGCCGAGCAGGAAGTGCAGGCAGCCATCAATGGCGCCTCCAATCTCCTCCCGCAGGGCCTTCCCAATCCGCCGATCTACAGCAAGATCAATCCCGCGGATGCGCCCATCCTGACGCTGGCGCTTTCCTCTCCCAGCCTTCCCCTTTCCAAGGTCGAAGACCTGGCGGACACGGCCTTCGCGCAAAAAATCTCGCAGCTTTCCGGCGTCGGGTTGGTCAGCATCAGCGGCGGTCAGCGCCCGGCCGTTCGCATTCAAGCGAATCCCACCGCGCTTGCTTCCTACGGCTTGAGCCTCGAGGATCTTCGCACGGCCCTTAGCCTGGCCAACGTGGACATGGCCAAAGGCACCTTTGACGGTTTGCATCAGGCGTACACCATTGGCGCCAACGATCAGTTGCTTTCGAGTGACGGCTACAAGCCCCTGATCATTGCGTATCGCAATGGCGCTCCCGTCCGCGTCAGCGATGTCGCCAACGTCGTCGACGGTGTGGAAAACGACAAGCAAGCCGCCTGGGCCAATCAAAATCCCGCCGTCATTCTCAACATTCAGCGCCAGCCCGGCGCCAACATCATTTCCGTGGTCGACCGCGTCAAAAAGCTCCTCCCCCAGCTTCAGGCGGCGCTTCCTGCTGCCATAAGGGTGGAAACCCTTACCGATCGCACCACCACCATTCGCGCCTCGGTCGACGATGTGCAATTCACCCTCGTGCTTACCGTCGCTCTCGTGGTGATGGTTATTTTTCTTTTCCTCCGCAGCTTCCGTGCCACGGTAATCCCCAGTGTTGCTGTGCCCTTATCGCTGATCGGCACCTTTGGCGTGATGTATCTGTTGGGCTACAGCCTCAACAACTTATCCCTTATGGCGCTCACCATTTCCACAGGCTTCGTCGTGGACGACGCCATTGTCATGATCGAAAACATCAGCCGGTTTATCGAAGCGGGCGACTCGCCCCTCAAAGCCGCTCTGAAAGGCTCCGAGCAAATCGGCTTCACCATCGTTTCGCTGACCGTGTCCCTGATTGCCGTGCTCATTCCTTTGCTTTTCATGGGGGACATCGTTGGCCGCCTCTTCCGCGAATTTGCCGTCACCCTGGCCGTAACCATCCTGGTTTCCGCCGTTGTCTCCCTCACGCTCACTCCGATGATGTGTGCCAAGCTTCTCCGCCATCAGAAAAAAGAAGAAGAGAGCTGGTTCTACCGCAAGTCGGAAGACGCGTTCAATGCGGTCATCGCCTACTACGGCCGCACGCTGCAATTTGTGCTGCGCTACCGCACCACCACGCTCATTGTGACCATCGGCACGCTCGTCGGCACAATTCTTCTTTATATCTATGTCCCCAAAGGATTTTTTCCTGTTCAGGATACCGGCGTCCTTCTTGGTGTTTCCGACGCGCCGCAAAGCGTCTCGTTTGCAGCCATGTCCCGGCGCCAGCAGGCGCTTGCGAGCGTTATTTTGAAGGACCCTGCCGTTGAAAGCCTCTCCTCTTTCATCGGCATTGACGGCACCAACACCACGCTCAACACCGGCCGCATTCAGATCAATCTCAGGCCGCTTGCCGTGCGCAAAACCAGCGCTTCCGATGTGATTCGCCGGCTGCAACCCGAGCTTGCCAAAGTCGACGGCATCTCGCTCTTTCTGCAGCCCGTTCAGGATTTGACCGTGGAAGATCGCGTCAGTCGCACGCAATTCCAGTACAGCCTCGAAGACGTGGACCCGAAGGAACTTGCCTATTGGACCACGCGATTCATCGACAAACTGAAATCATTGCCGGAGTTGCGCGATGTGGCTAGTGACCAGCTGAACCAGGGCCTGCTTGCGTCTCTCGCTATCGACCGCGACACCGCTTCGCGCCTGGGCATCCTTCCGGCGGACATCGACAACACGCTTTACGATGCCTACGGCCAGCGCCAGGTCTCGACCATCTTCACGCAGCTGAATCAATATCATGTGGTCCTGGAAGTCGATCCGCAGTTCCAGCAGGATCCTGACTCTTTGAAAAACCTTTACGTCAAATCCTCCAACGGCACTCAAGTCCCCTTGAGTTCCTTCACACACTTCGACCCGGGGGATACGGCGCTCGCTTTAAACCATCAGGGCCAGTTTCCTGTCGTCACGCTATCCTTCAACTTGGCTCCGGATGCTGCCTTGGGCGATGCGGTCAACGCCATCAACCGCGCCAAGCAGGGACTAAACATGCCGCCCAGCATGCAGGGCCAGTTTCAAGGAACCGCTGCGGCCTTCCTCCGCTCTGTATCGAACGAGCCGATCCTGATTCTTGCCGCGGTCATCACCGTTTATATCGTTCTTGGGATTTTGTACGAAAGCTACATTCATCCGATCACCATTCTGTCGACTCTTCCCTCGGCGGGCGTCGGCGCGATTCTGGCGCTGCTGCTGTGCCGCACGGAATTCAGCGTCGTCGCGCTCATCGGCATCATCCTGCTCATAGGTATCGTCAAGAAAAACGCCATCATGATGATTGACTTCGCGCTCGAAGCCGAGCGCAAGGAAGGGAAGGCGCCGCTCGACGCCATCTACGAAGCCTGCCTGCTGCGTTTCCGACCCATCATGATGACCACGATGGCCGCGCTGCTTGGCGGCTTGCCACTTGCCCTGGGCACCGGCGTCGGTTCCGAGTTGCGCCGCCCCTTGGGCATCACCATCGTTGGCGGCCTGATTCTCAGCCAGTTGCTGACGCTTTACACTACACCCGTCGTGTACCTGGCGTTCGACTGGCTGGCGCGTCGTTTCCAGATTCACATTGGTAATCCCATTGAGGAACCTGCACCCGGGGACTAGCGTGAGTTAGATGGAGCATTTTTCTTCCAATTTTTCTGCCCCCTTCATCCGACGGCCTGTGGCCACGTCGCTGATCACCGCCGCGATTCTTCTTTCCGGTGTGGTCGCCTTCCGGTTTTTGCCTGTTTCGCCCCTCCCGCAGGTGGATTTTCCGACGATCTCGGTTGGCGCTGGCTTGCCTGGTGCAAACCCCGAAACTATGGCTTCGGCCGTCGCCACGCCCCTCGAGCGCCAGTTTGGCCGCATTGCCGGTGTCACGCAGATGACTTCATCGAGCGGCCTTGGCAGCACCAACATCACCTTGCAATTCGATCTCAATCGCGACATCAACGCTGCCGCTCGCGACGTGCAAGCCGCCATCAACGCTGCTCGCAGCCAGCTCCCCGCGGACCTTCCCAGCCAGCCCAACTACCGCAAAGTGAATCCTGCCGACTCACCGATCCTGATGCTCGCGCTGACCTCGGAAAACATTCCTCCGGCGCAGATTTACGACGCCGCGGACTCCATCCTGGCGCAGAAATTGGCCCAAGTGGAAGGCGTAGGGCAAGTTTTCACCTGGGGCAGCGCGCGTCCGGCGGTGCGCGTCGAAGTCAATCCCAACCAGCTCAACAGCTACGGAGTCAGCCTCGAGCAGATTCGCAAATCGCTCCAGTCTGCCAACGCTAATCTTGCCAAGGGCGCTCTCTCAGATCGTCGCGAGATGTGGGCCATCGCCGACACGGACCAGCTCTTCAAAGCCTATGAATATGATCCTCTCATTGTCGCCGGACATCAGGGCGCTCCCGTCCGGCTGCGCGATATTTCACGGGTCGTGGACTCGGTCGAAGATTCTCGCAATCTGGGTCTCTCGAATGGAAAACCAGGCGTGCTCATGGCCATCTTCCGCCAGCCGGGCGCCAACATGATTGAGACCGTCGACCGCCTTATGGCCCTGCTCCCCTTTCTGCGTGCCTCGATTTCTCCGTCGTTGCATCTCACCGTGGCCGTGGACCGCACCACCACCATTCGCGCTTCCGTCCACGACGTTGAAATCGCCCTCGTGATTTCGATCATGCTGGTCATCTTCGTGGTCTTCGCATTCCTGAGAAACGTTTGGGCCACCATCATTCCCAGCGTCGCCGTGCCGCTCTCGCTTATCGGCACTTTTGGCGTGATGTACCTCTGCCATTACACCATCGACAATCTCTCGCTCATGGCCCTCACCATTTCTACGGGTTTCGTTGTTGACGACGCCATCGTGGTCATCGAAAACATCGCCCGCCACATCGAAAACGGGATGAAGCCCTTCGCCGCCACCATGAAAGGCGCCAGCGAAATCGGTTTCACCGTTCTCTCGATGAGCGCTTCCCTGGTTGCCGTTTTCATTCCCATCCTGATGATGGGTGGAATCGTCGGCCGCCTCTTCCGCGAATTTGCCGTGGTCCTCAGCGTGGCCGTCGGCGTTTCGCTCTTCGTCTCGCTCACTGCCACGCCCATGATGTGCGCGCGTTTCCTGAAGCACGAAGACGGCCAGCACAATCGCCTCTATCGTTTTTCCGAAAGCGCCTTTAGTGGCCTCCTCCAAACCTACGACGTTTCTTTGCGATGGGTTCTCCGCCATCAGTTCCTCATTCTTTGCGTAACCATTCTCACCGCCTTTACCAGCATTTTGATGTACAAGTACACCCCAAGGGGATTCTTCCCGCAGCAGGATACCGGCCGCTTTACCGGCCTGATTCAAGGCGACCAGGACTTGTCGTTTACCTCCATGTCGCAGAAGATGCGCCAGTTTGTGGACATCGTGATGAGTGATCCCGCCGTCGATTCTGTCACTTCCTTCTCCGGCGGCGGCAGCGGCGGAAGCACCGCTCGTATGTTCGGCCAGCTCAAGCCGCTCGAGGAGCGCAAAATCAGCGTCGACCAAGTCATCGCGCGTATCCGGGCGAAGACTGCAAAAATTCCGGGCGCGGCTTTATATCTTCAGGCGGTTCAGGATGTCAGCATGGGTGGGCGCATGGGCGGCGCGCAGTATCAGTACACTCTGCAGGCCGACAATCTTTCCGATCTCACCTATTGGGCGCCGATTATGCAGCGGCGGATGGCCAGGATCCCCGAATTGCGCGACGTCAATTCCGATCAGCAATTACGAGGTCTTCAGAGCTCGCTCGTAATTGACCGTGACACCGCCTCGCGCCTCGGCGTCGCTGTTCTGGACATAGACAACACTTTGGGCGACTCCTTCGGCCAGCGCCAGGTCTCCAACATTTATAAAGGCCTGAATCAGTATCACGTGGTGATGGAAGTCGCTCCCGAGTTTCAGCAATCACCCGAAGCCTTGAAAACGATTTACGTGCCTTCCAAATCCGGCAAGCTCGTTCCTCTCAGCGCCTTTGCGCATTACGAGCCTTCCACCACCGCCATCTCCGTCAATCACCAGGGCATCTTTCCGGCCATCACCCTCTCATTTAATCTTGCGCCCGGCGCCTCTCTTGGCCCGGCCGTCGAGCACATCGAAGCCGCTCGCTGCGAGCTCAAGGTACCCAGCACCGTGCATGCCACCTTTCAGGGAACGGCGCAAGCCTATCAGGATTCTCAGGCGACGCAAATCGTGCTCATCATCACCGCTCTCGCCGCGGTTTACATCGTTCTCGGTATTCTCTATGAAAGCTTCATACATCCCATCACCATTCTGTCCACGATTCCTTCCGCCGGCATCGGCGCGCTTCTCGCAATTCAGATCATCAAGTCGGATCTAAACATCATCGCGCTGATTGGCATCATCCTGCTGATCGGCATCGTAAAGAAAAATGCGATCTTGATGATCGATTTCGCGGTGCAAGTGGAACGCGAGGAGAACAAATCGCCCGTCGAAGCGATTTACAAAGCGGGCATCTTGCGTTTCCGGCCGATTCTGATGACCACCATGGCCGCGCTGCTCGGCGCTATGCCTTTGGCCCTCGGCAGCGGAGTTGGCTCGGAACTTCGTCGTCCACTGGGCATCACGATTGTGGGTGGCCTGATCCTGAGCCAGTTGCTTACGCTGTTCACCACTCCGGTCGTTTACATCTATATGGACCGTCTGCAATCCTGGCTGCGGGGAGCTTTCGGCGCGGCTCCCGCGCCGGTTCAAGTGCCGGCGTCAGACTGAAATGGTCAGTTCTCCGTCTTTGGCTGTTCCGTTCTTCGTCTTCCGCCGCGCGAATCTCCATTCTGTGATTTTTGTTCACGAGCTGCCGATCAGCCAGCCGGTCAGAAACACGAGGACGCCGCCGACCACCACCTGAAACGTGGCCTGCAAGAACGGCGTGTCCATGTATTTGTGCCGTACGTAGCTGATGACGCAGAGCTCCACCGCCACTACGGCCGCGGCGACGAGGGTCGCCACGCGAAAGCTGGAAATCAGGAAGGGCAGGGTGTGACCGATGCCCCCGGCCGTGGTCATTAGACCCGTTACGCCGCCGCGGAGCCATGGCGAACCGCGTCCCGTTAGCGATCCGTCGTCGGAAAGCCCTTCGGAAAATGCCATGGAAATTCCCGCGCCAATCGAGGCCGCCAGCCCGACCAGGAAGGCGTCCCAGCTGTGCCGCGTGGCAAATGCCGCCGCGAACAAGGGCGCCAGCGTCGAAACCGAGCCATCCATCAATCCCGCCAGACCCGGCTGCACGACCTGCAGCAAGAACAGCTTGCGGTGCGACTCTTCTTCCTGCGCTTTCGCGGTGACGGTGAGGTGCTTCTCTTCCAGTTCGCCGGCCGTGCGTGTGTGCTTGCGCTCTTCGTCCGCAAGCTGATTCAGCAATTCGCGCGTCGAGACGTCGCTGGTCCGGCTGGCCGCCTTGTGATAAAAGCGCTGCGCCTCGAGCTCCATCAACTCGGCTTGCTTTCGCGCGACTTTCACGCCCAGCGGCCGCACCAGCCACACCGGCCTCCGCTGGAGGAACCCCTTCACGTTCTCGCGGCGAATCAGCGGAATGTGCTCGCCGAAGTGTCGCCGAAACATGGCAATTAGCCGGTCGCGGTGCACCGCTTCTTCCTTGCGCATGTCCTCGAACATCCCCGCTGTCGAGGGA
>Ga0182037_10000932_pt1 | contig 15037 bp, 14 predicted proteins | sample sta12Cox44000082_FD_125974 | JGI IMG/M metagenome (GOLD analysis project Ga0182037, IMG submission 125974) | Lab enrichment of tropical soil microbial communities from Luquillo Experimental Forest, Puerto Rico - statoxic.12C.oxic.44.000.082 | ecosystem: Environmental > Terrestrial > Soil >... | reverse complement strand
TAAGCTACGATCTCGGCTTCAGCGACTTGCAGCGGAAAACCCTGCAACCCTCGGACAACCCTCTCGGCCCAAGGATGTCACCCACGTCTTAGGTACGTACCGTTACCCATGGGTCCGGTCCGCGGACGGCGGCGGGTGGCGGATGGGGTGGGATTCGAACCCACGGTGAGCTTGCACCCACGCCGGTTTTCAAGACCGGTGCCTTAAACCACTCGGCCACCCATCCAGGCTAAGAAAATCAGAGATTTGCGCGCCAAGTCTCGGAGAACAGACCCGGAATATAGGCGGCTTTGCCACCGGTTTGCCACTCCGAGCGATCGAGGTGGGCCCGCAATACCCTGTCGATCCTGTTCGCGGCATCTTCCTCATGCCCGGAATGAGGTGGCTGTAGACGTCGAGTGTGATCGATATGCTAGCATGCCCGGCCCGGTCGCTCGCCACCTTCGGATGGACGCCAGCGGCGAGCAGATGGCTGATGTGGCTGTGTCGCAAAATCGTGAAACCGCACTCCGAGCCCAAAGCGCTGGGACAGCGCCGCGAGCGTCTTTGACAGTTGCCGTGGACTCAGTGGCATCCCGTCCGGGCGGCAACAAACCAGATCGTGGTCGACCCAGAGCAGGCCCGCCCGGAGTCGATCCAGGGCCTGCGGGGTGCGATGCCGGCGCACCCACTCGACGGCTATCGCGGGCAAGGTGATGGTGCGGCGCGAGCGCTCTGTCTACGGGGTCTTGAAGACGAGCCCTCCAGCCTTGATTTCCTCGAGGGTTCCTGTCACCGCGAGAGTACGGCGATCGAGGTCGACATCCTTCCAACGGAGCCTGAGGATCTCGCCTCGCCGCATGCGGTAGTGACCGCCAGCAGCACCGGAGCATAAATCGACGATCCTTCGGCCGCTCTTAGCAATGCCGCACTTTGCGCCTGATCGAGGATTTTCATTTCGCTGTGCGCGACCCGTGGCGCGTCTACGGCGTCTGCCGGGTTGCGCTCGCGCATGGCGCCGTGGCAGGCCTGGATGTGCAACGGTTCGAGCCTGGGGAGCGGGTGGCCACCGATCACGGGCACCGCGTGGAGCCGTAAGATTTCGGCGTAGCGCTCGAAGGTCTTCGCGCTGACCTTGTGTTTTGCGTGCTCATCGAGCCAGTGTTCGAGGTATTGGGCGACGGTGAATTTCGACGGCTCGCCAGAGCGGCCCTCGTCGAGTGCCCCCAAGCGTCGGCGCAATTCCCGCTGTGCGTCTTTCTTGCCGCCGCGGACGGTCACGAAACGCGCCTTACGCTTGCCGGTAGCCGGGTCGGTGACGGCGTCGAACTTGATTTCCCACGAGCCAGGGCTGCGCTGGCGGATGTGACCAGTCATTTCTTAGTCCTTTCGAAGAGGCTTGCGAGCGGGCTTTGCTTCAGCTTTCCCTTGAACCACTCGGCGGCTTGCCATCATTCCGTGACTGTCATTCCGCCCTAGTCTCTTGGCTCAAGGAACGTTCGGTTTCGGAGTCCTGTCGGGCAGCATCCAACCGCGCGCGCAATCCTGCCGAGATCCGAATGCTGAGCTGTGCCCCCTTCTTGGCGGCCTCATCCTTGGGCGGTCGACCGATGCGCGCCATTCATGGACCTTTGCGCGGAGTTTTTGTAATGCAATTAAGTGCGCAAAGTCCTTGCGCGTCTCAAGACGGCACCGTACGAGTTGCGAGGGTGGCGAAAGCCTCGCTGCGGAGAATGACGGAGAAGCGCTTATGCAACGAACCGAAAAGGACTCAGGCCGGCCATACAGCATCGAGGAGGCTGCGGCGAAAGCCGGCCTCGACGACAAGACAGTGCGTCGGGCAATCCAGCAGGGTCAGGTACTGGCGGTGCGAGGAGGGCAAGGTCGGTTGACTACCCGCGCGGGGGTCGTCGATCGCTGGAACCCGCGCCCTGACACCCGAGCGTTGCTCGACCCAGGTCAAGGACGTGCTTGCTGAATATGCCGAGCAGCTGCCACTCACCTTGCGCCAAATTTTCTATCGGATGGTCGGCGCCTATGGCTACGAGAAGACAGAACAGGCGTATGAGCGGCTGGGTGAAACGCTGAACAAGGCGCGACGCGCACGCGTCATCGGCATGGATGCGATTCGCGACGATGGGTTTACATCGGCGGTCCCTGCCAGCTTTTTGGACGAAAAATGATTTCCTCGCGGCCGTTGCGGGTTGGGCGCGAAATCTGCGGTTCGATCGCCAGGCCGGCCAGCCGCGGCGCCTAGCGCTGTGGTGCGAGGCTGCCGGCATGGTGCCGCAGCTGGAGCGGGTCGCTGCGGCCTTTGCCCCGCTCGACCCGCAGCATCATGCGTTTGGGGTCAATGTTGGAGACCTTCAGCGCGACAACCCCCATGGCCCGCAAGCCGGCCCGTTGGTCACAGTGAGCGCTGCCTTGTGTTTGGAGGCCAGGGGCCGCCTCCAGCAGGCGCAGCACCTCCTCCGGCGAGAGCTCGCGCGGCAGCTTGCGCGGCTCGTAGACGAATACGAGATGTCGTGTCGTCTCCGGCGGGGTCGAACGTCACCTTGAAGAAGAACCGCTGCACCGTCACCGTCGCGTTGATGGTCTGCGGCTGAACGCCGCTCGCGGTCAGCTGCAGTTGGAAACGCGCGTAGGTCTTCGGCCGTCGCGGTCGGGAGACCGGCCCAAAAAAGTCGCCAGCTTCTTGATAGCGCGGATGTAGTCACGTTGCGTATGGGGCGTGAACCCGCGCACTCATGTCTTCGAGCGTGCGTTGGCGCAGCGGGCTGAGGGCTTCTCGCTCATTGGGGCTCCTGTCTTGAGGTTGGAGTGCTTTGACCCTCGATCCTCAAGACGGAGAGCCCGCCTGTCATCCGTCTTCGATCAACGTGCTTGCTGTCCTCCTGGCTTACGGCGAGCCCCCTTCTCCCGCGGTAGCGGGTTCGTTCATTGGCACTGAACAGCCCTGAAGGGCGGTACGCTTCAAGGTCTGTTGCCAAGCGCTAACCCGACCCAGCGCCGGTTGCTGGGGCGACCGTGTCGCTTCGAGATCAGACCACCACGTTCCAGCTGTTGAAGGCATACCGGACCGACGATCCGACGTCGTAACTGCTAGTCGGTGGCAGCGATCTCCTCGACGGTAATGAGTTCGGCATTGCGCGGACAGCGATCGCGCATGCGGGCCGCGTGGGCTTCCGCCGCCTCACGCCAACGGAGTGTCAGCGCGCGACGCCGGTCCGTTGTCCACGCCCCGTCATAGTAGCCGACGACGGTGTGGGTTTCGCGGTCGCGGAGTGTGACGTGGTAGATGGTCACAGCGGCATCCCTCCCAAAGTGGCTGGATCTCAATCGGCCGCATGGAGCCATGTGGCTGCGGTTGTGGGTTTTTTTGATCGTCAATTGTTGGCTGTCCAACACCACCACGCGGAACAGGCGTTCCAGGCATGCTCGGGAGGTCACACAAATGCCACGGGACTGGGCCGGGATCTCTTTAGCTAGCGACAGGATCGCGAGGTCGTCTCGATCCGCGCGCGCCTAACCTAGCGTCTGGTGTCGGCGGTCTTGCCGGCGGAGGTGGCTGGGGTGCCATCGGCCCGAACTTCATCAGGATGCCCCGTAACATCTGAACACGGGGCGACAGTGGATATCGATCATATTCGATCGCGTCGGTGAGCGACTTTCGGAGAGCAGAACTCTCCTCGTCGGTAAGGTCAAATTTGCATCGCTGCGCTCGGTAATCGGGCATTAGGCAAACTTGCGCTACTGGTAGTCGCACGAGAACTACCATGCAGGCGATATGTCCGACATTTTGGGGCGTAGGATGATACCAACGGAAGGTAAACCGCAGTTCCTTTTCGGCCTCTTCCTGATTTGCATGTGCGGATTGATGCTGCAGATCATCGAGACAAGAATCCTGTCAGTCGTCGCCTATTACTATCTCGCGTTCTTCGCCATCGGCATGGCGATGTTCGGCATGACCGCGGGGGCGCTGTTCGTCTATTTTCGCGAGCGGTTTTTTCCCCGCGAACGGTTGATGCAGAATTTGGTCTGGATCTCTTCCGCCTTTGCTTCCACCGTCGTGGTGTCAGCACTCCTCACCATCTCCACGGTGCTGACGAGCCTCTCGGTGACAAGCGAGCCTCTCATGACTGCGCTGCAATGGGGCAAGCTGGTTGTGATCCTGGCGACTCCATATTTCTTCGCGGGTATGGCGATCTCATTGGCGCTGACGCGCAGTCCGTGGCCGGTACCCCTCGTCTACGGCGTCGATCTGGTTGGGGCGGCTACCGGATGTCTTGTTGTTCTCGTCATCTTAACGCTCATCGATTCCGTGTCGGCTTTATTCCTGGTTGGCGCTGTTGGAGCCGCGGCGGGAGCGTTTTTTGCGCAAGCACAGCGCGCGATGAACGAAGTCGAGGCGCCGCTTCTCGCCATTGCGCGCTCCCGCAGTCTCGCGCGGCCGTCGATTCTTGCCGTCGGCTTCGCCTGCCTTGCGATAGAAAACGCTGCGATCCAACCTCACGGCTTCAGGCCCTCGATTGTAAAGGACCAAGTCGAGACGACGATGCCCGGATCGCGCATTGTCTGGAATTCATTTTCCCGCGTCAAAGTTGACGCCACTCGTGAACAGGCCCCGAGCCTGTGGGGACCATCCCCTACGACCCCCGCCTATCATCAACACGAACAACGCGACATGACCATCGACGGGTCTGCGTCGAGCGCGATGTATGGTTTTAACGGTGATCTGTCAAAGCTAGAATTTCTAAAATACGACATAACGAACCTCGCCTACTCCATCCGTCAAAACGGGCGCGCGGCGGTGATTGGCGTCGGCGGCGGTCGGGACCTGCTATCAGCCGCGTATTTCGGGTTCCGCGACATCACCGGGGTCGAACTCAATCCGATATTCGTCGACCTGCTGACCAATCGCCTGCGCGACTACAATCGGCTTGCGAGCCTCCCAGGAGTGCGGCTCTTCGTCGATGAGGGCCGAAGCTGGTTCGCGCGCTCGAACGAGCAGTTCGATGTGATCCAGATGAGCATGGTCGATAGCTGGGCGGCGACCGGTGCCGGCGCGTTCTCTCTGTCTGAGAACGGCCTCTATACGGTTGAAGGATGGCGCATCTTTTTTCGCCACCTAACCCCGACGGGCGTATTCACCGCGTCGCGCTGGTATTCGCCGAGTAACATCGATGAGACCGGGCGCATGATGAGCGTCGCGGTTGCGGCCCTCCTGGACGATGGGATAGCGGACCCGCACGATCATCTGTTCCTCGCCGCCACGGATAGACTCGCTACACTGATCGTATCGCGTGCGCCCTTCACAGCAGCAGAGCTTGCAAGCCTAACCGCGAGCATAGACAAACTTAGGTTCACCGTCGCGGCTCGTCCGCAGGCTCCCGCCGCCTCCCGAGTCCTAACGGAGATCCTCGCGGCACGCACGCCTGAAAATCTGAACCGTCTCATGAACGAGTACGATCTCGATTTGTCGCCCGCTTATGACGATCGGCCATTCTTTTTCGAGCAGCTCAGGATAGGGGATCCGCGGGCGCTGTGGAGCGCCCTGAAATCCGACGACGGTGTGCTCCGTGGCAACCTCAGGGCCCTAGCTACGCTTGCGCTCATCATCATGTTATCGATCGTACTGGTATTCATCACGATACTGATCCCTTCACTCCCATCCATCCGCCAAGTCCATCCGCGCATCGCGACATTCGGCTCGGCCTATTTCCTGCTGATTGGTCTCGGCTTCATGTTTGTGGAAATTGGGCTGATCCAACGGATTTCGGTGTATCTGGGCCATCCCGTATATGGCCTTGCTATCGGCCTCTTCGGCATCATCGTTTCAACCGGCATCGGTAGTCTCCTGTCGGCGCGCGTGTCACTGTTGGTCGGCGGGAGATTGCTCGCATGGACCACCCTTCTCGCCGTCTATACCGCCACACTGCACTATTGGTTCCCCCTCCTCGTCGATGCCTTCGCGTCGGCGGCTCTGCCGATGCGCGCGTTGGTCTGCCTTTCGGCTATTGTCCCCTCGGGCGTGCTCATGGGCTTCGGATTTCCCATCGGGATGTCGATCGCTAATGTTATCGACCCTCGTCCGACCCCGTGGTTTTGGGCGATCAACGGGGCGGCGGGGGTGCTGGCGTCCGGACTCGCCGTCATGATCAGCATCGAATTCTCGATCAGCGCGACGCTATGCTGCGGCGCAGTCTCATATCTGCTCCTTGGACCGGTCGCGATCTTGCTCTTGGGGCACGGCGTGACGCGTCAGCGGGCGGCAAGGCTCGCGTAACCGCCGATCGCGTTTGCTCTCGCGCCGCCGCGCTATTGAAGGACGTAAAAGCCCCGGCGAGCGTGCCGGGAAATGGCGGGGTCAGACCGCAGCGAGACAACAGTCCCCGCGGGGCATCGGCGGAAGGTCTCCCCGCACAGGTGAACGCCGCCCTTGCGGCACACAGGTGCGCGCGCGAAGGTGCGCTTGCCTGAGATCGCCCGCAAGCTCGGGGCCGTGGCCGGCTGACCGCGCCGGCCCGTACGGGGAAAACCCGGCCGCTGAGGAGGCTCGCGAATAATAATGGGGGGTATTATGTGGTTTGTGTTACTCTAATATAGAAACAAACTTATTGTTAGTATGATACGACTATGTACAACATTACAAATCCGTTTCAGATGATTCTTTTCGGTTCTATTGCTTCATGACTTACGCGCCGTCTATAAGCCATTCGAAAACCCGTCACCTTTCCGCGTTCATGAGCCGCAAAATCGTGCTGCGCACTGCTCAGCTCGACGTACTCCGGCTGACATCGTAACTGCGCGCAGGTTTCGCAAGCGTCGCTCCCCCCTCGTTTCGAAATGATTTAGTAGCTTGATCAGTCATTGCGTGCTCCTTTCCACGCTGAATGACTTAGAGAATGGCGCCCTCGAGCACACCTCGAGCAGCGCCGTTGGGATTTTAGGGCCGGGAGGATCGAGGCTCGTCTTGGTCGCCGGGCGGCTCTTGACCGCCCCGCGCTGGCGCAGCACGGGGCCGCCTATCTCGGCGCCGGAATGGTCCGTCAGCTAGCTCCAGCTGGAGGTCAGCGTCGCGTCGACGCCGTCCGTAGTCTGGCCCTTGGGATCTTTCGCAGCGGCATGACAAGAAATGCGACAATTGCCCAGATTCCACTCGCTCCTGGCAAAATCGACATAGAGAGCGGGATCCATCGGGCGAAAATAGCGAGCTGCCAGCGCCATGAAGCCGCCACGGAGCAGATAGCCCGCCGCGGCAGCAGCGCCGGTGCCGCTTGGAGAAGGCGCCGGCGGGTGATCATTCAGAGAGACCGCAAGAAATTGAGGATGTCTTGTTGATTGCCGGTCGAATCGGCGTTGAAGTTATCAACGGTTGTACTAGCTTCAGAGCCTGTACTTTTGTGAGCCTGGATCACTGCGTTGAGATCCTGCGTGCGACCGTCGTGCAGGAAGAAGTAGCGCTGACCGGTGCCCCACAGGGCCGAGGTCCGGAAGTCTTGCGGTCCGGCAGCTCCAAAGGAAAGGCCGTCGCGCAGCCCGGTCCCCATGTTGTGCAGCGCATAATCCGACCACGGCGTGTAAGTGTAGGATTTATAGGTCGGACTAGCAATCGCCACGTTGGCACCGGTGGTTTGGTCCTGAGTGTGACAGGCAACGCAGCCATCTGAGATGAACCGGGCCCGACCGTTTGCGATCGACGCCGTCGTGACTGCGCCGACGACGGACGATATGTAGCTGGTGACTGCCGCAGGTGGCGCCAGGTATTTGATGAACGCCGAATAAAGATCCGACTGACTGGAATAATCCGCACTGACGCTGGCGCTGTTCGGACTCAATCGCGTGAGACGAGGGCCGAAGTCGTCCGGGACGGGGTTGAAAATGCAGCTGGCGACCTCATCGTCCTTTCTGGGGTACGTCACGCTACTGACGCCGAGATCGACTGAAAGAGCCAAATCCGAAAATCCTTTGATCGAAGATACGCCGCCCTTCCAGCCGAGCGTCGAAATCCCGTCAACGCTATGATTGAACCTGCCCGACGTGATCCCGAGACTCGCCAGTGTCCAGCTAACACCTCCTGGCAACGTGGTCTGGGCTGCGATGAAGTTCGCCGACGGAGTCGCCTCGACGAGACCTAAACCGAATAGCGGAACGGGGATATGATAAGAGAGGTCGTTATTCGTTAGCAGTGCCGGGAAGTCTGGCTGAGCCAAGGTGCACCCCTCCGCACCCGTCATCCCCTTTACTGTGTAGAGCTTGAGGATGGATCCTGTCGAGATCTGATAGGGGATGCGCGTCGGACCGTTGGAGGTGATAAAGCTCGGGACCGTATTTGTGGCGCCGTTGAGGTTCGCCAGCGCAACCTCGGTGTTCGGTATCGGGCTCGAGCCGCCGGGCGTCGGATACGCATGGCACTCAAAACAACCATTGGTGGCATAACGAGGTCCGAGACCGCCCACTTGCCCGGTCAAGGTCCAAGGCTGGCTGTACCAGAACGCGGCAGTGTTAGCGATCGCGAGCTCATTCGCGCTAAGGCCGGGCAGGAACCCGCCGGCGCTGGCTGCGCCGGCGCGCACACCTGGATCTTGGCCGGGCGGGTTCGCTCTCGCCGCGGTCCCGCCGCAGCTCTGTGGCACAATTGTTCTGAAAGCCTCTCTTGGGAATTCCGACGGGGCAGGCTCAAAGGGAACCCAATCGATAACCTGGGCGCGCGCGCCGATCAGCGCCGAGAGCGCGGCTATGGCGAGAAGACCGAGTATTGCTGAAAACCGGTTCATGCGTTCACCGTCTGCTCGGCCGAGATCACGTTGTTCCCGGCGACGTCTTTTGCGATCACGATCAGATAGGTGAGAACATCTTGAAATACATCGATCGTGACGCTGTGCGCTGCAGTTTTATATGATGGATTATTTGGCCCAGCGACAAAAGCCTCGCGGGCAAACAAATGATAGGGCATCCTAGTGCCGTGCGCGCTCGCGAAGCCGGCTGCGACTATGCCCCAAGTCGGTTTGTCGGTTTGCCATGTCACGTTGATGGTCGTCGCCAAGGGTGCAGTGCGAGTTGCCAGAACACTGCTGATCTGCGGCGCTGTCGTATCGCTCTCGTAGGGAAGCCGCTGCACCAACGGGGATATTGGAACAAATCCTCCCCCTGCCGTCCCGGAAGGGATGCTGCCCTGCACCGACATCCGCCGGATCAGGTAGATAACGTCCTTCAGATCCTCGCCGGTAAACTCAGGAGCCGGTATCGCTCCACCAAAGCCGCTCTGGATAAATGTCGTCAGCGCATCGTCAGTTGGGTAGAGCGCTTGTATTCCATCAAACGTGTCGGCGTGGCCAGGCAAGCCCATATTGCTGCGGCCGATCTCGCCGTGCGTCTGGGTGATGCCGGGGCGCGTGCCCCACGGAAATACCGCAGGAATAGCGGTCACTCCAGAAGATGCAATAGTGCCCTGAAGAGCAAGAAGATATCCACGTGTCAATGCAGCGCCATCGCAATAGGTATTCGTCTGCGGATCGGGATAAAACTCGCCAGCTGCTGGATTAATCGCCCGCCAACTATTGACGCCGGAGTCTGAGATGCCACTAGTCAGCATCCTGGCCTGATGTCGTGAGATACCAAGCGCCCACGAATAATGCCCGCCGCCCTGCCGCCCGACCGGCAGAGGGAAAGTGCGCGTCATGTCGTTCGAAGACCAGTTTCCGGGACCTGGACCAGCACCAGTTACGGGCGTGCCATCAGCTGAGGTGCGCCAGTAATACCCTATGATGTTGCCGTTAGCGTTGAGTATAATGACGTCGTCTTTCGGACCGATGCAGCCAGTCGAGCTGACATCGCCAGCCACACCCGAGTCGACATCGAAACCGACCCATGAGATTTGAAAATTGAGGTCTGGCCTACCGCGGCTACGATCGGGGTTCAGCCGGGTATTCTTCTGCTGACAACCAAATTGTGCTGTATAGGTGATCCTGCCCGCCACGAGATCTATCGTGCTCACAGAATCGAACCAAGTGTGACAGACTAGCAGCTTACCGGTCGAATTGATCTCGATGCGCTGCGGCAGTGGACAGTAGGCTTCGTCTGGTTGCCCATGGTTGAGGGGTCTCCCATTCGGGCCCGAATAGTTGTAAACATCGTCATACCAAAACGTGAGAGTAGCTCCGGCTACGGGAAGCGGAAGGGTTTGAATAACACCGGCACCGGCCGGCATTGTCAGCGCGAAATTCTGCGCATCGGTGACGGCTAAAACCTGAAAATTCCCGGCGACCGCACCTGGTCCGCCCGATCCCGCATTTCCCAAACCAGCTAGAGTGATTGTCCAATAAGGCGCAATTGTTCCGGCACTAGGATCTACCTGAGTCGCTCTGACTGGGGACGCCGTCTGAACTGTCAATACACCGTTTGCCCATTGCGCAGCCGAAATAGTAACCGGCGCGAACGAACTCCCTCCCCAAAATAAGCTTGCATTGGGATTTGCCGGTCCCTGCCCTCGCGAGGAATCCCAGCGCATTGCACCTAGCTGATTGCCGACGAGTGTCGTCACCGTCGTGCCGTCCGCGCTAATCTTGCGGATGGCACTGTTCTGGTAGTCGGCAACGTACATGGTCCCGAGAGGATCAGGCCCGTGGACGCCATCGGCCATCTTGACGCTATAGGGGCCGGCGAACAGCGCCACCGGCTGCGAAGCGGTCATCGACTGATTGCCGCCCGAGGACGCGAAGTTGACATTCCAGGTCGAGCCGTTTCCCGACCCGGCACGGTTCGATATCACCATGTGGCCGGTTGTGGTGCTCGAATTGCCAGCGCCGCGCCATGAGAGCGGGCAGCCCGGTTGCAGACCGGAACCGCCCGTGACCAGGTACCCGGATATGACGATCAGCACGTTGCCGCTCACACTGCCGAGAAAGGTCGCTTGCGATGCGCCCGCCACGAACTCGGTCGCCGGACCGTCGACCAGGCCGCCATTATCCGCCGGCCAGATTTGCACACCGCCTAGGCCGAGATCCTGACCGGCGATGCGCTTCATCGTTACTGGGCCATTTATCAAGCCGGTGATCTGGGCTATGTAATGATCGACTGGGTTGGCGACCAACAATGTATTGCCCAGTGGGCCGAAGGCAGGTCGTAGATCCCAGCACCCGTCATTGATGCCAAAGGTCGGACTGACGATCCTTCCGACCTGTATCATGATCGCATTCAATTGATCTTCTGTGGCCGAACTGTCGTTAAATGCGAAGCCGAGCTTAGTACGATCCGTCGTCTGGCCAGCTAGCGTCGTTACGGTCCCGTCATGCGTGATCTTGATGATCCTGCCGAACAGCTCGAATACAACCCAGTAGGTGCCGTCGTGCCCGTCGATGGCCTGGGAAATCTGATCGGTCTGGTTGTCGTTTCGCGGACCATCGAAATTACAGTGCCTAATGGCAGTGATATAATCGCCCTCGAGCGTCTGACCGGTTTCTCCATTGTATCCTTGAATGTAAACAGCGCCGTCCACCGTCCGAAAGAATCGCGGGCTGACGAGATATTCGGTTGGGCTGGCAGCGCCCAAGCCCTCGATAAAAAAGTTCCATGGGAGCCGCTGCCGAGAGGCCGGTAGCCCGTGGTAGGGAGACGAGGGATCGGAGAAGGGCGGGATGAAGCCACTCTGCGGCAAGGGAATGGGTACGACAGTGTTGTGGGTTCCACCAGTTGCGACAACACCGCTAGGCCCGGCGAACCCGGGAAAGGTCAAGAAGTCGAGCTTGCCCGAGTTCAACCGATATTGGGGAGCAGTGCCTGGTTCGATCGACGGCAAACGTATCGGGCCAGCGTAAATCTGCGCCCACGTCCGGCCCGAATTATTGACCATGAACTGGGCATAAACAGGGCGAAAATAATAGGGCAATGGTCCCGTACTGCTGGTGCAATCAATCAGGATCACGCCCAAAGCGTGCGTGCCATCCGTTAATGGTCCTGTGCCAAATACATTTGACGTGTCAATGGTCAAATCAAAACGACTGAAAATATTTGCGGGACCAGTAGCGATCGGCCCCACCGGCACATCGTCGATCGTGTACCGTATTTTTATGCTATTTACATCCAGAAAGTTACCAGTGAGCATTGTCTGCGCAATTATGTTGGGGGGAGAGGCATTACCGAGATTGCAAACTAAATAGTATGCGCTGCTGCCAATACCAATTTGGCTAATACTTGGGAAAAACGGGTTGCTCCGCTTGAGGATGTCGATATTGATCGCTTGCCTCGCGAGCACCGTGCCCGCTGCAGGTGAAGGACCTCCTGAGACAAACCGCAGTTCCCAGCTCGTAACCGGCGGCGTCGGCGGGAAGGTGTTGTTGGGATTCCATATAAATCCCGAGACTGAGGGAACATGCAAATTGACGGCGGTACTAATGCCGCTACCCGGATTGGGCGAATCGTTAAGATACCACCGCGAGCCGACATAACCCGTGCGAAGTGACCAGAACTGCAGATAATCGCCTGGATTGGCGGGCCCATTAGTCACCGACGCGATGATATTGGCAAACGGGTAGTCATTCGTTCCGCGAGGGTCGGCATACCCACCGAGGAAGATCGCTCCCAATGGCCTTGTGCCCGAGTCATTGGTGGTTAAAGTCGGAACGCCGGGCGAAGTGCCGGTCAAGGTTTTCTGGAATTGCTGCCCCGAGCCGATATAAGCTCCCGTGGGAATGATCGAGACGTTGAACGAGCCAGGGCCGACATCGACCGATCCGACGCTGAGAGCGCCGCTTACCCGATCGATATGGAAACTCCCCGCATCGGGTCCCGCCAGACCATAGGTGCCGTTGAAAGCCGGGTTAGCTGGAGACAGGTGTGCTGAGGCATTGCCGACGAATCGACTGGCCGATCCCGCCCGAGCGAGAAAAGTGCTGTTCGAAAGCGTGAGGCCGATGATGCTCTGCAGCGCAATCGGCGTCTGGCCGCCTTCGACATGCATCAGCGAACGCGCGGCCGCCGGCGTGACGACGCTCGAAGCTCCAGCCCCTAGAACCGTCCGCCGCGTAATGCGATCACGTCGGCCCGACATGGCTCAGTACCGCAGGAACCTGAGCCCGCCGCCGCCGGTCGGCGGCGTCGCGGCGCCTGCGGTTTGCCAGATCTTGACTGAATCGATGGTTAGAGGAAACTGCGATGTCGCCTCGCTCCCCAAGCATTGTTTAGAATTGTACAAGTCTAATTCCGTTCCAACACCAAATATAACCGAGAGGTTGGCTACATTATTACCAGCGTACCATGTAGCCGCAGTCGGGGTAGATAGCAGTCCCCATTTGTTGGTGCCGATTTCAACTGTTGGGGCTAAAATAGCCATGCCGCTATTGTTGTTTTGAAACATGGTGCCGCCAGCATAAATTGCCACCATTTGACCGAAGGCGAACATATCAGGATTATCTGCCTCATAATAAGTTCCTGGCGTTGGATACCAATACCCGTCATAGCCATAAAAGCCGGTTTGGACGCTGGCAGCCACTCCAGGCATTCCAGCAAATCCGGTGGCATTCCATTCGCCTACAAATTCGAGATACCAGCCGTGCTGAAAAAACTGTCCTACCGTCCATGTTGGGCTTGATGCCAGGCCGCCGCATGTATTAACCACCCAAAGGCCGTGCTGACTAGCATCGCTTGTCTGAGCGACTATTTGACCGCCAGGCTGAACAGTAACCTGGCCGGGAAGAATGGGCGAATAGCTGCCCAGCATATTTCCGGTTTGTCCCAAATACCACTTAAACCCTGGAGTGCAGGTTAGGCCGGCATCGATTTCGCTTACGCTGTCGCCGCTGCCCCACCGAAAGGTTTCACAGGCAAAACCGGCGTTTGTCGCTTGCGAAGGGGCCGGATCTGGGCCACAGGACAGCGCCAGCGCCGACACGATGTAGCGATGATCTAAGCGCTGGACGAGCACAAGCACAACACTCAGGCACAGCGCCAGCGCGCCCCATGCGAAACCGATGCGAGGCCAGTTTAGCATCAATTCCAAGCCGAAAAACCGGCAGCGATCGTAAAATGAAATGTAGTCGTCGAGATGATGACCGCATAGCCGACGTTGGTGCCGCCCATCATGATGTAGATGGGGTCTGAAGCGAAACCCGACGCACTGATGCCGCCGGTATTGGTCGCGGGGTTGTCACTCGATCCCGCTGTTCGGTCCCCATGTGGTGCCATTGACCGTGCACCACCACTTTGAGTTCGTCCAATCGATAGCAAACCCTTCGTAAGCAGTAGCCGAGCCTGTAGCGAGGAGGCACGGGGCACCACCGGATTGGCAGAGGCGTTCATGAAACCTCTTGCGGCCGCCTGGAACCAATCGAACTGCAAGCCCGCCGACTGATTGCCGTTAGCAGTTTGCCCTGGTCCATTCGTCAGCGGGGCTCCGGATCGATCCGGGTCCGCCTCGACCGCCGGGTCGGCCCTGATCATGTCGGTGTGCGAGGCGCTCCACTCGTGAAAATAATCTTCCAGAGCGTCGATCGCGTCATCGCTCCCCCTGATCCCCCGGTCGCGCCCGCAACCGCTGCCTGGCGTCGGCGGCCCGCGGTGGTCGTCCACAATGCTCGTCAAGCTGTCGCTGAAAATTCAGCGAGGACCGAAACGAAGTGAACCCGAGATATGGGCGAATGCCGGTATGGACAGGCGTTCGCCTCGCTCGTCAGGCAAATCGTACTTGAGAGCTTGCTCGTGGACTCGGCTCCTGCAACTGTACCGAAAGTAACCGGTTTCGATACAGTTAGAGAGGGTAAGATGAGGGCAATCGGCGGGTTTCAAGCCAGCTACCGACACAGCGCCGAACACTGAAAACGGGACAGTCGTCGTGCTGCTCGGCCGCGCGGGAACGAACCAGGATGGTTCGCGGCGCCAGTACCTGACCGAAACGGAAGTCACCCAGCTGTGCGATGCGGCCCGCGCTCGGGGCCGCTGGGGGCATCGGGACGCGACCAAGACCCTGTGCGCCTACCGCCACGGCTTGCGCGTCAGCGAGCTTGTCGCATTGACGTGGAGCCAAGTTGACCTGGAAGCCGGGCGATGGCAGGTGCTCCGGTGC
>Ga0182037_10000931_pt1 | contig 15038 bp, 8 predicted proteins | sample sta12Cox44000082_FD_125974 | JGI IMG/M metagenome (GOLD analysis project Ga0182037, IMG submission 125974) | Lab enrichment of tropical soil microbial communities from Luquillo Experimental Forest, Puerto Rico - statoxic.12C.oxic.44.000.082 | ecosystem: Environmental > Terrestrial > Soil >... | reverse complement strand
GTGGATACCGGCTGGGTGGGCTGGCTCACCCTTGCACTACTCTCACAGCGTCGGCGCTTTCGTGCTTGGATCTTTACCGCGGTCTTCTCCCGCTATCGGTTTGTGGGTTCTGCACGAGAATCTGTAAGGGCTCATCGTTTTGGCTGGTTTTTGCATTTCGTCAGTTTTGACGAAGCAGCGGCCGTCGCTGTGGGAATGTGGAAAGCCGCGTTCTGTGCGGCTTTCCAAGCTCGGAGGCTGAGAGGGGCATGCCGTTCCAAATATCTCTACTGCGCTCTCCGAGCGTCATTTCCACAGCGAATTGTCGATTCTCGGGCATATTTCTAGGTTTTAGTCCCTCTAACGGGCGCTGGGAACCAAATGTGGGCGTCTCAAAAACCCGCGCAGAACGAGCGCTCTTACAGATTGTTGTTCAGAGCCGTTTTTTATTCCCTTGCCAAATCCCGCCGCCTTCATCCCCTTTTCGATACCCTTACCGTAGGTCTTGCGGCCCCACAAGATCGTGTCGATGGTTCGGAAAAACTCACCCATTCCATAGTTGCCCTTCGGCCGCGGGCGGTCGAGCCAAGCCACGTCACCATCTGACCGCGCGATGAAGCCATCTGCACTTGTTGCAATATATACAACGATCTTCCGACGCTTCTTCACCATAGCTTGCCTTCCGGAAGGTCTCTTGCCTGCCCCAACCTCTCCAGGGCCTTTGGTGTCGGCCAAAGATTGTTCGGCCGGCCGCAAACTCCGTGTCGCTTACCACTCGCCTGGTACTTTCGAGCCGCCGGCGACGGTTAGCAACGATTTCCGACCAGCCGTCTGCTTGAATGATTTAGGTTTAGTGTGCGAGCGGATCGGGGCGAAGCTGGAAGTGCAAAACCTTGCTGGTCGTTCCCTTGCCGCCTTCTGCGTGAAAAGGTGTTCGGGTGCCGTAGGTGGCCCACAGCCCCTTTCCTTTCCAGCCGACTCTCGGATCATCGATCCGGCCGTCCATCCCTTTTGCGTAGAATCCCATCGGATAGGGCACGCGCAGGACGACGAATTTGCCGGTATCGGGCAAAAGGGCAAGCAGGGCATCATTCCCGTTGCCGGTGGCAATCGGCACATTCTTTCCCAACCCAAAAGTGTCGAACTGATCCACCCAATCGTAGTAACTGGCCTCGGCGCTTCCCGGGTCCGTGACCCCCTTCAATTGCGGCCCCGGGAGTTGATAGAGCGTCCAACCCTCTGGGCAGTGCTGCCCTGTCGCAGTCGGCCCGCTGAGCGGACCTTTACACTTCCGTCGATCGAAGCTTGCCAGGTGTCCACTCGCAATGACCGTCCACACGACGCCATTGCGATCAATGTCGAGCCCACGCGGCGAGAACCCGTGCACCGGCGCTCTTGGATCGTTCCACGGCAATTCGTAGATTTCGGCCAACGTGGTAGCCGGGGGATTCGAACCAGGGTTTAGCCGAACAACTGCGCCAGGGAAGCCTAATACCGTTCCCCAGATCGCCCCATCCACTGGGCTAACGGTGACGCCGTAAAAGGCAGCGTTGATTCGTTTGTCCTTGGTGGGATCGATGGGCTGATCAGGCTCCACATATTCATCACGTTTTCCGTTCCCGTTGGTGTCGAGGATAAGGGCCGTCCAACCCTGCGACCTCTGTTCATCGTGGGTCTGGTCGAACATCTTTGTGTTCAGCCAGCCCACTGCTCCGCCGCCTCCGCCGCTGCTCGTCCACAGCGTGTTGTTCGCATCTTCGGCGAACACCAGGTGATGGGTGCCAAAACAGGTGTCAACGAGCGTGAGCTGCTTGATTTTTGGATCGTACATGGCGAGTTGCCGCCCACTGCGCTTAAGTGGAAACAAGACAGCAGAAGGATGGGTCGACCCTTGCTGGCAGAAGGCTGGGTTGTCGCCAGGACGAATTCGGGAGGTGATCCACACTCTTCCTTTTTCATCGAACATCGGATTGTGCACGTTGGCCTGGCTATTCCAAATGGCTTCGTCTCCCCAATAGGCCGAAGGTGCAGCCGGCTTGTCGTCTGCGCTCGATGGCGTCTTTGGATCGCGCACAGTCAATTTGACTTGACTCGCCGCGGCCCGGGCGGGATCCAGCACAGGCAAATAATCCACGCTGAGTTCAGCAGCTCCGTAGATTGGGCCGTTGGCATTCAGCGTAGGATTGCGCTTGTCGGTTGCGATCTCGTCGTGAAGATAGGCTTTCGGGTCGGCCCAGTCCCACTCGGTGATGACCACGTTTCGCTCCAACCCTTGTGGTCGCGGCGGCGCCGGTGGCAATTCGCCGCCCGCGATGCGGTCGGACCAATTCGCGAACATCGGCAGTGCGCGCTCTGGTCCAAGCTGGGCAAGGCCGTTGACCATGTTGTTGCCGGCTTGTCCGGAGAGCAAGCGCCGTGCCCAGGCTGCCGCTGAAGAATCGAAATGGCCCAGGTTTTTTGGAATTTCGCGAGTAGCCTTGTCGCCCACTTGGTGGCAGGACCAGCAACTATCCGTTTTCAGCAAGTGAAGCCATTGGCCCTGGTTCGTCATGTTCTCCGGAATGCCGTTGCCTTTAGGCCCTGTGCCGGGGAACTCGCTTTTCTCCGGCACTTGCAACAGAGAAAACCAATAGATGGCCGGGTAGTATTCCGCTGCTGCGCGGGCGCTCGGCGCGAGAACCGCAGTCAAGTTGACGATTCTTCCGGGAGTCGTATGGACAGGTTCAGAATCCACGAGTCCGTAGCCGCGCACCCATACTTTGAAGTTCGCCTCGGGAAGTTGCGGCACGAGGTAGCGACCGCGATCGTCAGTGACCACAATCTTCACGAACTTGGTCGGAAAGTCGGTCGTTTCCGCAATCACCCAAACCCCGCCCTCCGGACCCTTGGTGCTCTCGACCACGCCGCCAATGTCGTCGTTCCCGATCGAGATCGCTTCGCCTCTAGTCTGGGCGTTCAGCCCGCTTGCCAAAGCTACCAGCACAACACTTAATTCGATCAATCTCAGAGGACAGAAAACTCTCGTGCTCATGATGTTGAAACCTCATATGCGATCGATTGACGACGACATGATTCACCGATTGTGGATCTGGTCTCAGAAATGGAATGCGCACGAAATCGTAAGCACATCCCATGGAGTTGTCAATTTGATCGTATTTGTCCAACCAAAACAAAATTTCTGTGAAAGGTTGATGCCTATCCTTAGGCGATTCAACGGCAGCCTGGAGTGCGGGTCAGCTAGGTTCGCAAATAGATTAACTGTTACTTTTGACAGAAGGGAATAGATCCGCGGCCCTTACGATTAAATGAGGTCAGCAGACCGGAGCTATATCCTTAATCTGATGTATATAAGGCACTTAGTATCAGGCTGACTCTTTTACCGAGTCTCAACGACCTGTCAAAAGTAACAGTAGCGATTACTATAATACCTGCATATTTTCTGACGCGAGCCTTGCACGGTCAATGGCAGCCCTTGCGTTTCTCACTGCTTTGTTGAGTGAGTCGAGCGGCGCAGGTCTTCATGCGGTTGCTAGAGTCCATGCAATTTCGTGCTCTTCGTTTGTTCAGGAGGAAGTATGAGGCTATTTAACAGCATCTCGGTGATAGCGGTAGGAATCCTCGTATCTGCGGGTGGAGTCTGCGCGCAAAAGGACCTATTAGTACCGGCCGGGACACTTCTGCAGTGTACGATGAATGAACCAGACTTCTCCTCGGCCACGGCTACCGTGGGAGACCCGGTGCTGTGTCATCTGCGCGCGCAGCAGGAGTTTGGCAGAGTATTGTTTCCCCGAGGCAGCATGTTGGCCGGGCATCTGGAAGCGGAAAAAGAGCCGGGGCATTTTATCGGGAAGGGCTATCTGAAGATTACTTTTGACAGGGTGATTTTGCCATATGGCGATTTGCCCGTGCCCGCGAAAGTCATCCAAGCAAGGGGATTTAGGGTGGATAAAAAGGGAGACATCGACGGGAAGGGACATGCGAAGCGAGACATTGCTGAGTGGATGATCCCGGTGTTATGGCCGTGGAAGGTCGTTTCGCTGCCGATGCGTGGCCCTCGGCCGACTTTGAAGGGCGAGGAATCCTTGGAGCTGCGATTAATGGATGACATTTCGATTCCGCCGACACTCGCCTATGGGCCGATGAAGCCGGATCGGCCACCCTACGCGTCGTTGGCCCAGCCGAGCACTTTTGGGAGTGCGAACGTCGCTGAGCCGGCAGTATTCAAGGAGATTGGCGGTGAAGAGAGTTTGCCAGCCACTGCCGGCTGGAAGCCTCCCATCCGTTCGACGATTCTGGTGCTCAAGTCAAACGAGACCTTGACACTCAGCAGATATCGAAGAGATGGAGATGTTTTGGTGTTTGAACAGTTGGATGGAAGCAAAGGCGTCGTCGACATGGACTTGGTCGACTGGCGGAAGACGACCAAAAGGAATCAGATCGTCTCGGCAGATTAACAAGCCATCCGAAGGCCCGCAGAAAATCCAATCCAGGCTCGTGGCGGTAAGCGTGCTTCTTCGAAAGGTGGGACCAGCCTCGACGCAGGATGAGCTATGAACTCTAGGATTTTTTGCAAATCCCTGCGAATTAGACGGTTTGGCGACGATCGTCAGCGGTCTGTCACTTGCCACAATCGATCGCAGATCGTCCTGGCCACACAAAGACGTAATCTTGGCTGTCGACGGTGAGGTAGTAGCGGATCGTTCCGATAGGGTGGCAGCCCTCGACGGAACAACGCAGAGGATAACCACGAGGATCCCGGACCACTGATGAAACGGTCAGCGCAGTCTTGGGCGAGACGTTGAGAGTTTGCGAGGCGCCATCGGCCGAAAACAAGTGATCGTGGGAAAGAAAACCACTTGCAAAGCATTGCATTTTCTCAGGCTCAACCGCGTTCGTTTTGTTCTTGCGTTCCCGCTTGTTGAGCTTCTTACCGGGAAGGATAACCCATGGAAGGGAGACTGCATGCCCGTCAATACTGATTCCACCATATTGCACGGACAGCATTGCGTCCGAGCCGTTGACGATGGTCGTTGTGTAATTGAGGTAGGTCGCGACTTCGTCGGAACTGACACCCTCGAATCCGATTCGGGAACTCACCTCGATCGGGCCGAACCTTAGTTTGTGGATAGCATGGCCGGTCAGCGGGTCTTGAATCGTCGAGGAGGTCGCGCCCGAGGGGGAGTCCTCTCCCCACACAAACGCACTCACTACCTCTGCTTTGATCTCTTGGCCGAGCACACAAGACGCAAAGGCAAACACCGCCAGCAGAACCGTGCAGCCAAGTCCCATCATCGCCCTGTCCGTGGAATACGAGAGGCTGTGCCAACCGCTTTTCGTCATTTGCGATCATTTTCTAGCCTCAAGATTGCTTCAGCCAACTGGCAAAATGACCAGTGCTCGCTGCGATCTTCTTCCCGGTGTGCGAGAGGCCACCGAATGCCGAAAGAAGCGCTGACTGCCAAAATGCAAAATGCCTTACGAGGGGTTCTCGCAAACTGTCCTTCAACCTGTTCAGCCAACGGAGCAGGCCGGAAGAACGTAGCCGAGCACGGCTAACTTCGGCAGCTTCTGCTCATCGTGCGGGTTCGTCCACGGGCTGACTTTTTAGATTCCTCGTCTATCGAGACCCGGCACGAAACGCTTCGCATGCCTTATACTTGCATGCGTTCCTATGCCCTTCACGGGAACATCTGTCAGACAATGGAAGCGGGCAGGGCCTGAGCTGTGAAGGAACTGGTGAGAGTTTAATCAAGCCTCTAAAAACGCTTTGCATACTCAACTCCAGTCGCCCGTAACTCGCTCTGAACCGAAGATTGCCCAGCGTGCGCCCTCCGCTCGCTTCGCCTTTCTTGTGGCCGCGGGAATCTTCCTTAGCCGAATCTTCGGACTGGTCCGCGACCGCGTTTTTGCGCACTACTTCGGCAATTCTGCTGCTGCGGACGCCTTCCGCGCCGCCCTCCGCATCCCCAATTTTCTGCAAAATCTATTTGGCGAAGGTGTTCTCTCAGCTTCTTTCATTCCGGTTTACGCAAGCTTGGTTGCCCGGAGAGACGATGCGGAAGCGCGCCGCACGGCAGGCGCGATAGCGGCACTCTTGGGATTGGCCACTTCCTTGCTCGTCCTCATCGGTGTGCTCGCAACTCCGTTGCTCATCGCGGTTATCGCACCCGGTTTTTCCGGCGAAAAGCGTGAGTTGACGATTCGGATTGTGCGCATCCTCTTTCCCAGCGCGGGCTTATTGGTCTTCTCCGCGTGGTGCCTCGGCATTCTCAATAGCCATCGGCGCTTTTTTCTTCCGTACGTCGCGCCGGTGATCTGGAACGCGGCCATGATCGCCACGTTGTGGGGGTTCGGCCGCAACCACACGCAGAGCCAGCTGGCCGTCATCCTGGCCTGGGGATCAGTGGTGGGCAGCGCGCTACAGGTAGGCGTGCAATTGCCCGCCGTACTGCGTCTGCTTCAAGGCCTGAATCTTTCGCTCGCCGATCCTCGCGGAAACGTGGCAATCATAGTGCGAAATTTCCTTCCCGTTTTTGTCGGACGCGGCGTCCTGCAAATCAGCGCGTACATTGACGCGCTTCTCGCAAGCCTTCTACCCACCGGCGCCGTCGCCGCGCTCTCCTACGCCCAGACACTGTACACCCTTCCCGTGAGCTTGTTCGGGATGTCCATCTCCGCAGCGGAATTGCCGGTGATGTCAGGCACCGTTGGCGGAGAAAGTGTGGTCGCAGAAACGCTGCGCGTGCGGCTCAATTCCGGATTGCGGCAGATTGCGTTCTTTGTCGTACCCTCGGTCGCCGCGTTTCTTGTCCTAGGCGACGTCGTCGTGAGCGCCATCTACCAGTCGGGGCGATTTCAGCATGCTGACGCGATGTACGTTTGGGGCATTCTTGCGGGTGCTAGCGTCGGCCTGGTTGCTTCGACGTTCGGCCGGTTGTACGCCTCGACCTATTACGCACTGCGCGATACCCGCACGCCGCTTCGCTATGCCGTCCTGCGTGTCTTGCTGACCACCATTCTCGGCTACCTTTTCGCTGTTCCACTGCCCCCCGCGCTGGGCATCGCCGCCAGCTGGGGAGTCGCCGGACTGACCATCTCCGCCGGGATCGCCTCCTGGCTGGAATTCGTGCTGCTTCGACGCACGCTCAACCGGAGGATCGGACATTCAGGAGCGCCGCCAGCCTACCTTGTCCGTCTCTGGGTGGCCGCTTTACTGGCTGGGGCCGCAGGCTTGGCGATTCAACATTTCTTGGCTGCTGGCTCGCCGATTCTTCGTGCGCTCTTTGTGCTTGGACCGTATGGCGTTCTTTATTTCCTCTTTACGATCGCTTTCGGCTTGCGCGAAGCCCGCGAAGGTCTCGAGCGAGGCATAGGCCTACTTCGCCGTTTTGCTTCACGCACTCCGACGACTCAGCGGTCGAGAGCCGGGTGAACGCCGAAGCCCAGCGGTTGGTGAGAAGCTTGAACTCCGTGACCGCATCCCTTGCGTCCTGGAGCCACTCTCGTAGAAAGCTCGGGCCCACAAAAACGATGGCTGTCGGTTTCGCTTGTCCAGCTACACGTTCCAAATCCTGATGAGCCCTTTCGTGCCGTTCTGCGCGTAATCAGAGTCGCTACTGCCACCTCGGCGCCGGATTCCGCTACAGTTTCCTGCAGCATTAAGCTAGCATTCGTGGAATTTCGCGAATGTAAAGGAGGTCTGATGAGGTGGATAACGCGCGTGTTCGCAACCTGCGCACTCCTGGCTCCCCTCGGAATCGCTGCGTGCCGCCAATCCTCGGGCTCGAAGGCTGATCGTGAGCCTGAAACGCTGTCGCGACGCTTGGCGCAAACGGAAGGAACCATCAAAGTGCTCGGCCTCAAGGACCAAGTAAGGGTAATTCGAGACCGCACCGGTATTCCACATATCTACGCAAGAAATGTGGACGACCTGTTCTTAGCTCAGGGATTCGTCCAAGCCCAGGATCGCCTATTCCAGATCGACTTGTGGCGCCGGTCCGCACAAGGACGCCTAGCGGAAATTCTTGGAGCCGAGTTCGTGGAACGAGATCGCCTCGCGCGACTCCTGCATTACCGCGGTGATATCGAGGCCGAATGGGCCAGCTATGCCCCTGATGCAAAGCCAATCGTGGAACAGTTTGTTAAGGGCATCAATGCGTGGATCACCATCGTCCAGAAAAATCTTCCCATCGAGTTTGTCTATGCCGGATATGCCCCGGAACTTTGGATGCCGGAGGACCTCCTGAGCCGTGCCGAAGGATTCACCATGGGAGGCAACGCCCTAGGAGAAATATTCCGCGCGCGGCTCATGGCGCTTGTCGGTCCGCAGCTGGCCGCGCAGTTACTCCCTCCCGAACCTGCGATTCCCGTGAACGCGGCGCCTGGCGTAGACCTGGGCATCATCGACGAGCGCCTCGAAGCACAGTTGTTGACAATCGGCGCCGGGGCGCGATTCAGCCAACTCCAGAAGCAAGCGGCCCTGGCTGACGGACAGCTTAGCCGCCTCGAAGGCAGTAACAATTGGGTGGTCGGCGGTCGAAAGTCCGAAACGGGGAAGCCATTGCTCGCAAATGATCCTCATCGGAATCTGGATCATCCTTCGCTTCGTTACCTGGTGCACCTGAATGCCCCCGGCTGGAATGTCATTGGCGCCGTGCAGCCGTACTTGCCTGGGGTGTCGGTGGGCCACAACGATCGCATTGCCTGGGGCCTCACGGTGTTTCCGACCGACACGCAGGATTTGTATATCGAGAAACTTAACCCATATGACTCACGCCAATATCAATACCGAGGCAAATGGGTCGACCTGAAAACTCAAAAAGACCGTATCGTCGTGAAGGGTCGCGACACGCCCGTTGACGTCGAGTATCAATACACGATTCACGGACCTGTTGTGACCATGGACCCCAAAAGGCATGAGGCCATCGTACTGCGCTGGACCGGTGCGGAGCCGGGAACAGTCGGCTACTTGGGCGATTTGTCCATCGATCGTGCCCACAATTGGGAAGAGTTCCGCAAGGCCCTCGCGCGCCACAAGATGCCGGCAGAGAACTTCGTCTACGCGGACGTTGACGGCAACATCGGGTACCAATCCGCAGGGTTGTCTCCGGTTCGACCAAACTGGCCCGGTCTCCTTCCTGTGCCAGGGTGGACTGCTGAATATGAGTGGAAGGGATGGTTCTCCCTGGACGACTTGCCGCACGCATTTAACCCAGATAACGGATTTCTTGCGACCGCGAACAATGACGTGCTGCCGCCCGGCGAGCAACGGCACATCGGCTATGAGTGGTCCAATCCAGCACGGATTAACCGCATACGCGAGGTTCTTACGTCTCGCGAAAAGTTCGGTGTTACCGATTTTGAAAAGTTACAGCACGACGCGGTGGCATGGAACGCCGAACAGCTGGTTTCGTTATTGGCGCGTCTCAGATCGGACGATGCAGACGTCGAGCACGCGCGGACTGAGCTGGTTGCTTGGGACAAGGATATGCTGCGTTCCAGCCCCGCCGCGACGATCTACTTCGTTTGGGAGGAGAAGGCGCTCGAACTGCTCGTCGGCGGTAAAATTCCGGTTCCGCTTGCCGCAGAATACTCCAGGCGTGGCGGCGATGTCCTTGTCCCAGCGTTGACCCACCCGGGGCGTCCCTGGTTTGGACAAGACGCAGTGAAGGACCGGGACGCACTTCTGATTGCCGCACTAGCAGCCGCGGTCAAAAACCTTAAACAAAAGTGTGGGAATGACATTTCGCAATGGTCCTGGGGACGACTGCACAGCGCCACGTTCCAGCACCCTTTGGCAGTGGATGCCCAGATGGCTTCGCTCCTCAATGTCGGCCCGATCTCGCGGGATGGCTACGGCCTGACTCCGTTGTCAACCGGAGGCAAAGGGTTTTCGCAAACGGCCGGGGCCACTTTTCGGGAAGTCATAGACGTGAGCAACTGGGATCGCTCCGTGGCAACCAGTGCACCTGGCCAGTCCGGACAACCGGGCAGCCACCACTACTCAGATCTCGCCAAGCTTTGGGGCGACGAACGCTATTTCCCGCTGCCGTACAGCGATTCAGCAGTCAGCGCGAGCACGGAAGCCACCTTGCTATTGATGCCCGAGTAGTAGCCAAAACAGGAGGGGACCATGAAGGGAAAATCTGCGAGGGCCATGCTTCTTGCTTGTGTCTTCAGCGTGCTGCCGATGCGGTTGCAGGCACAGCAAGAGAAAAGACCGCAGCCGGGGACCAAGCTCAGTGATGAGCAGATCAAAGAGTGGGTTGCTCCGATGCGCGCGGGGCGAAAGCTAACACCCAAGAGTTGGCCCAATGGAGCGAAGGTCGCGGTTTGCATTAGTTGGGACATGGACAACGAAACCTTTGAGATCGCCGCAGGAAACAGCGCGCCGGTACTCCTCTCGCAAGGAGAGTATGGGTTCACCGAAGGGCTACCCAGGATTATGGCGCTGTACGACAAGTACAACATCCCGGGTTCGTTCTACATCCCTGCGGTGACCGGCGTCCTTTATCCCGAGATGATTCAGGAGTTCAAAAGGCGCCCCCGCCATGAGATCGGCATACATGGGTGGATTCACGAGAGGCTTCCAGACCTGGACGACCAAGCGGAAGAAGCACGGCTCCTGGATAAGGCAATCGAGTTTTGGACAAGCGCTATGGGCAAGAAGCCTGTGGGATATAGAGCTCCCTCATGGGCATTCGGCAAGTACACCCTCGATCTCATTCGCAAAGCTGGATTTCAATATGACAGCAGCGCAATGGCGATGGACGAGCCGTATGAGCTGGTTTCCAACGGAAAGCCAACCGGCATGGTCGAATTGCCGGTCGATTGGATTCTTGACGATTACCCGTACTTCACTTCCAGCGGCTCACTCCCTTCGCCCGAACTCATTTTTAAGGTTTATCGGGACGAATTCGACGGCGCGTATGAGGAAGGTACGATGTTCATGTTAACGCTGCACCCGATGGTATCGGGACATCGCTCACGAATTGCGTATCTCGACAAGCTGATTGCTTACATGAAATCTAAACCAGGTGTTTGGTTCGCAACCGGTCAGCAGATTGCGGATTACGTGCGGCAGAACCTAAAGTGAGGATGACGCGACGGCGTGGTAGTGCGTATTGTAGGCTCTGGCGTGCCTCAGATCCCGCCCCCCGTTTCTGGACGAGAGGGTGGCCCTGGCATCCAGTGCCCAGTTTGCCGGTAACGCCGCCTCACCGGACATCGCCCTCGGGCATTCCCGACCATTGCTAAAGGACAACGACACCGGTGGCCCAAACAAGCTAGTCTTCTCGTTGCACTGATCGGTTGCCGCTACCTGTTCGGGTGTAGCTGGAGGAAGCCTTGGAGTATTCGGTCACGGTATGGCGCACACCGGTAAGGGAGTCGAAAGAAGTTCTCTACCGCCTGACGTACCGCAGGGAATGGGTGCCCGAACGAAACTGCTGGCGGGACATGTTAGTGGGGCAGCAGAGAGTGTGATCGTAAGTCGCGACGAACCATACCCTTCCACAACGCCGTCCGCCGCTCGCCGCTAGTTCCTCCGTGGACCGCCCGGCAACGAGACCTTCATCGACCGCCCGCGGGGGCTCGAACCCCACTTTGCGGCCCTAGCGCGTTCGCCTTCGCAGCCGTTCTAAGCTAAGGGGCCCCGGCCGTACGCTGGTCAAGGAGCCTAACAAGGAATCTGAGGGATGCGATCGTCCGAAGGATCGGCCCAGCGGTCGTTTGGAATCGTCGGGGTCCAGCAAGGCCGAAGCGGGTCGCGGTCATAGGGATAGGAACCCAGACGACGGTACATTTCGCCGTATTTCTCCAGCTTCTCGCGGTTTACCCGGACGCCCAGGCCCGGGGCCGAGGGCACGCAAATCGCTCCATCCTGGTAATGGAATTTTCCACCCTCGATGATGTCGTCCGCGAGCTCGTGATAGTGGGCGTCGGCCGCAAACGGCAGATTAGGTATGACGGAAGCCATGTGCAGCATCGATGCGAGCTGAATGCCGAGCTCTCCCGAGGAATGGATGGAAACACCTAACTGAAATGCGTCGCAGATCCCTGCGGCCTTAAGACAAGGCCGAATGCCGCCCCAGAACGTCGTATCGAGGAGGATCACATCCACCGCGGGATCGCGAACATTTGTCGCCAGTTGCTCGAAATTGACGACCGTCGTGTTTGTCGCTAAGGGCATGCGGGCTTTCTCACGGACCTGGCGCATGCCATTCAGTCCAAAGACGGGGTCCTCAAGATAATCGTTGTTCAAGCCTTCGATGGCCCGGGCAAATTGGATTCCTTGCTCGGTGGACCAAGCGCAGTTGGGATCGAAGCGCAAACGGTCGCCGGGGAACGCCTCGGCAATCGCCCGATAGCACTCAAGCTCATAAGGTGGAGGGAAGACACCGCCTTTTAGTTTGTGGGTCTTGAAACCATGCTTGGATTTCAATTCCTGCGCATGTGCGACGAGATGATGGGCGGTTCGGACCTCGCCCCCACCATTGTTCGGATTCGGATAGCGAAAGAACAAGTAAGAGGCGAACTCGACGCGGTCCCTTAAGCGCCCGCCCAGAATTTCCGAGACGGGAGCTCCCCATGCTTGCCCAAGGAGATCCAAGCAGGCGAATTCGAGGGCAGCAAGTATCTGAATCTGATTGTTGTAAAGAGAGGCAGTGGGGTTGGCAATCCGAAACCTGAGTTCCTCCAATCGGCAGGGATCCCACCCAACCAAAGCTGATTTGAGTGCGCGAAAGGTGGCTTCGCTCGACTGGCCCCCACCGCCCATTTCCCCGAGGCCAACCAGCCCGTTGTCAGACTCAACCTCGACCACGGTGCGAACAAAGCGCCCCCAGTGACATCCGTTGGCATGACGCAAAGGTGCTTCGAGCGGAACACTTACGGTTGTGGCGCGGAGGTCTTTGATTTTCATGCCGTCTTTTATCTTCCCGAGGACTTGCGCTGGCGTGGATCAGTTCACGTCTGCGGTGCGTCCTCCCTCGTAATGCATGATGTGGTAGTAGGCCTCCCAACCCGTCCAGTAAATGGGCGGCGGCATAGGAGACGACGGATCCTCAAGCTGCTTCGCAAAGATTTGAACGAGTTCGCGCGTTCTGCCAATTCCCGTCAGCCAATCACCGCGGTACCAGCCTTTCCATTTGCCGTACTCCGCTTTCGCTTCGGCCTGGGAGATTTCGTCCAGGGCCTCAAGCGCTCGTTGGGCTTGTGCGCGAGCTTCGGTGGTCTTTCCCTTCTCGGCCTCCTCGATCGCCACCGCTAAAGATTGAAGAGCGCGGTTGCTTTCTCTATCGATGGCAATCATAGCGAGCACGTGGGCGCGATAAAAAGGACGTCGCTCGGTCAAAACGAGCTGCTCGGTGGCAACGGCCTTCTCCCACAAGGCGTCCCATCTCGGCTGAGCATCACCACACCGCTGGATTTCTCCCTTCAAGGCTTCCGGCAAGCTCGGCAAGGTGGAATTTTCAGCCGGCTGGGAAAAAACGCGAGGCGTCGCCCAAGGCGGCGCTTGGCCAGGCAGGAAAAAGAGCGGGAAGCCTACCATGTACTCCAATAAGAAGCGTCGCGCCTCGGTGTGGTAATACTGGTCACCGTAAGGGAGAGCGGGTTCTTCGCCGGGGAGTTGTGCCGGGGCGGCAAAATATTGCTCGTAGATTTGTGCGACTTGGCTCGCGGCCTTCGCACCGAATTCCTGCGACGACCATTGCTCGTAAAACTGATCGCTCTGTCCAGCAAGGTCTCGCGGAAGACCTTTCCATGCAACCTTCATCACGGCCTTCATGGTCATGGGGACCGGACGAATATCGCTCGTATTGAGAAGCAAGTAGTGAGTCGCGCCGGCTTTGATGTAGCGAGAGAGTTCAGAATCGATCCGTTCGACGGGAACCATTTCGGTAAGTTGATTGGCCCTGAAGTTCATCATCGCGACGTGGTAATAGGCTCCCTGTCCCGCTGTGACCAAGCCTTTGTCCTGAAGGTAGCCATAACCGGTGTCCGGCCACACCGTCGCGACCTCGCGGGGAATCTTGAGATACCCTCGCTGCATCAGCCGCGCCCCTTCCATCCACAAACTCGTAATGAATTTTGCATCCGGGCGCAGTGAGCGTACGATTTGCATTTGATCCGCGATAGCTTTGGTAATCAATTCGCCCAACGCCTTGTCATTGCCGCGCACATTCGGATCAAACGCGGCGTAACTGACGTCGGACAGACCGCGCAGGCCGACCGTCCACAACACTTCCTGACCGGAGGGATAAGCGGCGGCGGCGTCTTTCCACGCACGTTCAAGAATCTCGGGGTGGCTTGTATAGGAATAAGGGACATCCTTTGGCCAGCGCGCCACGTTGAGACCCAAAGGGATGGCATGATGCTGGGTCAAAATCAGGCCGCGTTTGCCTGCTAATTTGATTTGAGGCTCATCAGGAAAAATCCAGGTACCCGGCGCCACCATGTTGCCCTTGAGCCTCAGGATGGTTTCGAAGATGTTGTTCCAAACCTCGAGTGAAATCCCAGTGTGGTCTTTGGCCTCGCCGGGCGCCCAACCCGTTAGCAAGTCTTCGTCATTGATAAAGAGGCCGCGGTATCGGAAAACGGGTGCGGGAAATTGTTCGTTCAACGATGCCGGTAATTCGATTTGGGTGCGCCGAATGGGTTCATGATCGGTCCAATAATAAAGAGGATCGACGCCTAAGTATTCTTCGGAAAACTCGTAAATGGCGTAGATGGTCCCGCGGATATCGGCGCCGGCAAGCAGAACGACCTTCCGAGGTTGCGGCTTTTCGTCTGAACGAGCCACCGAAATGGAAAAAGATTCCGGCTCTTCCAAACCCTGTGGGCGCAAGGCGTCGGGAAGTTTGGACTTTTCGCCGATCCAAATCGTCTCCGAGCTTGCGTCCGCGGAGCTGCGCACGATCCTGAGCTTCCTCCCAAGCACCTTAGCAAAATCATTTTGCAGGTCTTTGACCGCTTCCTCCACGGGCGTTGGCTCTTCCTGTCCCAAAAGAATGGAGGTGGCGGAATCGAGGACAACCATCCCGCTGCGAGTGTTCTCC
>Ga0182037_10000930_pt1 | contig 15047 bp, 9 predicted proteins | sample sta12Cox44000082_FD_125974 | JGI IMG/M metagenome (GOLD analysis project Ga0182037, IMG submission 125974) | Lab enrichment of tropical soil microbial communities from Luquillo Experimental Forest, Puerto Rico - statoxic.12C.oxic.44.000.082 | ecosystem: Environmental > Terrestrial > Soil >... | reverse complement strand
CGACGGTAATGGTGCTCGAGCCGTTAGATCCCTGAGTGATGGTGAGGCTGCTCGGCGACGCGGAAAGACTGAAGTCCGGCGTAGCGGTGGCGTTTACCGTAAGAGCTAGTGTGGTCGTATGACTTAGAGTTCCTGAAGTCCCGGTGATCGTGACCGTGGACATTCCCGTCGTGGCGGTGCTGCCGGCGGTCAGCGTCAAGGTACTCGTGGCCGTGGTGGGATTCGTACCGAACGACGCCGTGACACCATTCGGCAAGCCAGACGCAGCCAGAGTAACGCTTCCCGTAAAACTGTTCTGGGGAGTGACGGTAATGGTGCTCGAGCCGTTAGATCCCTGAGTGATGGTGAGGCTGTTCGGCGACGCGGAAAGACTGAAGTCCGGCGTAGCGGTGGCGTTCACCGTAAGAGCCAGTGTGGTCGTATGACTGAGAGTTCCTGAAGTTCCGGTGATCGTGACCGTGGACATTCCCGTTGTGGCGGTGCTGCCGGCGGTCAGCGTCAAGGTACTCGTGGCCGTGGTGGGATTCGTGTTGAACGACGCCGTGACGCCGTTTGGCAGGCCGGATGCGGCCAAAGTAACGCTTCCCATAAAGCCGTTCTGGGCAGCCACGGTGATAGTGCTGGACCCGTTAGATCCCTGAGTAATGGTCAGGCTGCTCGACGACGCGGAAAGACTGAAGTCCGCCGTGCCCCCGGTAGGCGGTGGCTGTGTGGAAACAGTTCCACAGCTTGCCATAAACCAGCTGAAAAGCAACGCGATTACCAGGCCGGGGCCGGATAGACCACGCAGAAGGCCGAGTTTCCGCCCTGATTTGATCAAACCGTTGCCGAATACATGACGGCGCGTAATCCTCTTCATTTTCGACCCCGATGCCTGGGAAGTTGTGTTTAGGTGATGCTTTGCACGAACACTAGTTGAGTCGGCTGGATTGAGCGGGTACCCCAGATGCTAATACTTACGATGTTCAATTGCAATAGCAGGGAAGGGGACAAAGGGGACAAAAGAGGACAAGAGGGCGCCAGCGAACCTGCTTGAGACCCATCCAAAACGACACGCGGCGACCATTCGCACCGAACCCGCGAGTTGCGTCTTTCAATGAAGGATGCCACCCTCGAAAGCGGAAAGATGGCGACCCCGCCGAGACTTGAACTCGGAACCTAATGGTTCGAAGCCATTCGCTCTATCCAGTTGAGCTACGGGGTCCCTGGGATCATTCTACTGCGGAAATCTTGGCGGATCACCAAATCAACGTGTCGATTTGGTTCGCAGCCAGCGAGTCGGAAACCTTAAATACCTTATGTGTCGCTTACAGGGCAAGTCGGCTAAATTTCCGTCCCTGCGTTGGGCAACTTCGTCAAAGTGAGCGGCGAGCCCAATCGGCTCCGGGCCTTTTGTCGCGCCATCAACGGCGACACCATGCAGCCCTCACTCCACCAGTCGCACGCCGGAACGTTGAGCAGTTTGAGTCGCGCGCGCGTGGTTCACAAGCTGCGGTGCTTTCTCCCCGAGAGTCATCTGCTGTACCAAGTCGGCCGCGCGCTGCTCGGGCGACAGGATGGGATCTTGACCACTTAATCGTAGTGCTGATACTCGGTGCGTCACGGTTTCAAGGGCGGCGGGGAATCTGAGATCTGGTGAACAATGTCCACTTGGCCTTTTTCGTGCAGCTCGCGAACCTTTGCAAACTCTTTTTCGGCGGCGGCAGAATTCCCCATTTGTTTGTAAATCCGCCCTAAGCGGTAGTGGGCATCGGGCTGTGAGGGATCAAGTTCTTCTGCACGACGGAGAGCGGCAAGCGCTTCGGGAAATTCTTTCCGGTCGGTAAGTACGATGCCCATGTCGAGATAAGCTATGCGTAGATCGCCTTTCAGCTCCACTGCTTTCCTGAGAAGCGGCAGCGCCTTTTCCGGGTCGCTTTGCTTCATGGCGATATCCCCGAGGTACGCGACTGCTTGGGGATTCGCCGGCTCGATGGCCAGCTCTTCCTCGAATGCGCGCTTCGCCTCCGCGTACTTGTGCTGCTTCCAGTAAAGATATCCAATACCGAAATGTACATTGGGCTCGCGAGGCGCAACTTTTGCCGCGGTTTCAAATTCCGCAATGGCGTCCGCGGTTCTTCCAAGACCGTCTAATGCTTCTGCCATGAGCACGTGCGAGGCCACCGAATCTTGGTCTTGTTCTTGAATCTTGCGAAACTCGTTCAATGCGCAGGAGTATTGCTTTGCCCAGAGGCAGCTCTGCGCCAATACCTGGTGCAATTCGATATTCGCGGGGTCGGACTTGGCCGCGAGGTCGAGGTGCTTGACAGCCTGGTCGAACTGCTTTGTTCCGTAGTAGCTCATTCCCAAAAGTGTTCGCGCCTGAAAGTTGTTAGGGTCGGCCGCCAGGGCTGCGCGAAACGGTGCGATAGCACCCTGAAAGTTTCCCTTTTTGAATTCGGCTAGCCCGAGATTCAGCTGGATCCCGCGCAGATTGGGATTCATAGCTAGCGCTTCGCGGTAGGCGGCAGTTGCGTCTTCGTACTTCCCCTCCTTAGAAAAGACAACCCCAAGACTCGCGAGAGCTTCCGCATCCTTGGGGTGGGCGCGCAGCCACTTCCTCCACTCCTGTTCCGCGCCAGCCAGATCGCCCTGCTGCTCAAGCCCAACGGCTCTATCCGGACTTGGAGTCTGAGCGAGGACAGTAAATGACGAGAAGGCCGTGAGAAAAATAGCGAGGCAACGCCTGATCCAACGTGACTGACGGATTTTCGGTGAGTTGGCCATGCCTACCCCAATTTAACAGTTTTCCTAGACGCGGCAAGAGCACCAGGGATCAGAGCTATCGGGTTGACTGTCGCAGCGTTTCTGCGATGATTGCGGCCTTGGGCATGCCAACGCGTCAGAAACGCTCCCTTGACGCCGGGGGCGTCGGAGATTACGCTGGCGGGTGTTTCCAGCAAAGTGATTTACCGCATGAAGAAGCACCTCCGAGTCTCGGTTGTGCGAGCTGCCCTTTCGCTGCTGATAAGCCTGTGTGGATACACGGCCCGCTGCCAGGACAGTGCAGAGCAAGGCACAAATACCCGCGGGAGCCGCGCGGAGATCGCGATTACGGTTCGCGACGGCTCGGGGCACGTGGTTAACGTCCCCACAGCGGTAAAACTCTACAAGAACGGAATGCTGGAGGATCAGAAATCCACGTCGCAGGGCCGCGCTTTTTTCATTCCGCGGGGCCTCGGGGACTTCACTATCGTCGTTGAGGCGGCTGGCTACAAAGCCGCGCAAAAGGAGGTTTCCCTTTCCGTTGCGATTCAGTACGAGGAGGACGTGTACGTCGAGCGGGATACAGGTTCCGGCGTCAGTACGGGAATTCCCGGCGCGCCAGTACTTGCCCCGAAAGCGAAGGAAGCATTGGGGAAGGGAACCGAGGCTTTGAAAGAAGGCAAGCTGGAGGAAGCCCAGAAGCATATAGGCGAGGCCATGAAGCTCGCCCCCGGAAACCCGGAGGTACTTTACGTTCAAGGAATTCTCTATATGAAATTGGGCAATTGGGGGCAGGCGCAAACCGTGCTGGAAAAGGCCAGCCAGCTTGATCCCCATCAGCCCCGTCTTCTTGCCGCCCTGGGAATGAATTTCTGTAATCAGAAGAAGTATGAGGAAGCCATTCCGCCGCTCGAGAAATCCATCCAGTTGGAGCCGGCCGCGGGCTGGGAAACGGAGTGGGCGCTCGCCAAGGCCTATTATTATCACCAGCAGTACGAACAGGCGCTCAAAATGGCGGAACAAGCGCATACGGAGTCGCATGGGTCGGCTCCCCAAGCGGAGTTGCTTCTCGCGCAGTGTCTGACAGCAGTAGGACGCTACGAAGATTCGGCGCACATTCTGCGGGAGTTCCTGAAAAACAACGCTTCGGGCCCGGACGCCGCAACCGCGCGGCGCTGGTTGGATCGCTTGAACGCGGACGGGAAAATCCACCAATAGAGCATCAATCCCCAAGAGCCACAGCTCCCAGAAGGAGGAACTCCCGGAGAAACTCGCCAGGACAACAGGACAAAAGGAAATGCGGCGGGCGGGTATAAGCCTGCCTCGCCGCATTTGATTAAGCCGCTTAAACTGCAGTGGCCTTAGAAGCTGAGCTTTAAGGCCAGTTGGATGGTCCGGGGGTCATACGCGCTGGTAACGGCGCCAAAATTGCTGGCCCCGAAGCTCCTGCTGATACCGCCCTGCGACTGATTGCCGATGAATTGTGTATGGTTCCAGACGTTGAAAAACTCTGCGCGGAACTGGAGATTACTCCCCCGCTCCTGGTTGAACCAGAAGTTCTTAAAGAGCGAGAGATTCCAGTTGTCGCGGCCGGGGCCCCAGACCGAGTTGCGCTTAGCGTTCCCCCACGTGCCCGCCGCTGGTGCCGTGTAGATGGAGGTGTCGAACCACTGCTTGACGGTATGCGGGTTGTTGGCTGACGTACCGGTCTGGTTCGGGCGGTTGGAAGTATTCGGAACAAGACTGGCCACGCCCACGTTGCTACTGCCGGTCGTGCCAATGTTTAGCGGGGCGCCCGACTGAGCGGCAACGATGCCGGAAATCTCCCATCCGCCAAGAGCTGTCTTCAGAGCCTTGCTGTCGCTGTTCTTGAGGAAGGGAATGTCGTAGACGAAATTGGTGAAGAAAATCTGGTGATGGTCATAGTCAGAGGGGCCGAAATCATATTTCCAGCCGACGTAAGGATTGGAAATGTTGCCGAGGTCTCCGGCGCTGCTGCCCTGGGACCCCGCATCATTGGTATGCGAGTAGGTGTATCCAACCTGGTATTGCAGGTCGGTCTTGAAAGAGCCGCGCATGGAAGCCTGCAGGGAGTTGTAGTCTCCGTTGGCCTCGTTCACGGCCATGCGAATATCCCGGTAACCGAGGTATGGCACGGAGGCATTGTAGTTCGAGGTTGTGGTCAAGAGCCCCGGCAGCGAGCTGTAGGGCGCCAAGTTGATTTCCGCGTAGTAATTCTGGTGGCGGTTCTGGCTTCCCACATACTTAACGTCCAGCACGGACTTGCCGATGGAATGCTGGACGCCCAGGCTGAACTGGCTGCTTATCGGCGATTTATAGTTGTTGCGGTCCAGAACCGTGACGTTATTGACCGGGATTGCGCCGGCATTCACTAGACCCGACCGTAGGTCTTGCGTTGCATTTGACAGGGACACGTTGTTGAAGCCAACTGTGGCCGCCAGTGGAACGGTACCCGCGTTGTTATACACGTCGTTGCCTTGAATACGTTCATACATGAGGGCGTATCCACCGCGAATCACGGTCTTGCCGTTGCCGCTTAGGTCATAAGCGAAGCCAAGGCGCGGCCCGAAGTTAAGCCAGTCGCCGTTGACGCAGCCTTTGGGAATGCCATTCAACCCACAGGTGCCGATGCCATTTACATAGAATTTGCCAGGCAGGGCGGCGTCCGGGCTGGTCCCCAGGCCTGGGCTTGTTGAGCTGACACTGCCGTTACCCGGGTTTAGGATGGCCGCATTACTCGAGTTGTAAAGGGCTGTATAGAAGTTGTTCATTTTGTTGTTGGCTTCGTAGGTGTGCGGGATGCCATCCCACCGCAGGCCGAGGTTCAAGGTGAGGCGGTTGTTCACGCGGAAGTTGTCCTGGACATAGAGGGCCCAGGAAACGTTGTTCCAGTGGCCGGCGCTCTTGATGGCGTCTTCGCTATAGTTCGAGGCGTATCCAAGCAGGTAATCGGCAAAGTCGTTTCCTGTGAATCTGCCGTTGAATTGAAAGTTACCCTGAGTATTTTTAAACCAGTCTTGCGTCTTCTTGTAAAGGAGCCAGCCGCCGCCCATCTTGAGCTGGTGGCGCCCCTTGGTCCAGGAAACGTCGTCGCGAAGCTGATAGCTGTCGGCCAGGTTATTCCACGGCATCCAGTTAACCGTGTAATTGCTTCCCGTACTCCCATTCAACTGGATCGACGGGATGCGGTTCTGAACGTTGGCTCCGTCACCGGTATGGGGAAAAAACGGAGCAAACGTAAAGCCCGACGGCGCCGAAACCAATCCGCTTGGCAAAATGTGGATGCGGTTACCGTTGTAGTTGAAGGAAGCCTCGTTCAGCAGGTTGGGACGGATTACGTACGCGGTATGGAAAACGCCGGCATACGAAGGATTGCCGAAGGTGTTCCCGACGGAAGGCACGTTGTCGCCGCTCCACATGCTGGTAACAAGGTTCTGCGCCACCTGCTCGGCAATGAAGGTGCCGTACATCGTGAGCTTGCTGGTCGCGTTGTAATCAATGCGCGTGATTTCTTCCCGGAGGTTGTTAGGAACACTCACGGGCTGCTGAAACTGGTTGCCGTTTGTGGGAGCCGGGAAGATTCCTCCGTACTTGCCTCCCGCCGTCAACAGGGCCTTAGCGTTAGCGTCCAGAAGGACTGAGGGAAGAGCGTTGCCGTTCAGTGCGGCGAACGTAGGATTCTGCGCGATCGGCGCGTTTGCATTAGGCGCGCAGCTGCCGCTAGCGTCCGGCGTGCTAAACGCCTGACCCGTGGCGACCCAGGCCGCTTGGAGAGCGGGCGAGAGTTGGTTAGCGCAGGGTGCGTGCAGACCGGAGAACGGGATGGCTTTACCGTTATCCGCGCCAGCCTTGTCCGTTACGTCCGCCGGCACGAAGCCACTAAAATTACCTCCATAAGTGTCAGGCTGGGGCACAGTCTGGTTGATCTGCGTCCCGTTTACAAGTTTGCGCCATTCCATGTTGTAGAAGAAGAACAGCTTGTGATTGAGGCCGGGAACGGGGCCACCGCCGTTGAAACCGAATACGTTGTACCGAAACTCAGCAATCTTGCCTGGGGGAGGATTGAAGAAGTTACGGGCCTGCAAAGCGTCGTTCTGGAAGAACTCCCAAGCCGAGGCGTGGTATTTGTTAGTGCCGGACTTGGTTACCGAACTGATGGTGCCGCCGGAGGAGAGCCCGTACTCGGCGCTGTAGTTGGAAGTAAGGACCTGCGTCTCCGCGATGGCATCCATGGAAGGCAGGACACTAGAGCTGCCGGCGCCGCCACGATCCGAGTTTTCCCCACCGTCAAGCAGGTAGAGGTTGTGACCTGGCCGATTCCCATTGAAACTGATATTGCCCGACGCGCCGCCGACCGGCACCGGGACCTGCGTGTCGGGATTCAGGTTGGAAGCGCCTGTTGTCAGGGAGGCGTAGCTGTAAATCGTCCTATTCTTGGTGGCCAGTTCGGTGATCTGCTTACTGTCGACGAGGGAGCTTTGCTCCCCGCTTTCGGTTTGCAGGTTGATCGCGGATGCTTCCACGGTTACCGTTTCCGTGGCCGCGCCGACGGCCAACTGAAAGTCCACGCGGACGCGATCGTTTGCGTTCAGAACGACTCCTTTTCGTTCCTGCGTTTTGAAACCCTGCGCGGTGCCTTTCACATCGTAACGGCCGATTTGAATATCAGGGAAGACGTATTGGCCGGCCTCATTGGTGGGAGTGGTTTTGGTCACTCCTGTTGCCGTGTTGGTGATGGTAATGGTCACGTTCGGAACGACAGCGCCCGAGGGATCCATAACGGTCCCCACGATGGTCGCCGCCTGCTGCCCAAACGCCTGGAACGAGATGCCCAGGATTATCGCCACAAGAGCGATGACATGTCGCTTTCTAAACCATTTCGCCAGAGAGGGGATATTTCGAAATAAGAAAGAATTGAGTAGAAACATTCATTTGCCTCCACACCCCGACTAGATTTTTCTGCACCGATGGCGTTAACGTACACGGAATTTCTAATATCACCCTTGTTTTGTCAAGCAGTTTTTTCGATCCTATGAAACTATATTGCGTTGAGGGGTAGTTCTGGCTGCAAGATGCGATCCGCTGCCTGGAGGGAGGGGCGTTGCGGAGCAGGGTGGACGGCAGGCTGCGAGGAACTTGCTAGCCCCCTCATTTTCAAGCAGGTCAAGTTGCTGTTCCTGATTTGTTCTGCCCTTCTCGTTCGCGAGCGCACTGCGCCTTACCGGGTCTACCCGGGAGTTGCTAGGCTCAGGGAATCCTTGGAAGCGGAATCCGACAATCTGCGGTCAGTGTTCTTCATTTCGCGGAACAGGTTCAAGTTGGAGGACATCACGACGCCTGGGCTGAGATGCAACGCCGGAGGGAAAGGCGCCTTATGCGTGATGTGGTCCGTCATGAGGCGCACAGCAATCTGTCCTTGGCGATGGGGCTGCTGGTAAATGGATGCGGTGATGGTGCCCTTGTGGAAGTAGATGGCCATTTCCGAAAAGAGGTCCGTGGTGATTAACTTCACTTTCCCGGCTAGACCACATGCCCCCAGGGCCCGGCACACGGGAAGGCAGTTCACAGTATTCACATACAGGCCGGCGATGCTCGGAACATGCCGAAGAAGCTCGAACGTCTTCTGAAAACTCTCGTCCTCGTCCTCGTGGCCCTCGATAACGGAGATCACTCTCCCCCCAGGGCAGTGGCGAGGGAAAGCCTCGGAGAAGCCGTCGGTTTTCTTCCGGTGGTCTTCAGCACTGAGCATGCCTGCCACAACCGCCACCTCCGAGCCTGGATTAACAAACTTACCCATCAGCTCGCCGGCAAGGCAGCCATTCAGCCGCGGCTCGACGCAAACGATACTCGATCGACGACTTTCGGGAGCGTCGGTCGAAACGCAAACGACTCGTACACCCTTCTCCTCCGCGGCATTGATGAGCGGCGTGAGCCCTTTGGGGTTCCCCGCTGTGACGATAATTCCGTCCACCCCAGACTGTAGGAGCTCTTTCACAGCACCGGTATCTCCTTCGCCCAGCGCCTGGACAGGGCGATGCAGAAACTGGACGCCGAGCTGTTCGACACGGCGTGCTTCGTCCAGGATGCCGCCCCATAGTTGGTCGTAAAAAAAATGGATTTCCCGCGGGACACAGACGCCTATGCACGCGCTAGCTTTGGCTACGGACAAAGCTCGGGCGGCGAGATTAGGCGTGTAGCTGATTTGGCGGGCGATCTGCAGGATACGCACGCGTGTAGACTCTTTGATTCCGTTGCGCCCGTGTAAGGCGCGGTCCACAGTGCCGATGGAGACGTTCGCCATTTCGGCGATCAGATGAATTCCGCGTCTTGGTTTCGTCACCTACTTCGCTCCGGTGCTACTCCGCTGGCGAGTTGCCGTTGCTCTTCTATATCTTAACGCAAGCTAATGGCAATACCAGGCTGAGCGCGCGGGCCTCCTGAGGGCAGTGCACCTGCGTTTGCAATCCAAAAAACGCGTGATAGGATACCACGACCGTTAACGTAAACAGCAGAGATTCTTGACGATTCCAGGCGGCTCGATCGATCGGCCTCGCCGGGCGAACCTGTAGCCTTAAGCCCCGTGGCAAAGGGGAAAGACGCACTGCAAAAAAGGCCGAATAAGCCGTCGTGGGATGCTTTTGCTTGCGCAGGCGCTTTACGAATTTAGGGGGGATAAGGTCCATGACACGCCAAGATGATCTATATGAGCCCAAACCCGAACACAAATTCTCCTTCGGATTGTGGACCGTGGGAAACCGCGGCCGTGATCCGTTTGGCGACTTCGTTCGATCGGCCATTTCACCGGTCGAGATTGTTTATATGCTCGCGGAAGTTGGGGCCTGGGGAGTCAACCTACACGACGATGACTTAGTGCCAATCGATGCGACGTGCGCGGAGCGCGACGCAATCATTCGCAATTTCAAGAAAGCCTGCAAGGAGAGTGGCCTGGTCGTTCCGATGGCAACGGTCTCGCTGTTCTTTCATCCGGTCTTCCGCGACGGAGCCTTTACCGCAAACGATCACGAAGTCCGGGCGTACGCCCTGCAAAAAACGATGCGCGCGATGGATCTCGGAGCGGAGTTGGGCGCGCAGATTTTCGTCCTGTGGGGCGGGCGCGAGGGCGTTGAGACGGATGCTTGCAGGCGTCCGGACGAAGCCGTGAAGCGTCTACGCCAAGCGGTCAACTATCTTTGTGAATACAACATCGATAAAAAATATGGATACAAGTTCGCGCTTGAGGCCAAGCCAAATGAGCCGCGTGCAGACATCTACATGGCAACGATCGGCCACTACCTGGGCTTCATTCCCACGCTGGATCATCCTGACATGGTTGGCGTCAATCCCGAGTTTGCCCACGAGCAAATGGCCGGCCTCAATTTCTTGCATGGGGTCGCGCAAGCTTGGGAGGCCGGCAAACTGTTCCATATCGACCTCAACGATCAAATGCCGGGCCGGTATGATCAGGACCTGAGATTCGGGTCAGTGAGCCTCAAATCTGCCTTCTGGCTGGTAAAGTTCCTCGAGGATGTGAAATACGAAGGGCCACGGCACTTTGACGCGCACGCCTACCGCACCGAGGACTATGAAGGAGTGAAGCAATTCGCCCGCGGATGTATGCGGACGTACCTAGTTTTCAGGGAAAAGTCACGCCAATGGAATGCCGACAAAGAGATACAGGCTTTGCTAAAGGAAACTTCCGTGTCGGCAAACGGTACAGCGAAGCCAGGGCGCTATTCCAGAAGGCAAGCCGCCCGTCTGCTTGCCCACCACTTCGACACGGATGCCATCCTGAAAAGGAAGCTGCCTTATGAACGGTTGGACCAGCTGACCGTGGACATCCTCGCCGGAGTGCGATGACCTTGCGTGACTTCCTCAAGAACCATAGCAATTTTCTAACCCAAAAAACGAACGCGATCCTGAAGGGAAGCCACTAGATCCGTGACGTGACACTTTATAGTGGCTCCTCTCGTTCGATCAGAACTGATCGAAGGGAACCAGGCTATGCCAAGTCAGTGTGGGAATTCCGGTCGGAATTTGCGGGTGAACCGCAGCTACCCGGTAATTGTCCGGGAACACTGGCGGAGAGCCGGGGATTCTGCCCGAGCATCCTAAGAAATTCTCAGTGGCGATGGTAAAACTCAAGTCCTTCGTAGTCAACGAGCGAATTGTCGAAAATCCATTCTGCAGTGTTATCGGAAAATCTGAGGCTTGGATTTTCGCTAGGAGTCTTAGGAAAAGCTTATTAAGGTACGAGGAGTTCCGCAGAACTTTCGACTGAGCACGCCCTCGTCAGTGGTCTGCCAGAATGCGAATGCGGCCCCGACAATGATGAGGATTAACATTGCTGAACGCATGGCTGAAGACTACGTTCTCTTGCCACCTGCGGACCAGCGAAAAAGATTGGGCCCGGCGTGCGCGGCTTGCCTGCGTAGGAAAGCTGACTATCCCACCTCGCTAGCGCGGGCTGGTGTTGTCAAATCTGTCGGACGATGACGTCACGGTGCTGATGGTACGCGCTAACGGCGGCGCGCAAACCCTCACGTTGGGAGTCAAAATGCTCGCGGCGGCGCGAATGGTGGGCTCGGCGCTTCGTTCGCTATATCCGGCATGGAAAGAGCTCCGTTCGCGGATTTGAATCTGGCGAGTCTGGGAAGTGACCTGACCGGTAATTTCTGCGACCAGTCGAATAAAGAGACTGAAGACAGAAGAGAACCGGAACGATATTCTGGGCGGTCCACAAGTCGCTTGTAGGAGGCTGAGGACGCCTGTACCGATTGCGCATGGATCACGTTGCCTGGATCACGAGCAAGCCGGAAGAATCAGATTACTTCCGGTTGTCCGACGACACGTCCGGAGTGTGAACACCAACGTTGGCCAGCGCGTCTTTCTCGCTGGGGTTGGCAAAGTCGTTCAGATGGGCCGATAGGCTTTTCCGGCCCGAGAGGCAGACTATATACCGTCGAAATCTTTGTCCACACTTTCGAGTTAAAGCCCAAGCGAGATGCCCGTCTTCCGTCCGGGAAAGTTTAAGGACAAATAGTTATTTCATGCACAAAAATCACGCCATTATGATCCTGGTCGCGAGGCTTAAGTAGAGACGGGCTGCGGCTGCGAAGGAATGGCAACGGATTTTGCCGGACGCGACAAGAAATCCATCAAGAGAAACACAGAAATGAGCAGTTGGGCTGCCTGTAGAAGCGCCCAACTGCGCACTTCCTGAGTTGCCGGAAAAATAAGGCCGGAAAAACCCCACAGCACATCAGCAAAAGCGTGTGTCAGTGTGGGGATCCAGATGTTCCTGGAGCGGATGTAAAGCCAGGCCATGGGAACGACGGCCAAAATGTTATCAATGGGAGTCATGAAGAAGGGCCCGAAGAAGGGATGGTCTGGATAGGTGCGAAGGAAATAATAGATAGGCGTGTGCCAGAGGCCCCACAAACAGCCAAGCAGAAACAAGCCCAGAACGAGGCCGTAACGGCGGACGAGCCTTGCTTGAAGGAAACCGCGCCAGCCGAGTTCTTCAGCGAAAGCAAAAGGAATGGAAATCGCGGTATAGATCAAAACATTTTCAAGGATCTTCATGGGATGCAAAGCGAGCTTGCCAATGGGGGTCGAAGCCGGCGCAAGCGCGGCGTATCCGAGACGAAGGGAGAGCGGAAGAGACATGGCCAGCGCGATGGCCGGCAACAAGATAGCCCACAACCAATAGACGGGCGGGCCGGCGCCCCAACCGACGGAGCGGAATCCTCCGCCCGCGCGCAAAAGGAAGGCCACAGCGAGCAATCCCGGGATGAACATCAGAGCGTTTCCAGCCCAATTGTTGGTGATGTGCAGAAGCGGAAAGCAGGCGACGATCAGGGTGGAGAGGCCAAGGACAAAGAGGGCGTAAAGAAGGATTTCCCTCGCTGAAGACGCATTTGCGCCTTGTCCTGGCTGGGATTCCAAATAGGAAGCAGACATGTAATAAGCCCTCCGCACAAGAAAGTACGCAAGACAAATGGGAAAGTTCCCTTAGGCCGAAAGGCCCAAGTTCTGAGATCTTCAAAGCTGCTCGGCATGAAACTCAACGCTCGAACGGGACTAGTGCCAGTTAGCGCTCCAAGAGCCCGGTTCTGGCAAATTGCGATCCCCTTAGACTCCTGTGTCTATCGTGGGCGGTTGACCGGGCTATTCGCAAGTAGCCGAATTACTTCTGCATTGCCGACGACTCGTCAAGAGGTAGCCAGCTCTCGGGTCGCTTATGGTTCAAAACCGTATAGTCTTGCAGGATTCTCCACTAAGATGGCCTTTCGCACATTCTCATCCGGCGCCCACACCGGAAGCTGATTGAATAGACGACCATCGTCAATCTGCAGCAGAGGCGCAATGTCCGAAGCGCGGCGGCCTGGCACTCGCGATGAATCCGGGTGCGGCCAGTCTGTTCCCCACAGAATGCGTTGAGGATTTGCGGCAATTAACGCCTGTGCGAGTGGCGTGACATCGGAATATTCTGGCGCGTGGTCTGAGATACGATAAGCAGCCGAAATCTTGACGTACGCTTTGCCAGACCGGATAAGCTTTACCAGCACGGCAAAGCCGCTCTGCGAAACTCCAAGGGAAGCACGGGCGCCTGCGAAGTGGTCGAAGACGACGGGCAGAGGCGCCGCCATGACTTCATCCTGAAGCGCTTCGACGATTAGAAGCTCGCAACGAATTTGGATGTGCCAGTCACGCCCGGCGAGGCGCTTGACCGTAGCTCGGAGCTGGTGTCTGGCAGCTACCGAATCGGGAACGCCGAGGTCTACGAAATTCAAACGGACACCGCGCACGCCGGCGTGAGCCAAGGCATCGAGTTGTGTGTCCGACGCCTTGTCATCGATGAGCGCAATGCCTCGGACACGACGGCCGAGTCGGCGGAGCGCATCGATCATGCAGGAGTTGTCAGTGCCGTACACAAGGGAGTTCACGATGACAATTCTATCTATGTGAAGGGCGCGATGAAGGGCGCGCGTCTCACTGACTGTCGCTGTTTCAGGTGTGTAAGGACGTCCGGACCAAAAAGCAAAACGCTGAGGATCACCGAATATGTGCGTATGGCAATCGCAGGCACCACCGGGAACTTTAAAACTGACGGGTGTTGCGGGCTGCGCGGCATCGGCAAATACCGTTGTCAGCCTTCGCTCGTATAGAAAAGCGGCCAACCCGCCGGCGATCAGTTCTCGTCGGCCAACATTTCTGCCAAACCCGCGCCTTGACTTTGTCATTCGGGGTCACCTTGGTCCTTAACAGGCGGCGCATTTGTTGCCCAATTCTAATAGGCTCGGGTGAGGCCTTTCAATTGAACCTCATCCGTGTCGGGGCGGAGGATCGGAAGGTCGGATGAATAATCCAGCCCGCATCACGGGCAACTCGAAAACTAACCAAGTATCGACTATCAACTTCCGGTTGCCGACAACACGTCCAAGACCCGGTTTGAGTTTAGACCATTTCCCTTAAGCCGACTCGGCACGGACGAACCGAGGGGTGGTGCTCTCGAACGCTGTTCGCCCAGCACGGCTGCAAATGGCTCACGGTCACGGCGATCATAATTGTCCTTTTTGAAGTCGCTACGGTTCTCATCCTGCGCGCCCACTACACTATGGACGTCTTCACGGGCTTCCTCGCAGCCCTGTGGGTCGCTCGCCTCAGTGAACGCCTTTCTATTCACCTCCTTCAGGGCAAGAAGTTCTAACCTCGGGAAAATGGCTTTCCAGGGCACCCGTCTACTTTCTTGCTCCGATCCCGTGAGGAAGTCCGTCAGTTCAGTCGTCACATCATATTGTGTTCCACATCACAAAAGGCTCAACACTTCTTCGCCTACAGTGTGACGGGTGTCCCTTACGCCGTGTCTAGCTGAGCCGGATTGTTTACGTTTCGCGGTCCGGTTCCATTAGACTGAATCTGGAACGGCACCGAACATCGCGTAATACACCGTTATGGAGGTTCCCATGGCGCGGGCTCAAGTCATCCTTGACGGGAATGAGGCGGCGGCCTCCGTCGCCTACCGTCTGAACGAAGTGATTGCCATCTATCCCATCACCCCGTCGTCACCGATGGGCGAATGGGCGGATCAATGGCGCTCCGAAGGCAAGAAGAACATCTGGGGAGCAGTGCCTGATGTTGTTGAAATGCAGAGCGAAGGCGGCGCCGCAGGGGCCCTTCACGGCGCTTTGCAGGCCGGAGCGCTGGGCACCACGTTTACCGCTTCCCAAGGGCTGCTCCTCATGATCCCGAATATGTTCAAAATTGCCGGGGAGTTGACT
>Ga0182037_10000929_pt1 | contig 15055 bp, 8 predicted proteins | sample sta12Cox44000082_FD_125974 | JGI IMG/M metagenome (GOLD analysis project Ga0182037, IMG submission 125974) | Lab enrichment of tropical soil microbial communities from Luquillo Experimental Forest, Puerto Rico - statoxic.12C.oxic.44.000.082 | ecosystem: Environmental > Terrestrial > Soil >... | reverse complement strand
GGTTCCCAGTTTCGACGTGCGCCGAGCATTGATGGCGTCCACGGTCGCCTGGCACACGGTGCTTGTTGGCGTGTAGTCGCCCTTGAGAGCCAGATAGGGGAAGTTATCGAAGTCCGCCACGGTGAGTCCGCTATTTGAAAGCGAGCACAATCCCTCGATCGTAATCAATCCCTTCAAGAGATCCAGATGGCCCCGCTCTTTCAGGATGCGGGCCATATGGTGTCCCATGATCCCTGACTGCGAATGCGTCGCCACGATGGCGCCACCGAGCCGTTCGACCAGCGCTGCGAGGTTCTGTGGCGTCCAGGTATTCGCGGGAGAGATCTCCTTCGGATCGCAGGTCGCACACGTCGATCCTGGAAGGGTGACTTCTGCGTTCGGGACCAGTTGCTTGTAGTACTCCAGACCTAAGTACTCGCTCGGTCCTCCAAGCGTGGGTCCAATGGCGCCCATTCGCCGAACAGCATCGGGATCCTGCGTCTCGGTTGGGAATGACGGTCTGCCGTGGGGCGTGGCTTTGTCGTCGAGGTTGGGATCGCCGGGGTCGCCATGTCGAATCAGGTGGCCGTTCAATATGGTCGAATTTTCCGGCACGAGGTGGCCGAACCAATTGGTCCACGCGCCATCGTCGGGGATTCTCCCAATGCGCGGCAACAACTCCATGCCGCCTGCGAGGTCACCTTTGGTGATCTTCACCTCTCCCTCATGGATCACAGACTCGTCGAATCCCGAGCGGCCGCGCCCTGCCTGATCGACGATGTACGTTGGGTTGCCTTTGCGCACGAAGTAAGGAAACCACCCTTCACGACCGTCCGGCGTCGCTTCCAGGCACGCCGCGGTATGACTGGATCCGTGCACCATGATCACGGGCCAGCCAGGGCCGGCTTTCTTCGCAGGAATTTGGAACTGCACGTACATCTGTCCAATCGTGATCTGGTGAGGGGCGGATGTGGCTGCGGGCGGACCGGGTTGAATCGGAGCGTTCGGCGCAATCCCGGGCGTGCCAGGAGCGGGGGGCAGCGTCGAGTAGTCGGTGACCTTCGGGACACCACCGATGAAAAAGCTGCCCTGATCTTCGATGACCAGCGGTCCGGTGAGGAATTTCTTCTGCGGCTTCGCGCCCGCTTGACCTGATTGCCCGGCCACACCGACCGCCATCGCAGCAAACAGGACGAGGCACGAACCGATGCGACGTGTGACGCAACTCACGTGTCTCATCGCGGCTCTCCTTCTTGAACGAACCGACATGTCCGATTTGGCCGCCCTTGATAAGGCCACCTGGCCTGTCCTTATCAGCGGGAGCCTATCCTCGAATGGCAACGACATCAATCATTGCCACCAATACGGTACGTTCAGGAAGCACAGACTGAAAACGGGATTACGGCGACTTCCACACGGGCACGAAAGGAGGAACTCCGGATCACGGTCAAGGAGCTGCCTGCGGATTACCGCGCCCAGTTCCCGACCCGACGGAGGCAACCGTCGACGAGCTTCGGGCCGTTTCCGGTAGAATGCACGCGACACACACATCAGGAGTCGAATGATCATGCGATATCGATCATCGAAGGGCTGGTCAGGCGCGCTCGCCGCGTGTGTCGTCATTCTCGGCGGCGCTGCTATCGGCGCGCAACAGGCTCCGACGCCAGCGCAGGATACGCTGCCTGATGGTCCCCGGGTGTTCGACAGCTCTCGGCGCGGACCGTCCGGCCGGCCCATCCCGGGCCCGCACTTCCGGGTAGTCCCGATGAAGGGGTTGACCTATCCCTATGCTCTCGCCTTCCTCCCGAATGGCGAGATGCTCATCACTGAGCGGCCTGGGCGTCTCCGCGTCGTGCACGACAGTGTGCTCGATCCCCAACCGATCTCTGGCATTCCCCCTGTGCTCGATCGCCAGCTGAAGGGTCTGAACGACGTCGCGCTGCACCCGCGGTTTGCCGAGAACAAGTGGGTCTATTTCACCTACTACAAGCCCGCGCCCAATACCCGGGATGGCGCGTTCGCCGTACTGGCGCGCGGCCGTTTCGACGGAGACCATGCGCTCACCGACGTCCGCGACCTGTTTCTCACCAAGGAGGTCGTCGGCGGACCGTCGGCCGCCCGGTTCGTGTTCGGACGCGACGGGAAAATCTACCTAGCGATTGGCATTCCCATTCCGACCGACCGTCCCGGATACGTCACCGTCACGGACGCGCAGAATCCGGGCAGCCACTTCGGCAAGATCTTGCGGCTGAACGACGACGGGAGCGCGCCGTCGGACAATCCGTTCGTTGGGCGACCCGGTTACAAACCCGAGATTTACGCGCTGGGCATCCGTAACGCGATGGGCATCATCGTCCATCCGGAAACCGGCGATATCTGGGAGAACGAAAACGGTCCGCAGGGTGGCGACGAGATCAACATCATCAAAGCGGGGCGCAACTACGGCTGGCCGGTCGTCTCCTACGGCCGCTCGTACAGCGGCGAACGTACCGGAGCTACAGGTCCCACCTCGGACCTCCCCGTGGCAGCCGGACTCGAGGAACCGTGGCTGTTCTGGTCACCGTCCATCGGCCTCTCTGGCATGGTCGTCTATACGGGCGATCGGATCCCTGAGTGGAAAGGCAGTATCTTCGTTGGCGGGCTTGTAGGCGCACAGCTACAGCGGATCGTCTTGAGCGCAGCGGGATTACCTATCCGCCGCGACTCCCTGTTGACGGAACTCAACCAGCGGATCCGCGAGGTGCGACAGGGACCGGACGGGCTGATCTATTTGCTGACGGACGAAGAGGCGGGAGCGCTTCTCCGAATCGAACCAGCCGGTGCGGCAGCCGGCTCGCGGTAACCGTCCTGTGAGCTATCTTCGCGGACATTCTGCACTTTCCCGCGCGAGTTCCCATCATTCAGGTTGCAAGCGGCTGCAACCCGGACTGGAACTGCCGGGCCGACCTCACGCGCATCGATACGATTTACTGCCGCATGCCGCTTCTGACCAGAGGGACGAGCGAGACTAGCAAGCGGCAAGCTCCCGATCCAGCGTGCGCGCTAGGCTTACAACGTGCGTGCGCAGCGCCTTTGGATCGAACGCGGCGTATCCAAGCACCAAACCCGGGGGGCACCGGCTCAAGGAGTACGACGAGAGACTTGGCACATCGAAGCCCGCGGGGCGGAGTGCCTGCGAGAGCCGCTCGTCGCGGCTGCGAGGCGGTAGCCAACCCAGCACGTTCATGCCGCCGTCGGACTGCGCCAGCGTCAGTGGCAATCCTGCACGCGCAGCAGTGTCTAGAAACACCTGGCGTCGCTCACCGTACTCGCGGCGACATCGACGGATGTGCGAGTAGAACATCCCGCCGTCGATGAATTCGGCCATGACGGCTTGATCGATGAGCGGACCGTGGTCGTCGACGATCGAGCGGAGCGCAGCAAAACGATCGACGAGCGCCGGCGGCAGCACCACGTACCCGATCCGCAGGGAGGGGGCGAGGACCTTGCTCATGCTCCCGACGTAGATCACGCGGCGAGCGGTGTCGAGGCTATGCAGACTTGGGACGGTTGGACGGCCGTACCGAAACTCGGAATCGTAGTCATCCTCGACAATCCAAGCGTTGGCGGCGCGCGCGAACTCGAGCCAGGCGAGACGCCGCGCCATCGGCAGGCACGCGCCCGTCGGGAATTGTCGCGACGGCGTTGTGTAGACCAACACCGGCCGACCTTCGCCTAGCGCAGTGGGCGGCGGAAGACCGAGCGCGTCGACCGACAGTGGCACGACTGCCGCGCCATGCTGCTGCCACGCGCGTCGCGCACCAACGTAGCCGGGATCCTCCATCGCAACGGTGGCACTCGAATCCGCGAGAAGCTGTGCGAGCAGGAACAGAGCCTGCTGCGACCCAGCCGTCACGGCCACCTGTCCCCAGTTGCATTGCACACCGCGACTGTCGTGCAAATAGCTCGCGATCGCCTGGCGCAGCGCGGGGTGTCCCAACACGCACTGGCTCTGGTAGTGCAACAGATCCAGCCAGCTTCGGCGCAGAACCCGACCACGGAGCCGATTCCACACTGCGAGCGGAAACAGGCGCACGTCGGGCTGACACGGTCGAAATGGTCGGGGTGGCCCAAGCGCGGGTGGTGCGGGCTCCGCACTCGGCGACGGAACTCGGCGGCGCGAGCGGTTGATTGGCACTGTGAACGCCGCGCTCACAAAGAGGCCCGAGCGAGCGCGCGACTCGAGAAACCCTTCCTCGAGGAGTTGGTCGTAGGCGGCCGTCACGGTGTTGCGGGACACACCGAGATCGTCGGCAAGCACACGGCTGGATGGCACCGGCTGCCCCCCGCGGAGCGCACCGCGCTGGATGAGGCCCTTGAAGCCGGTGCGCAACTGCTGTTGCAGCGACGTCGCCGCGCGCCGGTCGAGCACCAACGAATCGAGTAGGGTCGATCGCATTCTGGATCCATTGATACCGGCAAATCTGGTTCTTCCCTAGTGCCAGATGTTTCGCGTAGCTTAGCACGAGACCGATCACAGACGCCCCAAAGGGAGTCCAGACATGCAGATCCGTTGGCTCTTCCACGTCTCGTGCTGCGCGATGCTCGTCAGCTCGATCGTCGAAGCACGTGCCGTGACGGACGCACGACCGCGGGTCCTACCTGAAGCCGAAGAGCGCGACCTGGCCCTCGAGGCCTTGCCGCCGCTGTTGCGAGAGGATGCCGGAGTCTGGGTGATGACGCGCGAGGGCTACCGAGAGCTGCGCCGCGCGAAGAACGGCTATACGTGCATCGTCAACCGGGACGAGGTCGACGCGATCAAGCCGACGTGCTATGACCCGGAGGGGACAGCCACGCTCCTGCCCGTGAACGCCTTCTTCGGCGACTTGCTCGTGCAAGGCGTCCCCGTCACCGAAATACGGACGCGCGTCGCAGAGGGCGTTCGCACCGGGCGCTTCAAGCCGCCCTCACGGGTGGGCATCGCGTTTATGATGTCGCCACGCATCGTGAACGTGATGACGATGCCCGACGGCACGATGATGAAGGGCACGGCGCCACCGCACTACATGATCTACGCGCCAAACGTGACGAATGACCAACTGAGCCTTCCCACAACGGCGTACGATGCCTACCCGTGGCTCCCTTACGTCGCGTATACCGGACCTGGCGGTTTTCTCATCGTGACCTTGCCCGAAGCCGCTGAGGCCGCCGCAAAGGCTGGCGGGAAGCCATGAGCCGACTGGAGCTCCGGCAGGTGCGCGGCGCGTGCGGTCACGACTGCCCCGACACCTGTAGTTGGGTCGTCGATGTCCGCAGCGACATGGCGGAAGCGCTGCGCGGCGATCCCGACCATCCGTTCACGCGAGGGACGCTCTGCGCGAAGGTCGACCACTACCTCGATCGCGTCTACCACCCTGACCGTGTCCTGTTCCCCCTGAAACGCGTCGGCCCGAAAGGCGAGAGCCGCTTCGAGCGCGTGACCTGGGACGAGGCGTTGACGGACATCGCCGCGCGGTGGCGCCGCATTACAGTCGAGTCGGGCGCAGAGGCCATCCTGCCCTACAGCTCGGCCGGAGTGCAGGGCCTCATCCAGATGGCGTCGCTCGACATGCGCCTCTTCGGCGTCATGGGCTGCAGCTCGCTCGAGCGAAACATCTGTGGTGCAGTGGCATCGGCCGGACTCTCGGCGACCATCGGGACCGGCACCGGCATCGACCCAGAGGACGTCGTCCACAGCCGCTTCATCGTGCTGTGGGGCACCAACACGATCGTCACGAACCTCCATTTCTGGCCGCTGGTCCGAGAAGCGCGGGAACGCGGGGCGACGGTGGTCGTCGTCGACCCGATGCGCACACGGACCGCCGAGGCGGCCGACTGGCATCTGCAGATCCGACCCGGCAGCGACGCCGCGCTCGCGCTCGCCATGATGCACGTGATGATTCGCGACGGTCTGGTCGATCACGACTACGTCGCGCGGCACACGGTGGGCTACGACGCGCTCGCCGAACGGGTCGGGCAGTACTCCCCGGACGCCGTCCGTAAGCGCGTCGGCCTCGCGACCGAAGAGATCGAGCGCTTCGCTCGAGCCTACGCCACGACACATCCCTCACTCCTACGACCGCTGATTGGCATCGAGCATCACCGCAACGGCGCGATGCAGTTCCGCACGCTGGCATGCCTGCCCGCGCTGAGCGGCGCGTGGCGCCATCGCGGCGGAGGCTTGGCGCGCTCGACGCATGCGCTGCAGTTCGCCGTGCTGGCGATGGATCGCGTGCTCATGCCCGAGGTCTACCGCCCCGGTGTGCGGACGCTCAACATGCGCGACCTCGGTCAAGACTTGTGCGATCCACGACTTGATCCGCCGGTCCGCGCGCTGATGGTGTACGGCACCAATCCGCTCGTGACGATGCCCCATCAGAACAAGATTCGCGAGGGGCTGCTGCGCGACGACCTCTTCACCGTCGTGCACGACCTCTTCATCACCGAGACGGCCCGCTTCGCCGACTACGTGCTGCCGGCCACGAGTCAAATCGAGCACCTGGATTTGTCGCCGGCGTGGGGTCATCTGTATCTCGCGCTCAACCGCCCGGCGATCGCTCCCCGCGGTGAGTCCGTCTCGAACACTGAGCTCTTTCGTCGCCTGGCGGCGGCGCTCGATCGAACGGAGCCGTGGCTCTTCGAGAGCGACGAATCGATGCTGCGGTCGGCGCTCTCGAGTGGCCATCCCTGGCTCGAGGGCATTACGTACGAGCGCCTGTGGAGCGAGGGATGGGTGCGGTTGAAAACGCCGCCGGACTGGCGCCCATTTGCCGAAGGTGCGTTTCCGACCCCCAGCGGCAAGACCGAGCTCTTCTCGGAGTCGCTGCTCGAACGCAGCTTGGATCCCTTGCCGGCCGAAGGAGATGTCCCCGTCGCTTCGGGCCTCCAGCTCATCACGGGCAAGGCCCTGCACTTTCTGAATTCGGGATACGGGCACATGGACCCCCATCGCCGACGCGGCGGTCAACTGCTCATCGAGCTGCACGAGGACGACGCGACCGCGCGCGCCGTCCGTTCGGGACAGACGGTACGGGTCTGGAACGGCGCGGGCGAAGTGCGCGCCGTGTGCCGCGTTTCCGACCGCGTGCGACCGGGCGTGGCCTGGATGCCGTTTGGCGGCATCGTGGACGCGAGTGGGGCGCTCGCATCGGTGAACGCGCTCACGCGGGAAGAACCGACCGACTGGGGCGGTGGCAGCGGCCTCTACGATGCGTTCGTCGAAGTCACGCCGTGCACTTGACGCCGCATCGCCCACGACATGTCACGTTCCCGGGTCTCGTCGAACGCGAGCACCAGACGCTCACATGTGGGTGGCCCGCCACGAGTCGCCACGCGTGTTCGAGTCGATGGGCCAACCGACATCGCGATGTGTTCGGCGTGATCAACGCGAGTGAGCGGCAGGGCTGAAACACGCCCTCGCGTCAAGCGGCACGGGCAACCTGAAAGGATACCTGGAGGGCGTACTCAATGAGCTGGTCTGATCCAGACGACTCAACCGCCGAGAATCTGCAGGCGTGGCAGCGCTTTTCGGAGGCCTGGGCCAAGCGCGACATCGACGGCCTGATGGCACTCGTGACCGACGACATCGTCTACGGCGCTTCCGTCGGTCCCGAGCCTGGCGCGACGCTCCGAGGCCGTTGGCGATCACGGATTCGCTTTGCCGGTGGTTCCTGGCTCCGTGCCGCCCATCGCGCGGAAGGCTTTCCAGCTGCCGTCCGGGAGCTTCTTCAACACGATCAGCACCGTGCCCCGAATTTGCTTCACCTCCGGCACCCGGCGAGTCGACGTACGAAGTCGTGTAGGAACGCCACTCGACTGCCCAGCCACCCTCCAGAAAAGTCAAGTCCTTGGTTTTCGGGAACGTAACTCAGCACCTTGCGACTTGAGTTAGCCGCGCGTTCGTTGCGCGCTCGGATAGCCTCCTTGCCGACGTCCGCCTGGCCTACGCCGATACGAATAGCGTCATTGGTGCACATATCCGTCAGCGCAACAGGATCGCGCGACCATGCAGCGCCAAGACGGCCAACGCGGACAGACCAAGAACTACTGACTGCAGTGTCATCGCCCCTCCAATCACTCATAGCCCGTCCGGCGCCCGGTAGTCCGCCGAACTACTTGTCAAGTAGACCGGTCACACGCCTCACGTCCATACGCGAGAGTCCGACTACCGTACTCAGACTGCAAGTCCTGGTGCGCGCGGATGTTAACCCGAATGCTATCACTGCGATCATGAACGTCGTAGGCTGAGAGCAACCGTCCCAAACGATCAGGATTAAGAGGCTAACGCGAGGCCGCTACGATCCAACCGCGTGTCGCACGATTTGTAGACCTCACGAAGCCGCCGGAGCCGAGCGGCGAGAGGATGTCCTACGGGCCGAGACGCGTGACGTAAGAGCCATCATCAGAATCTCAAGTGTGGAGGGTCCGCAGCTCTTCGTTGAACGTCTGCTCAGTGTCATATTCATGGCTGAACGATTCCCAGAGAAGAGCGAACTGTTCAATCCAGAACGCGCCCTTTGTGGAATCGGCCGAATGCCGGTGGAAAAGGAAATCGAACGAAGTATTGTCGTTGTTGACCGGCGTCGGTCCCCAGAAAACGGAGGCGTCGATAACCGCGATCCACGCGGGATGATGACCAAAGCTAAATTTCACACATTCTTTCTTCCCATGCTTGACGAACTGCCGCACGGAGCTTTCAACATACGCTTTCGCGCTTGTCGGCTTCACATTCCGACCGGCAATTCTGGCGAAGATCGGTGATCCCTTCTTGAACGAGGCCAACAATATTTTCACATCGCGGACACCACTCTGAAGAATCGCAGTGGCGTCTCTTTCGAGTCCCGGCAGCCACGTTTGGCAAACCCAGATCCTATCGCGCGCCCCTTTGATCGCTTCGTGATATTCGGTGTAGCTCGACTCGTCAGAAGACGTGACGGCTGGGGGTCCATCTGGTGGAGCAACTACCGAGGCGATCATATCTTCGATTTCGATTCGCGCATCGCCAGTATCGTGTAGGCGTTGCTTTGGATTCTTTGCTAGACATCTGCGCAGCAGCCGGTGCAGTGCTGGAGAGACGTCGTGCGGGAGGTGTGCCCAGACGGGCTCGTTCTTCAGCACCTCGGCCATCACGTCAGTGATAGTCTCGCCTTCAAATGCCCGCTTACCTGTGAGCATCTCGTAAAGCACACACCCAAACGCCCATACGTCACTGCGCTTGTCTGCTGGCCTGCCCTTCGCCTGTTCGGGACTCATGTAGGCAGCCGTGCCGAGAATGACGCCAATGCTGGTCATCATCGCCGGCGATGTGAGGGTCGGCGAGTTGGCCAAGTCGATCGATGTGTCGCTTGTCACCTCGGCCTTTGCCAAGCCGAAATCCAGCACTTTCACCTGACCATCGTTCGTGAACGCGACATTAGCCGGTTTCAGATCGCGATGGATTATCCCTTTCTCGTGGGCAGCCTCTAACCCCTCGGCGATCTGCTTGGCGATCGCGAGCGCCTCATCGAGCGGAATCGGGCCGCGCTTGATGCGTTCTGCAAGGCTCTCGCCGTCCACCAGTTCGAGGACGAGGAACTGCGTGCCGTTGGCTTCCTCCAGGCCGTAAATCTGCGCAATGTGGGGATGATTCAACGCAGCGAGGACCTGAGCTTCACGGCGGAACCGGGCGACGCGGTCCGGGTCGTGGACGACACTCTCGGGTAGGATCTTCAGGGCGACGGCGCGATTTAGCTTCGTATCGCGCGCGCGATAGACCTCGCCCATGCCGCCCGCGCCAAGTGGCGAGCCGATTTCATAGACGCCGAGCCGAGCGCCTGTCGAGAAGGCCATCGTGGACTACTGATTGAGCTTTGTGTGGCGCCATTGTAAATGACTCTGTCCCATGGGAAAGAGAGCAATAGTGCGGACGGATTGGGTTAGGCTCCCGTCATGCCGTTCACGGTACCGCTTAGGGGACACTCTACACGGATCTCTTAATCTTGTTGTCGAGTTTGAGCGCGTCTCGCCAACCCACCATCGCGAGCAAAACCGTCGGATCTGCCGGAACGAGAGGTGTTACGTGTCACGCTCGCTGTCGCAAGAAGCGTCACTTGACCATGTGAGTTCGGTCCTTCTCGTTTTCATTGCAGACATATTCCAAGATGTCCGAGTCAACCTGCAGCAGGTGAGTGACCTTGATAGCAAAAGGCCTGTTGTAAAACTTGGGATCATCGATTGTGATCTCGACATCCAAATGGCCCACGTCGCGACGGCGATATTTTTCGGTGATGTGCATCGCTTCGCTGTGAGGATGACCCCGACCGTCGAGCCAGGTCTTATCGTTAAAACCGATAGTATCCACAACCAGTGTGTCGTCCTCCCATCGACCGACTGAATACCCAAGCCACGATGGGCTAGGCTCCTTTGGGAGCGGGCGACCGTCGGTGTAGATCTGCCGCGACATTCCCCCATCAAGCTCGTGCATCACGATGATCACACCTGGCGCTTGGACGATCTTGTGCACTTCCGAGAGCAGTGTGGCCCGAGGGATACCGGCCGGCAGGCAATGTGTAGTCGGAGAGAACTCTTGTCCTTGGCTCCGGCGCGAGTAGATGGCTTGCGCTTCTGGCGTCATGACGATCTCTCCCGGTTTGTAGGCGACCAGAATGTCGGTCGCGAATTTTGATGTCGTGTTGGGCTCCATGCCGGGGACCACGATCTTCCCGAAGTCTGGGCCGAACAGACGGCGCTTCTCCTCCAACGACTCAGACTGCACGTGCCACACACCCGATAGATCAGGTTTGCCATCCAAAGCACGACGTGCAGGCGCGGCGAGATCAGCCTTACCCTCTGCGGTGCGCGGGATGCGCGGATCGGGATAATTCAGCCATTGTGCTTCCGCCCGTTCGCTGCTCAATAGAAGCGCCAGGGATGCCGCAATCCAGACTCGCTGCATGACCTCATCTCCACACGCGGGTGGTGGCAGTGTTGCAAGGCGCCACAACTGAACTCCTACGGTCACAGGTCTACTACAGCGAGCTCAGGACTGATAGACGGCCACGTCGCGGCATTTCTCGGCTTCCTAACTGGAAAAACGCTGCACCGGGAGAGTTCCAGACCGAGCTGTCTCGAGTCTGAGTCGCCGGGACGTCGATCGGGTTAACGGACACAACGGGGTCAATCTGGCAGAAGATCGATGAGTTAAACGCGATCATTCGGCCTCGGGCCGAAGCACGGCTTCTTCGACCCGATCGAGGGCAACCTCACCGAGCCAGCGGTCTCCGCGAACACGCGAACAGCCACGTCGTTGTGGGGGTGTCGCGAGTGCGACTCAGAACGACCACCCGCTCAAGAAACTCCTTGTGTGTAAACTGCTCGAGACCGCAGCGATGTCGGAAATGTGTCATCCCGTCTTTCAGCAGTTCCGACATCTCGCCACGATCAACGTCATGTCGTCGTGCTGTTCCTGCGGACTGAAGCCGCGGACGTCTTCGTAAACGGCGGCAATCAGATCTTGTGCTGGCAGCTCACGATGGGCCTGTAGCGTGTCGACAAGTCGTCCTTCGCCGAATTCCTCGTATTGGGCATCGAAGGCCTCGGTGATTCCATCGGTGTAGATCGCCAGCAGATCTCCGGGAAAGAGTCGGAGTTCCGCCGTCCGGCATTCCCATGAGGAGAACAGCCCGAGCACCGGTGCGGTCGCCTCGAGCCGTTCGACCTCACCGCTGCGTCGCAGCACCACTGCCGGCAAGTGTCCGCAGTTCGCGTACCGCAGGTGGCTGGCTCGGTCGTCGAACTCCGAATAGAAAAAAGTCGCGTAGGCGTTGTCAGCCGTACTTTCGTAAAAAAGCCGGTTCACCGTCTGCAGAAAGCGCTCGGGCTGATCGATCGCAGTCGCGCATTGGCTGCGGAGATTGGCCTGAAGGTTGGCCATCAGCAGCGCGGCGGCCATTCCCTTGCCGGCAATGTCGCCGATGACCAGCCCCAGACGGTCCCGTCCAAGATCGAGGAAATCGTAGTAATCGCCGCCCACCCGACGCGTTTGGACGCATGCGCCCGCGTACTCCAGCGTGCGCATCTGCGGAAGTCGCTGAGGAAAGAGCCGGGCCTGCACCTGCATGGCGATCTCGAGCTCGTGGGCGGCGCGCTGGTCGGCCTCCTGCTTCTCCGCGGCGGCACGACGTTGCGCTTCGACGGCGCGGCTAACTTGGTCGAAGCTCGCCAGCGTGAACGAGTTCCGATCGAGATCCTCGAAGCGCGTGAAGGCGCCGCCCCACGCCGATTGGTCCCGCCCGGTTGTCGAGGGTGTCGGAGATGGATCGGCGGCGTCGCCCGTCCGATCGTAGATGACGCGCCGAAGACGTGGTGCGCTTCGGAAACGAACGCCACGGCGTAGCCACTCGGTGTAGGTGGCGGGCAAGTCCTCGGTCACGAAGACCACCTGTGTTGCGCGGCCGACGAGGCGGGCCTGCGGAGAGTCGGGCGCGGCCTGGATCAGCGTCAGCACGGCTGATCCGTCGGGCGGCGCCACTGCCAGCAACCGCACACCGGACCCGACGCGCGCGTCAAAGGCGATGTGGAATCCGAGCGTGTTCAGGTAGAAGTTCAGACTTCGCGCCTGATCTCTGACGTAGATGTTCACCGCATGGACACGGAGATAGGGATCCGCCATCGTCAAAGTCGCTCGGTGTCGTGATTGCCGACTGCTATTCTACGGCTTACCCAAAGCGGTCCTGGATGCACTCGCCGGCTACACGAGATGCCCGCGCAACAGCCCCGTCGCACCAGTGACGTGGCGCCGGCTCAAGGAGGTTGCGCCGATCGATGAGGGAGCCCATCCGCGAGCCGCCAAGCGCCCCTTACGGCTTGCAGAGCTGTCTCCACGGACATTCTGCACGTTTGCGCGCGAGTTCTCGCCGTTTACAGTGCTGCTTGCACCTCCCGCGGGTCCAGATCTGACTGCCGGGACGTCCCCGTCTGTTTGGCAACCGACGAGCCGAGCTGGTACGAGCGACCCGTGGACACTCTGCGGGCGTTCAGGGAACACCGTTTATCAGAAGGTGCCCGCTCGTCTCAGGGCTGCTGCTCGCGCAACGGAGCGCATACATGATGGGGTGATCAGTGAAGAACTGACACGAATAGGAGTTGGTCGTGGCCTGAGCAAGGCCAGACTCACGATCGCAGCCGCCAGTTCGAAGTCTCGGGGTTTGCGCTCTCGCGGAAGTTGAGCGCTGGAACATTTCGCGTCGGAGGATCAATCGGCGACCGCCTCTGCGGAGCTAGCTCTTGCAGGTCCGCTCCGGCGGTCTGGATGAACGTCTGCTCGGAGAAATCCGAAGGGCTTGACAACGGCGGCCCTCATAAGGAGCAGAGACCGGTGAGCTCAATCGCTACAAGCTGTACGGGATTTTCGTTATGGACAGGGTCGCTGATTACAATGGCGGTCGGCCCCATGCGAGCGTGGGTCCCGGCTTTCCGGCGTCAACGTCAGATCGATGGCGAGCGGACTGATCGTCATCGCCTTCCAGTTGGCGACCGTGTGACGGCGACTCCGATCCTAGGCGGCCTTCATCACGAGTACCGCCTGCACCGAGCGGCGTGAATGATTCCACACCTGCGCCGACTGTTTTTGCGGATCACAATCACCACAATCTGATCACAAACATCGTGGTTTCCGGTCCTCGGGGTCGGGCGAGAAGCTGCGCCGTCTTCCGCTTTCTCTATTGACACTCGCAGACGCGGCGCGTAACGTGACGTCACGTTCCCCCTTGACATTCGCTTAAGTGTTTCACACGGATCGACGCGGTTTCGCGGAGGAGGAAACATGCGGCGAGGTCTTTCAAAGTTCGGGTTGGCTCTCCTGCTGCTCGGCGTGGCGGCGGTTCCGGTGTGGGCGCAGCGGACGGCGGGCACGATCAGCGGCACCGTCATGGATACGACTGGCGCGGTACTGCCCGGCGTGTCGGTCACGGCCGTTTGCACCGAGACGAACTTGACCCGCACGGTGATCACCGACACACAAGGCGGGTACACCATTCCCGATGTTCCGGGGTGCCTGTATCGCGTCACGGCGGAACTGGCGGGGTTCAAGACGATCGCGCGCGAAGCGCCGGTCACGGCAAATTCCGTGGCCAAGACCGATTTCCGGCTCGAGGTCGGTGCGGTGTCGGAGACGGTGACGGTCGAGGGCGTGTCGCCGCTTGTTGAGTACTCCGACAAACTGAACAATCGCGTCGACAGCGCTCGCATCGAGTCGCTTCCGCTCAGCGGACGTGATTTCAATTCGCTGCTCAACGTGATGCCAGGCGTGCAGCACCGGCCCGGCGGCGGCTTCCAGGGCGTCAACATCGGCGGCGCGCGCACGTCGTCGAATAACTTCATGATCGACGGCATCTCGAACAACGAGGTGTATTACGGCGACACGGTCCTGAATCAGACCGCTATCATCGGCATCCCCGCGACGCTGGTCCCGATGGACGCGATCGGCGACTTCACGGTCCAGCAGACGCCCTCGGCCGAGTTCGGCGTCAAGGGCGGCGCGGCCATCAACATCGTCATGAAGAGCGGCACCAACATGCTGCACGGCACCGCGTATTACTTCCGCCACGATGATCGGTTCGACTCCGCGAACTTCTTCGACATCCGCGCGGCGCAGAAGGTCGGCAAGGACGCGAATCCGACGCCGATCGACAACCAGCAGTACGGTGGAACTTTCGGGGGGCCGATTGTCAAGGACAAGGCATTCTTCTTCGGCTACTACGAGGGCCAGCGTCTGAACGTCGTCTCGCCGTACGACGTGCATGTGCCGACGGACGCACAGGTCGCCACGGCGCGCCAACGGATCGCGGCGGCGGGGCTGCAGACGAGTCCGATTGGCGAGGCGCTGATCAAGTTCTACCCGACCGATCCGAGCGGGAACCAGCACATCAATGGCACGACAATTGCGAATATGAACACGTTCTCGATAAAGGTCGATCACCATCTGAATGCCAAGAATTCGATCAACGAACGCGTGTTCTACGGGCGAAGCTTCCAGTCGTCGCCGGCGGGCAACAGCGGTGAAATCGTGCCGCCGAACCAG
>Ga0182037_10000924_pt1 | contig 15074 bp, 11 predicted proteins | sample sta12Cox44000082_FD_125974 | JGI IMG/M metagenome (GOLD analysis project Ga0182037, IMG submission 125974) | Lab enrichment of tropical soil microbial communities from Luquillo Experimental Forest, Puerto Rico - statoxic.12C.oxic.44.000.082 | ecosystem: Environmental > Terrestrial > Soil >... | reverse complement strand
CGCGGCCGCGCCCAGCGCATCTCGGAAAACGGGATGCGCCCGCTGGCACCATTAGCAAAGCCGATCGCGGCGCCATCTGAATCGCTGCGGATGACCATCGCGAGCCGCCATCCGACATCGCTGGCGACCGGCGGCACCGGCACGGCGGTGAGATGCGCCGCCCAATCGCCCTTCGGGTCGATACGCGCGACCGCGCCCCGCCACCCGCCATGCCCACGCTCGTACGCGATCAATCCGTCGCGCAAGGCCCTGTCGGCAGCCGTCTGCAAGCGCGCATCGAGGCTGGTACGAACCGACAACCCGGCGCCGTAGAGGACTTTCTCGCCGTAGCGAGCGAGCAGTTCGCGCCTTACCTCCTCGGCGAAGTATGGCGCTCTGGCCTGCTCGGCCGCCTCACGATGATGCAGTTCGAGCGGCTCTGCTTTGGCTTGCGCGGCCTGTTCCTCCGCTGTTCCCCCGTCCTCGACCATGCGATCGAGGACCCAGTCACGCCGGGCTTGTGCAGCCTGTGGGTACCGCGCCGGGCTGTAGCGGTTGGGGGCCTTCGGCAATCCGCCGAGAAAAGCGGCCTCGCCGAGAGTCAGCTCATCGAGCGACTTGTCGAAATAAGTGAGCGCTGCCGCGGCCACGCCGTACGCCCCGGAACCGAGATAGATCTCGTTGAGGTAGAGCTCGAGAATACGGTCCTTCGGAAGCGCCGCTTCGATACGCGTGGCGAGCAGGATCTCTTTGATCTTACGTTCGATGGAGATCTCATTCGACAGCAACATGTTCTTGGCGACCTGCTGCGTGATCGTCGAGGCCCCGACCGGACGCCGGTTGGAACGGAATCGGCTCAAATCAGTCATCGCGGCACGCAAGATCGAAACGGGATCGATCCCGTGATGGTTGTAAAAGTTTTTGTCTTCGGCAGAAAGAAAGGCCTTGATGACAGGTTTTGGGATCGCCTGTATCGGGACGAAGATTCTTCGCTCGGTCGCGTATTCAGCGAGAAGCCGACCATCCCCCGCATGAACTCGCGTCATGATCGGCGGCTGATAATGCGCGAGCTGCTGGTAATCCGGTAGGTCACGCCCAAAATACCACAGGGTGATCCCGACGAATCCGCAGCCTGCGATTACGAGCATGACCGCGCAGACAAACAGAAACCGAAAAATCTTAACCATTTTACGACGGTCTGCGACTATTCCCCTGCCCGCGACGGCGAGACCACCGTCCAGTCGGGGGCCCGAGCGGCGATGCTCTCATATGCGCTATCCGTGAGCCCATTCCAAGCATGTTTTGCCTCGCAGCGTTGTGGTTCGCCGTGCGCGGCCGCCGCACGACCGCGGCAGCGACGGGACGAAATCGTTGTAGCAGGCCGGTTTACTCGATACATTAGGATCGCGAAAAGCAGCCGTTCGCCGACCGGGCGCCGCGCCCGGTGGGGCAATGCGACGCAAGCGCGCAGAACTGGCGCCAATTTGGTTGCCGCGCAGCGCCGCGGCCCCGGGCGGTCGGATCGTAGAAACCCGAAGCCGATCAAGGCTCTCCTGGCGAGACCTGCGATGCGTAATATGTCCCCATTGCCCGGTGCAACAGCCTCAGGGGCCGACGGCTTCCTTGCAGATAGGGCCGCGACGCCAGCTGATCTGAATTCGGCGGCGCGCCCCGGAGTTATGCCCGAATGGCAAAGCGCATGCTTATCGATGCCGCTCACCCGGAAGAGACGCGGGTGGTTGTGCTTAGTGGCAACCGTCTTGAAGAGTTCGATTTCGAATCCTCGACCAAGAAACAGGTAAAGGGGAACATCTATTTAGCAAAGGTAACGCGCGTCGAGCCCTCGCTACAGGCCGCATTCGTCGATTACGGCAATCATCGGCACGGTTTCCTCGCTTCTAGCGAGATACATCCGGATTATTACAAGATCCCGGTTGGCGACCGGGAAGCGGTTGAGATCGAGCCGCTTCTGGCGGAAGCCGAAGTCCAGGAAATTCCGCCGACCGCCGTCGAAGTCGATACGACATCGCTCGAGGCTGCGCTGCCAGACCCGGTTCCGGTCCCGGCCGCGATGGAAGGCAGCGACGGGGAAACCCCGGAGTCCGCAGAGCCGGATGTCCTCGATATCGCGGACCCGATACAGCCTCACGGGGAAGCGCATGGATTGGACGACGCGCCGGTCGGAGAACTGCACCCTGACGGCAGTCCGGCGCTCGTGGAGCTGCCATGGGAGAAGGTGGCCAGGATCCGGGAGATCGTCTCCGAATCCTTCGAGGCAATGCCGGGGCGCGCCGAAGATGTCCCCTCGATATCAGCTGTGTCGGTCACGCCAGACGACTCGATCGCCTCGACGGAAGAATTTCCTCGCGCAACACCCGAGGCGGATGGCGACGCCGGTTCGGAGGGGATGGCTGCCGATGGGCTCGCCGAGGGCGAGGCTGAGGGCGTCGAGACGGTCGAAACTCTGGGTGGCGATGAACTCGAGGAAGCCGAGCACCAACGCTCGCGCACGTTCCGGCACTACAAGATCCAGGAGGTGATCAAGCGGCGCCAAATCATGCTCGTCCAAGTCACCAAGGAGGAGCGCGGCAACAAAGGCGCGGCGTTGACCACTTATTTATCACTGGCCGGGCGCTACTGCGTGCTGATGCCCAACACCGCGCGTGGCGGCGGCGTATCGCGCAAGATCACCAACATGAGCGATCGCCGCCGATTGAAAGACATTCTCGAGGATCTGGACATTCCCGAGGGTATGGGGGTGATCGTGCGCACCGCCGGCGCCGAACGCTCAAAGGCGGAGATCAAGCGCGATTACGAATACTTGCTGCGCCTGTGGAACGAAATCCGCGACTTGACACTGCGCTCGACGGCGCCGGCCTTGATTTACGAAGAAGGCGACCTGATCAAACGATCCATCCGCGACCTCTACACTCGCGACATCGACGAGGTCCTCGTCGAAGGCGAAGAAGGCTACCGGACGGCAAAGGCGTTCATGAAAATGCTGATGCCGAGCCATGCCAAGCGGGTGCAGCCCTATCGCGACAGTCAGATCGGCCTGTTTCACCGCTTCCAAGTCGAAAGCCAGATCGACGCGATCCACTCGCCGATCGTACAGCTGCACTCAGGCGGCTATGTCGTCATTAATCAGGCCGAGGCTTTGGTCGCGATAGATGTCAATTCAGGACGCGCCACGCGCGAACGCAATATCGAGGAAACGGCTGTCCGCACCAACCTCGAAGCGGCCGAGGAGATCGCCCGACAGCTGCGGTTGCGCGATCTCGCCGGCCTTATCGTCATCGACTTCATCGACATGGAGGAACACCGCAACCAGATCGCTGTCGAACGGCGGCTCAAAGAGGCACTGAAAAACGACCGCGCCCGGATCCAAGTGGGGCGAATCAGCGCCTTCGGATTGCTTGAGATGTCGCGCCAGCGGTTGCGCCCGTCGCTGGTGGAGACCTCGACCCAACCTTGCCCGCATTGTGGCGGCACCGGGTTCGTTCGCTCGACCGAATCGACAGCGCTCTATGTCTTGCGCTCGATCGAGGAGGAGGGGATGCGGCGGCGCTCGGCCAAGGTTTGTGTTCATGTTCCGACGATGGTGGCGCTCTACATCCTCAACCAGAAGCGCGACTCGCTCGTGCAGTTGGAAACGAGGTATGGAATTCGCGTTTCAGTAGCGCAAGACGACGCACTGGTCCCGCCGGCTTTTAGGCTGGAAAGGCTGCGCAGCTATGCGCCGACGGAGACGGGCGTGTCGCCAGCAGCTCCCCTGACCCAGGCGCCGGCCCCGGAGGAGGAAGAGGAAGAGATCGAGGAGGCTGCGGAAATCTCGGCCACCGAGCAAGAGGAGGATATTGAACGCAGCCGTAGCCGCCGCCGGCGGCGGCGCCGGCGGCGCCACGAGGAAGAGGTCGCACCGCCTCTGCCAGGCTCCGCGGCGGAGGCAGTGCAACCGGCGGAGGACCAAATCGAGCTCGTCGCCGAGGATGGTCGAGCCGATGACGCCGAAGCAGAGGGCGATGAGGAGGGCGACGCCGAGCGACGCCGGCGGCGGCGTGGCCGGCGCGGTGGGCGACGCCGCGGCCGGCGCGACGGGGGGGTCGAGCCCGGCCTCGAGGGCCCGCGCCCGGCCTCCGATACCGTCGAAATTCTGCCGACGCGCTCAGTCGAGGAAGCCAAGCCGACGCTGGTAGAATCGCGCACCACTTGGCTCGTCGAAACCGCTGCCGTTGCGAACGAAGGAGCAGGCTCGCCTGCCCTCGCGGGGGAAGCGAGCGAAAGTGCCGCGTCTCAAAGGCCGCAACTCGCGCCGGAGGAGGTGCCAGCGAGTGGGGGAAGGGATGAGCGGCCTGCGACGCCGCCCACCGCGGAAGTCGAGCAGGGGGTGCCCTATGCCAGCGAGGTAGAGCGGGAATTGGAGACGGCACCGTCCGCGGCGGAACAGGAGCAGCAACCGCTGCATCCGGTGCAGACCGTTACCGAAAAACCCGCGAATCCGCGCCGCGGTTGGTGGCAGCGGCTGATCCAGCCATAGAAGCCCCGATGCCTCCTGTCCCCACTCGCGGGAACAAGGGTCGAGGTGAGGGCTCTTTTCGCCGATGCCAGGATAAGCAAATTGCGCCGCTTGCCCTGCCTTCGCCGCATTTCTATCCTTGAGTGTGTAGCGGCCGCGGCCGGTCGTCATAAGGCAGGTTCGGTGACCCTTCGCTCTCTAATTCGAACCACGGCAGTCGCCCTCGCGGCGTCGCTCGCCCTAGTTCCGCTAGGTGCCGAGGCCGAGAATATGATCCGGGACACCGAGATCGAAGCCGATATCCGGACGATGCTCACACCGATTTGGCGGGCCGCCGGGCTCGAGCCGAGCGCATTGCACGTCTATTTGATCGAAGACAACCAGATCAATTCATTCGTCGCCGGCGGCCAGAACGAATTCATCAATACTGGCCTCATCATGCGCGCAGTAACGCCCAACCAACTAATCGGAGTGCTCGCGCACGAGACCGGTCACATCGCCGGCGGACATTTGACGCGCTTTCAGCAGGCGGCGCGGAACGCCAGCATCGAAGGGATCATCGCGATGGTGCTCGGCGCCGCCGCGTCGATAGCCGGCCGGGGCAGTGGCGGCGGGGCGGCCATGTTGCCCGCGGAAGGCGTCGCGGAACGCGCCTTCATGCAATATTCGGTGACACAGGAAGCTTCGGCCGATCATGCGGCGATGACCTTTCTCGATACCAGTGGCCAGTCGGCGAAGGGGCTCCTTCAGTTCTTCCAGATCCTTCAGGGGGAGGAGATGCTGGCAGGCATCCGCGAGGATCCCTATTTGCGCACGCACCCCTTGACCTCCGAGCGCATCGATTACGTGCGCAACCACGTCGAGCATTCTCGCTACTCGAATGCGCCCGACACGCCGGCCAATATCGAGATGTTCAAGCGGATCAAAGTGAAGCTCGGCGCTTTCATATCGCCGCCCTCATCGACGCTGGCGGCGTATCCGGAGAAGGACCAATCCGTTCTCGCGCGCTATGCAAGGGCAATCGCCTATTACCGCGTTCCCAAGTTAGACAAAGCGCTGCCGATCATCGACGGATTGATCCACGACTTGCCACAGGATCCCTATTTTCGAGAGCTCAAGGGGCAGATGCTGTTCGAGAATGGGCGCATCGCCGATGCTGTGCAGCCTTACGAGGACGCGGTTCGCCTCGCTCCCGCCGCGCCGTTGCTGCGCATCTCACTCGCGCAGGTCTATATCGAATCAAACGATCCGAAGATGAACAAGCGCGCGATCGCCTATCTCAACGACGCCATGCGCAGCGAGGACAAGGAGACCACCGGGTGGCACCTGCTCGCGACCGCTTACGGCCGCGACAACCAGATCGGCATGGCCGCCCTGGCGCTGGCCAAGGAAGGCCTTGCCGCAGGAAAAAAGAAGGACGCTCTGCAGCAGGCTCTGCGGGCCAAAGCATTGTTGCCGAAGAACTCCGCCGGCTACCTCCAGGCCGAAAACATCCATCGCGAGGCCGAGCACATCGACGATTCGTCAAGCGGTCTCGCGAACATCCATTGAGCGCAAGCCGACCCCGACCCGACCCTTTGTTATGGGAGCATTTTTGTGATGCCGTACCGCATGCCACTTGCAGCCTTGGCCGTGGCCTGCGGGCTGACCGCCGCTTTGCACGCTCAAGCTATAAGGGCCGCCGAAATTCCATCAGAGCAGCGCCAAGCCATCGAGGGCATCATTCACGACTATCTGCTCAACAACCCCGACGTGTTGATCGAGGCGTTGCGCAGTGCCGAAGACAAGGTGAACCGCGAGGCCGATGCCAAGGCGACGAAAGTTCTGAGCGATCGCGCAGGCGAGGTTTTCGATAATCCCGCAACACCCGTGGGCGGTAATCCGAAGGGCGATGTTACGATCGTCGAGTTCTTCGACTACCGCTGTCCATACTGCAAGCAGGTTCTGCCCTCATTGCAGGCTTTGCTGAAGGAAGACCATGAGCTGCGCTTCGTCTATAAGGAGTTTCCCGTGCTGGGACCCGCATCAGTCACTGCGGCTCATGCCGCGCTTGCCGCCCAGCGGCAAGGCAAATACGAAGCGTTCCACACGGCAATGATGGCGGCAAAGGGTCAGATCACCGAAGACACGATTTACAAGGTCGCGGGCTCGGTAGGGCTCGATGTCGACCAGCTCAAGCAGGACATGGCGGCCCCGGAAATCGAGCGGGAGCTGAAAGCAAATCTGGCCCTCGCCGAAGCGCTCAACATCCGTGGGACTCCCGGCTTCATCATCGGCAAGAAAATTGTTCCCGGGGCCCTCGACCTCGACGCCCTGAAGGACATGATCGCGGAAGCACGCAAGGGGTGATACGCGGGCTAGTCAGGCCTCGTAATCGGGCTGGTTGTTCGGATGCGCGGCAATGAAGGGGTCGAGCCGCATGCAGTTCTCGAAGATCCGCACGAGGGTCGGGTAGGACTTCAGATCGAGCCGGTAACGCTCGGCATTGACGACTTGCGGGACGAGAGTGACATCAGCGAGGCTGGGCGAGTCGCCATGGCAGAAAGCCCCAGTTCGGGCGTCGCTTGCGAGCAGGGATTCAACCGCCTCGAAGCCCATGGCGATCCAATGATTGTACCACTTGGCGATCGCCGTCTCCTCGTGGCTGAGGTCGTGGGTTAAGTAGCGCAGCACGCGCAGATTGTTGATCGGGTGAATATCGCAGGCGACGATCTCGGCGAGGGCGCGAACCCGCGCCCGATCCGCCGGGTCCTTGGGTAGCAGCGGCGGATCGGGGTGGACCTCGTCGAGATATTCGATGATCGCGAATGACTGGATCAGCTTCAGCCCGCTGTCCTGCAGAGCCGGCACCAGGCCCTGGGGATTGACGGCGCGATAATCGGGTTTGCTCTGATCGTTCCGCCGCAGATGGACCGCGACCGTCTCGTAGGCGATCTGTTTGAGATTGAGAGCGATGCGAACGCGGAACGCGGCCGAGGACCGAAAAAAGCTGTAGAGCTTCATTTGCCGCGATCAATAAACGATGACGGTGCGGATCGATTGACCGGCATGCATCAGATCGAACCCCCTGTTGATGTCGTCGAGCGGGAGTTTGTGCGTGATCAAATCGTCGATATTGATCTTTCGTTCCATGTACCAGTCGACAATCTTCGGCACGTCGGTCCGGCCCCTGGCGCCGCCGAAGGCGGTTCCTTTCCACACGCGGCCGGTGACCAGCTGGAACGGCCGCGTCGAGATTTCCTGACCTGCCCCGGCGACGCCGATGATGACACTGACGCCCCAGCCGCGGTGGCAACATTCGAGCGCCTGGCGCATGACGTTGACATTGCCGATGCATTCAAAGCTGTAATCGGCGCCGCCTTTGGTGAGGTTGACGAGATGGGGGACGAGGTCGCCCTCGACTTCCTTTGGGTTGACGAAATGGGTCATCCCGAATTTCTCGGCCATCGCGCGTCGGCCGGGGTTGATGTCGACGCCGACGATCATATTGGCGCCGACCATCCGACACCCCTGAATCACGTTGAGTCCAATCCCGCCGAGACCGAAGACAACGACATTGGCGCCGGATTCGACCTTGGCGGTGTTGATGACCGCACCGATCCCAGTCGTCACCCCGCAACCGATGTAGCAGACCTTGTCGAACGGCGCGTCCTCGCGGATCTTCGCGACCGCAATTTCGGGCAGCACGGTGAAGTTCGAGAACGTCGAGGTCCCCATGTAATGGTGGATCTTGTTCCTGCCGAGCGAGAAGCGGCTTGTGCCGTCCGGCATGACCCCTTGCCCCTGCGTCGCACGGATCGCCACGCAGAGATTGGTTTTGCGGGACAGGCAGTATTCGCATTGCCTGCATTCGGGGGTGTAGAGCGGAATGACGTGGTCGCCCTTGGCGACGCTCGTCACGCCGCGTCCGACATCGACGACGATGCCGGCGCCTTCGTGGCCGAGGATCGCCGGAAACAGGCCCTCCGGATCCGCCCCGGAGAGCGTGAATTCGTCGGTGTGGCAGATCCCGGTCGCCTTGATCTCGACAAGAACCTCGCCGTCCTTGGGACCGTCGAGCTGAACCTTCTCGAGTCTCAGCGGCTCTCCGGCTTTGAACGCGACAGCAGCGCGAGTCTCCACAAGCGCCTCCCTAAACTGCGTTGACGCGGGCAGAAATTATGGCAAAGACGCTTATCGCATTCGAGCCCCGCCGGCGACAAGAGGCGGGGAGAGTCCTGGGCGACAGTTTCGCGAGAGAATCCTTGTTTGTAGCGGACACCCAATGAGAATAATGCCGGTTATCGACCGTGAAACTGCTTGGGGGGAATAATGCGGCTTGCGATCTCGCTTCTGGGCTTCGGCATCATCCTGTCCGTCACTGCGATCCGACCGGTCGCGGCGGCCGATGTCGAGGCCGGTAAGGCGGATTTCAAAAAATGTGCGCTCTGCCATACCGCCGAACCCGGCAAGAACAAAATCGGGCCGAGTCTATTCGGCGTCGTTGGACGTAAATCTGCCAGCCTCGACAACTTTAATTACTCCGAGTCGATGAAGAAATTCGACCAAACCTGGGATGCCGAAACCCTCGATAAGTACCTGACTGATCCACGTGCTGTAGTGCCGAACACAAAAATGATTTTTCCGGGTATAAAGGATGAGAAGGAGCGGCAAGATGTCATCGCCTATCTCGAAACGCTGAAATGATCACGGTCGGTCCCGTAGCCCGTCCCCGACATCCCTCCTGCGAAAACGCCGCACTCTCCCACCCCGTCAAGCCCCCGTGGAAACCGAAGATTCAGCATGAGGATCTCAGCTGATCGCAGCAGCGCCATCAGGGTATTAAACCATTGTTGCAGGTGCGCCGATCGGCAGCTAAAGTCCGGCGAGCTTTGCGGCTCTCGTCATCAACCGTCAGGGGAACCATGAAGTGATGGCATATCATCTGAAACGCGGCGTCGCGCTGTTGCCACTCATGGCATCAGTCCTCCTCTCAGCGTGCGTCTCCCAGAGCGCATATGACCAGCTCCAGGCGCAAAATCAGCAGCTTCAACAGCAGAACGCGGCGTTGTCGGCGCAGGTTGCTGCCGATAAGGCCCAGATCTGTCGGCTGGCAGGAGCGATCAAGTACACTGTCAACAGCGACCTGCTATTCCCGTCGGGCGGCTGGCAGATGAGCGATCGCGGAAAGCAGATCATCTCTACTATGGCGGCGAAGTTGGCGCCGACGCAGCAGAACAAGATCCTGGTGGCCGGCTTCACCGACAATAAACCGGTCGGTCCGGCGCTGGCGCGGCAGGGCATCACCTCAAATCAGGACCTGTCGCAGAAACGTGCCGAAAACGTGATGGAATTTCTGATCTCGCAGGGTGTGAAGCCCGACCTCATAACGGCGAAGGGATTTGGCGACGCGGATGCGGTCGCTTCGAACGACACGGCACAGGGCCGCGCGCAGAACCGTCGCGTCGAATTGTCGGTCCCCGCTTCCGGCTGTCCGCCTCAGAGCTGACGGCGTAAGTCCGCCGAGACAAGGCCGCGGCCGGGCATCGCCTCTTTCCGGTTGCGCGAGATAAAATTCGGGCTGCCACGTCGCGAGGCGACTGCAGGGTTTCGCTGACCTCGGCACGCGCCCTTGCGCGATGGAAGCCGGCGGCCGATCTCGCCCGCGCCGTCGCGTTGCGCGCCGGGTTCCGTTGGCAAGACGCCGGAGGTCTAGCTAAAGTTCTCAACAATGTAGCTGTAGAGCCGATTTGCCCTGCCGACTGGGGATAGCAGGGGGAAATGGGCGAGCGCCATCTGGCATGAAAAAGCCGGGGAAGAGCAGCCGGCAGACCGCCGGGCTAAAGACCCCCCGATATTCCCTGCTAGCTGGGAAAATACAGGGAATTGTGGCAGGTGAGGGCACCCGAGGCCCGGCAAATGCGCCCAATACCGCAGCAATTTCCGCGCAGTACTCGGAAAATTCCCTACGCGTTCCGAACAAGGAATTCTTTGCCGTTTTACAGGGAATAAGATCGGTCCATGAGGGAATTTCCTACTGATCACGGAAATTGCGAACTCGGGGCGATTGGGGACTTTGTCGGACCAGTTCCCTCGCCCTTCTCCTTTACCTTGACCGAATCGATGAGGCGGTGAACGGTAAATGGCTCGAAAACTCTCGCGATGCTCTCCGGTCCGCCTGTGATCTATGGGTGCGCTATCTACAATTTTAAAATTTCTATAGCTGCTATACGTTTTCGTTCGTACTCTCGCCGGCAAATAAGTGCCAAGTTGTCTGGTGGAAGCAAGTCGGGACGGGGGGCCAGCGGGCGTTCCCCGTCAGCGACACAATTAAACATATTTAATGGGTATTTTTATGGTCGTACATCTGATTGATTTCCATCGCATTGCGGTTTATGAGGTTGGCGCCGCACTGATCAGCGTGCTCGCTTATCCTGGTGACGGCGACGAAGAGCTTCGCGCTGGCGTGCACGCATCCCTGTGCCACCATGCGCTCAGAGTGCTGTGCGCAATCGAAGAGCCGGATTGGGCACTTTCGCCACAGCTGATGAAACCGCTCTACGCTTTACGAACCCCCGACGAGGTCAGAAAGGACCTCCGCACACTGCAGCGCCGGCTTCGCGATCGGATGGCCGCCGGGCGGATGGCGATCGGCTTCCTGAAAAAGGCGGTAGGTGGAATGACCGAGCTTGCAGGGGGTCCGTCGCGGGTGTCGATCAATCAGTTGGTGCGTCTGGTCCTCGACGATACCGGACAGATCGATCCGGAAAATGTCGAAACGCGCATCTGGCGCCAGAGCCTGCCCGCCATCCACATAGCCAGCACTATTCAGGTATACTTACAGCTTGCCGAGCCCGAAATGGGTAAGCTCGGGCTTAAGCTCGGGCTCGAGACGTTTCTGCTCAATCGAGGGGCGATCGAATGGGTAGTGCGCGAAGCGGAACTTTGTGCGTCGATCATCGAGCAAAGCCCGCACCTGCCAATCGATCCCACCCGGCTCATCCGAGTCCGGCTGGCTGACATCCACTAGACTAGCTTCAGAATTTTCTTGTTTTCCTGAACTCGAAGCTCCGCGGGGTCCCGACCCATCTGTGCGCATCTATCGCGCACAGCGTAGGAGCATGCGATGAAATCGGCAAAGCACCACCGGGCTCACTCGGTGGCGATCAGGCGGTCCGAGCCGCGTGAAGTCATCTATCGGCGGATCAACGAGCTCACCCCAGACCCCACCAACCCTCGCCGGCACAGCAGGAAGCAGGTCCGGCAAATCGCCGAAAGCATCAAGGCTTTTGGGTTCAGTGTTCCGATCCTGGTCGATCGTGATGGAAATGTCATAGCCGGCCATGGCCGGCTGCTTGCGACAAGACAGCTTGGCTGCAGCGAGGTGCCGACGCTGTGCCTTGATCACCTGACCCCGGCGCAGGTGCGCGCGTTCAGGATCGCGGACAACCGGCTCGCCGAGGTCGCAACCTGGGACGATCGGTTGCTGGCGGAGCAGCTCAGGGACTTCTCCCTGCTCGGTCTCGATTTCAGCATCGAAGTCATCGGCTTCGAGATGGCTGAGATCGATCTGCGGATCGAGTCGCTCGACAATCCGCGCAAGGGAAAAGACGACCCGGTAGATCAGATGCCCGAGCTGCCGGCCGATGCGGCGCTCAGCAAAATCGGGGATTTGTGGATCCTCGGCGACAATCGGGTGTTGTGCGGCACCGCTCTCGATTCCGCGGCCTTTACCGCGCTGATGGGTGAGAAGCGCGCCGCCGCGGCGTTCACCGATCCTCCCGACAACGGGCCGATCCACAGTCACGCGAGCGGTCTCGGGGCGATCGATCGTCGCCCCTGCCCGGTGACGTCCGGCGAGAGGAGCGGGACCGAATTTATCGCCTCTCTCGGCCAAGTTTTCCGCAATCTCGCCGCCTTCAGCATCGACGGCTCGCTGCACTATGTCTGCATCGATTGGCGCCATGCCGAAGAGCTGCTGGTCGCCAGCCGAGACGTATATGACGAGCTCAAAGACCTCTGTGTCTGGGTCAAAGACAAGAGCGGGAGGGGCTCGTTCTACCGCAACCAGCATGAGCTTATCTTTGTTTTCAAGCGCGGCCGCGCCGAGCACCGCAACAACGTTCAACTCGGCCGGTTCAGGCGCAAGCGCAGCAATGTCTGGCATTACCCCGAGGCCAAGTCAGTCCTCCGCCGCGCCGAGGAGGGCAATTCGCGGGCGCTGCCCGGGACCGCAAAGCCAGTGGCCATGGTAGCCGATGCGATCCTCGATGGCTCAGCCCGCGGCGACATCGTGCTCGACAGCTTTCTCGGCAGCGGCACGACACTGATCGCCGCCGAGCGTACTGGCCGGCGCTGCTACGGGCTGGAGCCCGACCCCTCTCGTGTCAACACGATCATCCGCCGCTGGCAGGCGCTGACCGGCGGCAGCGCCCGCCATGCCGCGAGCGGCCGCAGCTTTAACGACCTCGCGCGCGAGGTGGAGGCCGCGAATGCCGTTTGATAAGCAGCGCGATTACGAAGTGGGGTATGGCAAGCCACCCCGCACCACTCGCTTCAAGAAAGGTCAATCCGGCAATCCGCGAGGCCGCCGGAGCGGATCGAAAAATTTATCGACCCTGCTCAGTGAGGCACTGAACGAGCCGGTCATCGTCACCGAGAATGGCCGGCGGCGAAAAGTCAGCAAGCGGGAAGCCATCATCAAGCAGCTCGTCAACCAATCGGCCAACGGTGATTGGCGCGCCGTCAAACTCTTGCTCGACATCGTGCACGATATCGAACGCCGGGCGGATGCGGCTGCTCCCGAGGCCGCCGGTTTTGCTGAGGCCGACAAGAAGGTCATCGAGCAACTGAAGGCTCGGCTCAATCGCAACAAAGGAAAGTCCGATGATTGAATACCTGACGCTGGACCAGTACGAAGCCGCGCTACGCGAGGACTTTGCGAGCTTCGTCGCGCGCTGCTTTCGCGATCTCAATCCGCAGGCCAAGCTCGCGATGAACTGGCATCTCGAGGTCATCGCCGCGAAGTTGATGGAGGTGCGCGAAGGCAAGATCCGACGGTTGATTATCAACTTGCCACCGCGCCATCTCAAATCATTGATGGCCTCGATCGCGTTCCCGGCGTGGTGTCTCGGGCACGACCCCTCGGCCCAGATCCTCTGCGTCAGCTATGGCCAGGATCTCGCCGACAAGTTCGCCCGCGATTGCCGCAGCATCATGGCCAGCGGATGGTATCGGCAGATCTTTCCGACCCGCTTGGCGGCGCCACGCCAAGCGGCCCAGGAGTTGATCACCACCCGTCAGGGCTACCGGCTCGCCACCTCAACTGGAGGGGTGCTGACCGGCCGCGGCGCCGACATCATCCTGATCGATGATCCGTTGAAGCCGGAGGAGGCGCTCTCCGAGGCGCAGCGCAAAGCCGCTAACGAGTGGCACGACCACACCCTCTACAGCCGATTGAACGACAAGCGCCACGGCGCGATCGTCATCATCATGCAGCGGCTACACGAGGACGATCTGGTCGGCCATGTGCTCGCACAGGAGCAATGGGAGGTGCTGAGCTTTCCAGCGATCGCCGAAGAGGACGAGCTGCACGAGATCGAGACAATCTGGGGGCCAGAATGCTTCCGGCGTCGGCAGGGCGAAGCCTTGCACCCCGAACGCGAGCCGATCGAGACCCTCGATCGCATCCGCCGGACGATCGGCGAATACAATTTTGCCGGTCAGTATCAGCAATCCCCGGCGCCGCTGGGCGGCGGCCTGGTCAAAGCCGAATGGTTCAAGCGCTACCGCGAGACCGAGTTACCGGAGCGCTTCGACCGCAAGGTGCAGAGCTGGGATACCGCCAACAAGCCAACCGAGCTCAGCGATTTCTCGGTGTGCACCACCTGGGGCGTTAAAGGCAAGAACCTCTTCCTCATCGGTCTCTTCCGCCGGCGGCTCGATTATCCGGCGCTCAAGCGCGCGGTGCGCGAGCAGCAGAGCCTTTACGATGCGAACGTAGTGCTGATCGAGGACAAGGCCTCGGGAACTCAGCTGATCCAGGAGCTGATCTTCGAGGGCTGCCACCGTGTCACGCGCTACGACCCGACATGCGACAAGACCATGCGCCTGCACGCGCAGACCGCGCTGATCGAGAACGGCTTCGTCCACATCCCCGAGACGGCGCCATGGCTCGCCGAATACCTTCATGAGATGATTGTGTTCCCCAACGGCAAGCATGACGACCAGGTCGACTCTACGGCGCAGTTCCTCGACTGGTTCAAGCGCCCGTTCCCGAGCCAAGCCGCGTATGAGCTCATGCGGGAAGCGGCCGAAGAGGTCGAACAGCGCCGCAAGGCGAAACCGCAATCCGCTCCACTCAGCCCGGCTCCCGGCTCCGTGGAATGGCGAGCCCTGCAGGAAAAACTGAAAAACCCGAGCTAACCGGCCGCGCCTGCGCCAATGCCCGCAGAACCGGCGGTCATGATGCCTTCCAGTGCGCTCTTTATTGGCGGCGCCGAGAACTGACCGAGATGTGGACAGCCTCGCGCCGCGACATGATGGATGCTCTGACACAACATAGCGAGCATCATTGCCGAGCACTGTGAGCACCCTCGAT
>Ga0182037_10000921_pt1 | contig 15099 bp, 9 predicted proteins | sample sta12Cox44000082_FD_125974 | JGI IMG/M metagenome (GOLD analysis project Ga0182037, IMG submission 125974) | Lab enrichment of tropical soil microbial communities from Luquillo Experimental Forest, Puerto Rico - statoxic.12C.oxic.44.000.082 | ecosystem: Environmental > Terrestrial > Soil >... | reverse complement strand
GTAAGGGACATCCCAGAGAAGATGTCCGGAGCGGGCGTCCAAACAAAGCAGATGCGCGTTGTCCGTTTCCATAAAGATGCGTGAGCGCCAGATGCCGACGCCGCGATTGTGATGTTGCGAGGCGTCGTCGATGAGTCCTTCGGTCACGGGACGCGAGTAATGCCAGAGCGCCCGTCCCGTTTGGGCATCGAGGGCGAATGCGTCGTTGGCGGCGGTGACGAACATGATTCCGTCTACGACAACCGGAGTAACTTCAAGGTTGCTGGAGTTCGATGCGTGAAAGACCCACTGGGCGCGAAGCTGTGCGACGTTACCGGCATGGATTTCGCGAAGTGCGCTGTAGCGGCGGCCAGTGTAATCTCCGTTGTAAGAGGGCCAGTTTGCAGCAATGGGCTTTCGAAGTAATTCAGCCGGGCCTACGTCAATGCTGGTGGCCAGGGAAGTCGTCCCCTCCTGCTGGGAGGGCAACGGCATCGGCCTCAAAACAAGCAGCGCGAGTAAAACAAAAATGCTCGCCATCGAGCCATCGCCAGAGTTTTCTCTCCTCCGCGACAATCGGAACTTCGTCACAATGAAGGCGGCTCCAAAGAATGAAGCTCATATACTACAAGTCGGCGGCGCGAGGCCATAATTTTTCACAACCGGCCGAATTTGGCCACGGCTTCCAGAATCGATTTAAGCTTTTCAATGTAGGCATACATGGAATGCTCCTTGAAGTCCATGTCTTGAGCCAGTTTCAAGATCTGTGGGGCAATGGCTTTGGGTACGACCACGACCCCGTCGGGGTCGGCGACAATGATGTCGCCGGGATTCACGGGTACGCCGTCGCAAATTACGGGGATGTTCGCGCCGGCAAATCGGTAGCCGCCGACGGAGGTCGAAGGGACAACGCCGAGCGCGTACACGGGAAAGCCAATCTTTTGCAAATAGGCGGTGTCTCGCACTCCCCCATCGATCACTGCGCCCGAGAAGTTTCTCGCGGCCATAGCCGTGCCCATCAGTCCGCCCATGCCGGCGATGTCGTTTCCATCCTCCACAACCATGACGTACACGGAACTGGGCGTGCCCGTGTCGATGGCCTGCAGCATGCCTTTGAGGGCGTCAGGATCGTGATTTGCCTCCTTTTTCAGCGAGACGGTCAGTGCATAACCCGCGAACCGTGTCGGAAAGATCGGGCGCATGCGATGGGTCATGTACATCTTTTTGCTGGCAATCTGTTCGAGGGCATCCGACACGGAGGCGACTTCCACATGTCGAAAGCCATCGAGGAGCGATGCCTCGTCTTTCGGCTGTCGAGTGACTGGCTCTTGCTTTGCCGGCAACTTTGCAGCTTGTGCTAGAGCGAACATGCCCAGAGCGACCGCCAGGATGAACAGCAAGGTGACGTCACGACGAGAAAGCGGATGAGTTAACATGGACCCTCCTTGCACTTAAGACGCGCGCACTTTAGCATCTTTGGAAGCATTGGGTGAAGACTCTTGCTTCGATGACAATTGTTCTCGGGAAATCCGGTTGATCAAGATCCGGCCATGCCTAAGGAACGAAGGAAGCGGTCTGTCTCGGCGGCAGCCTTGATTCGCATGGCGGCGACGCTTTGCTGTCTTGCGATCCCTGCCGTTGCTCTTAGCGGGCAAAACAGGCTCGGTCGGACTGCGCCCAAAACGAACGCCGAAGGCCTCCTGGAGGCTAAGACGGCTTTTGACACCGCATGCGCGTCGTGCCATGGGCTTGACGCGCGCGGCGGCGAGCGCGGCCCGGACCTCGTATCTCGCCCCGAAGTCATGCGCAAGACAGACGCGGAACTCCGCAAGATCCTGACCGATGGAAAAACTGCTGCCGGCATGCCGTCCTTTGCGTCTTACGCACCCGCCAAACTGTCGGCGCTCGTTGCCTATCTGCGGTCGCTGCAAGGCGGTAGCAAAATGCCCCCGCTCCCGGGTGATCCCACCCGCGGAAAGGCTCTGTTCTTCGGCAAAGCGAAATGCGCGGAGTGTCATATGATCGGCGGCCAGGGTGGGTTTTTTGGTCAGGACCTCACTTCCTACGCAACGAGAGTGGGTGCCGAGGATATTCGTTCCGTGATCGTCAATCCGAACAGAGATCTCGATCCCCGACACGGGTTAGTTACGGTCATTCTTGCCGACTCGAGCACGCTTTCCGGCATGGCACGCAACGAAGACAATTTTTCATTGCAACTGCAGACTCCGGATGGCGTGTTTCATCTTCTAAACAAGTCAGGTATCAAGGACCTGACCTATACCGGACGGTCCCCAATGCCTTCAGACTACGGCGCTACCCTGTCGTCGGGGGAACTCAACGACTTGGTGAGTTATTTGCTCAGAACATCGCGGTCAGTCCGTTTCGGAAAGGCGCAGGGCAATCGTGAAGACCGGAACGAAGAATAGCCGTTGAGGCGGGGGATGGAGCGCCTCATGAAATGCAGATTTTCAACGGTCCTCCTGTTTTCCTTCCTTTCCCTGGCGGCGGTCGGCGCCGGACCGCAGAAACCCAGGCGTGAGTTTCAACTGCAAGCGAATTCTGACGACTTTTGGACGCTCGTCGACCGGGAATCCAAGTTATCCACAGTGGCATCCGGCTTTGGTTTTACGGAGGGCCCGGTGTGGGATCCTGCGGGCTTCGTCATTGTCAGTGACGAAGTCAATGACAAGATTTTTCACGTATCCATGGATGGAAGGAAAGAGGAGCTCGTTTCTCTCGGCGATCCCGACGGCAACACCTACGATCGCCAACAACGACTCATCGATTGCGCCAGCGTTCTGCGCGCCATCATTCGTATTGACCGTCAAGGGAAATATGAAGTTCTCGCAGATCGTTTTGAAGATAAACGATTCAACAGTCCTAATGACGTTGTGATGGGTCCCGACGGCGCGATCTATTTCACCGATCCGACACTCGACCTGCCCAAAGGACAGGAGCAGGAGCTGCCGTTCCAGGGCGTCTATCGCCTCGATCCGTCAGGAAAGGTGAGTTTGCTGACGAAGCAATTGTCGCAACCGAATGGCCTGGCATTCTCTCCGGATGGCAAGCGTTTCTATGTCGATGACAGCGAGGCGAGGAACATTCGGGTCTTTGATTTCACCTCCGCACACACCTTGGCAAACGGGCGGATTTTTGCGGAGGAGCCGGGCGGAAAAGGCGACGGCGTGCCGGATGGAATGAAAATGGACCAGGCGGGGAATATCTATGTCACCGGCCCGAAGGGAATCTGGGTTTGGAACCCTGACGGGCGCCACTTGGGCACTATCGTCCTGCCTGAGCAACCTGCGAATTTGGCTTGGGGAGATCAAGAGTACTCCACTCTTTACATCACCGCGACGACCTCGCTCTATCGGTTGCGCACGAAGTCACACGGCTTTGTGCCGTATCGATCCAAATAATTCGTGTTCTTTCCACTGCGTAAGGCAACTCACTCGGGATTCTTGGGCATCGGGACGAAGGCCCGCACGGCAAGAATATGAGCCTTCGCCCCTGGGGTATTCTGGTTGTAGAAGCCGACCGTGCAATTGGGGCGAAAATAATAGGCGTCTCCCGGCTTGGCAGGACGCAGGCCCTCAACTCCATCCGAACCCCCGCCTGCAGCTATCTGTCCCTTTCCATCTAGCACGAGATAGATCTCTTCTGCCACTTCGTGATGATGCGGAAAATTCGTCCCACCCGGCGCGAAGTCCATTAGGAAAAAGTCGGCAACGGTATAGGCCGCGTTGATCCGGTCACGCACGCCTGTGTGCGGTCCGATGAGAAGCTTGTACAGCACGGACTGCGGATGACCCTCCACGGTCTGTTCCTTCAGTTCGCTAAGATTAGCCACCTCTAATTTCGCCGGTTGCGAAAACGGAGCCTCAGGAGAAACTCTGACGGTGATGATGACGAGCTGGAGCTTCTGACCGGACGCATTCGAGACGCTGTGTCGAACAGTCGGAGGCACATAGGTGAAATCATTTCGCGTCAAGGGATGCGATGCTTCGTCGTAACGCAGGACTCCGCTTCCGTTGGCGACGAAATAGAGTTCTTCTTGACGCGGATACTCGACGGTCTGGCAAGCGCCGTGCGCCTCGACCGTTACTTCTCCGAAGCGGGCTACGCTGATCGGGAAGCGGATCTCAACGTCCCCCTCACCAAAGATCGGAGTGTAATGGCAGGAGTCGCTCGTAAGGTCATTGTGCTGCTCGCGGATGGCGGACACATCCCGGTACAACCAAGTAGGCTCGACTTTCCGTTCCTGAGCCGGTAGTGCCGCCCCGATTGCCAAAAGCACCACTGGGAACGTGCGCATTGGCGAGTCCTCCATTCCATTCGATTCACTTTCAGCGCGAACTATATCAAACGGTGCGCCAGGTTGCCTTCCGCTCCGCTTTCTTGGCTGATAGGCACGGGGTCCACGTATCCAAACGGACGCTCATGAATCGTGATGAGTCACGCGCGCACCAAAGGAGTGGATTCACACGTCCCGCGGCCAAGTCTTGCCGTCCATACCGGTGCCAAGTCGCTCCCTGCTGCGATCACGAATTTATCGTCGAATGTCCTTGCTCCGGGCTGCGGAATATTCAGACCTATTGAAAGCACGAAGGTATTGATTGTTCGTCACGCCAAAAACGCTCGAGAATTGCTCCCACCTGGAACGCGGGATTTCGTAGGGGCCATCAGGATTCTCTGGCCCTTTGGCTTCCCAACGGAGCGTCGCTAACTGTGATTTTGTCGACCGACAACTAAAGAGCATTTACCCTGACACGAAGCTCACTTGCATGTACTCGGCTGCCCGAAACGATTTACCAGATGCGCCGTAAGGCTCCGTTCTTGAGAACGAGGATATAAGGCGCAGGTTTTTGGTGTATAGTTTTTTTGTCGCAAGACCTAGGGCCGGGCAGGCCCGATGTGAAGCCTGCGGAGATGCGGCGCAGTAAGGCCGATCGGTGAAACAGGAACCCGCCGAAAGTGCTTTGGTCAAGACCAAAGAATAGTTTTCACGAGCAATCGCACGAGTTAAACTCGCCATTTCCGTGCCTCAAAGCAGCCGGTTGAAGAGCATGGCAACAAAAACTTTCGACAGGCTTTGGCGCCTCCTGAATTTCGTCTCCCAACTGTGCTGCTTGACATTGCTTTCGTCTTCCTACACGACCCCGTGTATGTACCGAGTTGGCCTTGCTGGCGCACAAAGCAATAGCCTGGAGGAACGCGCCTCCAAAGCACTCGAGCTCGCCCAGTCGGGGAACTTGGAATCGGCTGAAGACGAGCTTCGGAAAGTGGTGGCGTTGGAGCCGGATAACGGCGAGTTCCTCCAGGAATTGGGCACGGTCCTGGCAATGGAAAAGAAGTTGGAGGAGTCAACGTCGTTCTTCGAACGAGCACTGAGGATAGAGCCGGGAGCCCTGGTCGCTCGACGGTACCTCGCAGCTAATCTATGGCAGCTGCACCGCTTTGCCGAGGCTTGGCAAAACCTGCAAATACTGCTCAAGGCCAAACCGGGCGACCCTCAGACATTACTGCTTCTTGGAATGGTCTCTGAGAACACAGCAGATTACTCGACCGCGGTCAAGATGCTTAGCTCCGTGCCGGCGCTGGTTCGAGCCCAACCTGAGTCCATCGCGGCTCTTGCGAGATCCTACTATCACATCGGTGACGCCGACAAAGCACGTTTGTGGCTCAAGGAATTGTTGAATCACCCGGCGGGCACACGAGCGGTCTTGTTGGGGGCGCAGATTGCTGACGAAATGCAAGATTACCGCACGGCCGAAACGCTGCTAGCTTCCTTATCGACAGATCTTTCCGACCAAGCGACGCTAAAATACCAGCTCGCGCTCGTGAAATTTCACGCAAACCAATTCGCGGAGAGCGAAAAGCTAGTCCAGGAACTCTTGGATGCCGGCCACCAGTCAGGCGAGATTTACCGGTTGCTTGGGTGGTGCCGCGAGGAGCAGCGCCACCATCAGGACGCGGTCCGCGCGTTCCAAGAAGCGATCAAGCTCGAACCTACGAATGTGACAAGCTATCTAGATCTAGGGAAAATCCTATTAACCGAGAGGCGACTTGTTCCCGCGCTCGAGCTTACCAAGCGAACCGCAAACGCTTTTCCGGAGTCTTCCCAGGTGTTCGTCTTGAAAGGATCGGTTGAATTGGCGGCTGCTCTGTTTACCGACGCTGTTGATTCCTTCTCCCGCGCACTCCAGCTCGATCCCAGCAGCGCGGATGCCTCAATCGGTCTCGCAAGGGCGCAGTTCGGTTCAGGGATGACCCAGCAGGCCGAACAGACGCTCGAACGAGCCATCGCGAATTTCCCCAACAAAGCACCTCTCGAACTTGAACTAGCTCAATTGCTCCTGAAACAAGCGGAAACGGGCGACGAAGGCGCGGGGGCGAGAGCCGAACAACTCCTTAAGTCGGCGGTAGCCCTTGATGACACTCTTGCGGAGGCTCACTACCAATTGGGGGAACTAGAGCTAGCTCGCGGTCAAGCGCAAAGAGCGCTGATCCACCTGGAGAAGGCCGCAAAACTGAACCCGACAAGTGCCAAGACACACTTTGCCTTGTCCCGTGCTTTCCGTCGGCTGGGAAGGAATGAGGAAGCCGCCAAGCAGGCGGCTCTATACGACAAACTGATAGAACAGGAAAGATCGCGTGCCCCCGACGCCTCAGCAGCCCCGTCGAGCAATTAGGAATGATTCGATCTACCGACGGACACTCCCATTGATCTTTCCGCCCGTTGCAGCGTTCCTTTCTTTTGTTTCACTAAATTGTTTACAACCTACACAGGCGCAGTCGTCCTCGAGCAAGGAAATCTTCACGGACATCAGTGAGGAGGCTGGAGTCACGTGGCGGCACTTTAGCGGAGAATCGCAGGATCGCTTTCTGATTGAAACGATGGGCGGCGGCGTGGCCTTCCTGGACTTCGATGGTGACGGCCTCGAGGACCTCTTCTTCGTGAACGGAGGCGAAACCCCTCACGGCAAAAGTGCCTTGCCCGTTCGCAACGCGCTCTACCGCAATCTCGGGAACGGGAGATTTCAAGACGTGGCCGCAAAAGCTGGAGTCGACCGTTTACCTTTTTACGGGATGGGAGTTGCCGCCGGCGACTTTGATAACGACGGCTTTCCTGACCTGTATGTTACGGGATTTCCTTCGAGCGCCCTCTTTCATAACAATGCAGACGGAACGTTCACGAACGTTACGGACCGCGCCGGAGTCAAAAATGCCGGCAGGTGGGCTGCCAGCGCGGCCTGGTTTGACTTTGACCGCGACGGTTATCTGGATCTCGTCGTGACAAACTACATCCAGTTCTCCTTCGACGATGTCAAGAAGTGCGAACTCGACGGCAAGCCCTCCTACTGTGTACAAAAGGCTTATGCCGGTATGCCGCTAACGCTTTATCACAACAACGGAGACGGCACCTTCACCGATGTGAGCGAGCGGTCGGGATTGGCGAAACTGATTGGCAGGGCTTTAGGAGTCGTTGCCGTCGATGCAAATGATGATGGCTGGACCGATCTGTTTGTCGCTCGCGACGCCTCGCCCAACCTGCTTCTAATCAATCAGAAAGACGGTACCTTCCGTGATGTTGCCGTGGATTCCGAGGTTGCGTATAACTCCGATGGCGTTGCCAGGGCCGGCATGGGCATCGATGCGGGAGACGTCAACGGAGACGGCCAACCCGATTTTGTCGTCACGAATTTCAATGATGAGTATCACTCCCTGTTCGTAAGTAGCCCATCTGGACTGTTCGACGATAAGTCCGTGAGTTCGCGTCTGGCGGAATATACAAAACCCTTTGTTGGTTGGGGAGTTCACTTTATCGACTACGACAACGACGGAAACCTGGACTTGGTCATCGCGAATGGGCACATCAACCAGGCCGTTGAGGCGACGCGCGTCGATGTGAAGTACAAGGAGCCGCCGCTACTTCTTCGCAATGACGGAAAGGGCCACTTCCACAATATGCGGGATTTCGCTGGGGCAGATTTCCGAGCAGGTCAGAGTGCCCGGGGGCTCGCGGTAGGCGACTTCAACAATGATGGAGGAGTAGACGTTGTTTTCACTCGTCTCGATGAAAAACCCATATTGCTTCGCAACAATGAAGGAACGAACCACCCCTGGATAGGCCTCGAGCTTCAGGGAACAAAGAGCAACCGCGATGCCATCGGGTCAAGGATCACGGTCGACGTCGGTACGCGAAAATTGGTCCGCTGGATCACGGGAGGCGCCAGCTATTTGTCTTCGCGCGACAAGCGGGTGCTCGTTGGTCTCGGCGACGTTGCTGATTCCACGGAAGTCGCGGTCGAGATTGGCTGGCCAAGCGGAACGATACAACGGCTTTCACACCTCAAGCGGAATCGCTACCACAGAGTTGTCGAGCCCAACGCGGATGCATTGCGCCGGGAGAATCGCAAATAGCCGGGGGTTAACCTTCTAACAGAAAGCGCCGGCCGAGACCGCTTACAAGAAATGGTGCTCATGGGCGGCAACCCCAAAAATGACTTGACAAGGCTATTAAAACGATTCAAAAAGATGCAATATGGGGTGGGTTCCGGACTCTCGTCAGGGGAAAATCGGAAGCCGCCCCTTGTTTCCTTCGCATTTTCTGCTTGAGGGAGGCAACCATGGTTCTGCCCGGACGGCGTGTTCCTCGCAGCGCGGGTTTGCTCGAAACAACGGCATTTCAATCCTTTGCAGGTCGCAGGACATTTGGAATTGCGGCCTTTCTTCTGCTCCTATTGTTTCTGCCGTGCGCCCGGGCCCAGCTCTACACCGGCTCGGTCTCGGGTACCATTACCGATCCCTCTGGCGCTGTAGTGCCGTCCGTTCATCTAACCCTTGTAGATACGGAGAAGGGTTTCTCCTACGCCGCATCCACTGACGCAGACGGTCGCTTTGTCTTTGTGCAGGTTCCTCCGGGCTCCTATACACTCAAAGCCGAGGCTCCCAATTTTCAATCGGAACGGAAAGAGGGAATTAAGGTCGATGTCAATCAGAACGTCTCAATAAATTTTACCCTTAAATTGGGTGCACCGACTGAGAGTGTGTCGGTCGTCGCCAACGCAGTTCGCCTAGAGACAGAAGACGCCGTCACCGGCCAAACCGTTGACCGTAAGTTCATCAACGATCTGCCATTGGTCGGCCGCGGAGTGCTCGATTTGGCCTATCTCACACCGGGTATTACCGAGGTGGATACCGATTGCCAAGGGTGTATGGCTAACAATTTCATATCGAACGGTAGCCGCAACGCGACCGCGGACATCCTCCTGGACGGAGTGTCCAGCACCAACTTCGAGCAAAATAGCGGGATTTTGGCGCCTACCTACGTTCCATCCGTCGATGCCGTCGAAGAGTTCAAAGTCCAGCAGTCTAATTTCAGCGCCGAATTCGGATTCACCGGCGCAACCGTGGTGAACGTCATCACACGCTCTGGCACAAACGAGTTTCACGGCACACTCTACGAATTCCTTCGGAATGATAAATTGGATGCCAATGACTGGTTTGCGAATGCGGGTGGCAGCCCCCGCTCACCCCTTCGCCTGAACGACTTCGGAGGCACAGTCGGCGGCCCCATCATTAGGCAGAAAACTTTCTTCTTTTTCGATTACGAAGGGCGCCGCGAGAGGAGTTTCGCGTCCGCCACCGCTGGCGTGCCCACCGCAGCCATGCGCACTGGCGATTTTGGCGAGCTCTGCACATTGAGCGGTGCAACGTTCGATGCCACAGGGGCCTGCTCTGATCCGAGCGCGCAGCTCTGGGATCCGTACGTAGTTGCCAACGGAAGCACTCCGGGGAACACGACCCGCACACAGTTCATTCCCTTTAACAACCTGGCCACCTACGCCAGTCCAGGGAATCCGGCGCTAAACGGCACGCCCTATCAAGTCAGGAACCCCAGCACAGCTGGAAATCTGATCGATCCAGTGGCGGCCAAGCTCATCAACATGTTCCCAATGCCGAATCAGCCGATCGCATCGCGAGGTGACCTCAGCAGCGATTGGTTTAACAACGGAACGAACAAAGACTCGCAGAATCAATTTGACATCAAAATCGACCATCGCTTCAGCGACAAAAGATTGATCAGCGGTAAATACGCCGAACGCCGCGATAACAGCCACAGCTTCAACTGCTTTGGCAATGCCGCTGACCCGTGCACGGGAGGCCCGGTCACGGAACACGATCACCTCGTGGCGCTGAATTTCACACAGACTTTTCGTCCAACTCTGATCATGAGCCTCTCTTACGGTTTCACCCGCGGCCACGTCGATCAGCCCGGTATTCGCGGTGATTTCCCAAACATCGATCCCGTTGCGGACCTCGGATTCCCGGCTTACATGGATGTCTCCGGATTCAAGCAATACCCATCTATAAGAATTAGTGGATATCAACGGGCTGCGGGCAGCAGCATTGGAACGCAGACCTTTAGCATTATCAAAGAAGGACAAGAGACGCACACGGTTGCCGGAAGTCTTAACTGGATTCGCGGGAAACATGACTTCAAGTTCGGCGCGGAATGGCGCGTGCATCGCATCAACTTTACCCAGCCCGGCTGGCCCGCAGGGCAATTCAGCTTTAATACCAGTGGCACCGCGGACAGTCCCCAAGGGGGCAATGGCGGCGACGGAATGGCCAGCTTCTTGATCGGCGTTGGCCGCATGACCACTCCGCAGCCCGGAGAAGTCAACAATCCCTACGAAGTTCCGAACAATGTGGCCACCCAGAACTTTCAATTTGCCGGCTTCGTTCAAGATAATCTGAAACTAAACCCCAAGTTCACACTCAACATCGGCGTCCGCTACGAAGTCTCTCTGCCTCGCACGGAACGTTTTAATCGTATGAACTGGCTCGACCCGGGCCTCACATACCAGCTGAAAGCCGATCCGACCCTTCTACCAGGGGCGCCACCGATGACGGTGAAGGGTGGCGAGGTGTTTGCAAGCCCCAACAACCGCTACAATTACGATACCTTCTACGGTGCGATACAGCCGCGTTTTGGCTTCGCATATGAATTTAGGCACGGACTCGTGGCGCGCGGCGGATACGGAATTTACTATTCTCAGCCGCGTTCAGGGGCTGCAGGAACCGGTCCGTGGGGCTATCAGGGGTTCGATCAACAGACTCAGTGGATCCCGAGCTTTGACAATCAAACTGTTCTCCCCGGTGCTCATCTCAACGACCCATTCCCCGGAACCGGTCCTAAATTGCCTCCAGGCAGCTCGTTGGGAGCATTGAACGATGTCGGATTCTCCGCAGTGGGACCGATTCCGGCCGTTAGCCACAACGTGCCTTATGAGCAGGCCTGGAGCTTCGGCCTGCAAAAGGAACTACCCTGGAAAATTGTCGCCGAAGCAAACTACGTCGGTAAGAAGGGAACTCATCTGTACTTGGGAGGGTTCCGCGAGAACGATCTCTTGCCAGTTTCCGCGCTACAAGGATTGACACCCGCCCAGATTGGAACAAATTTGGCCAATAACCAGGTGGCGAATCCATTCTTCGGATACATTACCGATCCGTTGAGTCCGCTTTCCGGCGCAACTGTGCCGGCTTATCAAACGCTACTGCCGTATCCACAATTCACGGGCTTCCAGGGCGATTCCCCACCGATTGCCAACTCCATCTATCACGCCGGTCAGTTCCGGGTCTCGAAATCCTTCTCCAGCGGACTCCAGTTCCTGGTTACTTATGTCGTATCCAAGTCGATTGACGGAGCCTCAGCTACCGATGACAGCATTTCTTGGCTGGGCGGCGGGCTTCAGGGCAACACCATCGCCGTCCAAGATCCCAATAATTTGCGCGCCGAACGCGCCGTTTCCACGTTCGACATCCCCCAAGTGCTTCAATTTAGCTACGTCTACGCCCTTCCGGTGGGACGTGGTAGACACTTCGGCTCGGACATGAATCCTATTCTCAACGGCTTCATCGGCGGCTGGCAGTTAAATGGGATTTGGCGTTTCGCCAAGGGTAGGCCCATCATCCTAGAGCTGGCCTCACCAGTGCCCATTCCCACTTACGGCCAGAGGCCGAGTATATCGGGTCCGCTCAAAGTGGATCACTCCTCAACAACCGCGATGATTACCGATTATTTCGCCAACGCCTGCGAAAATGCGCCCTGTGCCAACGGCGGACCCAGCGTAGTTTTTCAACCTGACGACTATTCATTCGGAAACGCTCCGCGGACAATTACCAACGTCCGGCAGCCCGGAAACAAGAACGTGAATATGTCGATTTTCAAGCAGTTCCCTATGTCGCGTCTTAGGGAAAATATGCGTCTCGAATTTCGTTTTGAAGCCTTCAATGTCTTTAACCATCCCAATTTTGCGGGTCCGGACACAATATTTGGAGATGGTACGTTCGGCCAGATTACATTCCTAGCCACGCCGACGCGCGAAGTACAGCTCGGTCTGAAACTCTACTTTTAGGAGTAGTCATCCCACAGGGCTAGAGGCGGTGCAGTTCGTTGCACCGCCTCTTCTTTATGTCTCATCGTTCCCCTGTCGACCGCTTGCGGTCCGGAGAAATGCTTTGCCAGTGTGATGTGAAAGGATCCTTCCTGTGAATCCTCAATTTTCGATGAATCGAGCTAGAGAATATGCACGCAGGACCTCGGTTTTCCTGGTCTCCATACTTTTTCCTACCAGCGGACTGTTTGTGCCCAAGGTTGCAGCTCAAACCATACGCGTTGACATCACCCCTGATCACGTCAAGAACACCTTTCGTCCCACGCAAGCCCTTGGAGCAGGCGTCGATCGTATTCCTCTGGCTGCTACCGATAAGATCTTCACCGAACCCATGATCAAGCAGCTCCTCTCCGCAGGCTGGCAGCCCGTTACCTATCGTCAGAACACCGAGCTCTACGTCGAGGCTTGGCACTGGAATCCGAAAGGAAAATGGAGTGAAGCGGGCGAGAAAGGCTATTTTGTCGGCGACGCCACGCCCACAGAATTTATCCGTCATTCCTTCGGGTATCCACTGCCTCACCAGGGCTTTTCGCGACCCGACGGCACTGGCTACTCGCGCCTCACCGACGGAGACACAGACACCTACTGGAAGAGCAATCCCTACCTGAGTAAAGCTTTCACAGGCGAAGATGACAGCTCACATCCGCAATGGGTCGTCGCTGATCTTGCTACGCCTCAAGATATCAACGCGATTCGCATTCACTGGACTGACCCTTATGCGCGGCGGTATCTCGTTCAATACTGGAGCGGCACGGACGCCCTTCGGGAGCCGACAAAAGGTTCATGGGTCACATTTCCTGGCGGCACCGTAGTAAACGGTACCGGCGGCCCTCGGACGCTCCAGCTTTCGCGTGCTCCGATCCGCACGCGTTTCCTTCGTATTTGGATGACGGAGTCGTCCAATAGCTGCGACACGCATGGCTCTGGCGACCGCCGCAATTGTCTCGGCTACGCTATTCGCGAGCTCTACATCGGGACGCTGACACCGGACGGCGCCTTGCACGACATTGTGCGCCACACCGCCGATCGTGCCCAGACCAACACGATCTGTTCTTCTGTGGATCCGTGGCATGAAGGCTCGGTTATCAACGATCGTCGCGATCAAGTGGGCTTTGACCTTTTCTATACCAGCGGCATTACACGCGGACTCCCAGCGATGGTCCCGGTTGCCATGATCTATGACAATCCGGAAAATGCAGTCGCTGAAATCGCGTATCTCGAGAAACGCGGCTATCCCATCTCTTACGTGGAAATGGGAGAAGAGCCTGACGGAAAACATACCTTGCCCGAAGACTACGGGGCGTTTTACCTGCAATGGGCCGCTGCGCTACACAAGCTTGATCCCAAACTCAAACTGGGCGGCCCGATTTTCGAGGGCGTAAACCAAGACATTGAAGTCTGGCCCAATGCGCAAGGAAAAACTTCCTGGATGGGCCGCTTCTTCGACTACCTGGCCTCCCGTGGCCGCATCGGGGATCTCTCGTTCGTTTCCTTCGAGCATTATCCCTTCGAACCTTGCTTGCTTCAGTGGAGCGATCTTTATGATGAAGCCAATCTTGTTCGCAACATTCTCCAAGTGTGGCGTGATGACGGATTGCCTCAGGGCGTTCCAATGTTCATCACGGAGACGAACATCGCTGCTGGTTCGGACGAATCCTTCCTCGATACATTTGCCGCGCTTTGGTGGGCCGATTTCGTTGGGGCGTTTCTCGAAGCAGGCGGGAATGCCGTCTATTATTTCCATTACATTCCTCTAGGAGAGTCCATCGGTTGTCATGGAACCTCTCCTGGTACCTTCAGCTTATTCACGATGAACAGGGAATACCAGATCCAGCAGCCTACCTCACAGTTTTTTGCAAGCCAGATGATCAACCTGGAGTGGGTCCAGCCAGGGAGCGGTGAGCACCGTGTTTTTTCGAGCGCCAGTGACATCCTCGACGCAGCCGGACACGTTTTAGTTACTTCCTACGCCGTGCTGCGCCCAGACGGAGAGTGGTCGCTGATGCTGGTCAACAAAGATCAGGAGACCCCGCATTCGGTGGCAATCACCTTTCAAAACGACAAGAGCAAAAGCGATACCTATTTCGCGGGGCCCGTGAGTATCGTTACGTTCGGAAGCGAGCAGTACAGGTGGCATACCGACCTGAGACTCGTTCCGGTGGGGGGCTCGGCTGATCCGGACGGACCTCCCGCCAAGTCCACGATTTCGGCCGGGCGCGATACGGTTTACACACTGCCCAAAGCCTCCGTCACCGTCATTCGTGGAAAACTGGCGACAAACGCTACACTTGCGCGTCCGAAGAGACTGGAAGAAAAAAGGTCAGTCACTCCCGCTTGGCTAGAAAGCACCGCTCACTACCAGTAGTGAATGGGAATTTGTCTCGAACGTTGGCGGCCAAGGAACTGCTCTAATCTATTGATTACAAATGTGTTAAATGGTGGAGGCCGGGAAAGTCGGTGTCCGGACGTGGGTTGGTGTTGAGGCCGCGCTCAAAACGCTAAAAACGCAGAAATTGCGGCCAACGAGAACGTATCTGGAGCGCTGACTGTCCGCCACTCGAGCGGGTTTTCCTTCCTCTTTGAACGGATACGTCGGAACAGTTACTGCAACAAACGGGCACGACTGCCCTGTGCCTTCAGCATAGACACAGCCTTC
>Ga0182037_10000913_pt1 | contig 15135 bp, 18 predicted proteins | sample sta12Cox44000082_FD_125974 | JGI IMG/M metagenome (GOLD analysis project Ga0182037, IMG submission 125974) | Lab enrichment of tropical soil microbial communities from Luquillo Experimental Forest, Puerto Rico - statoxic.12C.oxic.44.000.082 | ecosystem: Environmental > Terrestrial > Soil >... | reverse complement strand
TGCTGCTAATCATAAGGGTGTTCCTTTCTTGTAGGCGTTGAGCCAACCCACTCAAAACCTACTCCAAAGGGGCGCCCTTTTATAATGTGTTACATGGATGAACATTCAGGGCTTGGCGTCGTGCCGGCAAACGCGTGACTGGGCAAATAACAATTCGCCATAGACAGGGTCCGTTGTGAGACCGAGCTTCTTGGTGACGTCGCTTTGATAACGGCTCATGCGCAGTTGCTGCCCATTCCGAAGCACCACTAAGTGATAGCCATGAAACCAGGGCTGGATTTCTTTAATCAGGTATACATTCACAATAGTTGATCGGTGAATCCGCAGGAAGTCACGCGGATTGAGCTTACTCTGCAGAGAGTCCAGTGTTTCGCGGATTTCGTACGTGCGCGCACCTACATGGAGCCGGGCGTAATTCCGATTCGCTTCAATCCAATCAATCTCTTTCGCCTTTACAAAAAGGATGCGCCCATTTTCCGAAACAGGCAGTCGCTCCAGATATTCATGTTGCCGTTTGATTTCCTCGAGAGCCGCGACGATACGTGGAGCCACGTCTAACCTGGAGCTTTCGCCGATGCGCTCTTTGGCGCGGGCAAGCGCTTTCTGAAAGCGTCCTTGCGCAACGGGCTTGAGCACATAATCGAGCGCGTTAGCATCGAACGCCTGAAGCGCGTAACGATCATAGGCGGTAACAAAGATGGTTGCCGGCATTTTCGCAGGGCCGATCCGGCGAACCACTTCGAGGCCGTTAATTTCAGGCATTTGCACATCAAGGAAAACCAAGTCGGGTCTTTTTCCAAGAATAGCCCCGACCGCGGATTGCCCATCGCCGCACTCGGAGACAACCTCTACTTCGGGATCGTTCTTTAAGAATCGTAAGAGTCCGCGGCGCGCCAGAGGCTCATCGTCGACAATCACTGTGCGAATTTTCATACCGTCACAGCCTTTGGAGGCACGTTTTGGCCCGATGGGAGACGCCTCATGGGAATAGAAATCTGCACGCAGACGCCCGTCGGCTCCAGATTGAACAGACGCAGCGATTGCTCTCTTCCGTACAGTTGCTCAAGACGCCCGCGTGCATTCGAGAGGCCGACGCCCCGCGAAAAAAGTCGTTCCGGTGTGTCTTCCAACGAGCTACTGAAATTTGCGACTTCCAGGTAGAGCCGTTCTTGTTCTTGAAAGGCGCGGACGGTAATGACGTCCGTGTCCTTATGCTTGCCTACGCCATGCCTGACGGCGTTTTCCACAAGGGGCTGAAGAATTAGAGTCGGTACGGCGCAATCGAGGAACGTGGGGTCAATATGAACTTCAAATCGGAGCCGTGCGTCAAAACGCCGCTGTTGAATGTCGATGTAGTGTCCCAGAAACTCCATTTCGCGAGCGAGCTGGATTTCATGAGTGCGCATTTCGTCCAAAGAAACGCGGAGCAGTTCACTCAGGCGCAAAAGGATATCCTCGGCCCCCTGAGGATCTTCGTGAATCAGCGTGACCGCCGCTTGCAGGGTGTTGAAAAGGAAATGAGGATGGAGCTGCGTCCGCAGGTTCTCCATTTGAGCTTCGGCAAGCTGCGCTCCGAGCTGGGCAGCGCGGAGCTGGCGTTTTCGATCTTGATCGTAAATGCGATAGAAGTGCGTTGCGCCAAGAAGGAACCAATACGTCAAAAGGCCAATCTGCATGTGTTGTCTAAGGTAATGTGCCAGCATCGCGGTAAGCGTTCCGTCTTCGCTGTGACGCAACCATGCGATAGATGCTTCCGCGGAAAGCTGAATTGTCGTCAAGAGTATGCTGACCAGAAGGTGCAAAGGAACCGCGCGCTTCCAAGTGCCTGGCTGAATGGGGTAGCGCCAGGCAAGCCACACGGCCAAAGGCGTGAGGATTCCCCAGAGGTAACACGACCAGCCCAAATAAAAAACTAATGGATCGCTAAAACCATGACCGGCATCGTAAGCGTACCATTGGCTCGCGAATAAGAGGACCGTCGCCGCCCAACCCGCAATGATTACGAGTCTTTTGGCGGCATTGTTCCTCTGTTCAAGCGGGAGAGCCATAGAAGCCTTCGGTGATTCCAGATACCATGGCAAAAGTCTAAGACAGATCCTAACTCGAAATTTACAAATCGGAACAAATCTCAGTACGCACTACGATTCATCCCGCGCCATCGACGATTCGTCCCAAAACCCTACCCAGCCCAGAGGTAGTTGCTTATGGTGAAGGTGGCTTTGCTTTGCATGCGGTTGGTGACGACATGACGCGAATGAATTTGACAGTAAATGGCAAAACATACGAAATCGATGCTTCTCCCGAAACTCCGCTGCTGTGGGTCCTTCGGGATACTTTGGGGTTGACCGGCACGAAGTTCGGTTGCGGCATGGGCCTTTGTGGCGCCTGCACCGTTCACTTGGATGGCAATGCCGTCCGTTCGTGCCAAACGCTGATAGTGTCCGTGGGCGCAAAGAAAATCACGACCATCGAAGGTTTGTCGTTCGATCGGAGTCATCCAGTTCAGAAAGCGTGGATAGCCGAGCAAGTTCCTCAGTGTGGGTATTGCCAGTCAGGACAGATCATGCAGGCAGTTGCATTCCTGGCCAGGCATCCGCAGCCAACAGGTGACGAAATCGATCAGGCGATGTCCGGGAACATCTGCCGCTGCGGTACATACCACAGGATTCGGCGCGCGATTCAGCGCGCGGCCGGGGAGGCAGCATAATGATTGCGCAAGTTGAAGTGACTCGGAGGGAGTTTCTAAAAACCAGTGCTGCCACTGGCGCCGTGCTGATCGTGGGCTTCTATTGGCCCGGGCGAAGTTACGCGCAAGATTCTCAAAACTCGCAAACCAAGCTCTTCTCACCCAATGCATGGGTTCGCATCACACCGGATAATCAGGTCACCGTTTTGGTAGAGAAGCCCGAGATGGGGCAAGGCCAACGAACCGTGGAAACCATATTGCTGGCGGAGGAGCTTGAAGTCGATTTCTCCGCGATTCGCATCGAGCAGGCTCCGACGATTCCGGACATCTATCAGAGCTTGGCGACGGGTGGCAGTGGCGGCACGCGCGCAGGTTGGGACAGCGTGCGAAAAGCTGGTGCTCAGGCGCGTGAAATGCTGGTGAGAGCGGCTGCCGAGCAATGGCATGTGGAGATGAAGGATTGTCGCACTGAGAGCGGCGCAGTGATTCACCTCCCGACTGGACGTCGTTTCACTTACGGTGAACTTGTCGAAGCTGCGTCTCAGCTCCCTGAGATCAGCGCCGACGCCTTACCTCTGAAGGAGGCGAAGGATTTTCGTCTCATCGGCAAGCCCGTTCCGCGTGTTGATACGCCAAGCAAGGTGGACGGCAGCGCTGGGTTCGGCATCGACGTAAGAGTCCCGGATATGTTGTATGCAGTTATCGCGCGCTGCCCGCACTTTGGTGGAAAGCTTGTGAGCTTCGACGGCGCTGGTGCCAAGCAGACTCCCGGAGTTCGAGCCGTTTTCCCTGTTGCGCCTCTCGGGCTCCTCGACATCTGTAGTTATGGTGTCCGCAATTTGAATACTGCGGGAGGAGTGGCTGTCGTAGCCGAATCGACTTGGGCAGCCATTCAGGGGCGCAAGGCGTTAAAACTAAGCTGGGACAAGGGACCCGGCGGAAATGAGTCAACGGATAGTTTGCGCCGCGAACTGGAGCGACAGGCGATTGGTGCGCCAACGTTCATCTCAGTGGACCGAGGAGACGCTTCCAAAGCCCTGGACGACGCGGCGAAGAAAATCGAAGCGACGTATGAACTGCCATTTGCTGCTCATGCCACCATGGAGCCGATGAATACAACTGCGCATTTGCGCGATGGCGAGATCGAGCTCTGGTCGCCCACGCAATGGGCCAACGTGATTCAGGATGAAATCGCAACGCTCTCAGGGCTTCCGAAGAACAAAGTCATCGTCCACATGACGCTCTCAGGTGGATCTTTCGGCAGGCGCGCGCAGTGGGATTATGCCGCAGAGGCGTGGCAGGTGGCGCGCGAAGTCAAGAAACCGGTCCAATTGCTTTGGACGCGCGAAGATGACATTCAGCATGGCTTTTACCGGGAATACGCCTACCAGCGCCTGACCGGCGGCCTCGACAAACAGGGAAGACTCGCGGCGTGGTCTCACCGCGTTGCTTGTACCCCCATACGTCCGGTGTTCGACTCGCCGGAAAGTTTGAAAGATCCACAGCACTCTGAGGAAGTAAGTGGCGCCGACCCTCCGTATTCCTGTCCCAACGTTCGCATCGACTTCGCTCCTGTTCATTCCGTAGTGCCACGCGCGTGGTGGCGATCTGTGGAAAGCTCGTTCCAGGCATTTGCTGTGGAATGTTTCATCGATGAATTGGCGCACGCCGCTGGAAGCGACCCATACGAGTTCCGCATGAGCTTGCTGCAGGACGACGGAAAGACCGGAGGCGAGCAGGGCCCCAACAAGCGGAAGCTCCGAGGCGTGTTGCAGCTTGCAGCCGAAAAGGCGGATTGGGGCAAGCCGCTACCGCCTGGTCGGGGCCGCGGCATTGCCTGTTATCGATCTTTTGGCAGCTACATCGCTCACGTCGCTGAGGTTTCCTTGGAGAGGGATGGTACCCTGCGCGTTCGCCGCGTGGTCAGCGCCGTAAACTGCGGTACGGCAGTAAATCCTGATGGCGTGCGTGCGATGGCGGAAGGTGCAATCAACTTTGCGCTGACCCCGGTTCTTGGCGGCGAGATCACCATCAAAGACGGTGCTGTCGAGCAGAGCAATTTTCACGACTATCCAGTCCTGCGCATCGATCAGTCACCGGTAATCGAAATTCACATCGTCCCGAGCACCGAACGTCCCGAAGGCATGGGCGAACCGGGTGTCCCACCTCTCGCGCCAGCCGTAGCCAACGCCGTCTTCGCCGCGACTGGAGTTCGAGTGCGACGTTTGCCCATCGACACGCGACTCGTCAAAAAATCGTAAGTGAGACCACTTTTTTATCGGACCTAGGCGATTAGTTCCGAGTTGCGGATTCGGCTAGCGGAAAGTCAACCACCGCTCATGAGGGAAACGATGTGACCTTGCGAGCAGTTGAGGAACATGCGGCACTCATTTACCAAAGGGTGTAGTGCTCCGGAACTCTTTGCTCATTTCCCCCCGTAAGTCCAATTAGGAGGAGGACATGCGAACCCTCAGGTTCTTCTGTCTCACCGTGATGATCTTCCCGGCCTCGATGGTGACCAATATCGTGGTCCAAATTTCTCCCCCGAAGACAAAAGATGCCCTGGAAGCAAAGCTCGCAAATATCGCGAGGATCCTCACGGAGCAGCAGCAACAGCAGCACATTCCCGGATTCCTTCTCTATCGTGGAGAACGACCGAGTGGTGTACACACAAGAGGTGGGCCAACGTGATCTTGAAAAAAGACTTGCTGTCACTCCTGATACCGCGTTCCCAATAGGCTCCTGCACCAAAGCGTTCATGTCGATGGCAGCAGTATTGAGTCAGGACAAAGGGTTGCTTTCGCTGGATGATTCTCCGCACAAGTACCTATCCTACGGATGGCTGACCCGGTTGCCGATGCTGGCGTGACTCTGCGGGACATGCTCAGTCATCGCACTGGTCTGCTCGCCTACGCGGATTTGGCTGCGGAGCCGGGAGTCTTGACGCGGGAAGAATATGTAAGGATCGCAACTGCCTCGAAAGCAGCGTTCCCGTTTCGTAGCAAGTTTCAGTATTCGAATGCGATGTATTCTGCGGTCGGCGAGATCATCGGCAAGGTCAATCATTCTACGTGGGAGCGCGTAGTCCAAGACGATATTTTTGAGTCGTTACAAATGAACGCGAGCGTCACCTCCCTCAAACAACTCAGCGCAGGCCCTGACCACGCTACCGTCTACGTCTATAGCGAGGACACCAAAACCTGGCATCCTGTGCCTCCTCCGCAGAGCCTTGAGGCCCTTGCTCCTGGAGGAAATATCGCCGCCAGCTTGTACGATATGACGCTGTGGCTGCGGATGCTTAGCAATGGCGGACGATTCGATGGGAAAGCCATCGTGTCTCCGGCCGCATTCCGCGAACTGACTACTCCACAAATCGCAATCAACTCCTCCCTTTCTTATGCGCTGGGTTGGGCTATCTATGATTGGAATGGCCATGCGGTTGTTGAGCACAACGGCGGTTCACAAGGTATAAGCGCGCTGGTGAGCTTTATACCCGAGCGCCACGTGGGATTCGTGTTTCTTGCAAATACTTCACCCAAATTTCATGACGAGAATCGGCAATGCAGCAAAGCTACTGTGGCCACTGATCCTTGACGAGCCGCCTCCGGGCGGAATCGCCGCAGCCCGCCGACAGCACAAAGAAAGCCAAGCCGTCGACTGGTGAGCCTGATACTGGCATCGTCTACCAACGGTTTGCTGATAAACACCGTGGGGCAGACGGTCGATGGAGGTTCACCGGTTTCTTCACGTCGACCCCGCAGATAAATCGAGAACCTGTCCCATGTCGAGGACGTCGGACAATTCTCGCAAACAAGACCGGCTTCCTAGACGAGATCACGCAAGGTGACGACCACGGTGCGCTCCGTTCCGTTGGATATCACTGCCAGGGTAATTCTCCGGCCGACAGCTTCGCGCCGGATCTTCTCACGCACGTCCGGCAAGACCAGTTGGTCTGTAGAGACGCCGTCAATGGCGAGAATCGTTTCGCCTCGTTTAATGCCCGCATCATCGGCGGGACCGCCTGCTATGACGTCAATGACCTTGAAGTGCTCCGCGTCCTGTCCCATCCACATTCCGGCGCGATCATAGGAGTCGCGCCTCCCGTAGCGCTGGTTCTTTTCGAAAATAATGCGATTGCGCGAGTAATCTACAATCAGATCGAATTGCGAGAGCACATCGGGGCCGATGAGACCCGCCATCTCTGAAGATGTGGTCAACCCTCCTTTCTGAGTTGAAAGCCGAATAACAAGATTGCGTGCTACGACCCTGCCGATTCTGAGTTCCTTGGCCCTCGCCAGAAGCGATCGCACCGGACCACCGATACCCCAGCCGGTGATGCCTTCCAACTTTGCATTGTATTTCTCTTTGAGCTTGTTTTGCTCGACAAAAGGGCCATAAGCGAGGAGTGCAGACCGCGCGCCAGTGTCAATACCAAACTTTCCCGGCACGCCATCGAGCTCAGCATTGACAATGGGAATGTACCGTGGGCGGTCGAAATGGACAATCACGCCGTGTCCGCTATAGCTAAACCTGTCGGGCAGAGTGAAGGTCAAGACCCGCCGGATGTAGTCGTGCTTCACAACGACATGCTGAAAAACCTCCAAGCCGACGACGCCATCAAGAGGTTTCTTGCCGAACACGTTGCCAGAATCCCCGCCCGGAAATACGCCAACTTCAAGCTCCTCGAAACGCAGATCGCCGATTTGAGCCTCTGCAATGCGCGTCCGGCCCGCGCGGACGGCCTTTTCTCCAACACCGGTCCCTTGTCCCGCCTCTTCAACCTCAAGGCCCAGCTTTTGGGCGACGGCATCATCGATTGAGAATCCCCCCGCGCCGGTATCTAGAATGAAGTGGAATGGTCCTTGCCCATTCAGGCGCACCTCGACAAAAACGCGATTGTCGATCAACTCGAATGGCAAGCTTGTCGTTGTTTTACCGTCGGCAATGGAAAACTCGGACTCAGCTTGCGATGGCGTGGCAAGAAATGCGGTCGAAACAAGGACAGAAATGAGATGTGCTTCGAGATGTCTATTCCGAAGTTTCATACATTCGACTTCAACCCCCTTCTCAGCTCAAGTTGTGCCGACGAAGAATGGAAGCTTCTCGTTGCCCACGCTTGCTGCGCCGGGAAGCAAGCGGGAAGAGCCCAATCCCGACGGCGGCGATAAAATCGACCAAAACGGATAGACATGTTCACCTCCGTTTATTCCTTTTCTTGGCTTACGGGATCAGATACTTCAAGGCGAAGCCGCGCCTCGTCCCCAAATCAGCAGATAGGTCATCGGCCAGGCCAAGCGCCTCTGCGCCTAGTGAGTTGAAAGAAATCATCGCCCCCTTTGGTTCCAGATCAGTCATTGCCGTGGCATTCGCTTTAGATGTGCTTCCGAATAAAGCGCAAAGTCCTTCCCGGGTTCAGCAAGTTCGAATCGCTCGATAAACTCATTTTCATTCAGAATCAAATAGGTTTCTCTCGCGCGCCTCCCGGGTGCGACGTTCTCAATGTTCTCGGTGGTGAAAACCATCTTCTTGGTGTCGCTGCCCTCTTCCTCCACGTAGGTGTTCACAAACCCTTCCACGTGGAATTGGCGGAACACGAACTTCTTTCTGGCTTTGTCGTAGCCAATCATCCCCATGTCGTGGTGGACCTCGCCGCTCTTGTTCTTTTCCTGCGGTGGATACGTGGATGTGTTGTTCTCCTGCAGAAAACGATCGTTGAGGACAAACGCGTACGTTCTCTCGGCGGTGCCATGACCAGGTTGACCGTTCTGGTCCCCGCGCCACGAACCGACAAAGAATCGTAGCGGTGCATACGGATCAGACTTAACCGTGCTTTGTTGGCCTAAGACAGGAACACTAGAGCTCGTGAGCAGAAGGATTGTCCAAATCACGCGACGAGCCATAATAACCTCCAACATAAGAGAGTTCACATCACTTCAAATCCTGGGCTCTTACGTCTTAGCTATGAACAATCCTCACGAGAACAGCCCATTTACAACACATGGGCTCCCGCCACTGGTTAGCCATTCCCGGAAGTCCTTCTTCGCAATCGCGGCTTCGTGGTTCCTCTTGGCCTAGTTCCGCGGATGAAGTATGACCGCTAAGCAAATAAAGACCACTACCATCCATACTACAGCGCTAATTGCTAGGGCCGCGTCGTTGGAAGCAGTGTAGCCACCAAAAGGCACGCAGTAAAAATGGCCTCCTCCATGAAGAATCGCGGCAAGCATTCCGGACGCGAGGTACGCAATCAGGCCCAACGGCAGCGAGAGGAGGAAAACACCGGTATAGAACCTCGCATTTGCGTCTGCTCTCGCGCTGCGCGATTTCAGGATCAGAAGTATTCCGGCAGCGATCAACAACAACGGCAACACCATCGTTATGAAGGTCGCAAGAAAGGTCCGGAAGACCATAGCGCTATTGTCTCAGTACTGAATCACAACGGGGATGTCGGGCCTCAAATCTTTCGATTTTTTCTCTTTTCCGTCATCGAACGTCAGCTCCACAAGCCAGCCATCGCCTTGCTTCCCGATCAGAACGCCCCGTTTCTCCAGGTACGCGAGCGGCTCTATGGGTTGGTACGTCTTCGGTGATACAAGGCAAATCGAGGTAACCCGATGGACGCCGATGGAATGGTGGAACCGCGATGCACGTTTCTCTTGTTCGGCGGTGTCGGTCAAAGCACGTGGTTCAGTGAGAAGCGCTGGACTGCGTGTGTCCTCCCGGGGCGTGAGCATCTCCACCTGCGAACCCTTGGGCATCCACTCCGCCGTCCAAGACCAAGTCGGAAATGGCAGAGCCTCATTTGAGGGTGTCCTTCGCCGAAGTGCGATGCTGAACAGTGGAATCAGGCCATACCAACTCCAAATAAGAATTCTCGATCTCCACCGAGATAGATGCGGTGCCTTGTCCGTCGTTGCGGTTAACTCTTGGCGCAATCTCGAAGCCGGCCCGCTGCAGCGCGGCACGCTCTGGCGCGTTTGGCGAAACCACTACCGTAATATGGTCGAGCTCGATTGAGGACTGAGCGAGAGCCGGGGCTACGGCGACCGCAAGAAAAATCAAAGCCGAAGCTACGAAGCCTGATGCTGTACTCATAAAATTGCCTTGCATCGAAGATTCTTCCTATCCTTGCCCCTTCTTGCTCCCTACCACTCGACGGATGGCGTCAACCTATCGGTTTAGGTTGATCTTCCCGGGATCATATGTCTACTCTTTTCGGTAAACAGGGGGTTACGTTGCTTGAACGGCTAGCCAGTTGTTTCTGCAGCTCGATGCTTAGTTGCTCTCCCTTCGGGCCCGTTTCGTACTTTCGCGCACCTTGCAGATTTTTGCATCAACTTACTGCTGAGAATTCCCGATCGGATGCCGTTGATTGGCCTCGATCCTTGGATAGACCCGCGCAAAGGCGACAAACAGAAGCGCGAGGATAAGAAACTCCAGTGCGCTCGCCTCCGTTCCACGCGGGCCGCCCGTAAGCCACGCGGGGCCGTGGTAAGAGACGTCAGCAAGTGTCCGGTTAGGCTCTGTCCATTATTCCCCGTGTTCGGCTGCGCGAGCAGCACCATGTTTGCGTAGTCGGACATCGCATGAAAACCAATGGCAAACCACAGGATCGCCGTGCGCCGCGGCGTAAAACACCAAAACAATCCGAAGAGTCTCACGCTCAAGCCGTCCATCCAGTTTTCCATGGGCTTAAAGAAATAGTGCACCGCACCGAAAATGGCCGACACCAGATCGGCTGCCTGCAGGTGGACAGAGTTTTGCGAGAGGATAAGGGTGTCGTCTAACGAGCAGGGAGTCGGGGGTTGCCCCTCTTTTTTCCACAGGTTGGAGATTCTGCTGACAAATGGTGAATGGCGATCGTTTCAAAACATGCAGGCGCTCGTGCTTCACAACCGCGGCAAATACGCGTCTTGGTCGCTTGGCGTTCGGAGGCATCGAAAGGTCGGGTCAATCGAGAATGGCAGGCATTGACCGCCGCAAGGATGTCAATGGCGCAAGGCGACAGAAGGAGTGGGTTTTGTTCTTTGAGATGATGGCCGCCGTTTCGCTCGCAAAGCGGCACACGTGGATCGGACCTCGAAACGCACGCCTTCCGCGTGCTGCAAATAGGAAACAATCTCAAACAGATTGCTAGCAGTCGGATTTCCTTTCGGGCCGAACATTTGGTGGAGCGTCTTTACGTGAATCTTCGTATCGGTGGCCAGCTTGGGAAAGCCGACGGTGGCATTGATGTAGTCACGCAATAGTTCTTTGCCAACAGGGACCTCGCCAGAGAGAAGGCTTTCGATAGCTTCGCCAAGAAGCCCTTTTCGGAAAGCGGCGTCGCGTTTCACGCGCGCTTGAACCGTTTCTCTAAAATCTCGTGTCAAAGCCATATTCATTCCTCTTCTTTCCCTTTCAATTGCTTCTTCCTTTGCTTGCAATCCTCCCACCGTTCGAGGGCAAGCCTGATGTCGTTTTGCTGGCGCTGCTTTGTGCCACCGCCAAGAAGGATAACGGTCCGTTCACCTTCTTTCCCAAAATACACGCGGTACCCGGGACCAAAACTGATCTTGCATTCGTAAACGCCTGCCCCAACGCTTTTGGCATTGGAGAAGTTTCCCAATCCCACGCGGTATAGAGCCGTTGTCACCTTTCTCGCAGCCTCGGCGTTCAACCTGTCGTACCAATCGCGAAAGGGGCTGTGACCGCCTCGGTCGTGATATTCGCGGATGTCAACCATCGTGTCGATGGTAACATATATTGTACCACTATCAACGAGTCCGCATGACATCTGTGACTTTGGCGGTAGCGTGAAAGGACTGCTCGATTTTCGTGTTCCAGGAAAGAGCTGCGGGAGCAGCCGAGTCTGCGTCGGTTGGCAATCGGCTGCTCCTCCGCTGGTAAGCTCTTGACAGCCTTGTGCAGTCCGAATACTGAAACTGAGCCGAGATGTATCGTTGCCTCGACGACTGCCCCATTAACAAAGATCGGCGGCCCGGCTTCGCACCGACCCTCCCCAAAGTTGATGTAACGGTTAAACGGCGATTCTGCGTCAAGGCCAACAATTTTAGGCGCTTGCGAACAGTCGGAGACGAAGCTAAAATCACATCGCGGTTTGTCTTGGTTGCAGCAGGGAAGTCGGAATAGTGTGAAAGTAAGAAATAATGACCACGATGATTGACGATGAAGCAGATCGGTTGCCAATGAAGATGGTACCCTCTGATTTCAGAGCAGAGTCGAGGAACCCCGAAATCCGGATAGACTACAACGCAAGATTAACGCAAAATTGTTTGCTGGGTTTTTGTCGAGCCGTAAGTCCTTTATTATCAAGGGCCGAGGTAGCTCAGTGGTAGAGCAGCCGATTCGTAAACCGTCGCAAGGCGATGAAAACAAACACGATAGCTGACAATTCAAGGACTTAGCTGCCCGTCACATCCCGTCATTGCCCATCATTGCCGAACCTACAACGCAAAAGCAACGCAAAATAAAGTGAGGTTGGTCCGGCCGGGATCTCGCAAAGTCTTTGGCAATTTTGGTGACAGGGCTGCGTTCTAACCAACTGAACTACGTCCCCAACCGTGGAATCAACGACTTAGCGTAAAACCTTGCAAAATAAGGCTTTGCAAGATTCGCATACAGCGCACGATCTGCATTCCTTGTCAAAGAATGCGGCTGTTTCCGGCGCAACCGCCCCCAAACCGCCTACAAATATCTGTACGCTCATGCGGAAATCATACTAACACAGATGTGTCTGTTCGTCATGCCCGTTACCCGAAACTCGAAATCCCTCAATCGTAAATCACGGAGAACAGGGAATTGCGGAGACTAGCTCTGCGAGAAGCGAGAAAATGAAGCCGCGGCCGATAGAGACTCGCTTGCGCGCGACTGAGACTCGCAGGAGATGAGGTTTGGAGTTCGAGTCCAACGGGAATGTGCTTTCAGGGCCACAACGGTCTCGGGAACCTTTGCGACATTAACAGAACGAAGGGCCAGATCATCGGTTCAGTTGCAATGCATAGGCCGCCAAACGCTCAAATTCTGCTGCTGGCCGAAGGCCCGCAATCAATCGATGGCCCAACAACCACGCCGGTGTTCCGTGAACGCTGTGTCTGCGGCCAATCATCTCGGCTTCCGTTACGCTTTCTTCAGCACTTCCGTCAGCGAGCGCAGCATGCAGTGCTGCGAGGTTCATAGCCGACTCGCCTGCGTGGCGGTCAATGACGGCGGGGTCTTCAAGGTCCTCGCCTTTGACAAAGTGCGCTTCAAAGAGGCTCTTCTGTAACTGCGAGAAAGCCTGTGCTTGATGTTGCCTGGCGCACTCGGCTGCGGCCAAAGCTCGCCGGGTATTCGGAAGGTGCCGAGGCCAACGAAGTGGCAATCCCGCTTCTCTGGCCTCTTGTTCCAGCATCTCGTACATCGGGCCAATGCGAGGTCCCGCTGAAATGCCACCAGGCGGAATGTCAGGATGAGCTTGGAATGGTAACTCAACGACGGGAAGTCCATACCGGACGAGAATTGCGTTTCGATGCTGCCCGACGTAACAGAAGGGACAGAGAAAGTCATACCAGTGCAGCACTGCTCGAGAGTTATCCATGCGTCGCCGCCCGATATTTCATGATCGTGACGAACACCAACGCTCACAGCCTACCAAATGCAAGGCATTGGCCATTGGCAAGGCCTTGGAAACGCACGATCAGAGGAAAGGCGAGCAACGAAAATTCGTAAGGTCCCGACTTTTCGGGAGGTCGCGTGAAGATTGTCTCAAGCCGTCCGTCGGGCCAATAGCGCCTGCAACGTTGGATTAGAGTTGAATTACTGTCAAGCATGAATGGCCACTGTGAAATCTGAAAAGCGTGTCTCGCAAGCGTTAAGTGGAAACCCGAATGCAACGATGTGTGGCCGAAGCTGTGCTGAGTTTCGTTAGTCTGCAGAGGTTTCGAATGAGCTGTACAACTGCCCTCGAGGAACCCTCCTCTCAGGTTGCTGTCTTTCCCGGAGCAGTTGATGTCCACTGGGAAACGCAAATTCGCGAGACGTGGAATGAGCAAGAACGCGGAGTCGTGCGACAAGAGCTGATCTATGAAGTCAGTTGGATTCCCGAGCTTGGAGTCTGGCGCCGTTTTCTGAGGTCGCGCCGGAAAGCCCAAAGGTAAAGCGAAGGGCGCAGCATCCACCGATTGCCGCTCGAGACAGTCCGCACAGCGCGGCCCCGGGTCCTCCTCGGCACGCCACCTCTTGCGGTTTCATTGGCGTTGACGTCCTGTTAGCTTCTCGTCAGAATTCACATTTCCGAGGTCGTGTGGCCATGGCGACGAGGATGTCTTCCATCCCGGGACCCTCTGGGTACATATTAGTGCCTCTCCGGGGGGGCGCGGACTTTACCCTTTACCGCGGCCGGCAACACGGCAACCCATCATCGATTTTGGCGGTGGCACCCGCCACAGAACAACCGTCGTCTCAGAGTCTCCGACGGCTTGAACACGAATATTCGCTTGCAGCCGAGCTCGACCCTGCGTGGGCGGCCAAGCCTCTGGAGCTCGCTCGTTACGAGGGGCGCACGATCCTCGTACTAAGTGACCCTGGCGGTGAGCCACTGGATCGCTTTCTTAAAAGGGATCAGGGGCAACCGCTCGATCTGTCTCGCTCCCTGCGGATCGCTATTGGCCTGGCCGCAGCCCTCGGCCAAGTCCATCTGCACGGCCTCATTCATACAGACATCAATCCTGAGAATGTGCTCGTCGACGCCGCCGGCAACGTCTGGCTTACTGGCTTTGGGATTGCGTCCCAACTGCGGCGTGAATGTCAGGCTCCCGTGCCACCGGAGATCATTTCCGGCACTCTCGCCTACATGGCGCCCGAACAGACCGGCCGGATGAATCGCTCTATTGATACTCGCTGCGATCTCTACTCTTTGGGCGTCACCTTGTACAAGATGCTTACGGGCGCGCTGCCGTTTACCGCCGCCGACCCTCTGGAGTGGGTCCATTGTCACATTGCACGCCAGCCGACACCGCCTGCCGATCGCGCCGCAGTGCCAGAGCCCCTCTCGACTGTCACGATGAAACTCCTCGCAAAAAATGCGGAGGAACGCTATCAGACCGCCTCTGGCGTGGAAGCCGATCTTCGGCGGTGCCTGGCAGAATGGGAGTCGCATGATCGGATCGATTCGTTTGTGCTCGGCGCGCACGATGCATCGGACCGATTGATTATCCCTGAGAGTCTGTATGGGCGTGAACGCGAGATCGACACGCTGCTTGCAGCCTTCGACCGGGTCGTGGCGCAGGGTACGGCAGAGCTTGTGCTCGTATCAGGTTACTCCGGCGTCGGCAAATCTTCTGTGGTGAACGAACTGCACAAGGTGCTCGTCCCGCCGCGCGGGATTTTCGCAGCTGGCAAGTTCGACCAATACAAGCGTGAAATCCCGTACGCGACACTGGCGCAGGCCTTCCAGGCCCTGGTCCGTC
>Ga0182037_10000902_pt1 | contig 15218 bp, 13 predicted proteins | sample sta12Cox44000082_FD_125974 | JGI IMG/M metagenome (GOLD analysis project Ga0182037, IMG submission 125974) | Lab enrichment of tropical soil microbial communities from Luquillo Experimental Forest, Puerto Rico - statoxic.12C.oxic.44.000.082 | ecosystem: Environmental > Terrestrial > Soil >... | reverse complement strand
TGCCCGCCGTATTCGCCACCTGCCCGTATTAGAGGGTGAAGTCGTGAGAGGTGTGCTATCTATCGGCGACCTTGTGAAGTGGATCATCTCGGGACAGGAACACACGATTCAACAACTGGAGGGGTATATCACCGGAAGATACCCAGGCTGAGGAAGCATCCCGAAACCAATTCATTAGTGTTTGGGGAACGGGTGGGGTGAGGTTTTTGCCTGACAACTGACAATCGATTCCCTGCTGCGATACCCATTCTTCAAGGATCCGCTCATGCTCCCCACAGCAATAAGCGACATGCACAACAGCGCTTCGGCAAGATACGTAACTGGGGGAGGACGCCTGCTCAGGACCTCAACCACCCCCCGCCGCGCGGAATCGTCCAGCGCATGACTATCTCCACCGCCGGACCGTCACTCCGCCGTGAATGCGCTCCTGCAAGACGCCGGAGAAAAACATGTAAGGGTGTGCTGGTTCTAATTCGCTGACAGTATTGAGCTTGGCCCGCAGCTCCAAAGGGATCTCAAAGTTCAGGGCTATCAGGTTGTCTTCTAGTTGCAACAGCTTAGTGGCTCCGATGATCGTCGAGGTTACGCCCGGCTGCGTTACCACCCAATTCAATGCAACCTGTGCCGGCGGCCGACCGATCTCTTTGGCAACTTGCAGCAAACTATCCAGAATCAGCCAGTTACGCTCCGTAAACTTCTTGAACGCGGGGTTGTTGGCGCCTTTCAGAACTTCCAGCCGGCTACCTTGGCAGCTCTCTGCGCCTTTGTCGCGAGTGTACTTGCCGGCCAGAAAGCCGCTGGCCAGCGGACTCCATGGGCAAATACCCATCCCAAGTTCTTGAGCCGAAGGCATATGCTCGCGCTCGATGGTGCGCTCCACCAGGGAGTATTCCAGTTGCAACGCGGCGGCTCGTTCACGTCCCGTGCATTGCGCCAGCGTCTGAGCTTTCGCGGCGTACCACGCCGGAACATCCGAAAATCCGTAATGTCGAATCTTGCCTTTCCGCACCAAAGTAGTCAAACAATCAACAACTTCCTCGACTGGCGTGACGGTGTCCCACACATGCATCCAGTACAAATCGATGTAGTACATCTTCAGCCGCCGAAGCGAGGACTCGACTGCGCGGTAGATGTTCTTGCGGCCGTTACCGCCGGAGTTAGGATTGCCGTCCTCTGGATTGAACGTGAATTTTGTTGCGATTACGAGCTTGTCGCGCAGACCAGACTCGGCTACGAAGCGGCCGAGCAATTCCTCAGCTTTGCCTCCGGAGTACACGTCGGCACAATCCATAACGTTTCCGCCATCAGCAACATAGCGGTCGAAGATGCGGCGAGACTCTTCGTCGCAGGAGCCCCAGCGGTCGTTGGCGAAGGTCATGGTGCCGAGTGTCAGTGGGCTGACGCGCAACCCGGTACGCCCTAACGTGATGTATTCATTGAGTTTCATGAAGCAAGTCTTCTCCCGCGGAAGTCACGATGGGCAATTGGATGCATTGAGATCGTTCCGCCGACCTATTTCTGAAACTTCATCTCCACAGTGATCTGCACGGGCACGGGCTTGCCCTCTTTCTTCGCGGGAGAGAATTTCCATTTCTTTACCGTGTCTACTGCGCTCGCCTCGAAAGCGGCGTTGGAAGCACGGAGAACATGGACCAGGTCCACATGTCCTTTGGTGTTGATGCCAACTAGCATGTCAACAATGCCATTGGGCTCGGTGTACGGCGGCAGTTCGGGATAGGCCGGATCGGGGGAGGATTTGGGCTTGGGTGGCTTCATATCTTTCATAACCCGCTGGTAGCCTGAGAAAGCATCGTCGTCGGGGATGTCGGCGGGTGCGGCGGTGGAGATCCTGGAGGAAGAGTCGCCGGCGGGCTTGCCCGACTGAGCAGCCACAAGACTTGTCGTGAGGATCGCGAGCGCGATCAGGATAAGAGTACGCATGAAGACTCAGAGTAGTTGAGAAACATATCTTAACCGCGGCACAGGAAATCAGAAAGTCAGGGCCAGCTTCCATGAATTTCAGTGCAAACGGAAGCGAGTGGCACAAATTATGAAGCATGCTTCGTAGTGCAGAGCATGCTTCGTAGTGCAGGCTAATTAGGCCCGGAACTCATGGGCGGGGCGGGGACTGGCATCCCTACGGGCGGCTTGAGCAAACCCAAGTTGGTCAGGTACGCGACGGTACGTTGGGCCGCGGCGTCGAAGACCAACTGGCAATTGATGAACTGGGTGTTCTCCCACATCACATCGCCGCCGCCATAAACGATTTTGCATTCGGTGAAGATACAGTTCAAGAAGCGCTTACCGTCCATGTAAACCGTGATGCCTTTGGGTAGCCAGTTCTCAACTACTTGCATGATCCATCTCCGTTCCGGATCGCTGCTGCCGAATCTGTATCGGTCGGGCCGCTAAATTGATTCTACAAGCGAGCGGCTATCGCCGAGTCTTTTGCGGCATAGTCTATGGGCGCAAAGGGGCGTGAAGCTTCTTCTCTTTACTGTGGCGGGGGCGCTTGCGGCGGACGCAGCGTCTGGAGTTTCTGCGAGGCCAGCTGTCCGATCGGACTGGTTGGGTAGTCCTTCTGCATCTGCTCGTAGATTTTGCGCGCCTCTAACGGTTGGTGATTGTTCTCGTAGAGATTGGCCAATTCAAATTGAGCGGTTGTCTTGGCTACCGTGGTGGTCGGCTTTTCGATGAGCTGCTTGAAGAGATCGATGGCCTGCTGCGTCTTGCCGGCGTCCTCATAGATAGAAGCTAACGCCAGCTTGGCGAGGCTGGCGACTTGTTTGTCCCAACTGCGCGAAACCTGCTCGAGCTGTTTCTCCGCGCCAGCATCGTCGCCCATGTCGTGCAGCGTAATGGCTTCAAAGTAGCGGGCAAAGCGACCGTTGCGGGTAAACGAATATTTGTCGGCTATGCGCGTGAACTCAGCGCTAGCGGCCTTGGCGCGCTCGGCGGCGCTGGCATAACTGAGCTCTGTCGGACTTGCGGGCTGGCCCGCAGCGCGGATCGGCGCATTGTATTTCTGTAACGCGGCTGAGAGCTCCTGGCTGGCCTGGTGGTTTCGATAATTGACGAAAGCCCAGCCACTCCCAACAAGAGCGACCGCGATTAGCAGAGCTACCAGAGCGGCGGTTAATTTCGATTGGTGCTCCTTGGCCCAGGAGATGGTTTCAACCGTGGTTTCGGCGAAGGAGTTCTGTTTCAATTGATGTCGAGTGGTACCGCGCACAATTGGTCCTTAATTGGATTGCCACAAGGCGGGAAGCATTAAGTTTAACAACGGGATGAGTGGGGGTCAAACCGCCGCAGGGGATAGTATCTTTCTGGAACAAGTCGGCTACATGTAGCTAAATGATAAACGTACACGTTCACCGGCGCGTGCTGGTAGACGAGTTCGGGAGCGCGAACGGGAGCGGGATTGGGCGTGGGCCGGGAGCGTTCGTAAGCAGATGGTCGGCGTACGAGGGCGCGAGGGACGCGATCACTTGCTATTGGGCTCACTTGTGTAACGGCGATGGTACGTCAATTATTCGACCTCCTATCCAGGCAGCCCAGTGGGCTTCAACCCAAAATATGAAGGACGGGAGAAGGCGTACAATCGAACCGCTTTAGAACCAAAAGGAGATTCCGGTTTTGCATGAGTATCTGAGACAGGACAGCGAACCCCCAGCTGCAATTGCGAGGAATGGCTGGCGTTATCACCACATTGGAATTCCCACTCAAACTCCGCGCCCTGATGAGATTCACGTGCCCCACCTACACATTCACGTTGCGGGTTTTCAAACCAGTCCATTTGGCGTTGAGTGGATGCGATTTGACCCAGATGCGCCGTATCCCGAGGCGGTCAAGACCATTCCTCATATAGCTTTCGAGGTAGACGATCTTGCAACTGCACTGATTGGGCAAGAGATTCTGATTCCACCGAACAGTCCGAGCGCAGGAGTCAAAGTGGCCATGATCCTCGATCATGGCGCCCCGATTGAATTAATGGAGTTTTCTCCAACTCAAAAGTTACAGGGAGAACAAGGGCTCTAATGCTCAATGTTGCGCGTGGAACTGATCCGGATTCGATTGGTCTCTTACTTTGAGGCTACAAGGGACGGCTAGTTGGCGGGTGGATCGATCCAAACCAAGAGCTCGGAAGAAGAGCCGAGCAATGATCATTATCGGTGCCGATTATCACCCCGGTTTCCAACAAATTGCGTTCGTAGATACGGCGCAGCAGCGTGACACTGCCACCCTCGTTTCCTCCTTCAGCCTTTCGAAAGTTGCGCCAGCACCAACCCGCCGCTTATCGAGCTACCCAGGCGATTCGTGACCCAGACATTGCCTTGCTATCGATACTCATTCCGCTGCCGCTCCAGCCGGTTTCAAACTTCTCCACCTTGCTGGGGTCTGCGGCGGGAAAACGTGCGACATGCCCGGCAAGAGCATTGCTCAGCCAAATCCGGTCCTGCTGGTCGATAACTAAGGTGAAAGGGCCCGGGCATTGAACTACAGGGCGCTATACATCGCGGCCTTCATACACGGTTCGCCCCTTTGTCCAATCGCCCTTGGGGACGAACACGGGCTGGTTCTTCGAAAGGCCGAGCGCCCGCACGTCACCGCTGGGAGTCAAGATGACGCCTTGCATCAATCCGAGCTGGCCGTTGAAAGTAATACCGTCAGGAGGCGTCAACGGATTCCGTTCCTATCGAACACTGCGAACACTTCCCGCCGTAAGAAGCGAGCCACGCGTTGTCCTTCGAATCCACCGCGTGCCAAACAGGTCGTTCAGAGTTGAACGAATTGTCCACTCTCGAACACATGCCCTACCTAAGTCACTGGAACTGCTGCGATCAGGTTGGCGTAACAATTGCAACCAGGTAAAAGCATGTCTACTCTCTTGCACGACATTCGTTACGCGGTCCGGCAAATGCGGCTTTCCCCAGGCTTCGCCATAACGGCGATCCTGACGCTTGCCATTGGCATCGGAGCTACCACTGGCATCTTCACATTGATCCACACGATCATGCTGAAGTCGCTTCCGGTTACCGAGCCCTCGCAGCTCTACCGCATAGGCGACACCGACGAATGCTGCACCGACGGCTGGCTAGACAGTAATGACTGGAGTCTCTTTTCATATCCGCTGGTGCGGCGACTTGCCGAAGCGGCTCCAGAGTTCGAAGAGGTGACTGCGTTTCAGGCCAATACCGACACCGTCGGAGCTCGGAGTTCCCTCAAGGACAATGCCGCACGCCCATTACGAATGGAATACGTGGACGGACGCTACTTCCACGTTTTTGGCATCCGTCCTTACGCTGGGCGGTTGCTGCAACTTTCGGATGACCAGCGCACCGCAGCCCCTGTGGCCGTGATGAGCTACAGCACGTGGCAGCAGTCGTACGGCTCTGATCCGGCCCTCGTCGGATCGACCTTCATTATCGAGGGACATCCCGTGACGTTGGTCGGTATCACGCCTCCCGGTTTTTTTGGCGATACACTGCGGAGCCGTCCGCCCGACTTCTGGATTCCCATCCAACAGGAGTTACTGATTGACGGGCCAGATGGCCGGACCAAGACGAATATGCCACAGTGGCTCTATGCGATCGGACGTCTCAAGCCGGGCGCCAGCGTACAGGGTCTCGAGGCTCGGCTAACGCCCGCACTCCAGCGCTGGCTGAACAATGAAGACGAGATCCCTGCCGGTTTCAAGGGACAGCTTGCTCCGACCATTGCGCACAAGTACATCAAGCTGGCGCCTGCAGGTGCCGGTGTGGCCATCATGAAGGCGCACTACCGAACCAATTTGCGGATCCTGTTGCTCGTTTGTTTGACGGTTCTGCTCATAGCTTGCGCCAATATCGCGAATCTCCTACTGGCCCGTAGCGCCGCCCGCCGCGGTAACATCGCGATGCGTATGGCTCTGGGTGCAAGCAGACCGCGGCTGATCGCACAACAACTCACCGAAGCTGTTACGCTCGCCGTTTGGGGCGGACTGCTAGGATTGGTGATCGCTTACGCCGGTGCTCGCGTTATGCTCCGACTGGCGTTCCCCACGGCAACGGCGAATCCAATCAGCGCTGCACCCTCATGGCCAGTACTTGGCTTCGCTTTTGGGCTCTCCCTGCTGACCGGCATCATCTTCGGTGTCGTTCCCGCTTGGTTCTCCAGCCACTCCGATCCCGCGGAAGCACTGCGTGGGGCCAACCGAACCACCAGAGACCACGCCACTCTCCCGCAGAAATTTTTCGTGGTGGCGCAGGCCGCACTCTCCCTTGCTTTGCTGGCGTGCGCCGGCATGCTTACCGCCAGTCTGCGCAACCTGCAGCACCAGGATTTTGGTTTCTTGCCGCAAGATCGCGTCGTAATCAGCATCAATCCGCTCTCTCCCGACTACACGCAGGAGCACCTGCAGTCGGCGTATCGCTCCTTGCACGACCGCCTAAGCCAGATTCCGGGGGTGCAGGACGTGAGCTTTGCACTGTACACGCCACTGGAGGGTAACAACTGGAGTGAACTGGTAGCTGTTGAAGGCAAGGGCAATCCCCCGATGGACGATAATTCCTCGTGGGACCGCGTCAGTACCAATTACATGAACGTCATCGGCCAGCAGATCGTGCGAGGCCGCAATTTCCAAAGCAGCGACGCGGGTGGACATCTGGTAGCCATCATCAACCAGGCCTTTGCCGACAAGTTCTTCAAAAACGAAGACCCGATTGGCAAGCACTTCGGGTTCGATTCTGCGGAACTCGCCTCGACGTTTGAGGTCGTTGGTGTGGCGCGTGACGCCAAGTACAACGACCCGTCTGAACCGGCCAGACCGATGTTCTACGTTCCACTCGAGCAGTCGGAGAAATACGAAGAGCCGCTGATGCAAAGCTTTACTGATCACTCGCACTTCATCCAGAACATCGAGTTGTTGACGGCAGGCCGCACCCCGAACCTTGAGCCGCAGGTTCGCCGGGCCGTTGCCGAGATCGACCCGTCGATCACCATCATCAGTGTGAAGACAATGCAGGAACAGGTTGTGTCCAACTTCGACCAGCAGAGCATGGTGGCGAAACTCACCGGGACCTTCGGGCTGATCGCCCTGCTGCTGGCGGCGATCGGCCTTTATGGGTTGACCGCCTATAGCGTCGTGCGTCGCACCTCCGAAATCGGAGTACGAATGGCCCTCGGCGCCAACCGCCTGAACATCGTGGCTATGGTGCTCCGCGGAGCGTTCTTGCAAGTGGCTCTTGGCCTCGTGATCGGCATTCCACTGGCAATCATGGCCGGCCACTTCATGGCGTCGAAGCTCTTCCAGGTGCGCAGCTACGATCCGTTTGTGCTCGGAACCTCCATTATCGCCCTGGGAATCTGCGCTGCGATAGCGAGTATTCTTCCGGCGCGACGTGCGGCCTCAACTGAGCCGATGAAGGCCCTCCGTACAGAATGAGAAAGGTCGGAATCACGAGTTGTGACGACGTTCCTGTGTCAACGAGTCGGAAATGCTCCGATTGTCGCTGCAAGCTCGGGGCACCCAGCATCGACGGCTACGAGCGGTATAGCCGCTGTCCGGTTCTGAACACCCGCGATTACTGGCGGACACGAAAGTAGGTTCGCCCAACTTCCTGTCCAAGCTAAACCTTTTCTTTTAGCCCATTACATTTTGGCTAAAGGTATGCAAATTTGCCCTGATGAGAATCGCCCAGACTCTCCGATTGGGGAGAGCAAATGATCACTTGGTTGCAGGATCTTCGCTACGCACTTAGACAACTGCGCAAGTCTCCCAGCTTCACCGTGGCCGCGGTTCTGACGCTGGCATTGGCTATCGGCGCAAACGTCGTTGTGTTCAGTGTTCTAAATGGAGTGATCCTGCGCCCGCTGAATGTACCGCAGGCCGAGAGCCTCTATTTACTCGAGAGCGCCAGCGATAAGAACACGGCACAATCTTATCCCGATTATCTCGATTTCCGAGATCGCAATCACAGCTTTGATGGCTTAGCAGCATTCGGAATGGCTCAAGTGGCCATCAATGCAGGTGACGGTCCGTCAGTTGAACGGAACGTCGAGGCCAGCTGTAACTATTTTGACGCGTTGCGCATTCAGCCGTATCTCGGCCGGCTTTTCCATGACTCCGATGATCATGGGCCAAACAGCGCTCCATATATGGTGCTCAGCTACGACTATTGGCACAGTCATTTTCATGACGATCGCGGAGTGGTGGGCCGTGTGGTCCGGTGGGATCAAATGCCGCGGATGGCAGGAAAATTACTGCCCGAGACCTGTTGCTGGCGGTGCAGATCGCGCTCTGCGCCGTGCTAATCACATCATCGCTGGTTGCTGTGCGCGGGCTGATCAACACCATGCATGGGGACTTCGGCTTTGATCTGCACAATTCCATGTTGGTAGGCGCCGACCTGCACATGGCGGGCTACAGCGGCGATCGGGTGCCGGCGATGCAAAAGCGCATGGTGGAAGCTATTGCAGCGATTCCGGGAGTGGAGTCGGTCGGATTAACTGATGCACTGCTCCTGAACGACCAGAGCACTTCGAGGATCTACAGAGATCAAATGACCGACCTGCGACCAGCGAACGCCGCGCTCGGCGACGTGTATACGTATCACGTCTCTCCCGACTATCTTCACGCCGAGGGCACCACTCTACTTTCCGGGCGCTCTTTCACATGGCACGACGTCAAAGGCTCGCCACGCGTGGCGATAGTGAACCAGGAATTTGCACACGGAATTTTCGGCTCGTTGCAAGATGCCATCGGCAGTTACTACAAGCTGCCGGACGGCACCCGCGTACGGGTGGTAGGTGTCGCGCAAAACGGCAAGTACGGCAAACTTACCGAAGCACTGCAACCCGCGATGTTTCTGCGTAAGGACTGCAGAGAACGAAATGAGATTAGTCACGATCGTATTCTTCGAACACCGATAGGCTTTCAGCGAGCTTAATTGCCCGAACCCGTTCCGGCCTGCAAACTTTCTTCAGCGTGTTGATTGATTCCCCCGAGAAGATGCCGTGAGTGATGCCCATCAACCTCTGACGGCCGTTTGCGGTCTTTTTCCGGTCGGAGACATCTACTCAATCTGCATCACGACCAAAACTGACGAATTAGCTCGGCAGCGGGCAAAACGAGAAGCAAATTGGGCTTAAGTCCCGGCGTATACTGAGGCGTTGCGACCGCGTCAAAACCGTTCTTTACGGGTTCGATTCAGTAGGTCATATTGAGTTCGGCGCGCACGCATCGCGGGGGAGCATACCGATGAAAAACGCGATCGCTTGGAAAGCTCTCAGTAGTGCAATTCTGTTCCTGGCATTTTCTTTTACCCCTCCATTCGCTTTCGCCCAGCGGGGAGGACACGGCGGCGGTGGCTTTCACGGAGGAGGTGGCGGTTTCCATGGCGGCGGCTATGGAGGTGGTGGCCACTATGGCGGTGGTTATCACGGCGGCGCGGCATACTCTGGCTACCGCGGCGGCTATTACGGCGGTGGATATCACAACGGCTGGCACGGCGGATACTACCCAGGCGGGTGGCATGGCGGCTATTACCCCGGCTGGCGTGGCGGTTACTGGGGATACCCCGGCTGGGGCTGGGGTGGCTGGGGCTGGGGTTGGGGTGTGAGTATTGGCTTCGGGTGGGGTTGGCCTAGTTACCCATACGGGTACGGATACCCTGCGTATCCTACGCCTTGCTACCCTTACTACCCATACGGATCCTGCTACCCGCCGGCTTATACCTCGAGCTACACGACTCCTGGTCCTTCGAATGCTGATCACGCAAGCGCTGATTACACCGTGAGCGGTGAACCAGATGAAAATCCGCAATACCGTTACACTCCTCAGCCGGATCAACCGGTGCGCAGCATTCCTGTTCCGACTCCCGTGACCATCACGAATGCGTCGTACACAGCATCGGGAGCCGGCAGCACGGTCGCGAGCACAGCACCTAGTCTCAAACCGGTGAGCTATACCGTGCAGGCGGATTTGCTGTATCGCCCCGAGGTGCAGAGGGCCGTGGCGGCCCTGCGTGGCATGCCTCCGGCAGCGCGGGAGCGGCAACTGGAACGCTACACAAACCTGACGCCGGCTGAAGTCGGACAAGTGCGGGCGATTGTGGGGTTGCCAACGTCGCATTAGTTGGCGGGCAAATGTAGTTCCCTGGCGACTTTTGCAGAAACCTGTTTCGCCGGCTGTCGGCGAGCGAACTCCAGTCAGCGCCATGGCACGAAGACGCAATTCACCAGTCAATCCGTCGATGCCCGATCCACTGTCTTCGGGCAAGCCTCGCAAGAAGGTTCCTTACGAGTTCGTGCTGGATGCGCTGGCCGGGCTGTCGCCGTGGACACGGCCCATGTTTGGCTGCTTGGCCGTTTACGTGGGCGACAAGATTGTGCTGATTCTGCGCGAGAAGCCGGGGTCATCGTCTGATAACGGCGTATGGCTGGCGACAACTGTCGAACACCACGCGTCATTGAAGCGCGACTTCCCAAACATGCGCTCAATCGAGGTGCTCGGCAAAGAAGTGACGGGCTGGCAAGTGCTCCCCGCAAACGCGCCGGACTTCGAAGAAGCGGCCATGCGCGCTTGCGAGCTTGTGATTGGGGGCGATCCACGCATTGGCAAGATTCCCAACTCGAGGCGAACTCCGTCGGTCAAACCGCCCCGCATGTCACCAACCTCGAAGCGACCCAAGGCGTGACCCGAGGACACACACGGATCAAGCAAATCCTCTGTGAAATCGTACTTGTTCGCAAAATTGCCTTCACTGCTCAGTTTGGGGTTAGGGCAGCCAACATGCGGTAACATGAACGGTCCGACGATGAGGGATCTTCTGACGATGAAGCAAGCTGCATTCCTACTGCTGTTCTTATGGACTGCCATGGCCAACCTGTCTGGACAAAATCCCGCACCGGGCCAGTCTCCACAAGCTATTGTTACCGCCAGCTTCAATGGCATGGTGGAGGAGTTCTTCGACCATTATTTCCACTTCCACCCGACCGAAGGCACTTACGCTGGATTGCATCAATACGACGCGCTGCTCGAGGATTTCTCGCAGAAATCACGCGACGCGGAGCTGGTGTTTCTGCTCGAAGCCAAGCAGGGAGCCGGTTATGCAAATCCGGAGTTCCTCAACGAGGAACAGAGGATTGATCTCAAGCTGATTGCAAACTCGATCAATGCTCGCATTCTCGAGCTGCAGGAAATCCGCATGTGGCAGAAGAACCCCGACGTGTACTCAAGCACGGGAACTGCGGGGGTGTACCTGCTGATGAGCCGCAACTTTGCCGCGCTCGAGGAGCGATTGAAGTCGGTGATCGCGCGCGAGCAGCAGATCCCGAAGAATCTGGCCGACGCGAAATCGAACTTGAAGAATCCGCCGCGGGTTTACACGGAGGTGGCACTCGAACAGTTGCCGGGAATCGTCAGCTTCTTTCAAAACGACGTTCCGGAAGCCTTCAAGAGCGTCATCGACCCGCAATTGACGGCGCAGTTCAAGGAAGCGAACGGCAAGGTCATCACCGAACTGCAACGCTATCAGGATTTTCTGAAGAGTGACCTGCTGCCTATTTCGAAGGGCGATTATCGGCTCGGGCCCGAGCTCTACCGCAAGAAACTGCTGTATGAAGACATGGTAGATATTCCGCTCGACCGCCTGCTGCAGATTGGCTATGACGATCTGCACAAGAACCAGGCCGAACTGAAACGCATCGCTGCGCAGATTGACCCCACCAGAACACCAGAACAGGTGCTAGCTTCGCTAGAACAGGATCATCCCAAGCCTGAGCAGCTCTTACAGAGCTTTCGCGACACCTTCAACAGCCTAATTGGTTTCATTCAGGAAAAGAAGATCATCACGATCCCATCGGAGATCCGGCCGACAGTGCAGGAGACACCGCCGTTCGCGCGCGCATTGACCTCGGCGTCCATGGAAACCCCGGGGCCTTACGAGACCAAGGCGACTGAGGCGTATTTCAATGTGACGCTGCCGGAGCCCTCATGGTCGGCGGAGAAAACCCGGTCGTGGATGGAGGGTTTCAACCGCGGCACCATCATTAGCACAGCAGTGCACGAGGCATATCCCGGACATTACGAGCAGTTTCTGTGGGTAAAGCAGCTTCCATCGAAGACACGCAAGCTCATTCCCTGCGGAACCTATGTAGAGGGCTGGGCACACTACACCGAGCAGATGATGCTCGACGAAGGCTACGGCAATGGCGATCCGAAACTGCGCCTAGGCCAGTTGCAAGATGCCCTGCTCCGCGATGCGCGGTACATCGTGGGGATCGAGATGCACACGGGCGAGATGACTCTGACCCAGGCAACAGATTTCTTCGTCAAGCAAGGGCACCAGACTCCTGCGGTGGCTGAGCGCGAAGCACAGCGCGGCACCTCCGATCCCACGTATCTCGTATACACGCTGGGCAAGCTGCAGATCATGAAATTGCGGGCCGACTATGAGCAGAAGATGGGATCGAGCTTTACCTTGCAGCAGTTCCACGACGAATTCATGAAACAGGGCATGGTGCCGATACCTATTGTCCGGCGGGTTATGCTGGGGAACAATAGCCCCGCCTTATAGCAAGAGGAGTTCATGGCAAAGAAGGTGCGCAAAGTAGTGTTTCCGGTAGCGGGACTGGGCACGCGGTTTCTGCCCGCCACCAAAGCACAGCCTAAGGAAATGCTGCCGCTCATCGACAAGCCCATCATCCAGTACGGCGTTGAGGAAGCGATGGCGTCCGGTTGCGACCAGATCATCATGGTGACCGGCCGCGGCAAGAGCGCCATCGAAGACCATTTTGACACCAGCTATGAATTGGAGAAGATGCTGGAAGAGCGTGGTAAGAAGGATCTGCTGCGGATTGTGCAGCAGATTTCCGACATGATGCACATTGCCTACGTGCGCCAGAAGGAGGCGCTCGGGCTGGGACACGCCGTGCTTATGGGCGCGGAGCTGGTGGGTGACGAGCCGTTTGCAGTCATCCTTCCCGACGACGTCATCGATGCTCCTGTGCCGTGCCTGAAACAGATGATCCAGATTTACAACCAGACGGGATGCTCAGTGTTGGCCACCCAGGTCGTGGAAGGCCAGGGGATCTCGGCTTATGGAGTGCTCGATGCCAAACCGGTGGCGGGAAATAACCGCCTTTTCGAAGTGCGAGATCTTATAGAAAAACCCAAGTTTGAGCAGGCTCCTTCGAATCTTGCCATCATCGGTCGCTATATTCTCACCCCCGCCATTTTTGAAATGTTGCGTGGCATTGAGCCGGGCAGCGGTGGCGAATTGCAATTAACCGACGGCCTGCGCGCGTTGCTGAAGAAGGAGAAGATTTACGGCTTTACCTTCGAGGGAAAACGTCATGATGCCGGCGACAAGCTAGGCTTTCTGAAGGCCACAGTGGAGTTTGCGCTGAAGCGCAATGATTTGGGGAAGGAGTTCCGCGAATATTTGAAAAAGTTAAGCGTTTAACCTCCCAGACCTTCGGGCGGTTCTTCTGCCGCTTAACTGCCGGGTTCCAGAGTCCAATCGTCGAAGCGCACCTCAAACCCTTTGCCCTCCGGTGCGGCGAACATTGGTCCCACCATTACGGACTTCGCCTCGCTGAGATATCCCACACCTGACTCGACGAAGTTGCGGCCGTCGAGAGAATGAAATATATCCAACGCGGGCCCCTTGCGCACCGCCTTCAACCAGAGGCTCGAGGTTCCGTCGGGAAGCCGACCCGTGACCCAACTTGAGAAATCGCGAGTGTAAACGATGCTCATGTTCTGGTGGCTGTCCACGAATTCGATGCCGCATTTCATCCAGTTCTCGGCGTCGACTCGCACCATCAAACCAGCCTGATCGTACAGATCCTGATATTGCCCGGAGACCTTCACCGTGGTTGTAAAGTCCCCACTCGCTCGGCGGTAGTAGAAGTGTCCATTGTCGGTGATGTAGCCGTAGAAAGTCTTGCGCCAGAAGTCGGTTTTTGGATCAGCGCTGCAAATCAGCGAGCTCTCCTCGAGTTTCCAGCGCTTCGGTGGATTCAGCCATGCCGCTGCCGTTGCCCCACTCGGCGAATGAGCCTGGGTTGCGTTCCCTGAGGATGAACTGAGCGCCAACGTTACTCCGGTAAAGGCTGATGATCTTAGAAAAGCGCGGCGAGTCAATGGGAGCGACCGCATTTGAGGTTTCTCCTGTGTGCAATACGCTGGAGTCTAAGCTGTGAGTAGCGTCCACGAGGACCGGTCCACCTGAGCTATGCATTCCGTCTTGTTATCGATCTCCCACAGGATAATGGAAATCGATCCCCTCGGGATTGCTCCCTGTCGTTCTCCATCATTAGCATGCCACTGATGTGGACCTACTGGGAAGCGAGATTGAAGCCGGCTGTTCCTAGAGGTCTTCCCAAGAAGTCTGACCGGCTCTTCGAAGCCGTCGCTCTTAACTCTTCACCCGATTGGCATCGGCTCCAGGCCAGCTTCTACCGAAGGCTCGACCGCAGCTTTTTCGGCCGTCGCGCGATCAATCGCGCGCTGCCTTCGCGCAATAAACCCGAGGGCTACCGTGATACCCGCCAGGATCGGCACGTCGGTGTTGAACTCAAGGCTGGAGAAGCAGGCAATCAACAGAAACGCAATCATCGCGGCCTGCAGGATCATCGCCATCATTCGCAGCTCAGTCCAAGCCGGACTACGCGTCTTCGTCCGCAGGATCAATTTTAGCTGCTTGAAGATCTGATACAGGAATGTGATATAAATCGCCAGCCCCGGCAAGCCCATCTCAGACGACACCTCCGTATAGCTGTTATGGGTGACCTGCCAATTGGATGGTTCGCCACGTGCCTGAGCTAGCAGGTCCTGCGCAACCGCAAAGTTTCCGGGACCGACGCCTAGAAACGGATGCATAGCCGTTACCCTGAGGCTGTCTTTTAGCAGCGTCTGTCGGGACAGGGTTGACGCAACCGTTTTGTAGCGCAGGGTGCCGTATTCGTATATATTCAGCTCCCCGCCGAAGGTCGTGAAGCGCATAAGCAGGTCAGTACGGAGAGTCAACAGGGTCAAACCGAAGAGAACGGTTGCAAAAAGTGCCAGTTTGATTCGTGTAGCCTTAGACGCATGAAGAAATGCTACGACGCCAAGCGTTAGAACGCCTAAGAAGCCTTCTCTTGATCCTGTTTTGGCTATCGCTACAAGCACGATCAGACCCAGGACCACTGCAACATACTTTTGATTGCGCGTACCCCGTATGTACAGGTAT
>Ga0182037_10000901_pt1 | contig 15235 bp, 10 predicted proteins | sample sta12Cox44000082_FD_125974 | JGI IMG/M metagenome (GOLD analysis project Ga0182037, IMG submission 125974) | Lab enrichment of tropical soil microbial communities from Luquillo Experimental Forest, Puerto Rico - statoxic.12C.oxic.44.000.082 | ecosystem: Environmental > Terrestrial > Soil >... | reverse complement strand
GGAACGGCGGGTTTGGCACGGTCGCGCGTGAGCGGCCAGAGGCGTTCCCCCTGGCCTCCGGCAAGAAGTACGGCGATGGCATCCCGCATGGTATCGGACATGGGCCGACTCCAAAGAGGCTTGTTCTAGAAGCGGGCTCATTCTAACAGCAGAAACAATCGATCGGACAACCGGACGGGCGCGGAAAGGGCAGGAACAGGTCCGCGGGCGGGCTTGCCCCCGGGCCCGGGCCACCAGCCCGCCAAATGTTCTATTCGGGTTACCCTATTTATAGGATGGTTATCAGATGGTCTTAGTACCTATAAAACTGCCAAGAATTTGCAAAGATTCCTTGACTGCAGCGCGGGAATTGATTTAGAAGAAGCCAGCGACCTTTCATGGTGCCTTCTGCAAAACGGCCAATACATGTGATAATAAAACCAGGGACGGTGCCCGAAGATCCACGTGCCGGCGGTGGCTTTGCCGGCGAGAGGCTCCGCAAGTTACCAATCCGAACCGGATTGGGGGTGAATTGATAAAGTGGCAGAAGTCATCATCCAAGAGAATGAATCTCTGGAAAATGCCCTGCGGCGTTTTAAGCGCAAGGTACAACAGGAAGACATCATCAAGGAGATCAAGAAACATAGTTTCTATATGAAGCCCGGCGAGAAGCGCCGGGCCAAAGAAGCGCTTTCGCGGAAGCGACTGCGCAAGAAGCAGCGGCGGGAATCGGAGTAAGTTCCGAGGGCGGTCCTTCCGAATGGGCCGCCCTTCCGTTATCCGTCGCAGCTTGGCGCGCAGAACCTTCCGAGAATCAGGCCCCCGTTAGGCAGAACGTTTGGGTGTTTCTCGCAGCTTCGTACCCGCAGGCCCAAGGGATCCGCGCCCGGCGTCCCCGGATACTGGTCTCCTCAAGCATCTTGGCTCTCAGGTGCAAAGTCCTCCCAAACCCCTGTCCGCGGGACCAAGGGGAGAGCGCCTCATGGAATACCACGACAAGGTGTTGAAGTGTGCCGAATGCGGTGCCGAGTTCGTGTTCACTGCCGGCGAGCAGATGTTTTTTGCCGACAAGGGATTTAAGAACGAACCGAAGCGCTGCAAGGCGTGCAAAGCGAAAAGGGCCGAAGGCGGCGGGCACGCCGTGTCGGCACGCACGGAGACCAAGACCAATTGCTCGCAGTGCGGCAAGGAAACCACCGTTCCCTTCCGGCCGACCCAAGGGCGTCCGGTTTTTTGCAGGGAATGCTTCCAGCAACGGCGGGCCATCGGCGCGGCGTAGGCGAGAAGGCGCAGTTCGAGATCAGGTCAGAGAAGAAGGGCTCGCAGGGGAAAACGTTCCGGTGAGGCGGATGGGTTTTTCCGTCCCGCTCTTTATTTTGAGCCGTAGTCTGTTTCCTCCCGTCTTTCGAGTGCTCCCTCCTCCTGGGCTCCCTCAGCCGGCGGTGACGCCAAATCCAGAATGGGCGGAGAGGTAGGCGCTGAATTGCGCGAGCGCCTCGGGCATGTTCTTGCGCCCGTAGCCAAAGCGAATGTGGCGCGGCTCGTCGTAGACGGTTCCGGGCAACAGTAAGACTCCCGCGTTGTTTACAACGTCCTGGCAGAAGGAAAGCACGTCGCGCTGCGGCTTGTAGCGCGCGAAGCCAATAGGGCTCGCGTCAGGTTTGACCCATTCGAAGAGATCCGAGCGCTGCCGAAAGAAGGAATCGAGAACAGGCAGGTTGCGCAGAACAATTTCGCGATTGCGCTTGACCAGCACTTCGCGATGGCGCAGGGCGAGCGCTGAGAGAAATTCGCTGGGGGCGCTGGCGCAAATAGTGGTGTAGTACTTGAGTTCGAGACAGCGCCGGAGGATTTCCGCGTCTTTGGAGACGAGCCAGCCGAGCCGAAGACCGGGCAAGCCGTAGGTTTTGCTCATGGAACCCAGGCTGACGGCGCGTTCGTAGACTTCGCAAGCGGCAGGAAGCCGGTTCGCGGGGTTGTGCTCGAGTTCGCGGTAGACCTCGTCACAAAAAACGATGATTCCACGGCTGGCCGCAAGCCGGTTAACTTGCTCGAGCACGTTTGCCGGCATCAGAAGCCCGGTCGGGTTGTGCGGCGTGTTGACGTAGATGATTTTCGTGCTGGGCTGGATGAGCCCTTCCAGAGCTGCGAGATCATGGGCCCAGCCATTCTCGTCCGAGCGGCGCCACTCGCTGACTCGCGCTCCGGTACTACGCGCGACTTCAAGGGCGCTTTCGTAACACGGGGTTTCCACGATGACGTGGTCACTCGGCGAAAGCAGCGCGTGATACAGAACAAAGATGCCTTCCTCGGTGGCGGCCAGCACGAGAACGTCTTCGGGTCGGACTCCCCGATACATTCTCGAAATGACTTCGCGGAGCGCGGGCGCTCCCGGCGATTCGGTGTAGCCGCACCATTGCTTCAGGAAGCGTTCATGCGACCCGGGATCGAGGTCGAGCAGCTCCTGGATCGTGCAGGACTCCGCGTCGGAACTGGAAAGCAGGTATTTGGCGGTGAATTCGTATTTCCCAAAATACTGTTCGATGCGAAAGGGCTTAATTTGCATGGCCAAAGTCTGGCAAGGCGGGCATGCCAGCGTCCAGCGCCAAATTGCCTCTTCGGCGGCGTTTTTCACGATAGAAAGTATGGAACGTGCCAAAGGTGCAATTTCGAACCGTGGCGGGTTATGATACGGAGCGCCAAGTCCCCGGCAAGGTCATGTGCCACGGAGGGCCAGCTCATGGCTCACCGCTTTACCATCGGCGTCGAAGAAGAATTTCAGATTATTGACCCCGCCACGTGCGAGTTACGCTCGCACGTCAGCCAGCTAATCTCCCAGGCTTCGCCGGACATCGCGGAACAGGTCAAACCGGAGTTGCACCAGTCCATTGTGGAGACCGGGACGCGGATTTGCGACAGCGTCAGCGATCTGCGCATCGAAATGCACCGCACGCGCGGCGAACTCGTGGCGGCAGCGGAGCGCGCGGGTCTGCAGGTCGCCGCCGCAGGTACGCACCCGTTTTCGAGCTGGATCGACCAGGTCATCTCTCCCGGAGAGCGCTACGAGCACATCGTCGAGGAGATGGGGCAACTGGCCAGGTCGCTGTTGATTTTCGGGATGCACGTGCACGTGGCCATGCCGGACCGGCAGACCACCATCGACCTGATGAACGGCGTACGCTACTTCCTTCCGCACCTGCTCGCACTTTCGACCAGTTCGCCTTTCTGGATGGGCCGAAACACAGGACTGAAATCTTTTCGCACCACGGTGTTCCGCCGATTCCCGCGAACCGGCGTGCCGGAGCAGTTCGAATCTTGGAGTGCGTACGAGAATTTCGTGAATCTGCTGGTCAAACTGCACTGCATCGACAACGGCAAGAAAATCTGGTGGGACGTGCGCCCGCACCCGATGTTCGGAACGCTGGAATTCCGGATGTTCGACGTATGCACCAAAGTCGAGGAGGCCGTGGCCATCGCCGCGCTGGCGCAAGCGATCATCGTGAAGCTGCACCGGCTTTATACATTGAACCAGGGCTGGAGGCTCTATCGCCGGGCGCTCATCGAGGAAAATAAGTGGCGCGCGGCGCGCTACGGCATAGATGGCAAGCTGATTGACTTCGGAAAAGAAGCCGAAGTGGACATGCGGCAGTTGATTCCGGAACTGCTGCAACTGGTGGACGACGTGGTGGATGACCTCGGAAGCCGCAGCGCCGTCGAATACGTCCACACCATCCTGAAGGAAGGCACCAGCGCGGACCGCCAGCTGCGCGTCTATCGCGAAACCGGAGACCCGAAGGCGGTCGTTCGCCATGTGGTTGCGGAGACCCGCGCCGGCGTGACCGAGCCGCGCCCCTCCTCGGCGCACGCGGTGAATTGACGGGATCGCGCAAGGTAGTACCACAGCTTCCTCGGCAGGAGTGCGCAAATGAAAAAGATCGGCCTTCTCTGCGGGCGGGAATACAGCTTTCCTCCCGCGTTTATCGTGCGAGTGAATGAGGTCGGCAAGAAAGACGGCGTTGCCGCGGAATTTGTGAAGCTGGGCGGCACGCGCATGGGCGAGCCGGCGAAGTACAGCGTGATCGTGGACCGCATCTCGCACGAAGTCCAGTATTACCGGGGCTTCTTGAAGTACGCCGTTCTCGAAGGCACCTACGTCATCAACAATCCCTTCTGGTGGACGGCCGACGACAAGTACTTCAACTATTCGGTCGCGGCGAAGCTGGGAATCGCCATCCCCAAGACGGTACTGCTCCCGCAGAAGGGCTATCCGAGCGACGTAGACATTACTTCGGAATCGCTCCACAACCTGGAATACCCCATTGACTGGGACGGGTTGCTCGACTACGTCGGGCGGCCGGCGATTCTCAAGCCTTTTTCCGGCGGAGGATGGAAGCACGTCTACAAGGTCCACAATAAACAGGAGCTATTGGCTGCGTACGACCAGACTTCGCCGTATTGCATGACGCTGCAGGAATTCATCGATTTCAACCAATATGTGCGCTGCTTTACTTTCGGAAAGACTGACATTATCCCCGTCCATTACGATCCGAAAGAGCGCAAGTACTTGGTCGACCACGCGTACTTGACCTCGGAACTGGGCGTACGCATCGTCAAGGACGCGCAAACCATCAATCAGGCCCTCGGGTACGAAATGAACACCATCGAGTTCGCGGTAAAGGACGGCGTGCCCTATGCCATCGACTTCCTGAATCCCGCGCCGGATTTCGAGCGCGACCGCATCACAGAATTCTATTTTGAGCTGGTCGTAGAAAAAATGGCGCGACTGGTGATCGACCGCGCTCTTCACGGACAGAGCTATTCTTCCTGGCCGCGCTGGGAAGAAATGCTGGGGATCGGCACCGCCGCGGGATTCACGGGAACGCCCAAGGGCGCAAAACCAGGACCAAAATCCGCCGCAGTTTTGGCCTCGGGTTCGGTGCAAGGTTCGTGATGCCGTGACCATCGCTCCCCCACCCTCGGTGCTTCCCCCTTCCGAGCAGTGGCACGAAATCCTGAAGCCCATGCTCTTGCATATGCCGGGCCTCCCCGAGGATTTGTTTCGCCGCATGCGCCAGGCGAAGTTGACCTTCGGTGACCGGGTTCATTGCCCCTTCCTGCGGCCATTCTTTCTTTCACCGGCAGACGAACAACGTGTGCGAACGGTCGCGGAGGCCATGGCCGGGCTCGGCGAACGCGTCGTAATGGCTGCCCTCGACGACAAGCACATTTTTACTCAGTTGCATCTGAGCGAGGAAGAAGAACGCTTGGCGCGCATCCAAGTGGGCTTCGGCCCGGCGAGCACGGCCTCGCGCTTGGACGCCTTCCTGCTGCCCGATTCGCTGAAATTTGCCGAATACAACGCGGAATCGCCCGCCGGCCTGGGCTACGCGGAAACGCTCGCCGAAATTTTCAACGAACTCCCGGTGATGGGTCAGTTCGCCCGGAAATACGATGTGCAGCAGTATGCGCTGAGCTCCAAGCTGCTCGAGGCGCTGCTCGAGAGCTATCGGGATTGGGGCGGCTCCGCGCAAAAACCGCAAATCGCCATCGTAGACTGGGAAAAAGTTCCAACGTGGAGTGAATTTGAGATTCTCCAGGCGCGCTTCGAAGAGCAGGGCATACCGACGCTCATCGCCGACCCCCATCAGCTCGAATGGGACGGGAAATCGCTGGTTGCGGAAGGCAAGAAGATTGAACTGGTCTACCGGCGCGTGCTCATCAATGACATCGTCGCCAAGCCGGCGGAATGTTCTGCGCTGGTCAGAGCGTACACGGCGGGCGCGGTGTGCGTGGCAAACAACTTCCGCTGCAAGATACCGCACGTCAAGGCTTTTTTTGCAGTTCTCACCGACGAGCAAAACGGTGCGCTTTTTTCGCTTAGCGAGCTCGAATTAATCCGCAACCACGTTCCCTGGACGCGCGTGGTTGCGGATGTAAAGACCGCGCACTACGGCCGGACGATTGAGCTGCTCGCATTCGTCCGCGAACACCGGGAAAACCTCGTGCTCAAGCCCAGCGATGAGTACGGCGGTTCGGGCGTGACGCTCGGATGGGAAACGAGCGAAGCCGAGTGGGATGAAGCGATCGAGCGCGCGCTCACCGCCAAGAACGGCGTGTGGATCGCGCAAGAACGCATTCCCACGCGGCGCGAAGTGTTCCCCTACATCGTGCCGGCCGGCCGCGTGGACTACCGCGACATGCTGGTGGACTTTGCGCCGTACTTGTTCCGGGGAAAGCTGTGCGGGTTCCTCACGCGGCTCAGCTCAACCGGGCTCGCCAACGTCACGAGCGGCGGCGGGCAGGTGCCCGCGTTCTGCGTCAGCCCAAAAACATGATCCACAGCAAGCAACCTCGAAGCATCGGCGGGCTTCGCTCCGTCCTTCCGTCCAGTTGAAGAAAAGCCCCGCCGCGAATAACTCGGCTAGAAAATCCTGGTGATTCAAGTACACTAATTTGGATGAACTTCGGTGCTCCCCATCCGGAACTGATGCCCGGCGCGCGCAACGCCGTGGACACATGCCTGAGCGTACGGTCGGGCGAAAACGTCGCGTTGATCGCCGATGAGACGAGCCGCGCCGTGGCGGCGAGCATTGCCGCTGCGCTTGACGAGCGCGAAGCCCGCACGACGGGACTTTTGCTCGAGGATTTTGGCCCTCGGCCGATGGCGGCTGCGCCAGCGGAAGTCTTGGACGCACTGGAAACATCCGATGTCGGCGTTTTGTGCATGGCCCCACAACCGGGCGAACTCGCGGCGCGCATGGCCATCGTGAAAGTCGTTGAGCGGCGCCAGATTCGCTACGCGCACATGGTCGGCGTGACACCGCAGATCATGCAGCAAGGTATGCGCGCGGATTACCGCATGGTGGACCGCTTGAGCGAGAAGCTGCGTGAACGCATGCTGCGCGCCGAGACGCTGACCGTAAAAACCGCGGCGGGCACGGAGTTTGCCGCTCACTTTGACCGGCGGCTCGATTGGGTGAAGACCAGCGGGCTGATCAACCCGCGCTACTGGTCCAACCTGCCGGCAGGCGAGGTATTTACAACTCCCGCGAGCGTGGATGGCACATTCGTCTGTGATGCGACGGCGGGCGATCACTTCTGCGGGAAGTACGGCGATCTGCAGTCTACGCCGCTCAGCCTGGCGATTAAGGCCGGGCGGCTCGTGGACGTGGCCTGTGCGCGCAAGGACCTGCAGCGGGAGTTCTGGGAGTATTGCCACACCGATGATAACAGCGACCGCGTCGGCGAGCTGGCGTTCGGAACGAATCTTGAATTGACCGAAATGATCGGCGTGCTGCTCCAGGACGAAAAGTTTCCTGGTGTGCATCTCGCGTTTGGCGATCCCTACGGCAGTCAGACTCACGCGGACTGGAACTCCACGACCCATGTGGATGTGCTCAGCCGCAAGTGCGACGTCTGGATCGATGACCAGCTGGTCATCGAAAAAGGCCGCTATCAGCTCGAACACTTAGGGCTGTCTTAATTCACCACCGGCGGCGAGTCATTTCCATCCCCGATCGACCCATGTATGCTTGGGATTATTCCTGTAATTTCAGGCGCGGGCAGAGCGTAGTTCTTTGAAAGAACGACATTCGCTTCATTAAGGAGCCAGTCATGCGGAACCAAATTGTGGGCACGACCATGCCGGTCCTGGAGTTTATGCTGGATCCGAATGATTCGATCATTTCCGAAGCCGGCCAGCTTTCCTGGATGGGCGGCTCGATCGAGATGACCACGCATACTCAGTTTGGCGGCGGGGGAGGCGTGTTGGGCGCATTAAAGCGCGTTGTCGGCGGCGGTACGCTTTTCATGACCGAATACCGCGCGGTGGGAAGGCCGGGCGAGCTGGCCTTTGCCGCAAAGCTTCCCGGACACATTGTGCCCGTCGAAGTCGGACCTGGTCGCGAATACATGATTCACCGCCACGGATTTCTCTGTTCCACCTCGCTCGTCCAGATTGGCGTCGGTTTCCAGCAGTCCCTGGGGGCGGGGATTTTTGGAGGAAGCGGTTTCGTGCTGCAACATCTGAGCGGACAGGGAACGGCGTGGCTCGAACTTTCCGGGGAACTGATCGTGAAAGAACTCCAGGCGGGTGAAACGCTGCGCGTCCATCCGGGGCATGTCGGGGCGTTCCAGACCAGCGTGAATTTCCAGATCACCACGGTGCCTGGAATCAAGAACATGATTTTTGGCGGGGACGGAATTTTTCTGGCGTCCTTGACGGGTCCGGGCCGTGTTTGGCTGCAGACCTTGCCGATCGCCAAGCTTGCCCACGAACTCATGGAGTATATGCCCATCGAGTCGAAACAGGCCGTTCAAGGCGGGGTCGTTGGAGGAATTATAGGCTCCATCCTGGACGGAGACTAACCGGCAAGCCTCGGGAACGCCCTCGTCACGCGCGATACATGAAATTAGAACAACCTCCCCACGTATTCGCGCATCTGGTGCTTCCAGTAGGGCCAGTCGTGCCCGCCTTGCGGGCCCCAGTTGTCGAGCGAGTGGCGGATGCCCTTGCTCGATAGAACCTCGGAGAGACGATACGTGGGCCCGCTATTCTCCCACGGACCTGTGCCGGTCGCGATGTGGATGTCGCAAGTCGCGATCTGCTCGTAAAACCAGGGGTCGCTCATGTTTGCGAGGTAATCGACGGGATTGTTGAAATAAAAGTTGTCGTCGTACATGCCGTCCATGAAATTGCGCAGATCGTAGACGCCGGACATCGCGAAGCAGCGCTTGATGACGTCGGGATGTTTGAAGAGCGAATTCGCCGCATGATACGCACCAAAAGATGTGCCCATCGTGGAAATGACGATGCCTTGCGTCTGGCAATTGTTCCAGATGAAGGGCACGAGCTCTTCGCGCAAATACGAGTCGAACATCGCCTGCACGTAGCTGCGGTGAAACGGATGCGCGCCTTTGTTGTAAAAGCCGAGGCCGTTGATGGAATTCACCGCATAAAATTTGATTTTGCCGCCGTCGATGAAGTCGCCGAGTGCGCCCACCATGCCCTGGCCTTCGAGTTCCCATTCATCGCCGGCGCTGGTCGGAAATCCGAGCAGCGGCGCGCCCCAGTGGCCGTAGACCACGACGCCAAGCTCCAAGCCGAGCCGCTGGGAATACCAGCGCTGGTATTCGCGTTTCATTGGTTGCCTCTTGCTTGCCGCGGGGAGAGAAAGTATGCCAGCATGAGCGGGTTCCGGGCAACGACGGAACGAATTGCCGGTTCGTCATAACCTCTCCCAAAGGCGTTTTGCCTAGCACATGCATTCACCTTCCAAAGGAGGAGCCAAAGTTCATGGCCGCATCCACAGGGACATCCAAGCCAAGCCCGGAACGCATTTTCAATACCATGGTCGCGTTTCAGGAAACCGAGGCGCTGAAAGCGGCGATTGATCTGGACGTTTTCACGGCCATTGCGGAAGGCGCGGACACCGCTCAGTCGCTGGCTGCCAAAACCGGAACGTCGGAGCGCGGCATGCGAATTCTGTGCGACTACTTCACCGTGAAAGAGTTCCTGACCAAGAAAACCAACCGGTATTCGCTCACCGAGGACTCCGCCGCTTTTTTGAATCGCCATTCGCCGGCCTGTCTCGCCTCCATGATCGACTTCCTGGCTAGTCCATGGAGCCGAAGGAATTTCGGAGCGCTGGCAGAGGCCGTGCGCAAAGGAGGGACGGCCAGCGAGACCGGAGACCATACCAAGGCTCATGAAGAAGTATGGGTAAACTTTGCGCGCTCCATGGCGCCGCTCACGATACCGGCTGCCGAGTTTATTGCCGGACTAACCGGCGCCGCCGAAGCCAAACCTTCGAAAGTTCTGGATATCGCGGCGGGGCATGGAATGTATGGCATCACCGTGGCGAGGCGCAATCCGAGAGCGGAGATCGTTGCGGTTGATTGGCCCGCCGTCTTAGAAGTTGCCAAGGAGAACGCCAGGAAATTTGGCGTTGCGGAACGCCATACGACGCGGCCGGGAAGCGCGTTTGAGGTCGAGTTTGGCAACGGGTACGACTTCGTTTTGCTGACCAACATCTTTCATCATTTCGATGTGCCCACTTGTGAGAAACTGATGCGCCGCGTCCATCGCGCGCTGAAGCAGGAGGGCAAAGCCATCACGCTCGAGTTTGTTCCGAACGAGGACCGCGTGTCACCGCCCATGGCGGCCGCTTTTAGCCTGGTGATGCTGGCGGGCACCGTCAGAGGGGACGTCTATACCTTCGCGCAGTATCAGGGGATGTTCAGCAACGCCGGGTTCGCTAAAACGACCTTGCATCCCGTTCCGGAAGTGCCGCAGCAAGTTCTGCTTTCAGAGAACTAGGAATCCCTATGAAGAAAAAAGCCAAGCCGGCAGGCAAGAAGGCTCGGTCGAGCGGCAACGATCGGGCTTTGCGCGAACACCTCGTCTATCTGTTGAAAGGCGGTGGCGCGCATGTCCATTTCATGGACGTGGTCGAGGGTTTTCCCGAGGCTAAACGAGGAGCGTTTATCGCCGGACTGCCGCATACCGGCTGGCAGCTCCTGGAACATTCGCGGATCGCGCAATGGGACATCCTGGAATTCAGCCGCAACCCCAAGCACGTTTCCCCCGGATTTCCCGAAGGCTACTGGCCGACAACGCCCGGGCCGCCGAATGAAGCCGCGTGGGCCAAGTCCGTGGAGGCGTTTGAGCGAGATCTCGAGGAAATCATCAGCCTGGTGAAAAATCCGAAGACGGATTTGTTCTCTAGGATTCCCCATGGGGACGGCCAGACGATCTTGCGCGAAGCGCTGCTGGTGGCGGACCACAACGCCTATCACCTCGGCCAACTGGTCGATCTCCGGCGAGCGCTGGGAGAATGGCCAACCCCATGATCCCCATGATTCGCTGAACCTCGCGAAACCGGGAATGGTGTAGGATGGTGCCTAACGATTGACCGCTTTTGGACTCGTTTTCATTCTGTTGGAGGGCGAGCACCCATGATTCACATCGAAAATATCTCCGAAAACACCCAAGAATTCTCGGGCAGCCGGCGCGGATTTTTGAAGGGCATGCTCGGCGCGGGCGCATTTGTGCTGAGCGTGCGCTCGATGCCGGACCAGCTGTTTGCCGCCGCCACGAATGCCAGCCCCGCTGACGCCATGAGCAAGGCGGTGCTGCAGCCCAGCGTTTACTTGGCGATCGATAGGGACGGAACGGCCTATATCGTGGCGCATCGCTCCGAAATGGGGAACGGCGTGCGAACCTCCTTACCGCGCATCGTTGCGGATGAACTCGACGCCGACTGGGCGCGCGTAAAAGTTGTGCAGGCCACCGGCGATGAGAAGTACGGGGACCAGGATACCGACGGCTCGCACTCGGTGGTGAGCTTCTTTGTGCCTTTGCGGGAAGCCGGTGCGACGGCGAGGCTGATGCTGGTCCGCGCGGCAGCAAAGAAATGGAATGTTCCGGAAGCGGAATGCTCCACGGAATTGCACGTGGTCGTCCACAAGACCTCGGGGAAGAAACTCGCGTACGGAGAACTGGCGGCCGCGGCAGCGAAACAGGAGGTGCCCAAGAAGGAGGACCTTAAACTCAAGCCCCGCAGCGAATGGCGGTACATCGGAAAGGATACCGCCGGTTACGACCTGAAGGATTTGTGCACAGGCAAGGGCGTCTTTGGCCAGGACACACACATGGAGGGGATGCTGTATGCCAGCGTGCTGCATCCTCCGGTGTTGGGAAGTACCGTGAGATCGGTGGACGATAAGGCTGCGCTGGCCACCGCCGGGGTAAAGCAGACGGCGACCATCGATACGTTCAAGCCCCCGGTTCTGTATCAGGCGCTCGGCGGCGTGGCGGTGCTCGCCGACAACACCTGGGCCGCTATGCAAGGCAGAAAGAAATTGAAAGTCGAGTGGGAAGAGAGTTCTCACCGCGTCTTCAATTCCGGGGCCTATCGGAAAGAGTTGCAGGAAACCGCGCAAAAACCCGGCAAAGTTGTGCGCGAAGTAGGAAACGTGGACGCGGCGTTTGCGCAGGCCGGAAAGATCGTCGAAGCCGAATACTACGCCCCGCTGCTCGCGCATGCTTCGATGGAACCGCCGGCGGCGCTCGCGGTTTACCGTGATGGAAAAGTAGAAGCCTGGGCGCCCACGCAAAGCCCGGTGGGCGCACGCGATGCCATTGCGGCGGCGGTCGGTGTGAAAAAGGAAGACGTGACGGTCCACGTTACTTTGCTGGGGGGCGCGTTTGGCCGAAAATCGTTCCCGGACTACGCGGTGGAAGCGGCCGTGCTCTCGAAGAAGACGGGGAAACCGGTGAAAGTCGTCTGGAGCCGTGAGGACGACATCAAATTCGACACCTACCACTCCGTTTCGGCGATGTATATGAAGGCAGCGCTTGGCGCGGATGGAAAGCCAACCGCCTGGCTGCAGCGCACCGTGTTTCCTCCGATCGGTTCCACATTCAATGCCGACGCGGTCTATTCCGACGCCGGGGAACTCGGGCTGGGTTTCTCCGACTTGCCGTTCGCGATCCCGAATCACCGCTCCGAGAACGGGCCGGCCACGGCGCATGTGCGAATTGGATGGTTCCGGTCGGTGGCTAACATCTATCACGCATTTGCGATTCAGTCGTTTGCCGACGAACTGGCGCATGCGTCCGGAAAAGACCCGCTTGAATATTCTCTCGAGCTTCTGGGACCCGACCACATTATTCCGAAAAGCGAGTTGCCGAAGGATTATGAGAATTACGGACAGCCTTATGAGCAATATCCCATCGACACCGCGCGATTCCGCCGGGTGCTGCAATTGGCTGCGGAAAAATCCGGCTGGGGCAAGAAGAAACAAGGCAATGGATTCGGGATGGGCTTGGCGATGCACCGGAGTTTCTTGACCTACGCGGCATCGGTCGTGCAGTTGCACCTAAACGATGCGGGCAGAGTCGAGATTCTGCGCGTGGACACGGCCCTCGATGCTGGCACCGTCGTAAACCCGGATATGGTGCGTAATCAATTTGAAGGCGCCGCAGTGATGGGAACCAGCATCGCCCTTTACGGAGAAATCACCGCCACGAACGGCGCCATTGACCAGTCGAACTTCAACGATTACCCGGTAGCGCGCATGAATACGGCTCCACGGGAGATCCATGTGCACATCGTGGAAAACGACGCGCCTCCGGGCGGTATCGGGGAACCGGGCCTCCCCGCGATCGCGCCCGCGATCTCGAACGCGGTTTTTGCGGCAAGCGGAAAGCGCATCCGCGAATTGCCGCTGTCCAAAGCGGGATTGGCTTAAAAGCTCTCGTCGGAAATCAGGCTCCGCACCCGGAGCGGCACAAATCTAGTTGATCCGTTGCAGGTTGAGGGCGAGGCGCGAGCAACCACTGGATGGTGATTTCCGCAAAAAATCGGAAAGCCGAAGCTCCACATCCTGCGAAATGCACTCCGAAATGTCTTTCAGCAGCCGCGCTAGGAAAGGCATCCATCCGATCCTCGGCAAACCACGGAGGCTCGGATAGGCTTGCGGCGCCCGTTCCGGTTAGCGAACCGATGTTGTTACGGGGGAATCCGGCGAGCGGTACACTACTTCGCCGTCGAGCAGTGTCATCAGGCATTTCAGGTCTTTGATCTGGTCGGTGGGAATGGTGTAGAGGTCGCGATCCCAGATCGCAATGTCGGCCTTTTTGCTTACCTCGAGCGTTCCGATTTTGCTCTCCAGGAACATCTGGCGCGCGCCCCAGGCGGTGTAGCTGCGGAGGGCAGTGTGAATGTCCACGGTTTCCGTCATCCCGAACGGGTGTAGGCCGTAAGTGCCTTTGGCGGTTTGGCGAGCTGCGGAGGCCCACAGCCCGTAGCGGGCGGCAACCGGGGTGACGAAGTAGTCTGACCCGCCAGACCACAGAATGCCCCGGGACTGCAAGGTCTTGAGCGGCTCCAAGCGCAGCCCGCGCTTCGAACCGTAGCTGGCCGCGTAGATGTCGCCAATCCACCAGAGGAATCCTGGCTGCATCTCCGGGTAGCCGGCATCGTATTGCTTTTGCAGGTTGGCCATTACTTCGAGCGCATGCGGCGTTGGCAGGTTGGCGTGGATGATGCTGTGGCGCAGCCCAGCACGCGGTTGCTCCTGCTCGACCAGCGCGTAGCTGTCCACAACCCAGTCCATGGCGCGGTCGCCAACCGCATGGGTTCCCACCGGCACGCCGTTCTGGTGGAACAGGCGGACCATTTCTCGATAAACCCCTGGATCCACTTGCGGATACCCTCGATTGCCAGCCCCCGAACCGGTAACGTCTGGCGTCATGCCGTTGCGCAACCAATCGTCATAAACCCATCCGGTGCGCGCGCCGCCGGAGCCATCCATGTAGATTTTCACGCCACAGGAAAGCAGGCGGTCGTCGCCGAGACTCTCAGGCACGCGCGGAACGGCTTTGATCTCGGACAGCGCCTTGCGCGCCGACTCGAGCGTGGAACCCGCATGCCACAGAACGCAGATGCGCTCCTTGAGCTGTCCCTGATCGAGGAGCGATTTGTAGGCATCCCAGTGGATTTGCGTAATGTCCGGGTCTTTCACCGCGGTCATGCCTTCACTGTGCAGCACCTTCTGGATATAGAGGATGCCTTGGCGCATCTGCTCGGGAGTAGTAGGGGGGATGAGCCGCGTGACGGGCTCCATGGCCGAGTCTTCTTTGAGGACGCCGGTGGGGTTGCCGTGGGCGTCCCGGTCGATGGTGCCGGCGGTGGGGTCGCCTGTGGCCCCGGTGATGTGCGCCAGCTTGAGGGCAAACGAATTGGCGACTCCATAATGGCCGGTGGTATGCACGAGCCAGACGGGATTGTTGGGGGCCACGGCATCGAGATCGGCGGCGGTGACATAGCGTCGTTCAGCGAGCTTGCCTTCATCCCAGCCAGAGCCAGTAACCCATTCGCCGGGCTTGAGCAGCGCGATCTTGGCCTTTATTCGCGCCACGATTTCCGCTACCGAAGTGGCATCAGAAAGCTTCACGCCGTATAGTTCTTCGACGCCTCCCTCGGCAATGTGCGCGTGCGTATCAATAAGCCCAGGCGTGGCCGTGTGACCGTGAAGGTCGATCACGTGCATCCCGGGAACCTGGCCCGCGAATTCTAAGACTTCCGCGTCGGTCCCGACCTTCACGATGATGCCGTGGCGGATGGCTATGGCCTGGGCTACCGAGTCAATGCTATCAAGGGTGAGGATATGGCCATGGAGCAGGATGAGGTCAGCGTTGGAGCTTTGCGCAAGCAGGATTCGAGACAGGAGCAAGGTCGCGAGCAAGGCG
>Ga0182037_10000892_pt1 | contig 15252 bp, 14 predicted proteins | sample sta12Cox44000082_FD_125974 | JGI IMG/M metagenome (GOLD analysis project Ga0182037, IMG submission 125974) | Lab enrichment of tropical soil microbial communities from Luquillo Experimental Forest, Puerto Rico - statoxic.12C.oxic.44.000.082 | ecosystem: Environmental > Terrestrial > Soil >... | reverse complement strand
GTGCCCGAGCGACACGCCGAGCTTCTCGAGATCGACCTCGGTCAGCTCCGGCAGGATATCGGCATCGATATCACTCGCGCGAAAGACCGCCTCGTACTGTCCGAGGCCGAGACTTCTCAGCCAACTCCCGACATCCATGGCCGCACTCCACGGGCCCGGATGGATCATCCTTCGGTTGAAGCGCCCCTGTCCAGGGCGGGCTCATCAGGAACTGTTGGGTCATGATGACCCACCGGCACTGCCGGCCTCAAGGTCAATTTCGGGGCATGAAGACAAGCTCCCGTCGCCAAGGCCGAGCGGCCGGTGTCGGCTTCGAAAGCGGTCGCTCCGCTGCCAACGAATAGGCCATGTAGGCTTTGGGTGAGACTCTTAGGGATCAGGGCCGCGATCCGCTCTTAGGTGGCCAGGAGGTCGCGGCACCCGAGGTGGTCGACAGCCATGAAGATGCGTTCCAGGTGGTTCCGCCAGACCCACGGGATGTCGACGCAGATCATCCCCACAGCCCCAAATTCGCACTGCCTGCTGGTCGATGCGGCCAACAAGAACGTCTATGCGACGAGCCTCGGCGCCGACCTTGCTACGGCATTGCCGATCGATCCCCGGGCACCGAGGCGGAGGACCCCGCGCCAGTCCGCCGGTCTTACGCGTCGACGAGCGTTGCGAGAGCTCCTAATCCGTTGTTATTGCCTCCCTGAAAGCTGTGCAGATTACGTTGATCAGCGATGCCAAATTCGTTGTTCTACCGCAAGCAGCTTCTTTCCCTAAGGGATTGATATAACGCCTATTTGAGACAAGCCTCGAGCGTTTTTCTGGGGTGCCATCGCGATTTTCGTTGTTTTTCGAGCAAACCTATCGGGCCGATCGACCGGCTGCTCGCCGCTCCCTTGTCTCTAAATGTACACGCCGCGCATGCCGCCCTCGGGATAGCGGGTGCCGGCGGCGGCACCGATCGGGATCGCCGCGGAGATGCGGTCGATGTCGGCCGGGGTCAGCCGCACATCGAGCGCGCCCAGATTTTCCTCAAGCCGTCCGATCTGCTTGGTGCCGGGGATCGGGATGACGTCGGGGCCCTGCGCCACGAGCCAAGCCAAGGCGAGCTGTGACGGAGTGCAGCCTTTTTCGTTGGCAATCGCCTCGATCTTTTCGACGAGCGCGCGGTTCTTGGCGAAATTGTCGCCCATGAACCGCGGATGGCGGCCGCGTGTGTCGCCCGCGTCGAGATGGGCGAGATCGGGGACGACACCGGCCAGCAGGCTGCGTCCAAGCGGTGCATACGCGAAAAAAGAAATGCCGAGGTCGCGGGTCAGCTCGCGCGTCTCGGTCGCCTCCTCGCGATAGAGCAACGAGAACTCCATCTGGACCGCGGCTATCGGATGGGTCGCATGGGCGCGCCGGACGCGCTCCGGCCGCGCCTCGCACAGCCCGAGAAAGCGCACCTTGCCTTGCTCGACGAGGCGCGCCATCGCACCGACCGTCTCCTCGACCGGCACCGCCGGATCGACCCGGTGCTGGTAATAGAGATCGATGGTCTCGACACCGAGCCGCTTCAGGCTCGCCTCGCAGGGCTGCGCTATATAGGCGGGGCTGCCGTCGACACCGTTGGCGCCGCCGGGGCGCTGCGTCTGGCCGAATTTGCTGGCGATCACGACACGGTCGCGGCGGTCCTTCAACGCCCGGCCGAGCAGCTCCTCATTCTGCCCCCAGCCATACATGTCCGAGCTGTCGAAGTGGTCGACGCCGAGATCGATCGCCCGGTGGATCAACGAGATCCCCGCCGCGTCGTCGCTCGTCCCGTAGACCCCGGAAAGTGACATGCAGCCAAGGCCGATCGCCGAGACCTCCGGGCCCTCCTTGCCGAGCTTGCGCCGTTCCGTGACCACCGTGCCGCTCATCGGTCGCTCCTTATCCCTTTGTGACAAGCCCTAATAGAAGCGTATGATCCGGGGCGCAATCCAGGCGAGGGAGGAGTTGATGGCAGCTACGTCACATGTTTACGCCGGCGCGGCGCGCTCGATGGAGGGGACGTTTGGCGGCGTCTTCCGTCAAGCCGTCGGCGACGATCGGTGGGAGCACCTCACCAACGGCTTGCCCGAAGACACTCAGGTGCATGCGATCACCGTTCATCCGGAAAACCCCGATGTGGTCTATATCGGCACCACCAAGGGCAGCTATCGCAGCACCAACCGCGGCACCCGCTGGGAGAAGCTGAACTTGCCGGGGGATGCCGATATCTGGTCGGTCTGCATCCACCCAAAGAACCCGCGTATCGTCTATGCCGGTGCCTCGCCACCGGGTGTGTATCGCAGCGACGACGGCGGCAATACTTGGCGCAAGACGGCGGATCCGGGTCTGCCCGACCGCGTGATCATGGGGTTTGCCTGCCGGGTCATGCGGCTCGACGTCGATCCCAATTCGCCGGACGACATCTACGCGACCCTCGAAGCCAACGGCACGATGCGCAGCCGCAACGGTGGCGAGACCTGGGAAGATTGCACCGCCGATTTGATCCGCTTTTGCGAGGAGCCCAAATATCGCAGCCGGATCGGCAGTCAGACCGAGATCGAGGGCATGCTCGACGGCCACGCGCTCGCCGTCAGCGGCGCCGCACCGGGCACCGTGTTTCTGGCCAACCGTATGGGTCTCTTCCGCAGCGACAACCAGGGCGAGACCTGGAAGGATATGGAGATCGGCCGGTTCTCGCCGCTGACCTACGGCCGCGACATCCGTGTCTCGCCCCACGACCCCAAGGTCATGTATGCCTGCCTCAGCCCGGCGGCGCGCAGCACCGACGGGGCGATCTACCGCAGCGACGATGTCGGGCAGACCTGGAAGCGCTTCGACCACGGGGTCAAGGCAGAGGCCACGATGATGGCAGTGACGGTCCATCCGCGCGACCCCAACCAGGTTTATGGCGTCTCGCGCTTCGGGCAGGTTTTCGGCACGCAGGATGGCGGCCGGAGCTGGCACGAGCACCGGCTACCGGAAGGCGCCCGCGACCTTTACGCGGTCGCCTGCGGCTGACGCAGGCGCTGCCCTTCATCCAGCCGCCCGAACGGGAACGGCTCGCCGAGGGCGCAGCGACGTTGCGCGGCTTCGCGCGGCGCGAGGCAGCGGGTCTGGTTGCAGCGGTGGCGGAAGTCACCGCTGCAGCGCCGTTTCGCAACATGATCACACCGGGCGGGTTCCGGATGTCGGTAGCCATGACGAATTGCGGCACGGCCGGTTGGGTCACGGATCGCAAAGGCTATCGCTACGAGCTCGTCGACCCGATAACAGGACAGGCTTGGCCGCCGATGCCGGAGCCGTTCACGGACCTATGTGCTCGCGCAGCACAAGCAGCCGGGTTCGCCGGTTTCGAACCCGACGCATGCCTGATCAACCGGTATGAGCCCGGGGCCCGGCTGTCGCTGCATCGCGACGAGAACGAGCGAGACTTCACCGCGCCGATTGTTTCGGTTTCGCTCGGATTGCCGGCGGTATTTCTCTTCGGCGGCAAAAGCCGCGGCGACCGGCCCCGCCGCATTCGGCTGGAGAGCGGCGACGTCGTCGTGTGGGGCGGTCCGGCGCGGCTGACCTACCACGGCGTCGCCTTGCTCGCCGACGGAGACGACCCGCTGACCGGCCGATGCCGCATTAATCTAACTCTTCGCAAGGCGCTTTAAGCGGTGAACAGATTAGCCGCCGTGGCGCTCTCGTTGACCGTCGCCGGGTCCTTGGCCATGGCGCAAGAGGCGAGGACGTTGAAGGAGCGCCTATCCGACAAAGCGTCCGATGAACAGCGCGTGAACAATTGCGGGGTGCCTCTCGAGCGGCGCGGTACCACCCCTCGCCCCGATTGCCCGCAAGATCCGGCACCTCCGGTGCCTCCGGCCGAAGCGGGGGCATCTGCCGCCCCGACGCACGATGACAACAGCCGGGAGGAACGCAAGGGGCCCTGCGACTCAAAAGGCGTAGCGCCGTAGGCCGCCATCCACCGGAATGACGGCGCCGCTGATGTAGTGCGCCAACGGCGAGGCCAGAAAGACCGCCAGCACCGCTAGGTCCTCGGGTTCGCCGTAAGCGCCGGCCGGGATCTCGGCTGCGGCGTGGCTCCTGCGATAGTCCTCCGGGTAGTTACGGCGGATCTGCTCGCTCATGATCCGCCCTGGCGGGATCGAGTTGACGGTGATCCCGTATTTGCCGACATCGCGCGACAATCCTTTGGCCCAAGCGTGCATCGCGGCCTTGGCGGAGAAGGCGGCGTTGAGCCGATCGGGCTCCGATTTGCCGGTGATGTTGATGACCCGGCCCCAGGCGCGCTCGATCATTTGCGGAAGCAAAGCGTGGGTGATCTGGCGCTGGCGGGTGAAGTTGAGGGTGATCGCCTCTTCCCATCTATCCTCCGGCGCATCCAGGGGCAGCGGCCGGCTGCCGCCGGCGCAATTGACCAGGATGTCGACATGGCCGAGACCGGCAAGCGCGGCATCGCGAAGCTTCGTTGCCGCGTCCGCCGCCATGATATCCTGCGTAATCAGCAGCGGGCGCGGTCCCTGCCCCTGCTCGATCTCGCCCTCGAGCTCCTCGAGAAGATGGATGCGGCGGGCAACCCCTGCGACTCGAACGCCCTCGGCGGCTAGCCCTTTTGCGATCGCACGGCCGATCCCCATGCTCGCGCCGGTAACCAGCGCGGTCTTCCCGACAAGCTTCAAGTCCATCTTTGTCCTCCGGAACGCCGAGCGCCAAACTGATGATCACAAGGCTCGTCGCGCAAGCGAAAAGGATTTGCCCTCGGGGCAGCGATCCCGGCGGACGGCCGACTGACGCCCTGCGCGTTATGGAAACGGCTGTGCAGCCGAAATAGGCGGCCGCGGGTGGGCTGGCAGGTGTGGAATGTTTCGCCCGACGTCAGTTGCAGGGGAGACCGGCAGGCAGAATTCGCTTTCGAGTGTGAAGCGGTTCACACTGCACGTCCTGAATTTGCCCGATGATAGCCATCTTTATGGGCCAAACCGCGAGAAGAGGAGGTCCTGTGGCTTCGACACTTTTCACGTTCGAGCGCTCGGCGCTCAATGGTAGTGGGGCAGGCCTTTCGATCGCGCCCTTGTGGAACCAAGCGGGATCTTGCCGGAGGTTTCCTGCCCGGGAGCCTCACGAGCTCCCTCAGCAAACCGAGCGAAACCAACTTATAGGGAAGAGGTGTAGATCGACCGCCCTCAAATCCTGCGAAGAACCTTACGAACACCCCGATATGGTCCCCTACCAAACCGTTGATTAATTATCCCATGGGTGCCGCAAAGGGTCAAATCTGGCTACCCGGAGAACGCGAACACGATTCTTTAATCTCTCTAATAACGAGTTGTTAACCGCTGTCGGTAATCCTGGTTAACGAAGGCCCCGCCGGTACCCGTTACCGGCCGAACCCGGAGGTTCTAATGCGCGTGCTTCTTGTCGAGGATGATGCGACAACTGCGGCCAGCATCAAGATGATGCTCGGCAAGGAAAACTTCATTTGCGACACGACCGATCTCGGTGAGGACGGCCTGGAGATCGGCAAACTCTATGACTACGACATCATTCTCCTCGATCTGATGCTTCCCGATATCGACGGATACGAGGTTTTGCGGCGCCTGCGCTCGGCACGCGTGCGCACACCGATTTTGATCCTCTCCGGCCTTGCCGAGCTTGACCACAAGATCAAAGGCCTTGGCTTCGGCGCCGACGATTTTCTAACGAAGCCGTTCGATCGTCGGGAATTGGTTGCGCGGATCCAGGCGATCGTCAGACGCTCAAAAGGCCACTCGGAATCGACGATCCGGACCGGCAAGCTGGTCGTCAACCTAGACAATCGCATCGTATCGGTCGACGATCAGCCGGTTCACCTAACTGGCAAGGAATACGGCATCCTCGAACTGCTCAGCCTACTCAAGGGCACCACCTTGACGAAGGAAATGTTCCTCAACCACCTTTACGGTGGAATGGATGAGCCGGAGCTCAAAATCATCGATGTCTTCGTCTGTAAGCTGCGCAAGAAGCTCACCCAAGCGACCGGCGGCAAGCATTATATCGAGACCGTCTGGGGGCGCGGCTATGTATTGCGCGACCCAGTCGAACCGCCGGTACCACTGACGCCTGCCGCGAGCTCGGGGGCCGCCGGAGAGCGCGCTGGTTCGGCTGCAGCTTAGCCCGCGAGAGCAACCACGGTCAGCCGAAGCCGCCGAAGTTCTTCCGTTCGGACCAGCTGGCAACCGAGCGTTTCGGCGAGAATGCCGGTGAAATAGGCTTGGACCGAGCGCGAGGTCAGCGCAGGAATGGGTGTCACGAGCCTCAGCGCCGCGCTCGTCTCCGGCGACAGTGCAGCGAATTCGCCGGTCGCTTCGAGATTGAGACCTTCGGGCCCGACCGTCAAGACCAGGCTGCCGCCGCGGGATAGCGCTTCCACTCCAATCAACAGAAGGTTGCACGCCAGCCTCTGCCAGTCGAGCGGCAGAACTCGGATGCTCTCGCCGTAATCACAAACGATTCTTGTCTTCTCGAAAAACCGGCTCGCGAGTTCGTTAGGCGGAGAGCCGACCACCGACCCGCTATGACCATAACCGTAGGCGAACCGGTAGAATTCTAACCGGCTGGTAGCCCGGTTTGCGCTGTCGCCGACGAGCGCAATGGCATCGTGCACGAAGTCCGGATCCACCTCGCCCTTTCCAGGGACAGGCTCCTCCGTGAGCAACTCGACCCCGTTGTTTATCGCCGCAATTGGTCCGATCAGCTCGTGACATAGGCGAGCCGTCAGAAGCTCCAGCACGCGCAAATCGAGAAGTCCGACAACGGCACCAGGCCTCGGCGGCAGCGTCACAGGAGTTTGACCGGTAACCCCGTGGAACGCAGATCCTAAAGAAAAGCGGTCAATGTCCTGCCAGCTCATGTGAAACCCAACTGTTCGCGGCTCAAACGCTGCTGATAACTTTGCCGACGTCAGCAGGGCGTCCTGCGGCGACGCCCGCACCCAACTCCACGCGGCCGAGATTTGTAGGGGGGAAACTCAGCCTGCAGTGGCTTTCAGCAACACGGCGGCCGTCTCGAAATCCTCAGGCCGATTGGCATTGAAGAACGGATCGACCGGTTGGTCGGCGAACGGCACGGTTGTCAGCTTATGGCGGGTGGTCCACAGATCGACCTTGCGAATCCCGTGGTCGACCACCGCTCGACGAAGATCGCCGCGCAACCGTACCGGCCACAGCCCGAAGACCGGGTGGGAGCGGCCGCCCGAGGCGGCGCAGGCGAGGTCTGCGCGTGCCTCGTCGAGCCCCTCGGCGAGCCGCGCGACGAGATCGACGGGCAGAAAGGGTGCGTCGGTGGCGACGCTGACGACGTAAGGGCAATCCGGACGGTGCGAGACAGCCCAGTCAAGGCCGGCCAGCACACCCGCGAGCGGGCCGGCGAAGCCGGGTACGCTGTCGGCGGCCACCGGGAGAGCGAAGCGGGCAAAGCGAAGGGGATCGCCGTTAGCATTGAGCACGAGCGCTTCCACCTGCGGCCGAAGCCGCTCGATGACCCGCTCGAGCAATGGGATTCCCTCCAACAGACGCAAGGCCTTGTCGCCCCCTCCCATGCGCCGCGACTGCCCGCCGGCGAGCAGGAGCCCGACAACCTTCACGCCGCGTCCTCGGCAACGCTTGCCTTGCGCGCGAACTTCGGGTCCTCGTTCTCGACGGCCCTGACGTCGCCGTCGAAGATGATGCGTTCGCCGCCGGCGAGTGCGACAAACCGTTTTCCCTTGGCCCGGCCGATCAGCGTAAGCCCGGCCTGACGCGCGAGGTCGACCCCCCAGGCGGTGAATCCAGAGCGCGAGATCAGGATCGGGATGCCCATCTGCACGGTCTTGATCACCATCTCGGAGGTAAGGCGACCGGTTGTGTAGAAGATCTTGCCTGCCGGCGAGATCCGGTTGAGGTGCATGTAGCCGGCGATCTTGTCGATCGCGTTGTGCCGGCCAACATCCTCCATGTAGAGAAGCGGCCGGTCCTCCTCACATAGCACGCAACCGTGGATCGCCCCGGCGGCGAGATAAAGGCTCGGTGCAGTGTTGATCTTGCGGGTTAGCGCATAAAGCCACGAGGTGTGCAGCACCGCCGTGGGGTCGAGCCGAACCTCCTCGAACTTTTCCATCAGGTCGCCGAACACGGTGCCTTGGGCGCAACCCGAGGTCAGCGTCTTCTTTTTTAGCTTGTCCTCGAAATCGGTCTCACGATCGGTGCGGACGACGACGGTCTCGAGTTCGTCGTCGTAGTCGATGCCGACGATCCGGTCCTCCGGCCGCAGCATGTTCTGATTGAGCAGATAGCCCACTGCGAGAAAATCCGGATGATCGCCGATGGTCATCATCGTGACGATCTCGCGCCCATTGAGGAACAGGGTCAGTGGCCGCTCCATGACAACGGCGGTCTCGACCGGCCTACCCGCCTGGTCGATCCCGGCGACGGTCCGGGTCAGCCGTGGATCATCGGGCTGGGGACGGACGGTAAATTCTTGCATCTGGGGATGATGGGCCCGGGCAGCTTCCGCGGCAAGGCGGCAATTCCCATGTTTCCAACCACAACGCATTCGGGGGCGACATTCCCGGAATGTGCCACTATCTTTAATGCGGCAGGTCGCGACGCGAACGAGAAGAGCATGATCGACCCGTTTGGACGGACCATCACCTATCTGCGCGTATCGGTCACCGACCGTTGCGACTTCCGCTGTGTGTATTGCATGGCGGAGGAGATGAACTTCCTGCCGAAGGCGGAGCTGCTAACCCTCGAAGAGCTCGACCGGGTGTGCAGCGCCTTTGTTCGGCTCGGTGTCAAGAAGCTGCGGCTGACTGGCGGCGAGCCGCTGGTGCGCCGCAATATCATGACCCTCTTTCGCATGCTCGGTCGTCACCTCGCCAGCGGCGAGCTTGCCGAGCTGACCCTGACGACCAACGGCAGCCAGCTCGTCCGCTATGCCCGCGAGCTCTACGAGTGCGGCGTGCGCCGGGTCAACGTCTCGGTCGACACGCTCGACCCGGCGAAATTCACGGCAATCACCCGCCGCGGCCATCTTGAGACGGTTCTCGAGGGGCTCGCCGCTGCCAAGGCGGCCGGCCTCGCGGTCAAGATCAATACCGTGGCGCTGCGCGGTGTCAACGAGGACGAGCTCGACGATCTCGTTGCTTGGACCGGCGAGGAGGGTTTCGATCTCGTGGTGATCGAGGTCATGCCGATGGGCGATATCGGCGGGGAAAACCGGCTCGAACAGTACCTGCCGCTGTCCTTGGTGCGTGCTCGGCTGCAACGGCGATGGACGCTTGACGAGAGCGACTATCGCACGGGCGGACCAGCACGCTATGTCACGGTGCGCGAGACCGGTCGGCGGCTCGGTTTCATCACGCCGCTCACCCATAATTTCTGTGAGAGCTGCAACCGCGTCCGGATGACCTGCACCGGCACGCTGTATATGTGCCTCGGCCAGGAAGATGCAGCCGACCTGCGCGCGCCATTGCGCCAATCCGAAGGAGATGAGCCGCTCGAGGCGGCAATTCGCGAAGCGATCGATCGCAAGCCTCGCGGCCATGATTTCATCATCGACCGTCGCCACAACCGCCCGGCCGTCGCCCGCCATATGAGCGTAACCGGCGGGTGACCGTTTCATCGTCGCCGCGGATCGCCGTCGTCGCGGCGGAGACCGAAGCGGCGCAGCGGGCGCGTGAGGAACTGTGCGACCGCTACCGCTGTGTCCCGCCGGAGCGCGCCCAGGTGATCGTTCCGCTAGGCGGCGATGGATTCATGCTTGAGACCTTGCACCGCTTCTTGGCAAAGGGGGTGCCAATTTTCGGCATGCATCGCGGCAGCGTCGGTTTCCTGATGAACCCTTATCGGGCGGACGGACTTGTCGAGCGCCTTGCTGCGGCACAGCCGGTCGTGCTCCACCCGCTCGAGATGAACGCGGTGGACGAACAGGGCGCTTCGCGCAGGGCGATTGCCTTCAACGAGGTCTCGCTGCTGCGCGAAAGCCGGCAGGCGGCTAAGTTGCGGATTAGAGTCGATGGGGTCGAGCGGATCGAAGAGCTGATGGCGGACGGCATCCTGGTCGCAACGCCCGTCGGCAGCACCGCCTATAACCTTTCGGCGCACGGCCCGATTATCCCGCTCGGCGCCGGCGTTCTCGCGCTAACCCCGATCAGCGCTTTCCGCCCGCGTCGCTGGCGCGGTGCGCTGCTGCCCCATCAGGCGCAGGTCAGGATCGAGGCGCTCGAGACCGACAAACGCCCGGTCAGCGCGGTCGCCGATTTTACCGAGGTGCGCGATGTCGTCACCGTAATTGTTCATGAGAATCGCGACATTGCGATGACCCTGCTCTTTGATGGCGAGTTCAATCTGGAAGAGCGGGTATTTAAGGAGCAGTTCGCTTCCTGACGATCGGTGGAGTGTTCACGCCGGATGAATCAATACATCGATCTGCCGCGATTGATTAGGCGGCGAGGATTTCAGCCACTGTTTGGGAGAATTCGGCCGGCCCAAAGGGTTTGCGCAGTAGCGGGACTCCCGCGCCGCCGTCAGATACGGCATCGGTATCGCCGGTGATCAACAGGGTCTTCAAGCTCGGGTGCCGGTGCCATGCCTCTCGGATAATCTCCAGGCCATTGATTCCCGGCATGGCATAGTCGACGATGAGCAGGTCGACCTCAGCCCTGTCTTCCAAGATGCGGAACGCCGCTCCGGCACTGCTAGCCTCGTGCACCAGGTAGCCACTGGATTTCAGGAGCTCGCCGACAAAGCGCCGCACGTCATGATCGTCATCACAGAGCAGGACCGTGGCCGTGCCCTGCGGTACGGGCAATCGGGATGTTCTGTCGCCGGAGGTCCCGAGCGGAGGTTCGACGGCCTGCGGCAGCCACAGTTCGACCGTTGTGCCGAGACCCGGCTTGCTCCGAATCCGTACAGCGCCGCCCGATTGCCCGGCAAAGCCTTGCACCATCGGCAACCCCAGGCCGGACCCGCTACCTACCTCTTTCGTGGTAAAAAACGGATCGAATACTTGTGCAAGCGTCGCTTCGTCCATGCCGGTTCCGGTGTCGCTGATCGCTACGATAACATAGTTCCCAGGGGTCAGCTCGGTAGGCGAACTGCGGTCAGTCCGTTGATTGCACAGCGAGATGCGCAACGTTCCTCCGACGGGCATCGCGTCGCGGGCGTTGATTGCCAGGTTTAGGATCGCGAGTTCGACCTGATTGGCGTCGACATGCGCCGGCGCCAGATCGGCATCTGTTGAAATCTCGAGGTTGATCGCCGGTCCCACCGTCCGCTGCAGCAATTCTTCGATGCCGCCAACCAGAGCCCCGAGATCGACCGATCGCGCATCGAGGCGCTGTTTACGGGCGAAGGCAAGCAGGCGCTGGATCAACGCGACACCCCGCTCGGCGGCTCGCGAGGCGCTCTGGAGTAACGGCAATATATTGGAATTCTCGCTCGCCCGGCCGCTTGCCAATGCGAGGTTCCCGATTACCACCGTGAGCAGATTGTTGAAGTCGTGGGCAATGCCGCCGGTCAATTGACCCACCGCCTCGAGCTTTTGCGCCTGCCGCAGAGCCGCCTCGGTCGCCCGGTGCTCGGACATTTCAGCTTGCAAACGAATATTTGCTTCGTTGAGCTCGAAACGCAGCCGCATCGACTCCGTAAAGAACTGGTTGAGGTGCGCTGCGGCCAGCGAAAGTGCTGTCGCAAAGACGACGATCATAGCGCCGAGCGCGCTGTCGGCAGTAGTGCCTTCGGCGAAGAAGCGGACTGCCATCGGCAAGCTTGCAGAAAGAAGAAAGGCAAGAAGAGTCGGCAGATGCGACGCATTCAAAACGACTGTTCCAGCACACATCCCGCCGATCACAAATGTGAGAAAGATCTGCCCGGACGTGGGAACTAGCGGGAACAGCAACATTCCACCAAAGCCCCAGCATGATCCGGCAAGCACCGATCCGCAGACAGCGAGCCTCGACCAAAGGAGGTCGTGCTCGGATCCGGAGCCAGAGCGACGATATCGTCGCCATAAGACCCAGCGTACGGCGGTCACGAGAGCAACAAGAGAAAACCAAACCAGCGACGCCCGCGGCGCCCCAATTGTCGACAGCACGATTGCGGTTAAGGCCGCATTGACGAGATTGACCGCGAAGCTGATCGGCAGTTGCCGAAAGACGGCGCGCAGCTGCTCGGTGCGGACGGCGATCGAGATCTCGTTGACTGGCACGATGCCGAAACCTCCCGCGCCGCCCAGGTAAATAGGCTGACGCACCGTGGGAGAGGCCAGCGCGTTCATTAGGAACGACGGTCTGGCTCGCCAAGATACATGGCAAATTGACATTTTGAACTTCGGCTCTCGGGTCCGGACCGTGACACTCGAATTCTTGGGACGCTTAATTGACGCTGCCCGGACGCTAGCGTGACGACGTTATAGTTAAAATTGTTTGCGAGGCGAAGGCGGGTATTGACCCGCAGGGGGAGGTCTCAGTGGACAGCGAGATCGCGTCCGAACAAACTCACTCCGTTATCTTCGGAGGTCCGGGTCACCGGCCCTCGTTGCGCGATCGAGCAGAACGACCAGCTGCAGTTCGGCTGAGCGAAATTGCATCGCTGACCGCGATAACGCTGTTGTCGATCGGGTTGTGGGCAGGGATCTGGGCGGCTGCCGCCACAGTAGCCGCGGTCTGGCCGCGGTAAGTTGAATTGATTGTCGGTGCCCGCCTGCAGCTGAGCGCGGCGCGTCGGACCATCTCGGCGTAGCGGTCGAGGATCGGCAGAAGCTCGTCGCCTTCGGCCGACAAGAGTGGCGCCTAATGAACAGACCGCGGCGGTCCTGTGGCGGATTGCCGAGAGGGGCACTAGTACCTGCTTAATCCATCCATCATTTCCGAAAAAATCGGCCCTCTCCGGGCTATTAACCTCTCGTCATCTCCACGGGCTTCGACCTCCCCATCCTTCCGGTAGTCGGGAACCTCGATCGACGCCATCCTGAAGGTCATCTTTAAGAGGGAGAAAGATTATGCCCGACATTGTTCAAAACCCGCTGGGCGGGCTATCCGATACGCTGGTAGAGCGCGCAAGACAGGCGCAGCCCTTGGTCGCACGTATCGAGGTGGAGGGTCGCCCGGCACGTTCGGGAACCTTCTGGCGCAAAGACGTCGTGGTCGCCGCGGAGCAGGCCTTCGCCCGTGTCGAAGAAGCCAAGGTCATGCTCAGCGATGGCAGCAGTTTTGCAGCGCATCTGGCCGGTCGCGACCCCGGCACCAACGTTGTTGCCCTCAAGCTCGACGGAACCCCGGATCCGGCCCCGTTTACGGACGCCGATCCGCATCTCGGCGCGCTAGCGCTCGCATTTGGTGCCGATGAAGCCGGCGTGTCGGTGCGGCTCGGCGTCATCCACTCGATCGGTCCGGCTTGGTACAGCCGAGCCGGCGGCCGCGTCGATCGGCGGATCACTCTCGACATGATGATGAGTGGGCGCGAGGAAGGCGGACCAGTGCTCGATGCCGGCGGTGGTCTGCTCGGCATCTCGACTTTGGGGCCTCGGCGGCGTGTCCTGGTCATCCCAACCGCCACGGTCGAGGGCGTGCTCGAGCCGCTGCTCAACAAGGGTCGCATCGAGCGGGGATGGCTCGGTCTGTCGCTTCAGCCGGTGCTTGTGTCCGAAGGGATGCAGGCCGAGGCCGGCCAATCGCGCGGTCTGATGATCATGGGTGTGGCCAAGGACGGCCCGGCGGCACAGGCCGGCGTGCTTGCCGGCGATATCCTGGTGACGCTCCGCGGGGAGGGTGTCAGCCGTCCAGCAATGGTGGCGCAGCGCTTGGGGCCGGAAGCGGTTGGGCAACCGATCGAACTGCGGCTATTGCGGGCGGGCAAGGTCCTGTCGCTCACGGCGACGGTCGCCGCCCGGCCTTCTGGATGAGCGCCCCGAGCCGGCTACGCATTGCCGTGGTGGCATCCGATGTGGCGTTGCGAAGCCGGCTTGCCGGGCTGGTTGCGGGGAGCGGGCACGAGATTGTCGAACTGACAGCCGCGCCGGATGCGATCCTGACCGACTGCGCGGTCGACAGCTCGCCGCCGGCGCGGGTCGTCGCAATCGGCTCCGTCGAGGGACAGATCGCCGGGCGACTCCCGCCGGATGCTACCCGTGAGCAGATCGATGCGGCCTTGCGCGCCGTCGCTGCAGGACTGACCGTGCGCGGGGCAAGCTCGCGAAATCGAAAATTCGGACCATTCGCCGAGGAAGTATGGCCAGTGTTGACGCCGCGCGAAATCGAGGTTCTCGCGGCGTTGAGCGACGGCTTGAGCAACAAGGCTGCGGCCCGCCGCCTCGGGATCTCGCCCCACACCGTCAAATTCCATATCGAATCGCTATTCAAGAAGCTCGGCGCCGCCTCGCGCGCAGAAGCCGTCGCCAAGGGCTTGAGGCGCCAGATCGTCGAGATTTGACCAAGCGCCTGCTTCGACCTACGCTGGGTGCGCACTGCTCCGTGACGAGACCATTCGGGAGGATTGAAAATGGCGATCTTCGTTACGCAAGGGCGCTTCACGCGCGAATACATCAGGGGCGGTCTGGCAAAGCCCGAGGACAGGCAGGCAGCGATCTCCCGGCTCTGCGAGCAGGCGGGGGGCAAGCTGCTCCATGTGTATTTCACGCTTGGCCAACACGATTTTCTGTTGATCTCGGACATGCCGGACGCCCGGGCCGCCTCGGTGATTTCGCTGGCCGCCGCGGGCGGCGGCGGCATCCAGGACGTGGTGACGACGCAGGCCTTCACCACCGCCGAAGCAAGAGCCTTGTTCGAGCAGGCGGGAAAGGTCGCCAGCTCGTACCGGCCGATGGGCGCGTCTTAAAAGCAGAGGGGATGGCGATGGAGCTCTACACAGCCGGCACCGGCAACGGACAGCGCGCCGCGATCGCGGTCAACGAATGCGGTGTCCCGTGCACGATGCACGTTCTCAATCTGGCGCAGGGCGACCAGAAAAAGCCCGATTATCTGAAGATAAACCCGACCGCCCGGATCCCGACCCTGATCGATCCGGACGGTCCCGGCGGCCGGCCGCTGACCCTGATCCAGTCCTGGGCGATCCTTTATTACCTCGCCGAGAAGACCGGCAAGCTGATCCCCGGTGACCCCTTGGCGCGAGCCAGGACCTACCAATGGCTCGGCGAAGCGGCCAGCGACATGGCGCCGACCGCGCAAAACATCTTCTTCCTGGGCAACCGCATGCCGGAGAAGATACC
>Ga0182037_10000888_pt1 | contig 15273 bp, 13 predicted proteins | sample sta12Cox44000082_FD_125974 | JGI IMG/M metagenome (GOLD analysis project Ga0182037, IMG submission 125974) | Lab enrichment of tropical soil microbial communities from Luquillo Experimental Forest, Puerto Rico - statoxic.12C.oxic.44.000.082 | ecosystem: Environmental > Terrestrial > Soil >... | reverse complement strand
CTCATAATCGCGCGTGCCGTACTCGAGGCGACCTGCCGCGCTTCATCATGCTTGCTAGGCAACATTTTTCGAATCTTGCGGCTCAACTCTCCTGGTGTGAAGGGTTTCCGGATCAGCGACACATCTTGATTCAACATGTCCGCTCGGATGAAAGCGCCGCTATGCCCGGTCATGTAGAGTACCTTCGTTTCTGGATGCAGCGAACGAACTTCCTTGGCCAGTGACGTGCCGTCCATGCCGGGCATCACCACGTCTGTTAACAGGAGATCGATTGCGGCTTTCCTTCCTCTGGCAAGCTCTAAGGCTTCTTCAACATTGCACGCCGTTAGCACACCACAGCCATAGCTGCTCAAAGCTTCACAGATCAAATCGCGAAGTGGCTTCGCATCTTCTACGACGAGAACGGTTTCTTCCGAAAAATCTGGGCTCCCCGTGCATCCCGCAGACTCACGAGCTAAAACGGCATGCTTTTCGGCAGGAAGATAGATCTTGAATGACGAGCCGTGACCCACTTTGCTCTGAACTTCGATTCTGCCATTATTCTGCTTCACGATACCGTAAACAGTCGCCAGTCCAAGACCGGTGCCCTTGCCCACCGCCTTCGTCGTGAAGAATGGCTCAAAGATACGAGCCTGAGTGTCATGGTCCATGCCCGTTCCCGTATCGGTCACCTCCAAAAGGACAAAGCGGCGGGGCAAAATGCCCGATTCCGCCTGACCGGAATCATTCCTGATTTGGACATTGTGCGTCTGGATCGTTAGCTTTCCACCCTTCGGCAACGCATCCCGTGCATTCACCACCAGGTTCAAAATTACTTGCTCGATCTGTCCAGGATCTGCGTTTACGAGATCGAGATTAGGCTCCAAGATCACCGCAAGTTCGATATTCTCCTTAATCAAGCGCCGCAGCATCGTTGTTGTATTGCGAACGATCTGGTTAATGTCCATCACCACTGGTTGGATGATCTGCTGGCGGCTGAACATTAGGAGTTGGCGTGTCAGCCCAGCCGCGCTGTTCGCGGCGTGCTTGATGTGCTCAAGTTTTGCCCGCCTGTGATCGGATGAGTCAAGGTTTTCAAGTAAGAGATCACTATAGCCAGAAATCACTGCAAGCAGATTGTTGAAGTCGTGAGCCACCCCCCCTGCAAGTCGGCCGATCGCTTCCATTTTCTGGGATTGCAGTTTTTCGGATTCCGTGGGGGTGGCTTGGGTGGCTGTCTTTTCGGCTCGGAAGTGGTCGAATACACTCCCGAACACCCACAGAATTGCTACGAATAGCGCAATTTGGCTTGATCGAACGTCAGCGTTGAATAAGCACTTTGACAGCACGCCAAAAAGCAGGGCGGAAAAAATGACCGCGATGGCACGCACCATGTTTTTCTTGCTGATCATTGATGGCGCGCGGACGGAAGAGTGGCCCGCGTTGTTTTGATGTTTGTCCATCGCATCCAGACCTTTAGCTCACAAGCGGCTGCAAAAGCCCACTAGGACACTCGAGTAGATTGTCCTGGTATTGAAGAGCGAAGCAAAGGGTACGGAGGATTTGTAAAGACAGTACTAGGGTAATCATGAGTAGGGGGAGGATTCCCTGATTGGAGAGAACAGGGCAGGGATTCAGGTTCGCCCGCAAAGCATCTCCGGCTGATTATTTCGTGCCTTTATTAAAGTAATCAGCTTGCAAAAGCATCAAAACTGCAAAACTGGGTGCTCACGGACCGTTGTGCTTTCGTGGGGATAGTATCTAGCCCCCGTTTGAACGCCTCTCTTCGCCTAAGGATATGAAATGTCGGGTCAAAATCAGGGTTTGGAGGCACTGTAGAAGTACCCGTAGCGATGTAGGCGAAGGATATGGCGCATCTCTAAGAGTCGGGTGGGGTAAGTACGAGAGAGGCACAAAAATCAAAAACCATAGTTTTCCTTGTGTTCCAGCGAGGTATGGCGCACCTCCACCCCGTGGAGACAGTTTTTATTGAGTAGAGTTGAAAGACTCTCCTCATGAATTGATTCGTTAAAAAACCTGCAGTCGTTTCTCACCCTAGCGACCACGATAAAGTTTTCTAACGATCTGATGTAGTGACTTCTGGAACCACTGTTTTTTCCTAATGGAGGTGCTTTTGGACTTTCCCCTCCGCCCTCGTGAACACGAAGCTAATGGGAATTCCTCGTCATGACGAACGTTAGATAACCTTTTGGAATTCCGTGGTCGTTGGTTAGCGACAACTGCGGGCCTGAATCGAATCCCAACATTGGTTAGAAATGTGTAGTTTTCTGATGTCTATTGTCATGAGTGATCTGGTGAATTTTTCAAACGCAAGCGTGCGGAAATAAATGCAGATCAGCACCTTGTGCTTTGCCAGCCATCTACGAGATGGCCTGGCTTGTCGACCACGGACTAAGGGCGATGTCCCGATGGAGTTTGTGTGGTGAGACGCAGAACCAGGGTGTCTCGCATCTGCAGTCGGGCACGACGAAGCCTTGTCTTCACGTTGGCTTCGCTGATTCGCAAGATCTTAGAGGTCTCGGCGATGCTCAGGTGCTGCACATCCCGTAGCACCAGCACGGTTCGATATTTCTCAGGTAAGAGGTTCAGAGCGGACTTCAACGCGTCCCTCAGTTCCCTCTGTTCCAATGCGGCCGACGGAATCTCTCGCCAGTCGGCGAAGTCCCTAGGAATATACTCGCCTTCTTCGCCGCGCTGTCCTTCGTCGATCGACTCGTACAGGTGGCGTCGGTCTTTGCGCAACTTCATCCTCGCTTCGTTGATCGCAATCTGAATAAGCCAAGTGCTGAATTTAGCTTCCTGGCGGAAACGGCTGATGTTCTTGAACGCCTTCAGGATCGCTTCCTGCGCCACCTCTTCAGCATCGGCCTCATTCTTCAAGAGTGAGAGAGCCGAGAGGAATACCGCCCGCTCAAACGGTCTCACCAGTTCGTAAAATGCATCCGCATCGCCTGCCTGCACGCAACGGATCAGCGCGACTACGCGCGATTCCGACTGCGGCGTGATCCCAGGCGAATCACTCCCGTATGCCTGGTCCGATTCTGACGTCTGTATCGCGGGACAATTTGCGGTTGTCATAACGCCGCCTCCTTCAATTGCTGAGTCAGAAACTGTGAGCAGTTAACCTGGGAAACTTGGCGTCTGGCGAGTTCATGCAACAGGGCAACGCCGTGAGCATCCGCGAACAGGACTCTTTCAAGGTCGATGATTATTGATTTGTCTTTAGAGAGCGCATGCTCAGTGAGTCGACGCAACTCCCCGACCCATGGTCCAACAAGCTTTCCTTCCAGTTGTAAGGCCACCGCATTTCCGGATTCGCTGATGGAAATCTTGAGCACGATCACTGCCTCCACGAATGACTCCTCCTAATGCACGGTCTTTGCCAGGTGAATGGGCTTTCGTGTGGAGAAGACGCCGCTGATTCTTAAGGAGTTATGGTCTTTCCGTGAGGTTTACTTCAGGCAGGAACCACGAGAATTCGTGGGGCGGCTAGCTCGCGGCCTCGTGGCCTCGAGATTTCGTGGCAGTGCGTCCCGAATCGGAGGACGAGCGCTCTATGCGGAGCTTTTTCATTCGGCTCCGCAAAGTGTTGGGGTTTAGATCAAGGATCTTGGCAGCTCCGCGATCGCCTTCAATGACCCACTCGGTCTTCCGGAGGATCTCAAGGATATAACGCCTCTCCACCTGCTCAAGCGATGCGGCACCTGCAGATACCTGATCCGCTCGCTCTGAGGGCGCAATGCTTTCCTGCATAACTGGGCTCGACACCGGCAAGAGATCGGCTCCAAGTTTCAGGTAGGGGCTCCGCGAGAGAACCACGGCTCGCTCGATTACGTTCTGTAATTCGCGAATGTTTCCCGGCCAGTCATAGCTGGACAGTAGATCCATCGTTTCCTGCACAACGCCCTTGATCTGCCTTCCAAACTGTCTCGCAAAACGCTCCACGAAAAAAGTGGTGAGCAGAGGAATGTCACTGCGGCGTTGACGAAGTGGTGGAAGCACGATGGGCAAAACATTCAAGCGGTAGTAGAGGTCTGCGCGGAACCTGCCTTCCTGCACAGCTTTCTCAAGATCACGGTTACTCGCCGCGATAATGCGAACGTCTACGTGCAACGTGCGGCTGCTGCCGAGCGGCTCAAATTCGTGTTCCTGCAGGACACGCAGCAGCTTTACCTGAGTTTCGAGCGGCAATTCACTGACCTCGTCCAGGAACAGCGTGCCGCCATTGGCTAATTCAAATCGTCCAACGCGACGCTCTAAAGCGCCGGTGAATGCTCCCTTCATATGTCCGAACAATTCACTCTCTACAAGGCCGGTAGGAATCGCGCCACAATTGAGCTTTACTAGCGGTCGATTCTTACGCAGGCTCCGGCTGTGCACGGCACGCGCTATCAACTCTTTGCCGCAGCCCGTCTCGCCCATGATCAGCACAGTGGAATCGGTAGCCGCCACGGTTTCCACATGTTCCAAAACCTGGATGATCTCTCGGCTATTGCCGACGATCTCTTCAAAATTGTGCTCGCGACTGATTTCCTCTTGGAGGTACACGTTCTCCGCCTCGAGCTGCTTTTGAAGCTTCTGCACCTGCTCGAGCGCGCTCTGCAGGGCGGCCTCGGCCCGCTGCCTTTTCAACTCCGAAGCTCCGCGCGACGCGAAAATCCTTACGACATCGATCGCCTGCTGGGTCAAAGCCATGGGTTCGGTGTGCAGAATCGCAATGTGGCCAATGACTCTGCCACTAAGGTCTAGCATCGGAACGCCAAGATAGCTGTGAGCATTGATTGTCTTGAGGAATTCTTCGTGTGGAAACATCTCCTGAAGCCCGTCGCGGTAATGGCAAACCTCGCCCTGCACCACTTTCATGCAGGGAGTACCCGCAACGTCGAATTCCCAGTACGGACCGAATTTCTTGCCATCCCAGAACGCCAAACCCCGCGCGCGGGTTGCATCGTCACAGGCAGTAACGTAGGCGTAGCGGGCATGCAGCGCGTCAGCCAAGCTGCGAACCAACGTCGGAAAGAAATCTGCTCCCGTGCTGGTGGCAGTCCCGATCACTACCGAGCGGAACATTTCCTCGGCCAGATGCCGTTCAGTTATGTCTCGGACCAGACCGATCACCCCAATGATTTCCCCCCGCTCGTTGCGATGAGGAGCGAAGGTGCACGACTCCCACACATCCTGTCTCCCATGCGAGTGCTTGGGAACGAGCACATCGGCTAAGGCGACGATCTCGCCACGCAAAGCTCTGCGCAAAGCACTTTCGATGCCACTGGAGGCGAGCCTTGGGAAAACCTCGGTGGCGATCTTTCCCAGAACTTCTGAAGCACGTTTTCCGGTAAGCCGCTCCATCAAGGGGTTGAAAACCCTGTAGCGGAGTTCGGTATCGTACGCGACGATTCCCTCGGCGGCGCCATCGATGATTTCCTGCCCGAGCCAGATCGGGCTTTTCTCGGTTTCACCCGAGTGCGCTGATGAAGACATCAGATCAGACATAGAGGCCGCCCAAGATGTGTCTTATGGGCTGATCGTCGTATTCAAAGCCGTTGCCGCAAGTCTTTGCCCAAAACGCCGGATAGAACTGCAATGAGCGGGAGTTTAGCAAATTAACGGCGGACGTCCAATCAGGAACATCAAGCCGTGTTGCGTCATGCGCTCGAGACCCTGCCTGCGCAGGGTTATGGCCGACCGCAGGCACGTTCAACGGTACCCGATGCAAACCGGGCCGCGCACGTAGGATTCGGGGGGGCCGAGAGAAGGTTTCACAACAAGCGGGCAATTAATTCAGCAAACATGCGATGTCACTTCGAAATCCGTAACGCATCTTAATAGCAATGGTCCAACTTTCCGTACCGACGGCACCGCCAGCCCTCTGCGAGTGGACCCGCGGGAAGTTGTCGGCCTATCTCGACGGCGACCTCCACCGGGGCGCTCGCGCTCAAATTGATTCGCATCTCCGTCTTTGTCGCGCTTGCCGCGTGCATTACATCACCCTTCGAAACGTTGTGGCCCTGCTCGGTGATCGCCGGAGCATGCCTCTTCCCGTCGGGTTTAGCCAGCGCTTGCGCGAACGAGTGCAACAGTCCGTGCGGTAGAACTCTTTGCACAAAGGAAATCAGATGGGTACACCGTCATACTTTCGTCCTTGGCTCGAGAGCCAGGGTGTCACCTTCTCTTCTGTCCCGAATCAGAACGCGCAGATTTCTCATGAATGGCGCTGAAAACAATGCGACTGTGAGTACGCCAGACCTGGCGTCAACCGCGCAGTCTGCTTCCGCTGCTCGCAGGGCTGTCGAACCAGACGCCTGGGCGGCGTTCTCAGCACACTGGCCCGAATACCTGATGGAAGCCGGGCTGCTTGGCGCGTTCATGGTATCTGCCTGCATATTCGGAGTTCTTTTCAGATTTCCCCAGTCTCCCGTGGTGCGTGCAGTTCCTTCGGAGTTTCTCCAACATCTGTTGGGCGGCATCGCGATGGGTCTGACTGCGCTTTCCATCTTTTATTCGCCCTGGGGAAAGCAGTCGGGGGCGCACATCAATCCCTCGGTCACACTCACTTTCTTCCGTCTACGCAAAGTGAAGTGTTGGGACGCGGTCTTCTATATAGCCTCCCAATTTACTGGTGCTGCATTGGGTGTGAATCTGGCTGCGCTCGTCCTTGGTTCGCAGTTGTCAGATCCTGCGGTGCGCTTCGTAGTGACCGTCCCTGGCATGGGGGGCCCGGCAGCGGCATTCGTTGCTGAGTTCGCAATCGCGCTCGGCATGATGACTGCCGTGCTCCACTTTTCAAATCACCAGCGACTTGCCCCTTACACGGGGATATTCGCAAGCCTACTCGTTGCAACTTACATCACACTTGAATTTCCCCTCTCGGGGATGAGTATGAATCCCGCGCGATCTTTCGGGTCGGCATTTGCTGCCGGTATCTGGGACCACTTCTGGATTTACCTGACTGCTCCGGTCCTGGGGATGCTCAGCGCCGCGGAAATCTTCCTTTGGCAGCGCGGTCTACCGGCCGTGGGCTGCTGCAAGATTCAACATGACACCACTAAGCGCTGCATTTTTTGTGGAGCAAACGGAGGCTTCTCTCAATGAGCACTCATTACGACGTCATTATTATTGGGACCGGCGCCGGTGGTGGAACACTCGCCTATCATCTCGCTCCTTCCGGCAAGCGAATTCTCATTCTCGAACGAGGCGGATTCGTCCCACGCGAAAAGGCGAACTGGGATCCTCAGTTCGTCAACGTGGACTCCGGCTACAACACAAAGGAGTCTTGGCTCGATCGCGACGGCAAGGAACTCCATCCACATACGAACTACTGCGTAGGCGGGAACACGAAATTCTACGGAGCAGCACTATTCCGGCTTCGCAAAGAAGATTTCGGCGAAGTGCGCCATCATGGCGGCATCTCGCCCGCGTGGCCGATTGCTTATGAAGATCTAAAACCCTATTACACGCAAGCCGAGCATCTTTATCACGTGCACGGCAATCGTGGCGAAGATCCTACTGAGCCACCCGCAACCTCTCCGTATCTTTGGCCGGCGGTGAGTCATGAGCCGCGCATTCAGCAACTTTCTGACGACTTCGCTCGTTCGGGACTGAAGCCCTTCCATGTCCCCGTGGGAGTCATGCTCGACGAAAAGAATCCCCAGAAGAGCCGCTGCATCCGCTGCAACACTTGTGATGGATTCCCCTGTCTGATCGGCGCCAAGTCTGACGCGCAAGTCGTGTGCGTGGATGAAGCGATGAAATATCCCAATGTCACGTTACTGACCAACGCGCTTGTAAAGCGACTGGACACCGACGCGTCAGGCCACACGGTTACCACGGTAGTCGTGGAGCGGAATGGCAGCACCGAAGCCTTCTCCGGCGACTTCGTCGTGGTTTCTTGTGGAGCGATCAATTCCGCCGCGCTGCTACTGCGTTCCGCCAACGACAAACATCCCCGCGGGCTAGCCAACCAATCCGACGTGGTCGGCCGCCACTACATGGGCCACACCAACTCAGTGATGATGGCCATCTCCCGATGCCCGAATCCGACAATTTTCCAGAAGACCCTGGGCGTCAACGACTATTACTTCGGATCTGACGATTTTCCCTTTCCAATGGGTCACATCTCCTTCGTTGGCAAGCTGGATGCGATCACGCTGAAAGCAGGCGCTCCGGCCATCGCTCCTAACTTCACCCTTGATTTGATGGCCAAGCACTCGCTCGATTTTTGGCTGACTTCCGAAGACCTGCCCGATCCCGACAACCGTGTGACGATCGACCGCAACGGAAAGATCGTTCTCTCGTACGCGCCGAACAATCTGCAGGCCCATGGGCGCTTGCAGGCCAAGCTGAAGGAGGCCATGAAGCAGACCAGCTGCCCCATGCATGGTCGCGACTGCCACCAGGGACTATTCGGCCGCAATCTCTATGTGGGCCAGCGTATACCACTCGCCGGCGTCGCTCACCAGAACGGCACGATCCGCTTTGGCCACGATCCAAAGACCTCGGCTCTTGATGTGAACTGCCAGGCCCACGATCTCGAGAATCTATACGTCGTGGATGGTAGTTTCTTCCCCTCAAGCGCGGCGGTGAATCCGGCGCTGACCATCATGGCGAATGCCCTGCGCGTGGGCGATCACCTGCTCGAGCGCATGGGTATATCGAAACAGCCTGTGGCGCTCGCAACGGCGGAAGCTTAGAGGCAGATTCGCTTGAAATATTTACAATGAGCAAACACACAATTCGCCAAGGCACTCTCACCCTCGCGCTCACAACGCTGATTCTGTGCCTTGCGCTTCCGCTCTGGGCGCAGAACAAGCCGACCGTCACAGGCGTGGCCGCGATCGGGATAACCGTGTCTGACATGGATCGCGCTGTGGACTTTTATTCTCGGGTCCTCACCTTCCAGACTGTCTCCGATAGTGAGGTGACTGGCCCAGAATTCGAACATCTGGAAGGGATCTTCGGTGTCCGCATGCGGGTCGTCCGCATGAAACTGGGTGACGGATTCATCGAACTCACGGAATTCCTGGCGCCCAAGGGCCGGCCGATTCCTGTTGATCTCCGCAGCAACGATCGATCGTTTCAGCACATTGCGCTCATTGTCAGCGATATGGACAAGGCCTACGCGCGGCTTCGTCAGAACAAAGTCGAGCATGCCTCATCCGGCCCCCAGCGCTTGCCTGACTGGAACAAGAGTGCCGCGGGAATTTCGGCGTTTTATTTCAAAGATCCCGATGGACACCCGCTGGAAATCCTGCAATTTCCTCCTGACAAAGGCCAGCCCAAGTGGCATCAGCTCAGCAACAGGCTTTTTCTCGGAATCGACCACACGGCGATCGTGGTCTGGGACACCGAGGCAAGCCTAAAGTTCTATCGTGATCTGCTGGGGCTTCATGTGGCCGATCACGTCCTTGCGCGGGGAAGAAGGCCCCGGCATTGAGCTTCTCGAATACCTGGCGCCACGCGACGGCCAGCCCTTCCCCGCAGATGAACGCGCGAATGATGTCCTCCACCGCCAGACCATCCTGCTGGCACGCAATGCCGAGGAAGCCGCAAAACGAGTCTTGGCGCAAAAGAGCGCCTTTGTTTCCTCTGGCCTAATTGCGAATCCAACGGGACAGTTAGGCTTCGAGAAAGCCTTCCTCGTGCGTGATCCCGACGGACACGTACTCGAAATCGAGCAGCCTTAAGGAGCGGCCGTGAGCAAAGGCATTCTTCATCTGGCATTAACTAATCGCGAGCTGAGTTTGGAATTGGAATATCGTGAGCCCGCCGATGGCGCTTCGAATATTGCAGCGCCATCCGGTGCTTCGGACTCGCGTGAACGGGAAGGGACTTCGTGGCTCGAGTTCTGCCGTTCCATTTTTCAGACAGAAGCGGTCGAGATTTTCTAGAAGATCCCGGTTCAATCCGGGCTCAGCACTCGAATCAGGAGAGACCAGCAATGAAAGCCATTAGCGTGTTCCCGGGCAAACTGAACAGCGTGCACCTCGCGGAACTTCCCAAACCTTCAATCAACGAGATCCCGAATGGACGAGGAGTACTGGTGAGGGTTGTGCGCGTCGGTGTGGATGGAACCGATAAGGAAATTAATGCTGCTGAATACGGTGCTGCGCCTCCGGGATACGATTTCCTCGTCATTGGCCACGAAGGCTTCGGACAGGTCGAAGCGGTCGGCGAGAACGTCACCGAGCTGAAGCCAGGGGACTACGTCGTTGCCACGGTCCGCCGCCCAGGCAACAGCATTTACGACCTGATCGGAACCGACGACATGACAACCGACGACACCTACTACGAACGGGGCATCAACCTGCGGCACGGATACCTGACCGAGCACTACGTCGACGACGCCGAATTTATCATCAAAATACCGCAGGGGTTGAGGAGCGTCGGCGTCCTGCTCGAGCCGCTCACGGTCGTTGAGAAGGGTATCCACCAGGCGTACGAGATTCAGCGCCGCCTGAAGGTTTGGCAGCCTCGCCGTGCCGCTGTCATGGGCGCAGGCACAATCGGGCTGCTCGCAACACTTGTTCTGCGCCTCCGCGGCATCGAAGTCACGAGCTTTGCTCGCAACCCCAAGCGGAGCCTGAATGCCGAGCTCATGGAGTCCATTGGTGCGCGGTACACGGAAGTGCCGATTATCGAAGCTGGAAAGAAGTTTGGCCCGTTCGATCTAATATTTGAAGCCACCGGGAACTCGAGCGTGGTCTTCGACAGCATGCAGGCACTTGGCAAGAATGGGGTGCTCGTTCTCTCAAGCGTCACCGGCGGCGACCGTATGGTGCAGGTGCCGGCCGATCGCATCAACCTGGAATTTGTTTTGGGGAACAAGGTTATGGTGGGCACCGTGAATGCAAACCGGGAATACCTCGAAACGGGCGTCCGTGACATGGCGCAGGCGGAAGCGGAATATCCGGGATGGCTGAGCCGGTTACTCACAGATCCAGTTCGCGGGCTTGAGAACTACACAGAGTTGTTCCAAAAGCTCAAGAATCCGAATGGCTCAATCAAAGTGTTCTGCGAGGTGGCCGAGGTTTAGTCGGGTTGCGATAGGAAAGTGTCGGAGAGACTTCTGTGGCTTCATCAAAGAAAACTCGGATTCTGATTCTCGGCGGCGGTTTTGCGGGTCTGCACGCGGCTATTCACCTGGACGATACTCTAGCTCGTGATCCCGACATCGAGATCATGCTTGTGAACCGCGACAACTTCTCTCTCTTCACGCCAATGCTGCACGAAGTTGCGGCTAGTGATCTTGACGTTACGAATATCGTCAATCCGATCCGAAAGCTGCTGAAGAGGATCAAGTTTTTCGCCGGAGAAGTGGAATCTGTAGATCTCGAGCGGAAGGTCGTAACCGTCTCCCACGGGTTCGACCATCATCATCACGATATCCCCTACGATCACGTGGTGATCGGACTGGGCTCGATCACAAACTTCTTCAACCTGCCCGGCCTCGAACAGCGAGCGCTGACCATGAAATCGCTGGGCGACGCAATTCACCTGCGCAACCGATTGATCGCGCATCTCGAAGAAGCTGACACTGAGTGTTGCGCTGACATTCGGCGACCGCTGTTGACTTTTGTGGTCGCCGGTGGAGGTTTTGCGGGAGTCGAAACGATCGCAGGTATCAACGATTTCGTTCGTGAGGCAGTCGGTTTCTACTCGAACCTGCAGAAAGATATGCTGCGCGTTGTGCTGGTGCATCCCGGCAAAGTAATTCTGCCGGAGCTCGGCGAAAAACTTGGGCGCTACACGGAGAAGAAACTCGCAGAACGAGGCGTCGAGATTCTGCTAAACACTCGCGTGATAGGTGTGACGGAAAATGTGGTTCGGCTCAGCACCGGGAAAGAGATCGAAAGTAAAGCCCTGATCTGGACGGCCGGAACTTCGCCGAATCCCGTACTCGATCGTCTTCCTTGCACAAAGGAGCGGGGCCGTTTGAAGGTCGACGAGATGCTGCGCGTTCCTGACTGGCCGGGAGTTTGGGCGTTAGGTGATTGCACGTTGGTAACGGACCGAAAGACCGGACAATATCATCCCCCGACCGCTCAGCACGCGCTGCGCGAAGGAAAAACACTGGCAAAGAATCTGATTGCGACTGTTAGCGGTGGGACTTTGAAACCATTCTCTTTCTCGACCATCGGCCAGCTGGCCGCAATCGGGCGGCGTACTGGAGTGGCCAACATTTTGGGCATCAATTTTTCGGGATTCGTTGCATGGTGGATGTGGCGAACGATCTATCTGAGCAAACTTCCCCGCTTTGAGAAGAAGCTGCGCGTCGCTTTGGACTGGACTCTGGATCTTCTCTTCACCAAAGATCTGGTGCAGTTCCAAACCTTCCGCGCCCCGACTATTTCGCACTCGGACGACATGATCGGCAAGCCCAAACTTGTCTCCTGAGAATCGATGCCACAGCTCCTGGACGCGACCAATTCGGAAACCGGCACAAAAGTGTGTTTACATTTGCAGGCTCGTTCCTAAGCTACAAATGTAAAGCCGCGACGTGCCCGAAGGTGATTCGTGTGCCTCTTTCTAGTGGCCTGGTTGCAATGTTAGGTTTGATGCTTTGCGATCCCGACGCGAGATCATGAGTGCTATCCTTGACCCATGCCGACCCGAGTCGCCGTCAAGTGCTAGAAATGCGAACGTATCTACCTGCTAGCACACCCAGACAGCCGTCACACGGAAACATTTCGAGAAGTTGGTTCTCATCGAAGCAGTGGTGGAGGGACTCACTGGACGGTTTGACTTCAGCAAGTTCGGACAGGTACTGATCGGCTGCCGCGACTATCCCGATAACATGCAGGTCGGTTACGACGAAGGGCTGCTCTCTGCGGACGGCGAAACCCTGATTCAACGGAAAATGTCAATTCGGCCGGAGTTGCTGGGAGGTTCGAATCAATTGTTCATACCGTCCGGCAACACTTAGGCCGTGCCTTCGAGTGAATGACCAGCAGTCAAGGAGCGCGTTTAATGACACCGACCACGCAGGCAATAGCGTTCGACGCTTACGGTACTTTGTTTGATGTGTATTCGGTGATCGCATTATGCGAACGGAAGTTTCCGGGTCGAGGCGTAGAACTCAGCAGGCTGTGGCGTGCGAAGCAACTGGAGTACACGTGGCTGCGAAGCCTAAGCGGGCAGTACGAAGACTTTTGGATGGTAACGGAATCCGCACTGGTGTTTGCGTGCCGCAGCCTGAACCTTGCGTGCCATGCCCAGACACGGGAAGAGTTGATGGAATCTTATCTGCACCTCGAGATCTTCTCCGACGTGCAGCCGGCTTTGGCTAAACTGGCGCGCTTTAAGTTAGCTATCTTGTCGAACGGTTCGCCCAGAATGCTCTCTGCTGCCGTGGAGAGCGCTGGTCTGAACGGCGTATTCACAGATGTGATTAGCGTGGACGAAGTGAAGATCTACAAGACGAGCCCACGCGTGTACGGACTGGTGTCGCAGCACCTAGGCCTGCCGGGCAGTGCGATCGCGTTCGTCTCCTCGAACTTCTGGGATGTCGCTGGCGCCAAGAGCTTTGGGTTCTGGACCTGTTGGGTGAACCGGGGCAGGCTTCCCGCAGAGGAACTGAGTATCATGCCAGATGTCACGGTGCCGACTTTGGATGGATTAGTTGACGTTCTGAGAAACCCCACAGAGAAGGTGGACAAGTGCCCGGAAGTGTAATCAAAGTGCCTGTCTGTGGCCTAGTGATGGACCTCTGCCGGTGCGCAAACAACAGCGGATACCATTGTTTGCGCTGGCTAGAGTCGAACTACAGAAGGGTTCAGTATTCGATGGTTCTTACTGGCTGCTGTTCTGCGATTCCGTCATCGTCTCCTCGCCGCCAAAGGTGAGCTCGTATTTCTTGCCGCCGAATTCGATGCTTGTCAGTGTCTGGCCGCCATCATCGTTCGTGTGCACTTCGTACCCGTTGTTTCGTTCGGGTCGACTCAGCTCAATTAAGTGAGCGGGCACAGTCGCTACGAGTTTTCCATAGGACAAGATCATCAGGTCGACGTTCGGACCGGTTCCGTCCCACGAAAGTTTGTATTCTCCTGAGGCCAGTTGATGTCCACCGACGGTTGCGGGCTGATTCAGTTCGATCAAGCCTTTGTTTCGTTTGTTTGCTGCGAAGGCGCTGGTGGCCAACAGTAGGGCGAGCGTAGCCAGCAGGTTCTTGGAGATCTTTGAAAAGTTCACTTGTTTTATTTCCTTTTCTTTCCCAGAAGCTCGGGAATCGTTTTCTTTCCGTCAGACGCTTGGCGGCATGCAAAGTTACAAGACTTGCGCGGCAGCACTCGTTGATTCATTCTGCGTGCCACTTGTTGCAGGTGGGAATTTCATGCCGTCAGAATGGGGCAATCGATGGAAGGCAAAGTCGTGCTAGTAACCGGCGTCGTCAGTGAGAGCAGTGAAGGGAGTTTGTAACCTTCTTCTCAACCGGCGATCAAATTTCTGTGGACCTCAGCTGGTTGATCGGCGCGCGCAGGTCGACGCCCTCGGAGTTTGAACAATGGGCGGCCATTCCCCTGCGGTTGATCGTGGGATACGGCTTCTTGGCGCATGGCTATGCCAAGGTCGTGAATGGGCCGGATCATTTCTTCGCGATCTTGCACGCCTTGGGCGTTCCCGCACCTCAGCTCATGGGTTGGGCGACCATCTTGATTGAACTGTTCGGCGGATTGGCCGTATTGGCAGGCACTTTCGTAGTTCTGGCGAGCCTGCCGATGGCCGTGACTTTGATGGTCGCAATGTTTACTGTTCATCTTCCCTACGGCTTCAGCTCGATTAAACTTCAGGCTGTCACGGCTACCGGAGCTCAATTTGGCCAGCCTGGGTATGAGGTCGATCTGTTGTACTTGGCATGCCTCGCAGCACTCGTGCTTGGCGGCTCGGGGCCACTCGCCGTGGACGCTCTGCTCACGGGGAAATCAACGGCTGGTCTCTTGCCTGAACAAATTGTAAAAAATCGCCATGACACTCATTGACACCCCAGCCCTCATTACGCCTATTCCTTTAGCGCAAAGTGCTCCTATGAACATCCCAGGTTGACGAATCTACTATAAGATAACCGTTCATGCGGCCGTGGTGGATGCCGCAGACAAGTGAGCAGCTGAACTTGTACGTCCCTGGAGCTCTGGCAACAAATTCGATCGCTGTCTCCTGACCTCTGTAGAGCCTCCAACCGTCACCGCCTCCAGGCGATGTGAACACAAGACCGGGGTGAGGGGATGAGTTTTCGCCGACCGGATCACGCACGATTGTGAGGCCGTGATCTCGATCAAT
>Ga0182037_10000880_pt1 | contig 15333 bp, 15 predicted proteins | sample sta12Cox44000082_FD_125974 | JGI IMG/M metagenome (GOLD analysis project Ga0182037, IMG submission 125974) | Lab enrichment of tropical soil microbial communities from Luquillo Experimental Forest, Puerto Rico - statoxic.12C.oxic.44.000.082 | ecosystem: Environmental > Terrestrial > Soil >... | reverse complement strand
ACTTCGGCAATCTGCGCCATATAGGTCGCGAAAACGAACTGCAGGGACACACCTCGGGCAACCCTTTCAGGCAAGGGCTGTCCCCAGCCAGCCTTTTCCGCGGCGAGATCGAGGACGGCTTTGGCACGGGGCGTCTTGTCGAGCAGAGCCCGCCGATAGGCGACCGGATCTTGCTTCGCCGCAGCCGCCAGTTCGTCAATGAAGCCTTCGGTCACAAAGACGTTGTGCGACGGCCCGACGCTGCGCCAGAAGGCAGTTGGAATGCCAGGCGGTTCCACTTGCAGATACTCGACATGCAGGTTCGGGAGCGCGTAGACCAGATTGATCGCGCCCTCGGTCGTATCAGGGTCGAGACCGTTCCTAAAGAATGGAGGAGCCCATCGCGCCAAGACAGACGAACCAGCGAAGCGATGGTTCCAGGCGACCGGCATCCCCTTTTCATCGAGGCCGGCAGACAGCCGGTCGAACCAATAGGGCCGGTACATATCGTGCTGGATGTCCTCCTCGCGGGTCCACACGACCTTCACTGGGCCGTCGACATGCTGCGCGATCTGGACGGCGCGAATGACCCCATCGCTCTCAAGCCGGCGGCCAAACCCACCGCCGAGGAGGTGATTGTGGACCACGACCTTGTCCAATGGCAGGCCCGCGGTTTTCGCCGCGGCCGCCTGGACGCGTGCAATGGCTTGGCTGCCGACCCAGACTTCGCAGCCGTCGTTGCGAACATGCACCGTGCAGTTCATCGGCTCCATCGTCGCATGCGCGAGAAACGGGAGCTCGTAGGTTGTCTCGACCTTGATGACGGCGCTCGCCATGGCCTTGTCGGTGTCGCCGATATTCTGCGCGACCGCGCCTGAATTGAGCGTCGCCTTTTCCAGCTCGGCCACGATTGCTTTCGTGTCGAGTTCGGCATGGGGCCCGTCGTCCCATTCGATCACCAGCGCCGCCAACCCTTTCTTCGCAGCGCCCATATGGTCCGCAATGACAGCGACCGCGTCGTCGAGCCGAACGATCTGACGCACCCCTTTGACGGCCTTGGCCGCCGTATCATCCACGCTCTTCACGCGCCCGCCGAAGACCGGCGATTGCGCAAGGGTCGCAATCTTCACGCCCGCGGCCGAACGTCGATGCCATAGACGGCTGTTCCGTTGACCTTAGCAGGTGTGTCGAGACGCTTGGCCGGGGTGCCGATAAACTTAAAATCTTCGGGCCGCTTGAGCGGCACGCTGTCGGGCACAGGGATTTGCGCGGCGTCGGAGGCGAGCTCGCCGTATTTGAATCTCCGCGCTGTTGGGGGGTGAAGCACTTCACCCGCTTGCGCGCGGCTGGACGCCGGATCGACATTCCAGCGCTTTGCTGCCGCCGACACGAGCATCGTCCGCGCGATCGCACCGGCTTCGCGCAGCGGGTGCCACGATGCGCGTACCGCGTTCGAATTGCCCGTCGCCTGGATCCCGCCCAGCAGCGGATTGCCGTAAAGCTTTTCATTGGCGGCGCATGTTCCAGTTGGATCCGCGGCAGGTCGACCTCCAGCTCTTCGGCAATCATCATTGCGATGCAGGTGTAGGTGCCCTGGCCCATCTCGACATAGGGCGTGGTCAGAATAACCCGCCCATCGCCTTCGATCCGAATGAAGGCGTTGGGCACGAAAGCGCCGGCATCGGCCGCTTCGGCTCCGCGGCTTGCAAACGGCAGTCTCATACTCAGCACCAGGCCGCCGCCTGTGGCGACTCCGGCCTGCAGAAACGTGCGCCGCGAGAAGCCCGGGCCGACGGCTTGGGTAGCTGGGCGATCGGCGACCATCGTCAGCCTTCCTTTCCGATCGATTGTGCAGCCCGCTTGATCGCCTCGCGGATGCGAACATAGGTGCCGCAGCGGCAAATGTTGCCGGACATCGCATCTTCGATGTCGGCATCGCTCGGCTGTGGGTTGCTCGCCAGCAGTGCAGTAGCGGACATGATCTGGCCAGACTGGCAATAGCCGCATTGAACGACCTCGAGATTCAGCCAAACCTTTTGGATCTTCTGACCCGCCGCAGTGTTCCCAATGGCTTCGATCGTCGTGACCGCTGCGTCGCCGACACTATCGACCGTCGTTATGCAGGACCGGGTCGGCGCGCCGTCCAAATGAACGGTGCAGGCGCCGCAGAGCGCCATCCCGCAGCCGAACTTGGTGCCGGTCATGCCGAGCACGTCGCGCAACACCCACAAAAGCGGGGTGTCGCCGTCGACATCGACGGTCCGATCGAGCCCGTTGACTTTGATCGTTGTAGCCATTGGCCCTCTTCAGTCTGTTGTGTGAGTTTGGCACCACTTGCATCGTGCAAGCTAGTTGGGTCGTGACTATCAATATGCAAGTTAATTCTTTAGTCCGGCCGAAATCTTCCGTGTTGCGCGTGCGCACGCTGGCAACTCGCAATTTGTCGGTCTTGCCGGTCGCGCATATTCCTGTATACCCGGGGTCTCCTCCGTTTTTCGTCGGGAGTGATCCCGTGACGTCGTTCTTGCCGCCTCTCGCTCCCTATCCGCAGACCCGTCTGCGCCGCAACCGTCGCGACGCGTGGTCGCGCCGACTCGTCGCGGAAATTGTGCTTACCGCGGGCGACCTGATCTGGCCGGTCTTTGTCCACGATGAGGGCGATAAGAAGCCGGTCCCGTCGATGCCCGGTGTGTTTCGGCTGCCGATCCCAGCGCTCGTCGACGCTGCCGGCGAGGCGTCCGAGCTCGGCATCCCCACAATCGCCGTGTTCCCGGCGGTGCCCGACGCCCTCAAGGATGCGGAGGGCAGCAACGCCCTCGATCCCGGCAACCTCGTCTGCCGCGCCGCAACGGCGCTGAAGAAAGCGCTGCCGGAGCTCGGCGTGCTGTGCGATGTGGCGCTCGACCCGTTCACCTCGCACGGCCATGACGGGGTCATTCGCGACGGCTATGTTGCCAATGACGAGACCGTTGAGATTTTGCGCCGGCAGGCCGTGGTGCAGGCCGAGGCCGGCTGCGACATCATCGCCCCCTCCGACATGATGGACGGGCGCGTCGGTGCGGTGCGCGCAGCGCTCGATGCGGCCGGGTTCGAGCGGGTCCGCATCATGTCTTACGCAGCAAAATACGCCTCGGCCTTCTATGGGCCGTTTCGCGATGCGATCGGCTCGAAGACGGCACTCGGCAGCGCTGACAAACGCACCTACCAGATGGACCCCGCGAACAGCGATGAGGCGTTGCGAGAGGTGGCCCTCGACCTGCAGGAGGGCGCCGATATGGTGATGGTTAAGCCCGGCATGCCCTACCTGGACGTGGTGCGCCGGGTCAAAGAGGCGTTCCGTGTGCCGACCTACGCCTACCAAGTCAGCGGCGAGTACGCGATGCTCCACGCTGCCGCGCAAAACGGCTGGCTCGACGGCGAGCGGGCGGTGATGGAGAGCCTGATCGGTTTCAAGCGCGCCGGCGCCGATGGCATTCTCACCTACGCCGCGATCGACGCAGCCCGCCGGCTGAAGAAAGGCTAAAGCGAACAAACAGAGAGGAGGTTCGGATGGGTGACGAGAATTGGAGACCCGGAACCCTTACACGCCGCCGGGTGCTCCGGACGATCGCGGCGGGGAGCGCTGTCGGGATTAGCGCGGCGGTATTGCCGGTGCCGTGGCAGATCGCGTTTGCCGAGGCGAAGCCTTACAAGCTTGGCACAGTGCAACCGTTGACCGGTGTCGCCGCCTATGGCGGCAAGACGTCGCTTGTCGGGGTGCAGATGGCGGTCGACCACATCAACAAATCCGGGGGCATCATGGGCCGCCCGGTCGAGCTGGTCGTCGGCGACGACGAGTCGAAGCCCGATGTCGGCCGCCGCGCGGTCGAGAAGATGGCCACCGAGGACCAGATCGATGCCCATGTCGGCGGCTTTCTGTCCAACATTTGCCTGGCCTGCACGCCCGTCTGGGAAGAGCACAAGATCGTGAACATGATCGGCGTCTGCCTCGACACGACGCTGACCACCACCAAGTGCAGCCGGTACACGTTCCGCACCTTCGACTTCGCGCCGGCGCAGGCGAAGGCGTTCGCCCCTTATATGGTCGCTCAGCTGGGCAAAAAATGGCACCTCGTCTATGCCGATTACGCCTGGGGCCAGTCGACCCGCGATGCCTACACCGCCGAAATCAAGGCCAATGGTGGCGAGGTCGTCGGCGGCACCGGCATCCCGCTCGGCACCGCCGACACGACCTCATTCCTGTCGAAAATCGGCGGCGATTTTGACGGCTTGTTCCTGATTCTCTTCGGCAGCGACGCGATCAACGTCGTCAACCAGGGCTATGATCTCGGCTTCGCCAAGAAATATAAAATCGCGGGCGACGGTGCCGTCGCCACATCGACCCAGCTGCCGGCGCTAGGCACGAAAATCGAAGGGTTTGTCGGCATCGACCGTTATGTGCCGGTGTTCGACGCGCCGCTCGATACCCCCGAGCTGCACGGCTTTTTCGACGAGGCGGTCACCCGGCTGAAGAAGCTCGACCCGAAAGGGCCGCTGCCCGACCGCTATGTCCAATCAAATTTCGAAGCTGTTAACGCGCTGAAGCTTGGCATCGAGAAGTCGGGCTTTCAGAGCCGCGCCGACACACCCAAACTGATCGACGCGCTCGAAGGCCTGTCGATGAAAGCGGGCCCCGATTTTCCGACCGGCGATAAGCTGCTGCGCAAGGACGATCATCAGGTGTTCATGCGCGAGCTGGTCTTCGTCCTAAAGGACGGCACCTATCATCTTAAGCAGACCATCCCGTGGGAAAAGACGACGGTGCCGCCGGCCTGCAAATTGCCCGCCGCCTGAGTGAGCGCCGAACATTCGCCGGGTGACGCAGTACCGATCCTGCGCACCGAGGACCTGACCGTCCGTTTCGGCGGGCTTACCGCCCTCAACCAGGTCAATTTCGCGGTCCAGCGCGACGAGATCCGGGCCATCATCGGACCGAACGGGGCGGGGAAAAGCACGTTCTTCAACTGCCTGACCGGCATCCTGCGGCCGTCCTCCGGGCATATCCTGTTCAACGGTGGCGAGATCACGGGGCTTTCTCCCGACCGGATCTCGCACCGAGGCATCGCGCGATCGTATCAGATCACCAACATCCTCCCCAACGCCACCGCGCTCGAAAATGTCCGGATCGCCGCGCAGTCGCGCCGTCACAGCTGGAGCCTTCTGGCCCATCATCGCGCCTATCGCGACATCGTGGAGAAGGCCGAGGGAGTGCTGGCGGCGGTAGGTCTCTCGACCAAGGCGAACGATCTGGCCGCCAATCTCTCACACGGTGAGCAGCGCAATCTCGAGATCGGCATCGCCTTGGCAACCGAGCCTCAGCTGCTGTGCCTCGACGAGCCGACGGCCGGCATGAGTGCTGCCGAGACTCATGACACGATGGAACTGGTGCGCTCGATCGCCACGGACTTGACGATCCTGATCGTCGAGCACGACATGCAGGTCGTCATGGAGCTCGCGCACCGCGTCACCGTGCTGCACTACGGCGAGATCCTGGCCGAGGGAACCCCGGTGGAGATCCAGCAGAACCCCAGGGTGCTCGAGGTCTACCTGAAGACATGAGCCTCCCACCGGCGGCGCCTCTGCTCGAAGTCGAGGAAATCCACACCTATTACGGCAAGAGCCATATTCTGGACGGCGTCTCGCTCGAAGTAGGCAGAGGCGAGGTGGTGGGCCTCCTTGGGCGCAACGGCGTCGGCAAGAGCACGACGCTGAAGGCGGTGGCCGGCCTCGTTCATCCAAGCCGCGGCGAGGTGCGGTTCGAGGGTCGGTCGATCACCCGGTCGCCGGCCCACCGGGTCGCGCGCCTCGGGATAGGCTATGTTCCCGAGGAGCGGCGGATCTTCCCATTGCTGACGGTAGTCGAGAACCTCCGCACCGGGCTCGACCGCCAGGGTGTCACGACAGCGAGAAAAAAGGAGCTGCTGGAGAAGGTCTACGCGTATTTTCCGGTGTTGGCCGAGCGGCGAGGTCAGGCCGGCGGCACGCTCTCGGGAGGCGAGCAGCAGATGCTCGCGATCGCCCGCGCGATGATGCTGGAACCCAAGATCATCCTATTGGACGAGCCGACTGAGGGCCTCATGCCGCGCATGGTCTCACAGATCCGGGAGATCATTAATGTATTGCATCGCGAGCGTGTGGCCGTGCTGCTGGTCGAGCAGAACGTTCCGCTGACACTCGAGGCGTCTCAGCGGATTTACATTCTGGAGAAAGGTGTCGTCCGGCATCACGCGCCGGCCGCCGAGCTACAGGTCAACGATGCCGTGATCCATCAGTATTTGGGTGTGTAGTGTGGCGTTCCTGCAGACCATTCCGTTCGATCAGCTGCTGATCCAGACGATTAACGGCATCGTCACCGGCATGATCCTGGCATTGGTGGCCTCCGGGCTGACCCTGATCTTCGGCATCATGGACGTCGTCAATTTCGCCCATGGCGAGCTGTTCATGCTGGGCGCCTATGTCGGTGTCATCGTGCTCGCCGCCACCGGGGATTTCTGGATCGCGCTGGTGGCGGCCAGCTTGATCATCGCGCTGCTCGGTGCGGCGATTTACCTGATGACCTTGCGCCCGCTCTTGGGTCGTGACCCACTGACGACGATCCTCGCCACTTTTGGCGTCTCTCTGGTGCTGCAGAATTACGCGCTGTGGCAGTTCGGGCCGGTCGCCCGCAAGATCCAGGAACCGTTCACCGGCCACTTCACGATCTTTTATCTCGACTATCCATGGTACCGGCTGGTGATCGCGCTGCTGGCGGCGGCGATCATCGGCGCGCTCTGGCTGTTCCTCAAATTCGGCACCTACGGCATTTGGATCCGCGCAACGACGCAGGACCGCGTGATGGCCCAGGCGATGGGCATCCCGGTACCGTGGGTGCTCACCGTAGTTTTCGCGATCGGCGCCGGGATGGCCGGCGCCAGCGGCGTCCTGTTCGGGCCGCTCGTCGGGGTCAACCACACGATGGGTCTCGATTGGATCCTGAAGGCCTTTATCGTCGTCGTCGTCGGCGGCATGGGCAACCTCGCCGGCTCGATCGCCGCTGCGATATTCATCTCGCTGTTGGAGGCCTACGCCGCGCTGTGGGTCAGCCCGGCCCAGGCCATCATCGTATCCTTTGTCGTACTGATCCTGACCTTGTTGTTCCGGCCGACCGGGCTCTTCGCTTCGACTCCGAGATGAGGGTTCGCCACACCGTCGTCTATTGGACCGGATTTTCCGTCATTTTGGCGCTGCTGGTCATCGCACCGGTGGTATTGCCGGAGTTCTGGCGCCGTTTTCTGACCGAGATCCTGATCTGGGGCCTGCTGGCGATGTCTTCGGACATCCTGATCGGCTACACTGGGATGGTGTCGTTTGGCCATTCCGCATTCTTTGGTCTCGGCATGTACGGAGCGGCGACCGCATTGCTGTCGGTGCAGCCGCCCAATTTGTGGCTGGCGATGCTGTACGGACTGGTCGGGGCCGCTGCCGTCGCCGGGTTCGTGGCCTATTTCTCGACGCGTCTGCGCGACATCTACTTCGCGATCACGACACTCATCTTCTCGCAGATTTTTTATGTGGTCATCTTCACCTGGACCGAGGTGACGGGCGGCGAGAACGGGCTGACCTTTAGCCGCCCACCGCTGGCGATCCCAGGACTATTTTCGGTCCCTTTCACTTCGCAGACATTGCATTGGTTTGTCGTCGCCGTCGTCACATTGTCCTATCTGGTGCTGCGGCGGATCACCCGGTCGCCGTTCGGGATGGTTTTGCAGTCGATCCGCGAGAACGAGGCGCGCACCCGGGCGATCGGCTACCCGATCGAGCGCTACAAGATCGTCGCAGTAATGCTGTCCGGATTGTTCGCGGGGCTGGCCGGGGTGCTGTACGCGGTCCAGAACCGCTTTGCCGCACCCGACTTCGTGTTCTTTTTGGTCTCAGGCGAGGCGGTGATTTACAACGTCATCGGCGGCATCGGCACCTTGGTCGGGCCGATCCTCGGCGCCGCATTCTTTCTGTTGCTGCGCGAGGGGCTGTCGCGGTTCTTCACCGAATACTACCTGATCCCGGTGGGCCTCATCTTCATTGCCATCGTCATTTTCATGCCGCAAGGACTGCTCGGCTTCGCGCGGCGCTGGTTGAACGAGTAGGTTGGGCAAGAGCGGCGAGGAGTGGTAGAGTCTCCCGGACCATCTTTCCCGCGAGGGGCGGCAACAAGCGAGGGTGCAATGAGCAAGCGACCGATGTATCTGCAGCACGTCAACATCTATGTCCGTAACGCCGAGCGGTCAAAAGAGTGGTACGAGGACCTGCTCGGACTGCACACCTACGAGTACCGGCCCGGCTGGGCGGCGTTCATGTCGGCCGATACCGAGCAGTCACATGAGGTGGCGCTGATGCAGGTCGGCGAAGACGCGCCCTTGCAGCGGAAGGGCCAGGTCGGGCTCAACCACATGGCTTGGCGGCTCGAGTCGCTCGACGATCTCGAGGATTTCTACCACCGCATCAAAGCCAAAGGTTGGCCGATCGAGCACATTTCCGATCACGGCATCTCGCTCGGCATCTACACGCGTGATCCTGACGGCAACGGCGTCGAGGTTTTCTACGAGATGCCGCGCGCCGAATGGCCGGTCGACTATCACGTCTTCTCGCGCGACAAGGTCGGCCGTGGCCGTTTCCCCGGTCCCTGGGACGCGGAAATTAGGCCCGATGGGCCGCCAGTCGCGCAGCCAGCCGCAGCGGAATAGGCGCGTTCACAAAGCGGGGCGGCGGTTCGAGCCGCTCCCGTGACCGTGTCGATCGAGCCGTCGCGCAGGCGGAGAGGCCGCAGGCGAGGAGGGCGGGCCTCGTATTAATAATCGGCCGCTCGAATCGATGGCGTCAAACGCTGCAACATATGCGCGGCGCGGCTATGAATTGATTGAGTCATCATGACCGCGTGCCGCTCCGGCTGCCGCCAGCGTTTTCTTCGGCGCGGCCTAGCCCCGCACGCCGGCGAATGCGCGCATTTTACAGGCCAAAGGGTCTGCTTTCGGCATCCGCCTATAACGCTCGCGCTCGGGTTCATGCTTTCCGTAAGGTTGGCCATTCTAAGGTTTTTGCCTTTGCTCGGCGCGGATGCCAGGATGGTCCCCAACGATTCTGGCTTGGCCATCGAGGAGCATTGCCGATGACTCGACCGTTCGAGGGCATTCGCATCATCGACATTACCCATGTGCTCGCGGGGCCTTTTGCTGCTTATCAACTCGCTGTGCTGGGAGCGGATGTAATCAAGGTCGAACATCCGGAGGAGCCCGATCAAAGCCGGGAGGGCGGCACTGACCGGGCGCTCAACCGCCGCAACATGGGCACGTCCTTTCTGACCCAAGGATCGAACAAACAGTCGATCACGCTCAACCTGAGGACCGAAGAGGGCCGCGAGATCCTGAAGAGGCTGGCCGCCCGCTCCGACGTGCTGGTGGAGAACTACCGGCCCGGCGCATTCGAGGCGCTGGGGCTCGGCTACGAGGCGATGGCGAAGATCAACCCGCGTCTCATCTACTGCTCGATCTCGGCCTTTGGGCAGGACGGCGTGCGGCGCGAGCAAACGGCCTATGACCATGTCATCCAGGCCACCTCCGGCATCATGGCCTCGACCGGCACCGAGGAGGTCAATCCGATCAAAATCGGCGCGCCGGCGATCGATTATGCGACCGGCACGATGGGCGCCTTTGCCCTTGCCAGCGCCCTGTTTCAGCGCGAGCGCACCGGCAAGGGGCAGCATATCGACCTCGCTATGCTCGGGGTTGCGATGATGATGCAAGCATCGCTCGTGACCGGCTATTTCCGCAACGGCACCGAGCCGAGGCCTCACGGCAACAAGCAGCCCTTCGCCACGAACAGCGCTTACGACGCAAAGGAAGGCATGGTCATGATCGGGGCCAGCAACATCCGCCAGCAGGCGCGGTTCTGGCGAGCGGTCGAACGGCCGGACATGATCAAGACCGACAACGAGAGCCGGCTCGACGATCGCGCGAGCGAGGCCGCGATCATTGCCGACATCATCAAGACCAAGACCGCGGACGAGTGGGAAATCTACTTCCAAGCTCGCCACGTGCCGGCGGCGCGGGTGCGGACGATGGCCGAAGCCATCGCCGACCCGCATTTCAAAGATCGGCGCGTGGTTCACCATTTCGCGGGTCTACCGGGTATCGATGGTCCGGTAGGCGTGCCGCTGGCCGCGTTCAAGTTCGCGCATGGAGGACCATCGATCGAGCACCCGCCGCACGAACTGGGGCAAGATACCGGCCGCGTACTCGCGGAGCTCGGCTACAAAGATGCTGAGATCTCGCGGTTGCGCAAATCGCGCGTTATCTAGCTCCTTGCCGTTGTCGGGACCGCCGGGAGACACAGTCGCCGCAGCGAGCCGCTGCCGGTCGGTGCCGCGCAACACCAGCGCTCCGCGATGATCACGCGCTTCCGCTCCCGGACCCAGGACGGCATCCGATCCGTCTGGCCCATTCGGGACGGTCCTGCTCGGAAATGATCGGCGTATCGGGTTGCCATGTCATTTCGCCGGCCGCGCGCATGCATTTTCGCGTAAATTCATGAATACCGCCCAATGCACCGCATAGGGCTGTCGTGTGAGTCGAACCGCGATGGTGTCGACGAACTGCCCCGCAGTGGTCGCCAACTCCATCGACTACCAAGTCTAGCAGGCCGCGGAAAAATCGGTTAACTTTGGCTTCGCTACAGCTACAATGGTAGGGTATGTCTATAGCCCATTGACTTATCGAGATCGGAATTCTCGGCACACAGCCTGTTTCATGTCCGTTTTTTTTCAAATCGAGACTTTTTCTGCACCCTGCTAAGCTCTTTCGATTGGATCGAGATGAGGTAAGCTGGTCGCACCGAATTGTCGTTGGGGAGACTGACATGTTCGGCACAGCCTTTAGAATCCAGCGCGCCGCGCCGCGGCGGCATCTGCCTGCAGGTGAAGATCCCGACATCAGTTGTCGCTCTCTTTGCATCGGGGAGTGACGTGATCTCGGCCAGGTCACGTCGACCCTCTGGAGCGCCCGTCGACTACTTTGACACCGAGCCGCACTATACCGCTCTTGCAGGCCGCATCATCGCCGCCTTGGGCGGCAGCCGGAAATTTGTCGTTGTTACCGGTGATCCCCCGGCAAGCCCGCACCGGCTTTCCGAGGCTCTCAGCGCGTTGGGGGCGGCGTCCCGCGCAGTGATAAACGTCTGCTGCGGGCCGCAGCTGACGCGCGACGAGGTTTGGCGTGCCACAACCGCAGCCGCACCGTTACCCGGAACGCTGAGTTTCCAAACATCGCAACTCCCGGCGGTGTTGTTTGTCTTCGATAACGCGGGCCGGCTCTCCAACGGCCAAATCAAAGGTATCTACGAAGCGATACAACACCGCGATAGGGAAGACGCAGCAGGAGTGCTGCTCGCGCGCTCAGGCTTCCTTTTCCGGCTGGCGGCGCCGGGACTGATGTTTCTGAAAGAAGAATTGGCTGGGCAGTTCAACTTTCAGGACATTGGCAAACACGAAAGCATCGAGTTCCCCCGCTCGCAGCGCGCAAATCGGGCCCGCAACCCTGATGCGCGCGGTGCGCCGCGCGGCGTTATCCTTTGTTCATAGCGATCGCGGGTGCTGGTAGGGGCGGGGATCGGGGCTTTCGTGATGTTTCGCTCGGCGGACCAGGCCGGCGCACAATCTCCGCGCGCCGCGGGCGGGATTTCATCGACAGCAGAGGCCTCGTTACCGCAATCGATGCCGAACGAAATGACAAACGAGCCCCGGCCAGCTGCGACAGTGCATTCCTCGCAGCAAGTCGCGCAAGCGCCGGACCCGACCTCGCCCGTAGCTGCTGTGACGCTGTCCGCGCAAGTCACTCAACCGATTTCGACCGTCGCCGCGCCTGATCCGGTGCAGCCCGCGCGGAAGGGGGAAGCGTCCTCGGCCCTGACAATTCTGCAGGCGACACCTCCAGTCGCATCGTCTCCTCCAAGCGAATCCCCGGCGGAAATCGCTGGGCTGGTGGCTCGCGGCGATAGCTTCCTCGGCACGGGCGACATCGCGTCAGCACGGCTGTTCTACGAGCGCGCCGCCGATGCTGGCGACGGGCCTGCGGCGCTCCGGCTCGGAGCGACCTTCGACCCTGTCTTTCTTGACCGCGCCGGCATCCACAACATTCGTGCCGATCCCGACCGGGCTGAGTCATGGTACCGCCGCGCCCGTGAGCTCGGGGATGCCGCAGGAAAGCCGCCGAAGAGCGTCGATCAGCAACGTTTTGCCGATCCGAGTGCTCCGGCGCGTTGAGCCAATCGGGGAGCGGAGTTCCGACTCCCGGTCAGACAAATGCCGCGCCGCTCTCTCGTATCCCCGATGAAGCTTGCCCACGCGTACCGATCCCACTCGCCCTAATCCGCGGCCGGCTCCCGGCGAGGGCGGGACCGGCGCGCGCCCGACCGCTGACGAGAGCCGCGGGAGGCCAAAGCCGCCACGATCTCAGGCCGAGGGCCGGCGCCTCCGTCGTCCATAGCCGCTTTCGATCGCAGACAGGCGATCATGGCATCCTGCGCGGGTCCGAGAAGGGGCCTGCCTGACATTGGCCGAGCAGCATGGTCTCAGCGTCAGTTACGCGTCGCTTTGGTTGCGATACGGTTGCCAGATCAATCACATGGAGCAAGACAACTGTTAATCGAATTCTCCAACCCATCGAGGTTGTTGGTGCGGACGGCGGGACTCGAACCCGCACCGGGTTTCCCCGAGCAGATTTTAAGTTACCTTGAGCTACTCTCACCTGCCTTCACGGCAGGTCACAAATCTGCTGGTAGCGAAGGAATCCTGCGCGTATTCTTTCTCATTCGCCATCACGCGCCCCGAATGCGCTTCACTGCAGATCTAGGGACAGGCTAGGGACGACGGAAGCCATGGCAACCAAATGGAACGCCGCGGGACCCGGGGTCCGCTACCGGAAGCACGCGAGCCGCAAGCACGGCGTCCGGCTGGACCGCTACTACACACTGCGCTTCTCGATCGCTGGTAAGCAGGTCGAGGAAGCGCTCGGCTGGGCGTCCGAAGGCTGGACGGTGGAGAAAGCACAAGAGAAGCTCGCCGAGCTGCGCAAGGCCAAGCGCACCGGCCAGGGGCCGGCAACGCTGCGGGAACAGGCCGAAGCCAACCGGCGGGATGAACAGCAGCGAGCTGAAGAAGAGGCGGCGTTGGCACGGCGGCAGCGGACCGTGCGCGACCTATGGGAACGGTACGGCAAGGAAATCGTCGCGGTCGAGAATAAGGCGACTACCGCGCGTCAGAAAGCGCGCATCTGGACGACCAAGATCGAACCGGCGATCGGCCATTTGCGGATCAACGACGTGACGGAGGAGGACGTATCAGCGGTGGTGCGTGCATCCATGCGTCTCGATACCGCTGGTCGAGTGATCGGCGGCAGGGCCGAGGCCGCCAACGTCTACCGCCTGATCCACCATATGTTTCGCAAGGCGCTCGCGTGGCAATTGCGTGCGAGAGAAGCTGGTAACCCACTCGAAAACCTAACGGAACCAAAGGTTGCGCGGCGCGAGCGGCTGCCGACCGGGGGTGAGATCGGTGCCCTGATAAAGGCGCTCGATGCCGCCGAGCGCGACATGACTGAACGGCCTCAGGTCATTGCTGCGATCCGCGCCACCATTCACATTGGCGCACGGATCTCGGAAGTGCTGACGTTGCGCGACCAGGACATCCGCCGCGACGAGCTGGAGCTGCATCTGCCTGACACGAAAACCGGCTTTTCAAGGAGACCGATATCGGTCGCGGCGCTCGCCGTGCTGGACAGCGTGGAGCGCATGCCGGGGGTCGAATTCGTCTTCCGCGCCATCAAGAGGCCAGCCGCGTCACTCGGCTACAGCACTGTGGAGAATGCCTTTCGCCGCATCGCCCGTCGCGCCGGGGTCGAGCGCTGCACGCTGCACACCATCCGCCATTGGTTCGCCACGATGACCGCGAACAGCGTCAGCAACGCGCGTGTCGGCATGGCGTTGACTGGCCACAAGTCACATGCGGCCTACATGAATTATGTCCACGGCGACAAGCAACAGGCCCGTGCGCTTGCCGACCAAATGGCAGCACTCGCCAGCGGATTGGGGAAAGCCGAACCGAAGGTCGCCAGCATTCTGCCAGCCGATTTGGCAAAGTAGACTTTCTCAGCGGCGGATAGCGATTGCAACGCAACAAGCCCGGCTCCGTAACGGGCTTCCGCCGCGACCACTCTGCGGAAGCGTCATGCGGAGGCGCTATGGCTCGATCCTGGCCGTCCCTCGTCGCGACGGCCGTCGATCTAATCGATTGGCGCCGATGGAACCTGTCGGTTGAACAGTTCCAATTCCTGCTCAAAGCGGGTGAAGCTGGCCGGTCGCATCCTTGGAACAACGCGCTATATCCGCCGGGCAATGTACTGCTCTGGCACCCCGATGGAGGCGGCTTCTCCTGGGGCGGCCGCGCCTTTAAACCCGATACCGATGGCTTGATGACCGCTCCGGTCGACGCGGCCAAGGATATGGCGGGGCACGGCTTTCGGCCTTGGTGCATCCTCGATCAGGTCGAGCGGGAATTTCGCGTATTGTTCCGATCCGGCGAGATCGAGATTCGAGTCATCGATGCCACAACCGGGGCCGCGAAGTCTCTGCCGGCACAGGTAGCCTCAATCGTCGTCTTCCGATTCAACGCCAACGAAATAGAGCTGACGGGGGCCTGCGCACTGCGGTTGGTGGTAGTCAGTGTCGAGCTGAGCACCAGCGGGGCGGCGCCGGGCGATAAGGGGTCGAAAACCGATCACCGGTCAGGGAGCGGTCGTCGCAAGGGCAGAGGCAGAATCCCGAGCCCTATTTGGAAAGCCGCTGAAACCGGGGCGATGCGATGGTTCGACGATAACGGCTGCCCGAGCCCTGGGACGGCGGACAGACGAAGCTCGAAGATCACATTAAAGACTGGCTGGCAGAGCGCGACTTTTACCCTGCTGAATCGACGGTTCGCGACCATGTGCGCAAATGGATCGACGAATTCCGGAAAAACCGAGTTAGCCTATCCTAACCCGTTGATCGGCTAGGGCCGATTTCGCTTTGTCGGCCTTATCGGCCTAATCGGCCGACACCGCGGCTTCTCCAATGTGTGATGCGGCGATCGAAAACCGCTTCACACATAGGTGACACCCCCTGTCTGATTTTCTGTAAGCGGAGCCTAACTCCCACCTTGCACCCGGTGAGAACGGTGTGATGCTCCCCTGTGTGATGGGCGGGGGATCGTGTGCCAACTAATTTGCCAATTGATGGGCACAGTTTTCGTCGATT
>Ga0182037_10000877_pt1 | contig 15351 bp, 10 predicted proteins | sample sta12Cox44000082_FD_125974 | JGI IMG/M metagenome (GOLD analysis project Ga0182037, IMG submission 125974) | Lab enrichment of tropical soil microbial communities from Luquillo Experimental Forest, Puerto Rico - statoxic.12C.oxic.44.000.082 | ecosystem: Environmental > Terrestrial > Soil >... | reverse complement strand
GTCGCAGCGCTTGGGGATCAGATCTTTGTCGAGACTATCGACGCGCACCTCGTTGCGCTCGACATGCGGACTGGGCGCGTTCGATGGGACGTCGAGGTCGCCGACTACAAGGCGGGCCATTCGCTGACCGCGGCTCCGCTGGCAGTGAAAGACAAGGTGATTGTCGGGATGGCTGGAGCGGAGTACGGCGTCCGTGGGTTCCTGGACGCGTACGATGCCACGACCGGCAAGCGCGCGTGGCGCTTGTGGACCGTGCCGGGTCCAGGCGAGCGCGGCCACGACACCTGGAGCGGCGACAGCTGGAAGCACGGAGGCGCGACGACGTGGGTCACAGGCGCGTTCGACCCTGAGACGGACCTGCTGTATTGGGGTACTGGCAATCCGGGGCCCGATTTCATCGGAGACCTTCGCACTGGCGACAACCTGTACGCTGATTCGCTGATCGCCGTGAACGTCGACACTGGCGCGCTGCGCTGGCATTTCCAGTTCACTCCCCACGACGTGAATGATATCGACGCCACCGAGATCCCCGTCCTGATCGACGCTGACTTCCGTGGTCGGCCGCGCAAGCTCCTCCTCTTCGCGAACCGCAACGGCTTCTTCTACATCCTCGATCGCTTAACGGGCGAGTTCCTTCACGCCAAGGCGTTCGCACGCCAGACGTGGGCGAAAGGGCTCGATGCGACAGGGCGGCCGATTCCAAATCCCGACACGGCGCCGAGCCGGGAGGGCGCTCTCGTCTATCCCGATGACGACGGCGTGACGAACTGGTTCAGCCCGTCTTACAGCCCGCAGACGAACACGTTTTATCAGAACGTGCGAGAGAAAGGCGGCATCTACTATCGGAACGAGACGGTATACCAGCCCGGCCGCATGTACCTCGGCGCCAGCAAGCGTACGGTCCCCGACGAAGAGCCTTGGGGGGCGCTGCGCGCGCTCGACCCGCTGACCGGCGATGTGAAGTGGGAATTCAGGGTGACGACGCCTCCGTGGTGCGGCCTGCTGGCGACAGCCGGCGGACTGGTGTTTTCCGGGACCATGGAAGGGATGTTCTTCGCTGTCGATGCCGAGTCGGGCAAGCTGCTCTGGCGATTTCAGACGGGCGGCGCGATCTGGTCCAACCCAATCAGCTATCAAGCCGGTGGGCACCAGTATGTGGCAATCGCGGCTGGCAACGTGCTCCTGGTGTTCGGGCTGCCCACGTCGGGGTCGCTATAATCCCGGCGAAGAACCGATGGCGAAGATCGTCGTTCACCGACTCCAACCCGTTCCACTCAAAACCGATCGCCCAACGATCACGATCTGAAGATGTGCCTCATGCCAGTGGTCGCAATTTACTGAAAGGGCTCGTTTTTACCCGCAGTCGAGAGGCGCACCATGAAGAAAGCCTGTCTGGTCACGACCGTCACAGCTGGAACAGCGTTACTCCTGTCAATGTCCGGCGAAGTATTCGCGCAGACAACCGACGAGCTGCTCAACGACAGAGACACGGAAAACGTTCTGACTCACAGCATGGGCTACGCGCGCTGGAGCTACAGCCCGCTCGCTCAAATCAACACATCGAACATCAAACGCCTGGTGCCGATCTGGAGCACCAGTGTGATGAACGACCTGGGCGAGCTGGCGGCGCCCCTGATTTACAACGGCGTCATGTACGTCATCAATGGCAAATGGACCTTCGCGCTCGATGTCGCCACCGGCCGGCAGATCTGGCGGACCCCCGTAGAGCTCGAGCCTGGAACGCGCGGCGCGCCGATCAACCGCGGCGCGCCGGTGCTCTTCAACGGAAAACTATTTCGCGTGACGTTCGACAACCACGTCGTCGCCCTCGACATGAAAACCGGGCAACAGGTTTGGAACCAGAAGTTCGCGGAACGGAAAGAGGGCTACTTCGCAACCGGCGCGCCGATAGTGGCCAACGGCGTCCTCATCTCGGGCATGGCCGGCGGCGAGTCGACGACGCGAGGATTTCTTGACGCATGGGATCCGGAAGCCGGCAAGAAGTTGTGGCGCAGGTACACGATTCCCTCACCCGGCGAGCCAGGTTCCGAAACGTGGCCGGAGCACAGCGACGCCTGGATGTACGGTGGTGGCCCGACGTGGAGGTCCGGTTCGTACGATCCTGAACTCGATCTCGTTTACTGGGGAACGGGCAACGCGGAGCCCTACGATCCGCGGCCGCGCGGCGCGCTCGATAGCCTGTTCACGTCGAGTGTCTTAGCGATCCGTCCAAAGACGGGAGAACTCGTCTGTTACTTCCAGTACACGCCCAACGACGTGTACGACGTCGATGGCACCGACGAGCAGGTGCTCGCGGACTTGCGCATCGGTGGCCAGCAGCGCAAGGTGATGATTCAAGCCAACAAGAACGGCTTTTTGTACGTTCTCGATCGGACGAACTGCAAGCCGATCGCCGCCCATCCGTACACGCAGGTCAACTGGGCGACGCACATCGATCTGAAGACGGGCGTCCCAGTGCTGACAGATGTCTACAAGCGCTTTGTTGCCGGAGAAGAGGTGCAAATCTATCCCTCGCGCGGCACCAATGCTGTGCCGATTGCGTTCGATCCGAACACCGAACTGATCTACGCGAGCACGTGGAACGTGCCGCGCATTCAGAAGCTCGCACCGCCATCGGGCAAGCCGCAAGTCATCGGCGCGGGATCCACCGGCATCATGAGCCGGAACCCCCCCATCAGACCAGGCGATGTGCTCGGTCACTTCATCGCCATCGATCCCCTGACCGGCCAGAAGAAATGGGAAGTGCCGCTGACGGATCTGCCGAGCTCCGCAGGCATGCTCGTCACAGGCGGCGGTCTCGTGTTCACAGGGCTGCTCACCGGTGAGTTCATCGCGCTTGACGAAGCGACAGGCAAAACGCTGTACCAATTCAAGACTGGGTCGAGCATCAACGCGACCGCCATCACGTACACGCACAACGGACGTCAATTTGTGACCATCGCTTCAGGTCGCGGCGGGACTCTTGCGAGCCGCTACACCGCGGACAAAGTGCCGACGGGTGGATCAATCTGGACGTTCGCGTTGCTGCCGGAGTAGCGCGAGGCCGCGAGACGCCGACCGTTTGAATCTTCCGAGATGGCCTGCTGACAAGTCGGTCGTCGACGCCTGGCCGCGCTCGCGTCAGCGCGGGCCTGACCACAGGATTCCAAGATCTCATCGACGAGAGGTGCCAAAGATCGCTCGCACTGCCGTACTGTGTGCAGTAAGATCCAGCTCGGCCTACGCCAGGCGAGACGTTGATGAACCACCGGTCGGTCAATCGGGACAAGCGGCGCATGGATGCCACTCCCTCGGTGGGAGACATGACCTCCGACTCGACGCTTGACGTCCTCGAGCGGGCGCGACTCGGCGACTACTCGGCGGCTCGCGTCCTGATCGAGCGTGCCCTCCCTACGGTTCGCCAATGGGCACGCGGCCGGATGCCTTCCTGGACCCGCGGCGCCGGCGACACCGAAGATCTCGTGCAAGACGCGGTCGTGCGGACACTCGGACGTCTGCGAACCTTCAACCACCATACGGTCGGAGCGCTGCAAGCCTATTTGCGCGGCGCGGTCGTCAATCACATTCGCGACCTCATCCGCCGCACGCGGGTGCGGGGGCAATCGTTGGCACTCACCGACGAACTCCCGGCCATGGGACCCTCGCCAGTGGAATCGGCAATCCTGCAAGAGCGGATCGCGGACTTCCTCGAGGCCCTGCAGCGCCTGAGACCATCGGATCGTCAGCTTATCGTCTGGCGGATCGAACTTGGCTATTCGGTCGAGGAGATCGCGCAGCGGCTCGGCAAGTCGAAAGCCGCTGCTTCGATGAGCGTATCGCGAGCGCTCGCGCGTCTGCAGCACCACATGGGCCCCAAGGCAAGATAGCCCGTTCCCGTGCCCGTTACTGGCATTGCAGCCTCACGATGATCGGTCGGCACGTCTCACACTTCTACGTCATCCGCAACCTGGGCAGCGGCGGCATGGGGATCGTGTACGAGGCGCAGGACACGCGGCTGCCGCGATCGGTTGCAATCAAGTTCCTGAATCCGGCGTTGTCGGCCAACCTCGGCGCGATCCGCCGCTTCAAGCGCGAGGCACGGCTCGCTTCGTCGCTCAACCATCCGAACATCTGTACGATCCTCGACGTCGACGAGGGCGACGGCCAGCCGTTCATCGCGATGGAGCTGCTGCACGGCCGCAGCTTGAAGTCGCAGCTCGCAGCCGGACCGCTGCCGCTCGACGAGATTCTCGGGGTGGCGGGCCAGATTGCCGATGCTCTCGGCACCGCGCACGACGAGGGCGTCATGCATCGGGACATCACGCCAGGCAACATCTTTCTGACTGAGTCCGGCGTTGTCAAACTGCTCGATTTCGGTCTGGCGCGACATTTCCAGTCAATTGACGGCTGCGAGACCACCGACGATCTGACCACGCGAGGCGCTGTTGCTGGGACCGTCCATTACATGGCCCCCGAGCAATTCGGCACGCCGGATGCCATCGATTACCGGTGCGACCTCTTTTCGCTGGGCGCCGTGCTGTATCAGATGTGCACCGGGGCGCGCCCGTTCGAAGCGGCGTCGAGGCTCGACGTCGCGGCGCTCATCCAGGAACGGCCGCACGTGCCCATGCGTCAACTCGCGCCCGACCGGCCCGTTCAACTCGAACACATCGTCGACAAGCTGCTCAGCAAGCGGCCGGAGGATCGCTACCAGACCGCGTGGGCGCTCGGCGCCGACGTGAGGTCGATGCAGCGCCAGGCGGCGCGGATCGCGAAGCCAACGGCCACCGACCTCGACGCCCGGCAGATGTCCATCGCGGTTCTCCCATTCCAGATCGTCGGGAAGGTTGACCCCAGGATCGATGAACTGCGCGACGGGCTCGTCGAGGACATCAACTTTCGCCTGCGCAGCCTTCGCGACCTTCGCGTCGCGCCCCGGACCTCGACGCGTTCCTGCGCGGGCGCCTCGATTCGGGACATCGGCGCTCGCCTAGGTGTCGATCTGGTGATCGAAGGCAGCATGCAGCGATCGGACGACCGCGTGCGAGTCATCGCCAACCTGGTTGAAGCGGCATCGGACCGGCCGCTCGGCGCTGCCATCAAGGTGGAGCACGAGATCGACGACGTGCTAACGGTGCAGGATCTGGTCGCTCGAGAAGTCGTCGACGCAGTGGCGTCATCGATCCCGCGATCGCCGGCGAAGCGGTACACGCACAATCCCGATGCCTATCACGCGTTCAAACGCGGCCAGCACCACTGGAAGTCGTGCTTCGCCGGGGGATGGCGCGAGGCGATCGAGCAGTTCCAGCACGCGATCGAACGCGACTCGAGGTTTGCGCTGGCGCATGTGGCTCTGGCCAACGCCTACAACTTTCTCGGATTCTATGGTCTGATACAGCCCAAGCTGGCTTTCGCCGTCGCGCGTCGGGCCGTCGAACAAGCGTTGACGATTGACGAAACGGTGGCTGCGGCGCACGTAGAGCTGGCATTGGGGAAATTCGGCGGCGAGTGGGACTGGGATGGGTCGGAGCACGAATTCCGGCGCGCGCTGACGCTCGAGCCTGGCAACGCGCTCGCGCATGTGTATTATTCATGGCTGCTCACACTCCTCGGGCGAACGGACGCCGCATTCGGCGAGGCCGAGGCCGGTTATCGGCTGGCGCCCTCGTCGCGGCTGGTGAGTGGTGCGCGCGCTCAGATGCTGTACACCGCGGCGCACTACGACGCAGCCATCGAGATCTGTACCGAGTGTCTCCGATTCGATCCGTCCTACGTCTTCGCGATGCAGGTGCGGGGCCTGTGCTACATGGCGCAGGCGCAGTACGAGCGCGCGATTCCCGATCTTGAGCAGTCAGCGGTCCTGACGCGGCGGGCACCCTTCTATCTCGGACTGCTCGGCCTCTGCTACGGCGCCGCCAGCATGCGCGAGCAGGCGATGAATCTCCTCGTGGAACTCGACGATCACGCACGCAGCCTGTACGTGCCGCCGCAATGCTACGTCTACATCTACACCGGGCTGGGACAACGGGCCAACGCGCTCGAATTCCAGGAAAAGGCATATGAGGACGGCGCCTCGCCGTTCAACTATCTGACGCCGGCAGTCCGCGAGCTTTACGCGCTCGATCCGCAGCACAAGACACGCCTGGAGCAGATGCGGCTCACGCTGTAGCGCGTCCAGCCGTCACGGCCTGTTAGGAAAACGGCTCAGCCACGTTTATATGAAATATGAGCGCCGGTCCGCACGCGCTTGCAGCCCGGCCGTGACCTCGTCAGCCGCCGATCAGTGGGCCGTGACCTGATGCCAATCGTGTGGTGCGACATCGCCTGATCGTCGCGAAAGGATCGTCATGGTGGACCAACACGCATTCAGCCGCCGGGAATTCATGAAACAGGCGGCGTCGGCCAGCGCGGCGGTCGTGGCGCCGGCTGCTATCGCGACGGCGCAGCCGGGACAATCCCATGGTCTTCCGGCGCCTGCGCCACGCGACCCGGCGCCCGAAACGCTCACGGAGGGGCGCAGCGGATCTGATTTCATGGTCGATGTCCTGAAGACGCTCGACTTCGCCTACGTCTGCTCGAACACCGGTTCGAGCTTCCGTGGATTGCAGGAGTCTGTCGTCAACTACGGCGGGAATAGCATGCCGGAGTTTCTGACGTGCTGCCACGAGGAATCGTCCGTTGCGATGGCGCATGGGTATTACAAAGCTGAAGGGAAACCGCTCGCCGTGTTCGCACATGGAACAGTCGGCCTTCAACACGCGTCGATGGCGATCTACAACGCCTGGTGCGACCGGGCGCCCGTGTTCATCATCCTCGGCAACACGCTGGATGGGGCACTGCGACAGCCGCCGGTCGAATGGTTGCACAGCGTGCAGGATGCCGCAGCGATGGTCCGCGACTACGTGAAATGGGACGATACACCCGCTTCGCTTCAACACTTCGCCGAGTCCGCCGTCCGTGCGTACAAAGTGGCGATGACGCCGCCGCGCGGCCCGGTTGTGTTGGTTGCCGACACGGAAATGCAGGAGCGTCCAGTTCACGAACACGCGAAGCTCGCCATCCCTAAATTGACGCAGCTCTCGCCCCCACAGGGGGAGACGAATGCCGTCGCCGATATCGCGAAAGCGCTCGTCGCCGCGGACAACCCGTTGTTATTGGTGGACGGCCACGGCCTCCGCACCGCTGCCGGGATGGCGCACTTGATTGAGCTTGCGGAGCTGCTTCAGGCCGGGGTGTTCAATCCGCCTCAAACGCGCACGGTCTTTCCCACACGCCACCCGTTGAACGTAACGAGCCGGATCGCGCAAGCGGTCGCAGCGGCGGACGTGATTCTCGGGATGGAGTACACAAACCTGTACGCGTCGCTGAACGTATTTCGCGATCAGGTCGAGCGCACCCTGAGCCCGCTGGTCAAACCGGGCACCAAGGTGATGTCTCTGGGCGTCGGCGAGCTGAGCTACAAGTCCAATTATCAGGACTTCTTGCGGTTTCAGCCTGTTGACCTCGCTGTCGCTGGCGACGTCGAGGCCACGCTCCCGGGGCTCGTCGAGGCGGTCAAACGCGCTATGACGAGCGATCGCCGGCGCGCTGCGGAGGCACGAGGTTCGAGGCTGGCTGAGGAGAACCTGACAGCGCTGGAGCAGCAGCGAATGAATGCCGCGTACGCGTGGGACGCGTCTCCGGTGACGACGGCGCGATTGGCGATGGAACTCTGGGCGCAGATCAAGTCAGAGGATTGGTCGCTCGTGTCTGACATTCGGGGCGCTGCTAGTTGGCCCAGCCGGCTCTGGGCCTTCGACAAGTTTCATCAGTCCATCGGCGCTTCAGGTGGAGGAGGCATTGGCTACAACGCGCCCGCCACCATCGGCGCGGCGTTGGCCAACAAGAAACATGGCAGGCTATCGGTCAGCGTTCAGCCGGACGGCGACTTGATGTATGCGCCAGGCGTCCTGTGGACCGCGGCCCACCACAACATCCCGTTGCTGATGGTGATGCACAACAACCGCGCCTACCACGAAGAAGTGATGCACCTTCAGCGCATGTGCGCCAGGCGCGAACGGGGCATCGACCGCGCGCATATCGGAACCACGATGACGAATCCCAATGTCGATTTCGCCGGGCTGGCTAAGTCGCTCGGCGTCCATGGGGAAGGACCAATTGAGAATCCGAAGGACCTCGCGCCAGCCATTCGTCGCGCGCTGGACGTGGTCAAACGCGGCGAACCGGCGCTCGTCGATGTAATCGCTCAGAGCAGATAGTCGAATGCACGAGAACACATGAGGCCAACATGGCGCGACATGCCTTGTCGTCGGGTGTCTTGTTTGCCACCGGACTGTTCGTGATCGGGATCCCGGCCTTCGCCCAGACGCCGGCTCCTCCCCAGGCTACGTCCACGCAGCCTGTCAACGCCGAAAAGGGACAGCAACTGTTCATGAAGTACGGATGCTACGAGTGTCACGGGCGTGAGGGCCAAGGGAGCACGACCGGGCCACGGCTGGGCCCGAATCCGATGCCGCTCGCAGGATTCACGAAATACATCCGGCAGCCGAAGCTGCAGATGCCTCCGTACACCGCGAAAGTGCTGTCGGACGAGGACGCCGCCGATATCCATGCGTTCCTGCGCGCGCGCGCAAGGCCGCCCAAGATCGAGACGTTAGATATTCTCAAATGAAGGATCACTGCCGCGATTCGCTGCGCAGGGCTCGCGCGGGCAGGGCCATCTAGCGCGTCGCCATCAAGAAAGACCGTCACGGCATCGTCGAAGGACACGCATCCCGGCGCCTGCTTCTCCGACGTCGGCGCGACTACAGTCGGCGCGCGAAGCGCTTACGCGGCAGCAAGCGGAATCCGTGGCGGAGGTACAGCGACTCGACGCGGGCGTGGTCAGCCTCAACCTCGAGGTCCATGGCGATGCAACCCTCGGCGCGTACGACCTCCGTCGCGACAAGAAGCAGCTTTGCCCCAATGCCGTGCTCCCGGAGCTCGGGGACGACGTAGAGCTCGTCGAGCCATGCGGAGAGGCCGCCGTGCTCGACGGTCCACGTGAAGGGCAGGACGGCAAAGCCTACTGCAACGCCGTCCTTCCGCGCGACCAGGACGCGGCCGCGTTCCGGACGCGTGACGATCCCAAGGAGCGCCCGCGCGACGGCATCGCCCGACATACCCATCCCATGCTCGTCGAGCTGGACGCCGAGAAGCGACGCAACGTCGGCGACGTCAGCGTCCGTCGCACACGCGATGCTGAGGTTGTTCACTGGTAGATCCTTGCCCTGCAGAAAATCCGTTCTTGTTAGCACTGTTGAAGTTGCGGTCCGACCCGACCTGTTCAATCATCTCTCGAACACGTCATCTCGTCATTGATTTGCGGCGCGCCGCCCTCGCGACCGGCGCTGCGAACGCCGGCGAATCGCCGCGATAGATTCTCCACCGCGCCAGACCACCTTTTCAGCAGGGACACCTCGCGTGCGGAATATTGGCGCTGGGTACGGCGATTACAACGGCAGGAGGAATCACATCATGAAGCGTTTTTCGTCCATCCGCGCCAGCGCCCTCGTCGTATTGCGCATGGCAGATCTTCGGCGGGCCCGCGCACGCCAGCGAGTCCGACCGGCTTTCGTACTTCACTTTCAACACACCAGGTGAAGTACCGGGCGTCGGGGTTCCAGCCGGAGGCCGCCTCTGACTCGACGGTCATGTTCTTTGAGACAGCGGCGGGGTCAGCGGCTGCGTCGCCGGAGGATGGCAAGTTCGTGCCGCAGCGCGCCGAGCCAGACGCCCATTCCTGTGCATCCGCCTCGGATTTCCACGTTGCGCAGGGTGGCCAAACGCGAAACGTGATTTTCGGCACCCTTCACGACACTACCCGCCTCCGATGTGATCACACCAATCTCCGAGGACCGCGTTGCAGAACGCAAGCTCATCGCTTCAGATCAGCGGCAGAAGTAACGTGCCGTGAGCGTGCGCCGTTGGCTTCCGGCAAAAATCGTCCCGACAGCCCAAACGTCACCGTTCGGTGTCGGTGCAAGACTGACGTAGCCGACCCCAGCACCTGCGTTGACACTCGGGGCGTCAATCCACTGGGGCCGTCCCACAACGCGACGATCGTGTTATACACGTCATGCCCCGTCACCCAGATCCGTTGCGCTGACTGCGCTGCCACGCTTTGAAAGCCGCTGTATCCATACGTGGTGAATGGGCCTGCAACAGTTTGCCAGGCAGTCCCATCCCAGTGCTCCACGACGGGAAATTCGAGAGTGAAGCACGTATCGTCACACTGGGTGAACTGCGAGTGTCCGACGCTCCAGATGTCGGTGGCAGCGGCTGCGCTGATCGCGAACAGCTCACCGTCCCCATCGCCTGGAGAGACTGTGGTCCAACTTGCGCCGTCCCAGTGCGTGAAAATGCCGGTGTTATCGAACTAGCCACTCCCCGAAGACCAGATGTCGTCGCTGGCGACGGCCGTAATCGCATACCTTATCCCGGCGCCATCAGGGGATGGAGCGACCGTCCATTCGTTCCCATCCCAATGCATGAAGACCGCCTCTGATCTGCTCTGACCAACGGTACACACATCGTCGGCTGCCACAGCCGCAACGGCGTTGAGCCAGCTCCAACCGTTCGGGTTCGGGCTTGCAACGACGGTCCACTGCGAGCCATCCCAATGCTCGATGAGAGGTTGGGGAGGCACGAAGCCGGATTGCGGGATGTTGGCCCCGACGGCCCACACATCGTCCGTGCCCACGGCGCTCACGCCAAACAGTTGGCTGAAAACCGGAGGCGTCGGGGCTGCAACAATCGTCCACTGAACTCCGTCCCAGTGCTCAATCAGGGCATGATACGGCGCGGTGTTCTCCTGCGTGAAGGAGGTCCCCACAGCCCACACATCGCCATCCGCCACGGCCGCCGTGGCCGTGAGTTCGTTCTGAGGTTCCTCGTTTGGACGGCTGATCAGATCGAAGTCCGGCGTGCACGCTTGAGCCTGAGCTACTCGTGGCGCCAGCAGTCAGCTGACGAGGGCAATGGCGTAAAACGTCGACAGAACCGAAGCAGAGACACTATGCTGGTCCATGATCGCTCCTTGCTTGCATCATCAGGGGTTGGGCAGCTCAGGTCTTCATTGACAATCTCAGCTCCCACCATCAGGTGTGAAGAACTTCCCGTTCGTGTGGCTCAGTGGTGGATGGATCCTCTGATGACGCCTGGGCGTTCAATTTCCGGTGCAAGCGACGGCGCTTGTTCCGCAGACACGCTCGACGCGTTCGGCGGATCGATCATGATCTGCCCCTTCATCCGGGAGTGGATCAGGCAGTGGAACGAGATTGTTGTCCCCGGATCGCCTGCCTGGACCGTGAACGTGCTGCCCGGCACCATTACTCCCGTATCGAGGCTGCCATCGTCCGCCACGATGTGATGGAGGAGCTGATCGCTGTTGTATACGGTAATCGTCTCGCCGGGCTGCGCGTGAAGCGTCGACGGCGCGAAGACATAGTTCTGCAAGTTCCATTTCGGAACCGCGCCGGAAGCGTGGCCAAAGTACATGTCGGTCCGGAACACGTAGTCCCACTCAGCGCCAACCCGAGGCGAATCATCCGAGAATGGGAGGTTGCCTCCCGTCAGATGGCAGAGCGCGCAGCTACCCGTTTCGGATGGCGGCGTGGCATAGGTCCTATCCGGCTTGTACGCGACATACTCCCATTCACCATTACGCAGGTATTGATAATCAGCGCCGAAACCGCGCTCCTTGCGCATGACGAACAGGGTCGTGAGCTGTTTGGCAATGAATCGGCCGTTCTCGTCGAGGAGCGGCTCACCATTGTCGTCCTCTTGGACCGTATAACTCTCGAAGAGAAGGATGGAGCCGTACGGGTACTTGAACGGACGTAGTTGGTGTGGCCGCACCGAAGCAGCCGTTGGGTTGCCGTAGACTGCCCGAATCTGCCGGTTCTGGTAGTTGTCAAACACAAAGAAGAGCTGGTAGGTGTGTTGGTACCCCTCTGGAAATCCCACGTGGTCTTCGGTCGGAGCGGGAAGCTGGGACTGGGCTTGCCCCATCATCGGACCGATCCACCCGCTCAGCAGTGTCGCTGCGAATACACTCGCCGCAGTCCACATCTTGTTCATACAGTCCCTCCTTCTCGTGTGACAAACGATAGGGGGGCGCCACACGCGCATCAATGGATCGACGGTCATTTGTAGATAACGAGCTCAGCTCGCCGTCTGAAACGCGAGATAACGGGCTAATTGGCGCTGTGGAAAGGCGTTCGAGGCGTAGCTAACGTGAAGCGGACGGCTCGCCGACGAACAACTCGGACAGCACCCGGCGGCAATTGAACACGAGCGTGCGTGTGTTGCGGGAGAGCATGACCTTGGTGATGGCGTTGACGCCAACTGGATCGGCGGGCGCGACTTCCTGCCACGGCTCAAGGCGGCCAGTCGCGAGATGTAGACGAGAGATCCGGGTCGGGATCTGCGTATAGTCGCCCAGATGCTGGACATACAGCCAGTCGTCCTGAGCCCAGAGGATCGGGGCGAGGGTGCCGCTGGTCTGCACGGGCTGAACCGCACCAGGTTGGGTTGCGCCAAACTCCGACGTCGGATAAATTGCGAGCCTGCCGTCGGCAGAGAGCACCGCCACTCTAGAACCGTCCGGGGAGATGGCGACGTTGCGTGCGACTGTCGGTGGGGTCACCGGAAAGGGTTTTCCCCTCAGTGTCTGGACGTAGAGCCGAAGGGGACGGCCGGGTTCACTCGCGAGCGCAATGAGCCGCTGCCCGTCTGGGAAATATCGTACCCATTGATAGTCGAGCCCGGTGCTCGGCATCTCCGTGGCCTTCCCCCCGTCTAGCGGCAGCACCCGAAGATGCTGCCGTTCCTGCGTGCCGAGAACCAGGGCGGACCGCCTGTCAGGCGACAATCCCATGGCGCGGCCCTCACCCAGGAGGACAGTCGATTCATCATCGAGCCGATGCACGTAGACGCGATACTGCGGACCCGCACCAACACCGCTCTCGTCAAAGAGAATCACCAGGCCATCGTCCGAGATATCGGCGACTCGGGACCAGTCGAGCCAGGTAACGTTACGATCCGTTGCGTGGGCCGCCACATCGGTCACGCGGGCAGTCATCTCCAGCAGCTCAGTATCCCGGGACGCCAGGATCCGGCCGTCCGGCGCAATGTCCCGCAGGGTCATCGTGCCGGCAATTTGCGCAACGCGCCGCAGCCGGCCTGACGGCGTTACTGCCCACAATGACTTGGGGCTGCCGTCGCGAGTAGCCGTAAACCAGACCTCGCGGCCCGAAGGATGCCACGCGAGGCCGCCCGCGCCAGGCCATTCTCCAGACAGCTGACGCACGCTGCGGCCCGGTTCGAAAAGCTTCACGGATCCGAGGTTGTCGTTGCGGATCGGGTGTTCGAAGAATGCCACACGATCGTCTCGCGGGGCGATTCGGACCCCGCTGATCCATCCGGAGGTCTTGTATTGCACGGTGCCGGCTGGGAACTCGAGCTGGTTGACACCCTCGATGGCCCGCACGATCACCAGCCGTCCGTCCGCGGACCAGTCGGCCGCCATCACGTTGCGCTCGATCGGGAACGGGGCGCCTCCGTTGACCGGCGCGCGCGACAGCACACCCCCCCTGATGGGCATGGTGCCATCGGAGGACAGCAGCGCCAGCTCTCCAGCTCGGGAGACGGCAGCCAGCCTGAGCCCGTCGAAGCCAAGCAAGCGGGATTCCGGACTGGACGGCTGAGCCTGGAACAGCTGCCGCCGGCCGTTGTCCCAATTCGCCGTATACAAGATGCCGTGTCCGTCCTGGGCGAACCTGGCACCGGCTATCTGACCCCGCCGAAACGTCACCGGACGGAACTGGAATTCTTCCGACGAGACGCGCCCCACACTGGCCCAGATCGCCACAGCCCCAGACGCGAGCACTGTCATAGTCGCTGCGCCCAGCACGATCCCGGCGCCAAACGTCGACCATCGCCTGGTTGCGGAAGGCTGGTGCGGTTCGGTGGTCTCCGAGGCGTCGACAGGCGGGACGGGTTGGTCGACCATTTGAACCGGCGCGATGAAGCGGTAGCCGGCTCGCGCCAGTGTTTCGATGTAACGGGGATTCTCGGCGGAGTCGCCGAGGGCGATGCGGAGGCGATTGGTCGCCGTGTTCAGCCCCCGCTCAAAATCCACGAAAACATCCGAGGGCCACAGACGCTGCCGCAGTTCTTCGCGGGTCACGAGTTGGCCCGGCCGTTCCAGCAGGGCTTGGAGCACCTGAAAAGGTTTGTCCTGGAGCCTCAGCTTAACGCCGTGCTTGCGCAGCTCGCGCGTGTGCGAATCGAGCTCGAATACACCGAAGCGAACGCCACGGGGCCCATCCGCGTCGGCATGGCCTGAGGCGACCTGACCGGACATCCCGCCGGTGATTCTAACGCGTACTCGCTCGACCTCGAACCGGTCCCCCAAGCGCGGCTGCCGAGAATTGGGACACCGCTTTGCTCCGTTCTCCCCCGGGAAAACACAACATCCGCCGGTGTCCACTCTATCGTTGCCCCTGCAACACGACAGGTTCGAACATACTGAATCGCCACCTTTGATACGTGAGGAAGGCGGCCGTGAGGATCATTGTGCCCGCCACGCCCAGCACAACGGCGACGGAGATCCGGCGCGAGCCGTTGAGCCAATGCACGAGTAGAGCGATGCTGGCGCCAGCAACAATGTTGTTGACACAAGCCACCATCGTCGCCGTGGTAGTGAGGAATGCGATGCCGCGCCCCAGCTGAAGCGACGGAATTGGGGATCGCCCGGCCCGCAGCTCACGTTCGGGACCGAAGTACTGGGCAGCCTCCGGAGTCAGGGTGCCGTAATAGCTGCGAATACGCGCGATCCCGCCAAGGCACCGCATGTACTCGCCACTGACGTCAACAAGCCGAATGACCGTGAAGAGTCCAAGCAGGAACAACGCCGGCAGCACCGATGCCACGAACAATCCGAAAGCTTCGCGGGACTGGGATACGAATCCGATGGCGACAAGTGCACTGGAAAGCGAGAGGATGTAGATCGACGCTCGCGCGGACGATTCGTTCACCGTCGCACTCGAAGCCGTCTGAAGCACGAAATGCTCGGTCGTTAATGCGGAGAAGAATTGCGATTGACGCTCTTTTTCGTCCATGTTTACGCTCCTTCCAGCCGTCCTTTCCAGAGAGGCAATTGTATGGTGAGGTCATGAAGACGGGGAGGAGACGTAACACCGGGCCTCGGCGCCGCGCCCCACCTTGGCATCGAGCGACGTTCCTTCGCTTGCAGCTTTCAATCTGGCGCTAGGCCAGCGGACAGTCTGAGTCGATTCTCTCGCGCGG
>Ga0182037_10000866_pt1 | contig 15382 bp, 12 predicted proteins | sample sta12Cox44000082_FD_125974 | JGI IMG/M metagenome (GOLD analysis project Ga0182037, IMG submission 125974) | Lab enrichment of tropical soil microbial communities from Luquillo Experimental Forest, Puerto Rico - statoxic.12C.oxic.44.000.082 | ecosystem: Environmental > Terrestrial > Soil >... | reverse complement strand
GGGCTGAGAAAACCCGAGCATCGTGATCGGCGCAAAGAGCGCCGGCTTGAGACCGATCGTGGTTCCATCGAATTCACGCTCGCTCACGCCGACCACGGTCATCGTCTGGCCGTTCACGACAATCGGTTGATCCAGGACCGCCGGATCGAGCCCGAAGCGCCGCTGCCAGTAGCCGTAGCTCAGAACGACGACATGCGACTCGCCGGGCGAGCGGTCGTCGTCGGGCGTCAGGAGGCGGCCAATCGCGGGTTGGATGCCCAAGACCGGAAAGTAGCTGCCTGAGACCAGGATGCCCTCGAGGTTCTCGGTCTGGCCCCGGGCGGCCAGGTTTGCGTCGAAGGTGACGTGCGCGGCGAGACCGGTAAACGGCGTTTGAGCGCGCTCGAGATCGCGGAACATCGGGTAGCTGAAAACCCAATCGCAGCTTCCCTGCATGCTGCAGGAGTTCGAGCCGGGTTTCGGGCCGGGCGCGCCGATATTGACCAGGTGATCGGGGTCCGGCACGGGCAGCGGCCGCAGCAGGATCTGGTTGAAAAGAGAGAAGATCGCAGCGTTGGCGCCGATTCCGAGGGCGAGCGAGACGATGGCGACAGTCGTCACGAACGGCGCTTTGAACAGCGTGCGGAGCGCAAACTTCAGGTTCAGCATATGCTTTCTCACGAGCCGATTGCGGGCCTTGTGGCCGCTCGGTCGGATGACGTGGACAAGAGTCTCGGAAAGATAGACGGACGGGCGACGCTGAGAGTTTACCGCGGGCGACGGCCGCGTTCCGGCGCGTGCGCGGGAAACCCAGATGGCACGTCCATTCGGAGACCTCATGGATCGTGAGCCGGCCCGGCTGGCCAATCACATCACGCGCACAGTCACCGGACCGATGTGGCACGGACCTGCGCTCGCACAAGCGCTCAATGGTGTTTCGCACGAGCAGGCGGCTCGGAGACCCGTCGCAGGAGCTCACACGATTTGGGAGATCGTCCTCCACGTCACCGCGTGGGCCGACATCGCGCGGGCCAGGATCCACGGCGAGCGGACCGGCGATCCCACGCCTGCCGAGGACTGGCCGCCGGTCGGAGCGACGGGAGAAGCGGAGTGGCACGCGGTCGTCGAACGATTGCGGGAGAGCCATCGCGCGTTGGCCCGGGAGGTTCGTCACCTCGACGAGCGCGCGATTGGCGAGAAGGTCGCCGGCCTCGACTACACTGTTTCCAACCTGCTGCACGGCGTGATCGAGCATGGGACGTACCACGGAGGGCAAATCGTGCTCCTCGGCAAAGTCCTCGAACGGTCCTCGCGATGAAACCGCGATTCTTCAAGTCGCCCCCGGCGTTTCGCGCGTGGCTCGAGAAGTACCACGCGACCGCTCGCGAGCTGGTCGTCGGCTTCCACAAGAAGAGGACGGGCGCCCCGAGCATCACGTGGCCCGAATCGGTCGACGAGGCGTTGTGCTTCGGCTGGATCGACGGCGTGCGTCACAGACTCGACGAACGAAGCTATTCGATCCGGTTCACGCCGCGCAAACGCGGGAGCATCTGGAGCCTGGTCAATACGAAGCGCGTCGAAGTTCTGACACGCGAGGGGCGCATGCACGCGGCGGGGTTGGAGGCCTTTCACGCGCGAGATGCACGCAAGACAGGTGTGTACTCGTTCGAGCGGGAGGCGGCGAGCATGCCGCCGGCGTTCGTGCGCCAGCTGCGAGCCAACAAGAAAGCGTGGGCGTACTTCGAGACCGCGCCGCCCTACTACCGGCGGATGGTCACCTACTGGGTGGTCAGCGCCAAACAAGAGGCGACGCGCGCCCGCCGGCTTGCCGTGTTGATCGACAGCTCGGCGAAAGGCGAGAAAGTGCCCCCGGCGATGCCGACGAGCAAGAAGGGGGAGAAGCGCTTTGGTCCGGGCCAAGCCAGGGACGACCGGGCCCAGGCGAACGACTCTGGCCGGCCGTCGGCCCCCTCGATTCGCGTCGATCGCGCAACGGAGCGCGATGTGCCGACGGTCTTTCAGATGATTCGGGCTCTCGCCGAGTACGAGCGCATGTCGGATCAGGTCGTGGCCACCGAATCCGGGCTGCGTGAAGCGCTGTTCGGCCCGCGTCCGGCCGCGGAGGTGATCATTGCTTACGTGGGGGGACGGGCGGCCGGCTTTGCCCTGTTCTTCCACAACTTCTCCACGTTCGTCGGGCGTCAGGGGTTGTACTTGGAGGATCTGTTCGTCAAACCTGAATTTCGAGGACTGGGCCTTGGCAAACGGCTGCTCGCCGAGCTGGCTCGGATCACTGTCGAGCGGCGGTGTGGGCGCCTGGAATGGGCGGTCCTGGACTGGAACGAGCCGGCGATAGGGTTTTACAAGAGGCTCGGCGCGCGGCCCATGCACGACTGGACGGTCTTTCGCCTCGCCGGGGACGAGTTGAAACGGCTCGCAGAGGCGCCGCTTCCGCGCTAAAATGCCGGGACAAGGAGGAACCATGAGTGTTTCCCGCCGGAGATTCATGGGCGGCGTCGCCGCCGCGGTCGGATATCTGGGCGTCGGACCGGAGGCAGACCTCTTCGCGCAGCAGAACGCGCCTGGCGCCGCCGCGCGGGTCCGGTCCGCGGCGTCTGGCAACGAAGACTGGGATTCCTTCGCGCACCTGTCGAGCAACGAGAACTGCTGGGGACCGCCCGATTCCGTCATGAAGGCGATGACCTCGGCGTGGAAGTACTCGAACCGGTACGGGTATCCGGACGGCAACATCGTCGGAGAGATTGCGAAGCATCACGGCGTGAAGCCCGACAACGTCCTGCTCGGCGCGGGCTCCGGCGAGATCCTCGACGTGGTCGGTACCACGTACCTCCTGGGCGGCAAGAAAGTGCTCGGTGTGGAGCCGACCTACAGCTCCGTGTATCAGCACGCGACGAGCATCAAGACGTCCGCGATCAAGCTGCCGCTGACCAAAGACTACCGGCAGGACATGAACGCGTTCATCAAAACGGCGAACGCGCGCGCGAAGGAGATCGGCCTGGTTTACCTGTGCAACCCGAACAATCCGACGGGCGTCGTCGTCACGAAGAATGAAGTCAAGCAGCTCCTCGACGGCCTGCCGCCCGGCATGCCCGTGCTCATCGACGAGGCGTATCACCACTTCGTGGACGATCCGCAGTACGCGACGTCGGTGCCGTACGTCATCGAGGGGCGCCCGGTGATCATCGCGCGAACGTTCTCGAAGATCGCTGCGCTCGCCGGCATGCGCCTCGGCTACGCGGTGGCGTCCGCGGACATGATCCAGGCCATGCGGCCGTACAGCATGGGCAGCATCAACGCGCTCGTGAAGTGGGGCGGGGTCGCGTCGCTCAAGGACACGCAGTCCCAGGCAGACGTCAAGAGCAAGACCCTCGCGCTTCGCAAGAAGACGACGAGCGAGCTCGAGGCCTACGGCTACGAGACGATACCGTCCGAGACGAACTTCTTCATGGTGCACATCGGCCGCGAGATACAGCCGGTCATCGACGAGTTCCGCGCGAAGAAAGTCATGGTCGGCCGGCCGTTCCCGCCGATGACGACGCATATGCGCGTGTCGATCGGAACGGCGGACGAGATGGACCGGTTCACGAAGGCGTTCAAGGAGATTTTCCCGGCGAAGACGCGGACAACTGCGGCGGCGTAACGCGGTGCCGTGAGAGCGGGATCGGGTATCGGGAAATCGGACGTCAGGAAGTAGCGGAAGCATCGGGATAGAGGGCGACAGCGAACGTTCTGTCGCCCTTTTTCTTTGCCCTGCGAAATGGTGGGACAAGTCGCCGGCGCCTGAGCGACGACCGGCCGGAGGCGGTGACAGGATGACGAAGTGTGAGTGCACGCGCCGCTCCCGCGGGCCCGGGTGGGCCGGCGTGGTGCTGTTCTCTTTCTGGGCTGCTGTCACGCTCGGACAAGGACAAGCCGCCACATTGCTGGCACGATTTTCGAAGCCGGATCCGTCTCGAAGCAGTTCACCGCCGCCGCGGTTCTGCTCCTGGCCCGGGACGGCAAGCTGTCTCTCGACGATCCCGTGCGCAAGTATGTGCCGGAGCTGCCCGAGTATTCTCCGGGGCCACCGTTGACGGTTCGTCACGTGCTGAACCACACGAGCGGCCTGCGCGACTGGGGCAGCGTCGCCGCCATTGCGGGGTGGCCGCGCACCACGCGGGTCCATACGCACGCCCATGTGCTCGACATCGTCAGCCGGCAGCAATCGCTCAACTTCCCGCCAGGCTCGCGCTGGTCGTACAGCAACACCGGGTACAACCTTGCAGCCATCATCGTCTCGCGCGTGAGCGGGAAGCCGTTCCCCGAGCTCACGCGGGAGCGGCTGTTCGAGCCGCTCGGCATGACCCACACTTCCTGGCGCGATGACTACACACGAATCGTCAAAGGCCGGGCCATTGCGTATGTGGAGTCACATGGAGCGTTTCACACTGACATGCCGTTCGAGAACGTGTACGGCAACGGCGGGCTGCTCACGACGGCCGGCGACCTCCTGAAATGGAACGAGAACTTCACAACTCACGTGGTTGGCGACGCTGCGTTCGCGGAGGACCAGCAGCAGCGCGGCGCGTTCACTGACGGTCGCCAGCACGGATATGGCCTCGGACTGTTTATCGGAACGTACAAGGGCCTGCGGGAGGTGAGCCACAGCGGTTCGACGGCGGGCTACTCGGCGTTCTTGACGCGGTTTCCCGACGAGCGCGTATCCGTGGCGGTTCTCTGTAACGTTGCCACCAATGCGACGACCCTGGCGCACGAGGTCAGCGATGTCGCTCTCGCGGGGCGCTTGAAGCCGCCCGTTCCGCCAAAGGCGACGCATACGCTGACGGGCCTCGAGGCCGCGCGCATCACTGGCCTGTATCGCGACAAGCTGACCGGCGCGCCGTTAACGATCGTGTTCGAGGACGGCAGGCTGAGCGCTGCGCGGCTGGGTGTGCTGGTTCCGGCGTCCGGACTGCATTTCGCGACCGCGTTGAATCAGACGTGGGATTTCGACGGGAACGGCGGCGCGCGGGCGGAGGACGAGTATGGCACCGTCGACCTGTACGAGCGCGTCGCGGCTGCGCGGCCGAGCCTGCACGAGCTCGAAGCGTATGCGGGGGCTTATGCGAGCGACGAGGCGGAGGTCGACATGACGGCGAAGGTCGACGCCCAAGGGCTTCTCCTGAAGCGGCGGCCGGATGCGACTGTCCGCTTGTCGCCTGTTTATGCCGATGCGTTTCGTGCCGACTCGTTGGGCACCGTCATCTTCAACCGCGACGCGGGGGGCCGTCCGATCGGCTTCCGGGTCGTCCAGGATCGCGTGTGGAGCATGCCGTTTCATCGCATGAGCGATCCCGCGCCGACCGCGGATAAAGGAGTGGGGCGTTGAGCACCATCTCGAAGATGGCTAAATGGCTAATGGCTCATGACGCCATCAGCCATGCCAGTGTTCGGCCAGCCATCAGCCATCAGCCATGACAGAGCTCGTTTACTTGAGGTGCTTTCCCACCAGCTTGGTCATCTCGAACATGTTGACCTGCGCCTTGCCGCCGAAGATCGGCTTCAAGGTGTCGTCAGACTTGATCATCCGCTTGTTCTTCGCGTCCTGCAGCTTGTTCTTCTTGATGTAGGCCCACAGTTTCTTGGTGACCTCGGTTCTGGGCAGCGGCTTCAAGCCCACGACCTCCGACAGCGCAGCGCTCGGCTGCACCGGCTTCATGAAGGCTGCATTGGGCTTCCGCTTCGACTTCGCTGCTTTCTTGGCCATGTCGTCTCCCTGTGATTGATGTCGATTGAGCCGTCAAGCTGTGAAGGTCGCCCGCCCGTGAGCGGCCCGCCGAACCGGCTGCGCCATATTATGAACGCATTTTCCTCCTTGTACCAGGTTCACGCCCGGGTCCTCGCGTCCTGGCCGTCTTCGAGAATCGCCGAGTAGCAGAGCACGTCGCAAAGCACGCCAGGGGAGAGGTTCGGGAATTCGGCGTAGCGCCTGAGCGTGCCTTCCAGCGTGAAGCCGTTCTTTTCAAGCACGCGGGCGGACGCTCGATGGGCGTGGTGGCAGAGGGCGTACAGGCGGCAGACGCCGCAGCCGGCCGCGACCGAGACCATGGCGCGCAAGGCTTCAGTCGCGTAGCCGCGGCCCCACGCGTTCTTCGCGAGCACGTACCCCGTGGCGGCCCGCGCAGGTGTCTCGAAAACGAGGCCGGTACTCCCGATGAGCGTCTGCGAATCGCGGACCAGTATCACATAGGGTCCAGCCGGCCATTTGCGCCACTCGGCGTTGCTGAACTGGAGGAATGCGCGTGTCTCGTTCGGGCGTGCGTGACGGGGCCACCCGACGTACCGCGTGACGTCGGGGTCCGACGCGTACGTCGCGAAGATGGCTTTCGCGTCTCCGAGCGTGGGACGTCGGATGATCAGACGATCGGTCTCGAGCCGCTCTGGTGCCCGCACGGCAGTGTCTTAGTGCTTCCCTTCGACCCAGTCGGCGAGCGTCCTCCATTCGGGATCGTCCTGCGATGTCCAGTGCTTGCCACCGGGATGGAACGCGACCCCGCCGGCATCCGCTGCCAGCGGCATCGTCAGCAGACGGCTCTTGAGCGGCACGCCCGGCAAGACGAAGCGCTTCACCACGTCGAAGTTCTTCCGGGACTGGTCATCGATCCACATGCTGGAGCCGGGCGACAAGGCCTGCAACCGGAACGCGGTACCGGTCGAGTGGCACACATAGCACCGCGCGTGGCCCGGGCGCTTCTCGAGCAGCAGCGGCTCGACTCTGGCTTTGAAGACCTCGTAGTCCAGCGCTCCGGGCGGAGTCGCCGGCGGCGTGGGGGGTGCGCCGGCGGCCTGAACCATGAAAAAAGCTTGAACGAGAAGAAGAGTGAGCCACATGGTCCGGTATTCTAGAGTAGCTTAGAGTATCCGCCTATGCAGACCAAGTCATTCATCGTGCCGATTGCGTTCCTCGCGGCCAGCCTCTCGCTCGAGGCCCGAAGTGACCACGTCCGGATCGTCCAGACCAATTCGGCAGGCGACAGCGTGATGCTGATCGATCCGGCGACCAACAGTGTGGTCGGCGAGATTCGCGACATTGAGGTGAACCATGGCGCCGCCGTGGCGCCGGACGGCAGCCGCTTCTACATCACCAACGAAGCAGAGTCGACCGTTGACGTCGCGGATGCGAAGAGCCTCAAGGTGATCAAGAGGATTCCGCTGACGAACCATCCTAACAACATCACCATCAGCAAGGACGGCAAGCGCGTCTACGCTGCCATCGTGGCTGGGGCAGGAGCCGTGGACGTCATCGATACCGCGACGCTGACGCGGGTCAAGAGCATCCGCACGGAGGGTGGCGTCCACAACACCTATGTCACGCCGGACGGGCTGTACGTCGTGGCCGGTTCGATCATCGGCCGCAAGATCTCGGTCATCGATGCGAAGACCGAAGAGATCGTGTGGACGATTCCGATGGAGGCGGGCGTGCGGCCGATCTGCTTCGAAAAGAACGCCGACGGCTCGACCCACCGGATGTTCGTGCAGTTGTCGGACTTCCATGGCTTCCTCGGCGTGGACTGGGCGAGCCGGCAGATTGTCGATCGCGTGAAGCTGCCCGACGTTCCGGTGAACGAGCGCCACACCGAGGGGCTGCAAGGCTCGCCGTCGCACGGCATCGGCATCGCGCCGGACGGCAAGACCTTGTGGGTGAACAGCAAGGTCAACAGCCGCGTGTATGTCTACTCGATGCCCGACCTGAAGCTCGTTGCCGGCGTGAAGGTCGGCGATCACCCCGACTGGCTGACGTTCACCCCCGACAGCAAGCGGATCTACGTGGCCAACGCCGGATCGAACTCCGTGTCGGCCGTGGACGTCGCGACACACACGGAGATCGCCCGGATTGCCGTCGGCCAGGTCCCGAAGCGCAACATCACGGCGGTTCTGCCGTAAGGACGAATCGGCCCTCGGGCCGACGTCCGGTCGGGCCAAATGCCCTCGTGGTAGCATCGCGCATTCCCTTTTGAAGGATGCGCGATGACGTCACGCCGGTATCTTCCTGCAATTTTTCTTCTCTTCATCGGCAGCGGGTGCGCGGCGCTGATTTACGAAATCGTCTGGTTCCAGCTCCTGGAGATGGTCATCGGGTCGTCGGCCATCTCTCTCGGCATCCTCCTGGGGACGTTCATGGGCGGGATGTGTCTCGGCAGCCTGCTCGTTCCGCGCGTCGTCTCGCCCGAACGGCATCCGATGCGGGTCTACGCGGCGCTGGAGCTGGGCATTGGCGTTCTGGGTTTGCTGATCCTCGCAGGCATGCCGGTCGTCGGCGGTGCGTACACCGCGTGGGCGGGCACCGGGACATCCGGCGTCATTCTTCGTGCGGTTGCGGCCGGCATCTGCTTGATCCCGCCAACCGTGCTCATGGGCGCGACGCTGCCGGCGATCTCTCGTTGGGTCAAGGCAACGCCTGAGGGCGTCTCGTGGCTTGGGTTTTTTTACGGCGGCAACATCACTGGTGGCGTCGTCGGAAGCCTGGCGGCGGGATTCTATCTGCTGCGCGTCTACGATGTGGTGGCTGCGACATGGACCGCCGTCGGCGTCAATGTCGTCGTGGCGGCCGTGGCGTGGTTGTTGGCCCGCGTGACGCGTTACGTCCACGAGGTCGGGCCGGTCAGCGCGACCGCGGGCTCGGGGAACTGGTCGGCGTATGTGGCGATCGCGCTTTCCGGACTGACCGCGCTCGCCTCGGAAGTGATCTGGACCCGCATTCTGTCACTTCATTTCGGGGCGACGGTCTATACCTTCTCGATCATCCTCGCCGTTTTCCTTGTCGGTCTCGGAGTAGGCAGCACGGCCGGCGCCGTGATCGCTCGCGAAACATCGTCACCACGCCACGCGCTCGGGTGGTGTCAGCTTCTATTGTGCGCGGCGATGGCCTGGGCGGCGTACATGAACACGGAGTCGTTGCCCTACTGGCCGATCAACCCGTCCCTCTCGACGTCGCCCTGGTACACGCTGCAGCTCGATCTCGTGCGTTGCTTCTGGGTCGTGCTGCCTGGAGCGATGCTCTGGGGCGCCAGCTTTCCGCTTGCTCTGGCCGCCGCGGCCTCGAGTCATCCGTCGGGGGCGGATCCCGCCGCGCACGAAGAAGATTCGGCGCGGCTCGCGGGGGGCGTTTACGCCGCGAATACAGTGGGCGCCATCCTCGGCTCCCTTGTCGCCACTTTCGTCCTGATCCCGTGGATCGGCAGCTCGCATGCCCAGCAGGTGCTCATCGTGCTGTCGGCGTTTTCAGCGTTGCTGATGCTCGACCCGACCTCCACGGGCGCTGACGAGAGGGCCGCGCCCGGCGGCGAACGCGCCGCGGGCGGCAGTCGCAAGAGCTGGCACCCCGCAGCCACCGCCTTCTTGGTGGTCGCCATGGTGGCGGCCGGTCTGCTCGCGCGGAGCGTCCGCGAGCTTCCCGGCCTTCTGGTCGCGTACGGGCGCTTCGCGGCCACGCGCATCGGGCAGGCCGACGTCATTTATGTGGGCGAGGGCTTGAACGCGTCGGTCGCGGTTTCGCGCATGTCGAACGGCGTCCTCAACTACCACAACGCGGGCAAGGTCCAGGCGTCGAGCGAGCCGCAGGACATGCGGCTGCAGCGCATGCTCGGCCACCTGACCACGCTCATCCCGCCGAGTCCGAAGAAGATCGTCGTCATCGGCTGCGGCGCCGGTGTTACCGCGGGTGCAGTCTCCATCGATCCGGCGGTCGAGCGGGAGACGATCGCCGAAATCGAGCCCCTTGTTCCACGCGTCGTGTCGACCTACTTCGCCGAATACAACTTCGATGTCGTGCGCAACCCGAAGGTGCGCGTGCACATCGACGATGCACGGAATTTCCTGCAGACGACGGGGGAGAAATTCGATGCCGTGACGTCCGACCCACTCGACCCATGGGTGAAGGGCGCGGCGATGCTCTACACGAGGGAGTTCTTCGAGGGGGTGAAGCGTCACCTCAATCGAGGCGGCGCGGTCACACTGTTTGTGCAGTTGTACGAGAGCAACACGGCCGCCGTGAAGAGCGAGATCGCCACGTTCCTCGAGGCGTTTCCAAACGGCATCGTCTGGGGCAACACGAATGAAGGCCGCGGATACGATCTCGTGCTCATGGGAACGGTCGAGCCCGTCACCATCGACGTGGACGCGATTCAAGCGAAGCTCGAGCGGCCCGAGTACGCGCAGATGGCGAAGTCGTTGCGCGAGATCGGCATGAACACCGCTGTCGATCTCTTTTCGACCTACGCCGGCAGGAAACCCGATCTCGAGCCGTGGCTCCGCGACGCGATGATCAACCGCGATCGGAACCTGCGGCTGCAATACCTTGCCGGCCTGGGACTGAACCTGTACCAGGCGGACGCGATTTACACAGATATGCTGCGATACGTGACGAAAATGCCGGAGGATCTCTTCGTCGCGAATGAGCAAACCAAGCGGGCGCTTTTTGCGGCCATCAACCGGGCGCAGGGGAGGTAGCCAGTGCGTTACACAGTCATCGCTTCGGCGCTGCTCCTTTCAACTGCCGTCGTGTTGCCGCGCGGTCAGTCGGGTCCCCCTGGCCAGCCCGTCCCTGCATCCCTTTATGCGGGCCTGAAGTGGCGATCCGTGGGGCCCTTCAGAGCCGGCCGGGTCAACGGCGTCACCGGCGTGGCGGGACAGCCGAGCGTGTTCTACTCGGGGTCGGTTGGCGGCGGCGTGTGGAAGACCACCAATGCCGGCCGTACGTGGTTTCCGATTTTCGACTCGCAACCGATTGCCTCCATAGGCGCCATCGCCGTCGCGGCAGCGAATCCGAGCGTGGTCTACGTGGGCACCGGCGAGGCTGACATGCGTTCGCAGATCTCGTTTGGCAACGGCGTCTACAAGTCGACGGACGCCGGAGCCACGTGGACACACGTCGGCCTGGACACCACGCGTCAGATCGGCAGGGTGATCGTCGATCCCGGCAACCCGAACGTTGTCTTCGTCGCGGCGCTCGGCCACGTGTATGGCGCGAATCCCGATCGAGGCGTCTACCGATCACAGGACGGCGGTGCCACGTGGCAGCGTGTGTTGTTCAAGAACGATGACGTCGGCGCGATCGATCTCGCTTTCGATCCGTCGACGGCTCAGACCATCTACGCGTCTTTGTGGAACACTCGCCGTCCTCCCTGGAGCGTGTATCCGCCTTCAACGGGGCCCGGGAGCGGGCTCTACAAGTCCACGGACGGAGGCAACAGCTGGCACGCGCTGACCGCGGGCCTTCCCTCAGAAGGGGTCGGACGCATCGGCATCGCGGTGGCTCCGTCCAATCATCTCCGCGTGTACGCCATCGTCGACGCCAAGGACGGCGGGCTGTACCGGTCGGACGACGCGGGGGGCACCTGGGGCAAGGCGTCCGGCGACACGCGTATCTGGGGACGGGGATGGTATTTCGGCAAAGTGGTGGTCGATCCGAAGAACCCCGATCTCGTGTACGTGTCGAATACAGGTGTCTACCGGTCGCGGGACGGCGGGCGGACGTTCGGCGAGCCGTTCAAGGGATCGCCGGGCGGCGACGACTATCACCAGTTGTGGATTTATCCGGATGACGGCAACCGCATGATCCTTGGTGGCGACCAGGGTGCGGTGATCAGCGTGGACGGCCTTTCCGAACACCCGACATGGACGTCGTGGCTGAACCAGTCGATTGCCGAGCTGTATCACGTGGCGCCTGACTTTCATTTCCCGTACTGGGTGACCGGCGCGCAGCAGGACAGTGGCGCCGTGCGGGTCAGATCGCGCGGCAAATTCGCCAGTATCACGATGCGCGATTGGGAGCCGCTCTGCGCCGGGGGCGAGAGCGGGTACACGGCGCCCGATCCGCTCCACCCGGACCTCGTGTTTGGAGGAACGGTCGAACGCTGCAACGTCGAAACGGGCGAGCGGAAGAACGTGACGCCCGAAGTCAACTTGCCGGCGCCGGCGCGTCATACATGGACGAATCCGCTCGTCTTCTCGCTCGCGGATCCGCGCGCGCTCTACTTCGGGGATCAGTTCCTGTTCAAGACGAGCGACGGCGGCGAGCATTGGGCGCGACTGAGCGACGACCTCACCCGGCCGCATCCGGTCGACCCCGCGAACCTCGACGCCGCCACGTCGGCGGATGTCGATCGAACGCGTGGCAAGGGCGGCGTGATCTACACGATTGCGCCATCGCCGGTTCGCGCGCCGCTTATCTGGATCGGCACCGACGATGGGCTGATCAAGCTGACGGCAGACGACGGCAAGACGTGGCAGGACGTGACGCCGCGCGAGCTCACGCCGTGGAGCAAGGTCGTGATGATGGCGGCCTCGCATTTCGATGCCGGCGAAGCCTGGGCGGCGGTCGATCGACACCGGCTCGAGGACAACGAGCCGTACATCTATCGCACGTCGGACAGCGGCAAGACCTGGCAGAAAATCACCCGCGGTCTGCCGCCGGGTGTTTACGTGCAGACGGTCAAAGAGGATCCGAAGAAGCGCGGCCTCCTCGTAGCGGGCACGGAGCTCGGTGTCTTCGTTTCGTTCGACGATGGCGACAACTGGCGGCCGCTGCAGCTCAACCTGCCGCCCTCATCGAGCCGCGATCTGGCCTTCAAAGACAACGATCTCATCGTCGCCACACACGGACGAGGGTTCTGGATCCTCGATGACATCAGCGCGCTCAGGCAGGCAGCAGAGGTCGGGACGGCGGAGGCATGGCTGTTCCGGCCGGCTGATGCCTTCATTCTGCCGCCGGGCACTGACGATGGGACGCCGACGCAGAAGGACGAGGCGTGGGCGGAGAATCCGCCCGACGGCGCGATCATCGACTACTACCTGAAGTCGCCGGCGAGTGACGGCGTGACGATCGAGATTCTGAACAGCGGTGGCGCGACGGTTCGCAGGTACGCGAGCACCGATCCCGTGGCGGCCCTCGACGCTGGCACGTTGGTGGTCAATGCCGTCTGGCAGCGCACGCAGGCGCCCCTGTCTACGGGCGCCGGCCTGCATCGCGTCGTTTGGGATTTCCGGCCGCAGCCGGTGCCCGGGGGACGCGGCGGCCGCGGCGGCGGTGGTGGTGGTGGTGGTGGCGGCGGCGGGCGCGGTGGGCCGCCGCCGATTGCGCCTGGCAGCTACTCGGTCAAGTTGACGGTGAACGGCACGAGTTACTCACAGCCGTTGGCCGTGAAGGCGGACCCACGGGCAAGGCCATGAGCATCGAGATCGCGCGGCGTGGCCATGTCGCGCTCATCGAGATGCGGCACGGCAAGGCGAACTTGATGGACCTCGAGTTCTGCTCGGAGCTGACCGCGCGGCTCAACGAATGCGAGGAAGCCGGAGCTCTTGTCATCACCGGATACGGCGGGATTTTTTCTGCGGGCGTCGATCTGATGCGTGTGGTGGACGGCGGCGCATCGTACGTGAGCGCGTTTTTGCCGGAGCTCGCGCAGGTCTTCGAGTCGGTCTTCGCATGCCCGAAGCCTGTGATCGCGGCCGTTAACGGACATGCCATCGCGGGTGGGTGCGTTCTTGCGTGCGCCGCGGATCAGCGAGTGATGGCTGCCGGCAACGGTCGGATTGGCATCCCAGAACTGCTTGTCGGCGTGCCGTTTCCGACAGTCGCCCTCGAGATCATTCGCGCCGTGGCGCCACGCGGCCATGACGATCTCGACAGTCTCATATGGAGCGGTCGAACTCTCTTGCCCGAGGCGGCCGAGTCGTGCGGTCTGGTGAACAGGGTCGTTCGGGACGATGCGCTGCTGTCGGATGCGCTCGAGCTGGCGGCGTCGCTTGCGGCGAGACCCGCAGCGGCCTTTGCGCTCACCAAGCGTCAATTGCGCGCGCCGGCGATGGCGCGGATAGCCGATGGCAAGGCGCGATTCGACCGGACCGTGGAGGATCTGTGGTGCGCGGACTCGACGCTTGATGCGATTCGGGGCTATATAGAGCGAACGTTGAAAAAATCTGCAGGGTGAAGGGGAATGGAGGCGAATCACATGTTTGCATCATTCAAGCTGGCCGGGCTGCTCGTTGCGGTTGGTGCCGCGCTGGTCATCACCGGTCCCGCCGGAGCCCAACAACCATACGTTCAGCTCTCCGGCGCTGCCTGCGCCACGCCTCCGATCCTGCACTGCCCTGACAAAGACTGCCCGTCGGACCGGGTCATCAATCAAGGTCAGGCGGTCGAAATGAAGACTCGTAGGACGTACTTCCTGGACTATCCGTGCGACTTGAGACACGACGAGCCGGTCACGTTCGTGCTGAGCCTCCACGGGGCCGGGTCGTACGGAAACTGGCAGCGTCATTACTTCCCGATCATGGACTACAGGGACAAGTACCGCCTGGTGATCGCCACGCCCAACTCGCCGACGCGCGTGTGGTCCGAGGCCGACGATGAGTACCTGCAGAACATCGTGACGTCCATCGTGGATCAGATTGGGAGCAGGAACATCAGGGCGTTCTGGCTGGCCGGCCACTCGCAAGGTGGGATGACGTCGAACCGCCTCGTGCGCACGGAGTTCTTCAAGAACAAGGTTGACGGCTGGCTCAGCCTGTCGGGTGGGCGGCTCGGCGGGAGTCCGGGCCGGGGGGACTTTGGCGCCATCGGCGCATCCCTTCCGGGCCCCGGGGCGCGCGGAGCGGCGCCCGGTTCAGCGACCTCGCCCACGTCGACGACATCGGCATCAACCGCGGGGGCTGGCGGTCGCGCCACGGCTCCAGGCTTTGCGGCTGCGATGGCCGCCCTGCGCGAACCGCCGGCCGCTGATTTTTCCTTTATCTTCGAAACAGGCGAGCGGGAGATGGACGACAAGGGGCTCACGCCGACGTCGGACTGGGCCTCGAAGTACAGCTGCGGCACCAGAGGCGCGCCGAAGGAAGTCGTCGACACAAAGGCCGGCTACGTCTACGACAGCACGCGCCAGAATCCTCCGGTGCCAGCATGGGGACTTTTGCCCAGACCGGGCAGGGCCGAAGTGTACGTCTATCCAAACTGCCAGAACGGCCGCGTGGTCGCCGACGTTGTCCGTCTGGAGAAGGGGCACACCGAAGGGCTAGAACCCAACGTCACCGAGGCGTTGGTCTCGCTGATGCTCTCGGCACGCGGCGGCAAGATCTCCCAGTCGCCGGCGACCGCGGGGCGCTGACCTGCCGCGCCGGTCTGCTGCCGTTCTATGGACCGGTTCCGTTCACCGGCAACTGGATCGCAAAGACCGTAGCGATCCCGGGGTCGCTCAGCACCGACACGGTTCCGCCGTGGCGCTCGACGATCGCTTTGACGATGGACAACCCGAGGCCGCTGCCTGCGGGACGGCCGGCGGCGCGGGCCGGATCGACTTTGTAGAAGCGGTCGAAGAGAAACGGCAGGTGCTCGGGCGGGATTCCGCTT
>Ga0182037_10000859_pt1 | contig 15424 bp, 17 predicted proteins | sample sta12Cox44000082_FD_125974 | JGI IMG/M metagenome (GOLD analysis project Ga0182037, IMG submission 125974) | Lab enrichment of tropical soil microbial communities from Luquillo Experimental Forest, Puerto Rico - statoxic.12C.oxic.44.000.082 | ecosystem: Environmental > Terrestrial > Soil >... | reverse complement strand
CGGGGGCGGAACCGACACGCAGGCCCGCATCCTCGCGCCGAAACTGAGCCAAATCCTGGGCCAGACCGTCGTCATCGAGAACCGCCCCGGCGCCAGCGGCAATATCGGCGCGCAGGTGGTTTCCAAGGCAGCGCCCGACGGCTACACGCTGCTGGCGATGATTTCTTCGCACGTTATCAATCAGTTCGTGCTCAAGAGCGTGCCTTACAATCTCGACAAAGACTTCGTGATGATCTCGCGCACGGTGACGGTGCCCGGCGTGCTGATCGGCAATCCGTCGCTGCCGGTGAAGACTCTGGCGGAATTGCTCGCCTATCTCAAAGCCAATCCAGGTAAGGTCGCCTTCGGCTCAGCTGGCGTCGGCAGCCTGTCGCATCTTATCGTCGAGCTTTTCGAGCAGGATGCCGACGTTAAATTGCTGCACGTGCCCTATCGCGGCACGCAGCCGGCGCTCAACGATACGCTGTCCGGGCAGGTCGCGCTCGACGTTCCCGACCTGACTATTGCCCTAGAACAGATAAAGGCGCGCACGGTGCGCGCCTTTGGCGTGACCAGCGGTCAACGCTCGCCCGCCGCGCCGGACATCCCAACACTCTCCGAGCAGGGCATCACCGGCTTCAACGCCGTGCAATGGTTCGGCCTCTGCGCGCCAGCCGGCACGCCGCCGGCAATCGTCGACGAGCTGCATGCCGCGGTCACCAAGGCGCTCAACGATCCGGACGTAAAGGCACGCTACGTCAAGCTTGCAATGACGCCGGAACCAAGCCCGTCGCCAGCCGAATACGCCAAGTTCGTTCATGACGAAGGCGTGCGCTGGGGCAAGGTGGTCAAGGACGCCAACGTCACGGCTGAGTAATCGAGGGCGACGGGGCGGGCCCGCGACGCGGTCCCGACCCGCGGCCGGCAGGAAACATCTAGGAGGCAGAATGACACTCGTCCTCAAGGGCGTCATGCAGAGCCCGGTGACGCCGCTGAAAAACGATTTCAGCCCAGACTACGAGACCTTCGAACGGCTAGTGGACTTTCACGTTCGCACCGGCGCCACGGCGATCTCGTGGCCGCATCATAAGGCGGAGTCGCACAACCTCACCATTGCCGAACGCAAGGCGCTGGGTGAGGTTGCGATCAAGGCGGTCAACAAGCGCGTGCCCGTCTCGATCCACGTCAGCGCGCTGGCGCTCGAGGACACGTTCGATCTTGCGCGGCATGCGCAAAAAAAAGGCGCAGACGCTATCATCGCGATCACGCCCTATTTCTGGAAATATCCGCCGGAGGCGATCTACGATTATTTCGTGAAGCTCGGCACGTCGTTCGATCTACCGCTGATAGCCTACAACTCGCCGAGCTATCTCGACGGCATCGAGTTCACCGGCCAACTGACCGCGCGACTCATCCAACGGTTGCCGAACTTCATCGGCATGAAGGAGGCGAGCTTCAACAGCGAGAAATTCTTCGAGATATTGCGCGCGGCGCAGCGGCTGCGGTCGACTTTCGCGATGATTGTCGGCGTCGAGTATCTTCTGCCTTCGGTGTCGCTTGGCGGTGCCGGCTCCTATTCGTCGGCGGGCGCGATATGCCCCAATTTGTGCATCGAACTCTACGAGTCCTGCATCGCCGGCGATTGGGATCGCGCACGGGCGGCACAATACAAGCTTTCAGAGCTGTGGCTCCTGTTCCGCGATCAATATCCATCGTCGCTGAAAGGCGGCTGCGTGATCATGGGTCGTCCGGTTGGTCCGACGCGGCCGCCCCTGCCGACCGCCTCGCCCGAACGGGTGAAATTCATTGAGAAGCGGCTGATCGAACTCGGCATCGTCGACAGTGAACCGCATGGCTGGTGACCGAAAGGACAATACGGTGAGTGATTTCAAATTCGGTCTGACGCATGCGCCGTTGACGCCGTTTGTCCACGACCGCATCGACCATGACACATACCGCAAGGTGATAGATTTCCATTTGCGCAACAGGGCGGAAGGGTTGGCTCTGCCCATGCATGCGGGTGAATCGGTGAGTCTGACCGCGGAGGAGCGCAAGGCGCTCGCCGAGTTCGCGATCAAACAGGTCGCCGGACGCGTGCCCGTGATTATCAACGTGAGCGAAGCAGGCACCGCGATAGCATCGTCACTTGCTGCTCATGCGCGAAAGGCGGGCGCCACGGCGTTGATTTGCAGCGTGCCGTATTACTGGACACCCCCGCAGAGTATGTTGGTCGAACACTTTGCAACGATTGGCCAGGCCGGCGGGCTGCCGTTCTTCGTGCTCAATTCGCCGAGCGAGTTCAGCGAGGTCGAATTCGCTAGCAAGTCGGTCTTCGAACTGCTCGGCAAGCTGCCGCATTTCGCGGGGCTGGTCGACATGAGCCTAGACTGGCAATACATGATCGAGGTGATAACAGTCGCGCGCGCGGTACGGCCCGATTTCCAACTCGTCTCCGGCAACGAATACATGATCTCAGCCGGCGCAATCGGCGCGACGGGAATGCTCTCATCGCTCGCCTCCGTCTCGCCGAAGCTGGTGCGCGAGCTTTACGATCTCTGCCGCGCGCAGGACTACAAGGCCGCGCGCGCGCCGCAGGAGGATGCCGCCATCCTGTTCCGCCTGTTTCGAGACGCTGGCCCGGCGGGGCTGAAAGCAGCGGCCAAGACGATGGGGCGCGATTGTGGCGCGCCGCGGCAACCGCTGCAGACATTACCTGACGGAGCGGCGCGGGCGCTGGCCGCAAAAATTTCGAACGTCGGTAGTGTCAAAGGCGAGCCGCGCGGCTGGGCTTAAAGCGAGATGATTATGGGGCAGAACGGCGGAACGCGCGTTGCTCTCGTCACTGGCGCGTCCTATGGCGTCGGTGCGGCCACGGCGCTCGCGCTCGCGCGCGACGGCCTTGATCTGGTGTTGACGGCTACGCGCGAAGAGAATCTTGCCAAGACGTGCGAGGTACTCGCACCGTTCGGTCGCCAAGTCCTGCCCAGCGAATTCGATCTGCGCGCGCAGGCTAGCATCGAAGCCTTAGTCGCCAAGGCACTCGCCCGCTTCGGTCGCATTGACGTGCTGGTCAACAATGCCGGTGCCAACTTGCGCCGCAAGGCGGTCGACATCACGCGCGAGGACTGGAACGAGCTGATGGCTATCAACGTTACGGGCACCTTCTTCCTCACGCAACAGATCGGCCGCCATCTCGTCGCGCGCCAAACACCGGGCCGGATCATTACCGTCGCTTCGACGGCAGCGCTGGTCGGTCAGACCGAGCGCGCGGTCTACGGCATCAGCAAGGCCGCCCTTCTCCAGATGACGCGCATGCTGGCGATCGAATGGGCCGAGCACGGTATCGCGGTCAATGCCGTCGCGCCGGGACGGCTCAATACGGAGTCGCCGTCGCGTGCCGGAACCGGATCGAACAAGGCTTACATGGAGGCGATGCTCAAACGCATCCCGATGCATCGCCTGGCGACGGTCGAGGAAGTCGCCGGCGCGGTCGCCTTCCTCGCCGGACCGGCGGCAGCTACCATCACCGGGCAGGTGATCGTAGTCGATGGCGGCCTGACCGCCGCGTAAAAATAAAAAGCGAACACCTTGTGACGTTTTTCATAACGCGCGACGCGCATGTTGTGATTCTATACCCCGCCGGCATCGGCGGGAGACTGCAGACATGTCGAATGATCCGAATGATAGGCCCGCTCAAACAACTGAAGCGAAGCGGACTACAAAATCGTTAAAGCGCAGGCGCTTCGCCGCGGCTAGGACGGATCACGGTTGGTACGAAAAGGCCAAATGCAAAATTGCGATCCGCTCAAGAACTATCCCCATTAGCTCCAGCGGACGTGAAGCACGTTCTTAGAAATGATTATGACGGCTACGCTTAATCAATCAACCACTCTAGTTAAGTGCTGGAGTTGCGACGGATTAACACAATGGCATTCGCAGCAATGGGTAGACTCTCCGCGGGGCAAACAGCGGATGCAAGTGTTTGAGTGCACGAACTGCGGACAATTACGAGCCGTTGCCGGGGGGCTTTATCCGAGCCCCGAGAACGGCGGACAAACCGAGTGAAAGCCCCATAAAGGGATGGTGGAGCGAGCGGGACTGACGCCTCTATCCGTCCCATCGCATTGCATAGCTTGCGCAGTCGATCCGTATGCGCCGTCCCGACAAGCGCGCGGAGTCAAGTCAGACGTCGACTATATCCACAACAATATTTTAGACACAGACCATTACAGCGACCATTGTTGGACATATTTGCGGCCGTTGGCGTTGCCACCGTTCAGTATGGCAACACGGACCAATTCCAACCAATCTCCGCTTCCTATTATCACCTGTCCCGTATGTGGGCAGCGTATGCGGCTGAGTACAATCATGCCCGAGGATGAGTATCGCGAACGGATGACATTCGTCTGCGAGTGCGGTTTTGATTATAGGCATGCGAACGCAGTTCGGGCGGAGCGTGGTATGCTCTAGAAGTAGTGGCTGCCAAAACCCAACGGCACGTTCCGCGCCTATGCGGGTCAAAATTCCTAAAATACCGGCGGCGACAAGGTCTGTCACTGCGCTCTAAAAATGGGTTTTCGATGCACCCGCGTATTGTCGTCAGATTCTTGAATTCCGACCTGCCTGCAATTGCGTCCTCAATGATGGCAGCAATGGCGCTCGCCTCGTTGTCACGGCCGCTGTGTGTGGCTTCGTTAAACCAACCGGAGAAATAGTAATGGCCGCCACCACAATTTTTCGTCGTGTCAGCGCAGTGTGGAGCATCGTCATCCTCGCACTCGCGATCTTTCAGTTCGCAGGGACCACCGTTGTCCGCGCGCAGGATTATGCTGCACTCCTCGCCGCGCAGGACCGCACCGAGGCCGACCGGCAGAATGATAAAAGGCGAGAAGCTCTCAAACTCCTCACCTTTACCGGACCGAAGACTGGTTGGCTTGTGCTCGATATGGGTGCCCTGGCCGGTTACAGCACAGAATTGATGGCGCGCGCAGTCGGTCCGACCGGCAAGGTCTGGGGGCAGAACGACAAGATCGTTGAAAAGTTCGAAACGCGGCTGAAGACGCCGGCGATGATCAATGCCGTTAGCCAGATCCGTTCCTATGACGATCCGGCGGCCGGGTTGCCTCCGCTAGACCTAATCACGTTCTTCTTTAACTATCACGACACGACGTATATGGACGTCGACCGAGGCAAGATGAACAAAGCGCTTTTTGCCGCGCTGAAGCCGGGTGGCTTCTTGGTGATCGCCGATCATTCGGCGCGCTCCGAAGATGGTGCAAATGTCGGGAAGACGTATCACCGCATCGCCGAAACCACAGTGCGCTCTGAGGTTGAGGCAGCCGGCTTCAAGTTCGTGGCCGATGCTGACTTCCTCCGTAATCCCGATGATCCGCGTACTGCGATTGTTTTCCGCTCCCCGATCAAGGTCGACGAATTCGTTCTGAAATTTCAAAAGCCGATGTGATGGACCTCAATCTGCCTTTTTATGTCACTCGCCCAGCCGCAGTTGGCATCACAGAGCTTTTTTAGCCTCTCCATACGAGCCGGCTTTGCGCTGCCCCGGCACAAATTTCATTATGGGTCATTGTACGCAACAAATAACCCCGATCGAGATTGATCGGGGCAGGTTGGCGGTGATGCCATTAACTTGCTGCATGCAAAATCAAGCCGCAATATCCTTGAATGCACCCGTCACATTTTTCGTTACTGTCTCGCCAAGGTCCTTCATTTGTTCACTGAACGCCTTCCATTGCGTCTGCATGAAATCCGTCTGAATCTGCCAGAAGGATTGGGCATCCTTAGCTTCGGATAGCTTCCGTATAAACTCGTTCGCAGTAGCAATATTCTTCTGAATATAGCTCTGCATTTTCTTGTTTAGATCGGCATCAAGCCACGGTGAGGCTTTTATGCCTTTTTCGAACAAATCAGCATATTTCTCCATCGCCTTGCGAGTTTGCTCAAAATTCTGCGTCATCATCTCACTCATGCCCGTAAAAGGTTCATCACCTTTTGCCATGTTTGCCTCCCGTGATTAAAAGAAGAGCACCAAAGCATCACACCGCAATTTTTGGCTCGAAGAAATTGGGCGGGCGTATTGCTGAGTTACACCAAGGTATAGTTGTTACTGCCCCCGGGGCAATCAAAATCAATGTGAGAAATCCATGTCAGAATTAAATCCATGTCAGAATTATCTGACGCTGTAACACGGTTTTGATTTCAGTCGTTTGTAGAAACATTTCATCCTTCATTGGAACTATTGCGCGTGCGGCAGATTGGAAAGGCGTGAAAGTACCCAGAGTACAGTACCTTTAGCGCGAATCCGCAATTCAAGTTTTGGACCCCTTTCACCGGAGGATGCTCATGAACATCACCTGTGTGAATGCGCTCGCCTTTATCGGGGGGATAGGACTTGCGGCGACGCAGCCCCAAAGTCTTCCGTCGGATGGTGGCACGATGGCGGAATCAAGAATGCAGCAAGTAGTCTCGGCGGTGGCCACACTCTCGGAGGAAGTAACAATGACCGATGTGGACAGCGTTCGACGTGCAACCATGCTGCGCCAACGGGCACAGGAACTTACAGCCGCCGCCAATCGTGAACCGGCCCGTCGCACGCACCTGCTTAGTCTGGCAGAAACTTATCGATCAGCCGCCGACGAATTAGCACCGGACAAACCCGATCTTTCGGCGGAAACATTTTCGACCAGCGCCGTCAAGCAAACCGAATAGACACAGCAGCCGACACAGCGCTTAGTGACCACACAACCTTAGGACTTTTTCTATTGATCTTCGCTAGGTGCATATGGTTTCACCGCTGGTGCATCCACTCAAGATGGGCCACAAGGGCACGGCGCTCCTTGCAGCAATGCGGATTGTCGAGGCAGCGTTCTAATCATATGAGATAAAAGTTTCGAGCCGCCGGGGAACGGCGGCTCGAAGGGAGGTATTCAACAGAGTGGAAGGAGCCCACTCCAGGTCCACGGTATTTGCGGACAATTTAATTACTGATTGAGAAAACTTAACGACAAATTACCGAGATTTCCGTTGGCATTGGCGTGCTGCTGGTATCGCGGAATAAAGCGTTGCTATTTCAAAAATCAGAGCGTCACTCGAATTATTAGGAACGGATTTTTAGGTAAGAAAGCCAGAACGCCGCTGCGTGAAAAAAATATGGGCGCTCCCATTTCTATGAATTAACGAACGTTAACCATCGCAGTCCTAGAATGCGAGTTATTCGCGTTTTTCAAATGTCCGATGAGCGGTGATCGCGGCAACGGGCAAATGGCGATTTTGATGTCGGGAGCCATTGCTCCACAGGGGCGCGAAGGACGAGGACGCATGACCAACTGGGACTCCCAAACATTCACGAATATTTCGGCAGACACCGAGGTGTTTAACCTAGCAGGCGGTAAGTACGGGATGTCAGCTGTCGCGACTTGGAAATCTGGTTCCGTGACCCTGCAAATACTAGCCGCTGATGAATCGACCTGGCTCACCGCGGCGACACCCTTCACTGCTAATGGCTTCGAGACAGCCGACTTGCCGCCCGGGCAATACCGCTTCCATGTCGCGAGCGCGACCGCGGTCTATGTGGCGATCAACGGGATCCCATACGATTGATGCGGAGGAGGCCGCTAGAGTCTAAGTTAGACAGTCTTTTGACTGCGTTTTGCCAACCCGCGAATAATGCGCCGCAAAGATGGCTCCCGGACCTTTTGCGCTGCCTTGCCAGGTGAATACCAGCCAATCCGTCGCTGGTGTTTTTCTGGCCATTTCTTGTGCTCGCGCACTACACGCAACGCGAATACTCGCACAACGCATCGCGTATTGGTCCCATTTTTCAAGAGCTTGTCGTACGAGTATGCCCCAATAGGCCGCTTGGTGACTTTTCCAGCGACCCCTCCCTCTTCAAACGCCTCCGCCGCGGCGGTCTGATGGGGCGGCATCCCGCTCTTGGGCCACCCCTTGGGAATGATCCAACGCCGAGTGCCTCGCGAGGTCACCAGCATCACCTGTAATTCGGATTTAGTTCTCCCTCTATACGGAAGCGCCGCATATTGAATGCGCCCGTATGAGTTAACTTTCCTCGGTTCTCCTGTTCGTCTCTTCATTACAGGCAATTTATCATTCTCGGGAGAAAACCAAAGAAAAAATTATCGCGGGTCCATCCGCTTTGCCGTGCTTGCGATACTGTAGGCGGCATCAATCACTTTGCGCATTTCGGTTGTCGGATCACCTAGTGTTACGAGGCTGAGTTCCTGTACAATAGGATGGTCGATCTTTAGTTCGCGAACATTGGACTGCGTCGCGATGTTTCGCTGCGCCAAACCCAACGCTTCAGGTAGCTGCTCCACGACTTTGATGATCTGAGCGCTAGTGGTAACGGAAATTGGGTTTTGGACATTTATCTTCTTTCCGTTCAAAAGCGCGGCCTCGACGGAGGCCGGAACACCGCCGCCTCCGCGAACTTGCACGATCTTGATTGGCAGATCAGGTCCGCCCACGTCGCGCCAGTTTGAGATTTTACCCAGCAAGATGTCACGCATATTGTCATCCGTTATCTCGTGAACGGGGTTCTGTCGATTTACTGCAAATGTCATATGCGTTTGCGATATCTTGAAAACTTGTAGCCGCTCGAAGGGCAGACCCGGGCGGCTAAGTCTTAGCTGTCTGACTTGATTCTCTAGCGGACCAGAAATCATTGCGAAGTTGGTACGCTGTTCGAATAGAGCGAGTAGACCGACCGACGACTTATTTGGCACGACGGTCAACTTGTGACCGGAGGACGCTTCGATTGCCTTTTGATACGGAACCATTACATCCTGAGCAAACGTAGTCGATCCCTGAACAACGAAAGTCTGTGCCGATGCCGCTGCATACTGCAATTGGAAGAGCAGCAACACCAACATCAAAATACGCGCAAATGGGAGCCATGTGGAAGTCGGAGACATGTGCGATCGCCAACACGATTGAAGTGATTGGGGCCAGCAGGGCCCTGACGCAGATTAGTCCGTGCTGCGCTTTACGGGATGGTGCGCCAGCGCAGCGGAACGTGACATAATTTCTAATCGGATAGGTGTGAACAATTTCTCACAACCTCAGCCTCAGCTGGGCGTGATCAAGCCCCGCGACCATCCATCGTGGGCGGGCCTGACGACAACGGGCTGGCACTGGAGCGACCTCTTATTTCTTCTCGGGCGGAAGAACCTCCTGAGTGCATACCTGGTCAATTAGGTGCGCCCGTCGCAAATCGATCAGATGCGCTCTTTTTTCGTCGTTTGTTAGATGCGCGCCAATACCTTTTGTCATCACCATTACAAGCGTCCGATCGTCCATGTCCATCCAGTAGGAACGGCGAACGAGTTTGTTATCGCCATCACGCACGAAGGGACTGTCAGGATTGCTGGCGAGATCAGGTTCGTAAAACCGTGCCATAGTTGTTAATCCCAAGCTTATGTGGAACCCAATGCGACATTGTCAGCCGCCACAAGTCAAAGGTTTGCATTTCTCTCAAAACTCCTTGGCGAGATAGTGATCGATAGAATAGCGCCCGCCGCCTCGGAAAAATATGGCAAGGCAAAGGATCGCCCATAGCAACGCAAACTCGATACCGTGATTAGTCCAGAAAAAGCCGTTCGGCCAAAGAAAATAGATCACTATAACTACCATCTCAACGAAGATCATTGCGGCAGCAATACGCGTGAATAGCCCGAGCGCAAGGCAAACCGCACCGACAGACTCGGCAAAGAACGTTAGATATGCTAGCGCCAAACCGAACGGCAGACCTTTCCCGCTGATAGTCGCGGCATACCGTTCAATTGAACCGTATAATACTTTCTGGACGCCGTGCGGAAACAAGATGGCGCCTGTAGCGAAGCGCACTAAGGCGTAACTAAACGGTGCGAATTTGTCGTAAATCACTCCCGTCATCGGAATAAGCAAGCGACGACGATCTATGCTTTCTAACATGCGGCTCGTTCCTCCCAATTTTTTTGACCTTAAGAAATTCTAGTCAGTTGACCTAGTTTTGACCAACGATACGGCGCAACCAAACAACAAAGAATTGTTTTGTATCACTTCCATCACGCCCCGCGCACGCTACTACGCCTTTCTTTTCATGGGCATTTCAGGACTGCAACGACCACGACCGCGCGACTGGTGCGGATCATCGTTCCGTCTCCTCCAGGCGGCAGCACCGATGTTTTAGCGCACGTTCTAAGTCAACAAATCGAAGAAACCACGAAGCAAACCGAAGTCCGTTTTATAGACCATGCTGAGCTGCTTTCATTTTTATATGAGATTATTGTGATTAGCGTTGCGGTTTTCTAAGGTCCGCTACGGAGAAAAGAGCTACTAACAGCAAGCTTTACGCTAACAGAGTGCCACATGTGGATTAGCGGCCGATCACACCCTGATGGCGAAGCCATGTCCGATCTCGATGCCATCATAGTCGGTGCCGGCCACAATGGTCTGACCTGCGCGGCCTATCTCGGCATGGCGGGATTGCGCGTCCGAATTTTTGAGCGACGTAGTGTGGTCGGTGGCGCTTGCGTGACAGAGGAATTCCATTCGGGATTCCGTAATTCGACTGCCGCCTATACCGTGGGTTTGTTGCAGCCTAAGGTTATTCGGGACTTGAAGCTGCATGAGCGCGGGCTGCGTATCGTCGAACGCCGCGCGCAGAATTTTTTGCCGCTGCCGGACGGGCGTCATCTGCTCACAGGAGAAGGCCGCACCGAGCGCGAGATCGCGAAATTCAGCGCCAAGGATGCGGCCCGCTACTCCGCCTATCAGGCCGAGATCCGCCGCGTAGTCGACGTACTGCGCGGCGTTTTGCTCATTGCGCCACCCAATCTTGGCGACTTCGGTCAGGCTGTGCGCGAACTTGGCAAACTCGCGGCGATCGGCAGGAGGCTATGGCAAGCCAAGAGTCTAGAGGCTGCGCTCCGGCTATTCGGGAAATCAGCAGGCGATATGCTCGACAGCTGGTTCGAATCCGATCCCATCAAGGCAGTGCTCGGCTTCGATGCCGTAGTCGGCAACCTCGCGAGCCCTTACACGGCAGGTTCTGCCTATCTGCTGCTGCATCACGCGTTCGGCGAGGTCAATGGTAAACTTGGTGTCTGGGGCCACGCTATCGGCGGCATGGGCGCGATCACGCAAGCCATTGCCAGCGCTGCCGTCGAACATGGCGTCCGCATCGATGTGTGCTCCGAGGTACGCGAAGTTCTGGTCGAAGGCAGCCACGCTACAGGTATTGTGCTGAAGGATGGCACGGCAGTTCGTGCGCGCGCAGTCGTTGCCAATGTGAATCCGCAACAGCTGTTTCAAGCCCTTGTGCCGCCCGACGCTGTGCCACACGCAATGGCTGCACGCATGAAGGCATGGAAGGCCGGCTCCGGAACTTTTCGCATGAACGTGGCGCTTTCGAAACTCCCAGATTTTACCGCGCTACCCGGAATGGGAGATCATCACACTGCCGGAATAATTCTTGCGCCAAGCCTTTCATATATGGAGCAAGCGTATAGCGATTGCGTCCGTTCTGGCTGGAGCCGAATGCCAATTATCGAGATGGTCATTCCGTCGACACTCGACGACAGCCTCGCTCCGCGGGGTGCGCATGTAGCGAGTCTATTCTGCCAGCACGTGAACCCAAAATTCGCCGACGGATCAACATGGGATCAGCACCGCGAGGCCGTCGCCAACTTGATGATAGAGACGGTCGAAGCCTACGCGCCTGGTTTCAAAGCGAGCGTAATCGCCAGACAAAGCCTCTCGCCGTTGGATCTGGAGCGCATTTTCGGTTTGCCCAGCGGCGATATCTTCCACGGCGCAATGACGCTCGATCAGCTTTTTTCCGCCCGCCCGATGCTCGGATTCGCCGATTACCGCATGCCGGTCGCCGGGCTCTATCTGTGTGGCTCAGGTGCGCATCCGGGCGGTGGCGTGACCGGTGCTCCGGGGCACAACGCAGCGCAGGCGGTGATCGCGGATCTCTCGCGAATGGCGCCGCTGAAACACCCTGCAGCCTGAAAAACCGCGCGCCGGGGCGCGAGTGCACCACAACCGCAAATAGGAATCATGGCATGTCGAAAGCCACCTCCGCGATCTCGCGGCGGGGGATCGAGCAGATTTTGGCCACGGGTGGCCAGAGCGGCCACGCCACGTTGATAGCGCAATGGAATACGAAGCTGATCGAGTCTTTGCCGCCGCACACGCAAAGCCTGCAACCTCGCCGACGCGCTATCCTTTCATCGAACGGAGTTCGTTGCCTGAGACATAGATTTTGCCGACTAGATAAATGTGACTGGGCTACCCGGCTACCCGGCCACCTGGCCACCACGGCACCGAAGGCGGATGGTGGTTAGAGTCGCCACGGTCTCCCTGTGTTTTGGTGGAACGCACAGGATAGCGCTTCGGTGAAAGAGGCAGGAGGTCAATATATCGTGCGATTTTACACGTTGCAGCTGAGACTCGTTCAGGAAAGTCCGCGAAAAGATCCTGGCCGCCTTGCGTCACAACCTTGCCGCCGAGGAGGTTTCTATGTTCCGTTCCTACCGCACCATGCCCGGTAACCAGAGCGCCACCGCCGGCATGTAGAACACGAGCGCCAACATCAGCAAGCTTAGCATGATAAAAGGCACGACCGCACGGAATATGTGGCTCATCCTAACTTGCGGCGGCGCGACTCCCTTCATTGTCATCAGCAGTAACCCGTGCGGCGGCAGCAGTAGACCAAGCTGCATACAAATAAGGAACATTACCCCGAACCAAACAAGGTCGATGCCAAACTTCTGCACCACTGGCATGAAGATCGGTAGCGTGATCAGCATCATGCTCACCTGATCGACGAAAATGCCAAGAAAGATCAGAATCAGCATCATGCCGCCGATGATCGCGTTTTGCGCCAGGCCGTGCCCGGTGATCAGCGACACTAGTCCGTTGCTCGCCCCTGAAAACGACAGGATCTGCGAGAAGGTCGTCGCCCCGACGATGATGAATAGGATCATTCCCGAAATCATTATTGTGCCCCGCAGCGCCGCGAGTAGGGTCTCCACCGTAAGCGCTCGGTAGGCGAGCGCCAGCAGCATCGTGGCGAACGCGCCGATTGCCGCCGATTCGGTCGGGGTCGCCCATCCCGCATTCATGGACGCGACTACGACCAGGAAGATCGAGAGAATGGGGATAACGTATTTTACCAAGGGCCTAAGTCTTTCCCAGCCTTGATAAACGGCAAGCTGTGTGGTCGGCGCTAGAGAAGGGTTCAGTTTGACGCGAACCACGATGTACGCGACGAACACGACCTTCAATATCATGCCCGGGACAAATCCTCCCATTAGCAGTCTAGTGATCGAAATGCCCGAAAGACTTCCGAGCAGCACCGCCAACGCGGAGACAGGCATCAGCATATCCAACGCGCCAACGGCAATGATTGGACCCGTCGCCAGTAAGGGGTGGTAGCCTCGGTCCAACATCAATGGCACCATTAAGCTGCCAAGCATTGCCGTAACTGCGATAGTTGAGCCCGATATTGCCGAGAAGATGGTTCCAGCGATGACGGCAATTACTGCCAGTCTTCCCGGCACCTTAGTGATCAGACGCTCGAAAGCGTCTAATACCTTCACGGCCAGGCCGGTACGAAACAGCACCTCGCCCATCAGCACGAACATGGGAATGGGCGTTAATGAGAAACTCATTACCGAATCGACACTGTTGCGCGCCAGCTGCACCAAACCGGGTTCGCCGCCGAGGAATAAGATTGCCCCAACTATGTTGATCGCTAGGAAGCTGAATGCGACTGGCAGGCCGAGGAACAGCAGCATGGTGGAGCCGCCGAGGAGTAGCCAAGATGCAGCTAGCCAAGACATCTTGACTACGATGCCTGCATTGCATCGTCGCGAGGCGCCTGCTCGCCTTGCGCGAGGCGCTGCATACGAAACAGAACCTCGATCGCGAGGAGGAAGAAGGTTATCGGCAGCGGAGCGAGCGACCACCATTCCGGCGTCACCAGCGTCTTAATCGTGAACATACCGGAGGAATAGCTGGCATAAGTCGCTTTCACTCCGTAAACAATCATAATCGTACAGCAGGCGAGAGCCGCCACGTCGGTCAACCATTCGCAGTACCAGCCAAGTCTGGGCGGCATTGCGCGCAGCAGGATGTCGACGCGGATGTGTCGACTCTGCCGGAGCAGCCAAGGTGCAGCGAGCATTGTGATTAGGTAAAGCATGTATTCGGAAATCTCATCCGCCCATGCCAGACCGTGCAGAGACTTCACTAGTGCGACGTTCCTCAGTAGCACATCGGAACATATCATCAGCATCATGAGAAAAAGCACACCACACGCTACAAGTAGCAGTTTGTCGAGAAGACTTCCGTAGAACTGCGAGATCGATTTCATCGCAAGTCACGCATCAAAAACCCGTTTACGTTGAGCCCTATCTTCTATGCCGCGGCAACGATGTCTGCCGGTAGTTTTGGATCTCGGATTATTTTGACTTCGAAAAAAACTCACGTAGTTTTGGTCCGTTTTCCGGACTTTGGCGAATCTGCCCGGCCCAGCCAGCCTCATAGGCCTTTTCGTAATAGGCTTTTGCCACCACAGGATCAAATTCGATTGTTTCGATGCCCGCAGCAGCCTGACGCTCAGTTTCCCTGGCGTCCTCCGCAAGAAACTCTGATGCCGCCTCAGTCTCGCCCTGGTCGGCAGCTTTTCTGAGCACCGTCTTTTGTTGATCGTTCAGTCTGTCCCAAACCTTCTTATTAATGAGAATTGATACTTCCGCAGAATAGAAACCAGGGTCGACTCTATATTTGGTCCTTTCATTCCATCCGAGATCAAAGATGCCGGTGATAGGCCAGCCGTACCCATCGACTACGCCGCGCTCGAGCGCGGTATAGACCTCACCCGGCGCAGTCTGCACGACGGTGGCGCCCAGGGCCTGGAAGAAATCGCGATAAACCGGAGTAATACGCAGCTTTAAGCCTGTGAGGTCGAGGCCGGTGATGCGTTTATTTAGATAGAGATGGAAGGGATTGTTGTCGACGACGCGAGCCAGCAGGATGGCATTCATTTTCTGCTCATAGAGCTGCGCCATGAAATCATAGCCGCCGTTTTTGCGCAGCTCGGCCATGGAACGTTGGGTGAGTTTCCAAGCGTCGGCCTCAGGCATCAGATTCGTGTAGAATGCGCCGGTCGAGTTCGCCAGATCGACGACGCCATTCTTTAATGCATTACCAACTTGGAATGGGGGCATCGCCTTCGGCCCACCAATATAGTCGATTTGGACGATACCCTTGCCGGCCTGGTTGACCCGCTCGATAAAGCGCTCTATCCCGCGAGAATAGGTGGTTTTTTCTGTAAATGCTGATATCGCCCGAAGCGTTGCTTCTTCCGCCGCCGCAGCGCCCGAATACGCAAAAATAGCAATGACAAGCGGAAGAATTT
>Ga0182037_10000852_pt1 | contig 15475 bp, 11 predicted proteins | sample sta12Cox44000082_FD_125974 | JGI IMG/M metagenome (GOLD analysis project Ga0182037, IMG submission 125974) | Lab enrichment of tropical soil microbial communities from Luquillo Experimental Forest, Puerto Rico - statoxic.12C.oxic.44.000.082 | ecosystem: Environmental > Terrestrial > Soil >... | reverse complement strand
TCTTCAATCAGGGACACCTGGACAAGATCACGAGCATCCACTTCGCGCGTTTCATTGTGCCCCCTGGGCGCCGCACTCTCCTTTTCCTGTCGAACTACGACGGCCGCTTCGAGGACTACCTCGGCGCCTTCTCGACGGTAACCGGCGTGACGGCTGTCTGGGGCAACACGGACGGGTTCCCGCGGCCGTTTCTGCTCGTCTTTGACGGCGCGCGTGCGGAAAACCACTTCAAGCGGTACGCTCGCGCGAGCCAGGTCGAAAGCCTCGTGTGGTTCAGCGCCTACCCGAATCTGTCTGTCGCCGAAATCGATCGCGCGACGTACTTGCGTGAAGCGCTGGCGCAGCCCATCGATCGCCACGGCGCCGGGGTGATCGCCGCGGTCGGCCGGGTGCTCCGCCCGACGCTCGACGAGCAGACACTGGTCTACCTCATGGATGGACGCTGACACGGAGGCAGGTCATGCAAGGACCACTCGAACTCGGGGACATGCAACGGCTGCTCATCGATGGTCTGAGCCGCTGGCCTGAGTCGCGATACGCGCTCGTCCGCGTGAAAAAAGGTCAGGCCGTCGGTGCGCGCACGTGGCTCTCGAGCCTTCTGCCCCACATCGCTCTGGCGAAACACCGCACCGAATCGAAGGAGCCCTCGAACGGGCTCGAACCCCGCGTAGCCATCGCGTTCACGGCGGCCGGCTTCGAGGCGCTCGGTTTGACCGGCGCTCGAGGTTTTCTCGCTGAGTTCCGCCAGGGGATGGCGACGCCGCCGCGACGAGCCAACCTCGGCGATCCTGAAGTTCTTAGATGGGGCATCGACCCGATCCACATCCTCCTCATGGTGTTTTCGAGGCAGGGACAGCGCGACGTCGATTGGCTTGCGCTCAAGCCGGGTCCGTGGGCCGATGTCCACAAGCGCTTCGACGGTTTCGTTCGGAAGGACCGTCGCGAGCATTTCGGGTTCAGGGATGGAATCTCGCAGCCCCGCATCGAGGGGACCGAATCACCAGGTCAGGCGAGCTCCGCGGAAGCCGCCGCCAATACCATCAAGCCCGGCGAGTTCGTTCTCGGATACATCAACGAAGCGGGGGTACTGCCGACGTCGCCAACTGTTTCCGAGAGTCTCGATCCGAAGGATGTGCTGCCTGGCTACCCTTCTAGGCTGGGGGCAAACGGCGCTGCCCTCAAAGACTTCGGTCGTAATGGGAGCTATCTGGTCTTTCGACAACTCGTGCAGGACGTGAACGGGTTCGAAGCCCTTCTCAAACGCGCCCATGCGGGGCCCGAACGCGAACGGCTCGCCGCGAAGCTCGTCGGCCGCTGGCGCAGTGGCGCGCCGCTGGTGAAGGCGCCGGAGGCCGACAGTAAGAGTTTGGCGACCGACAACGACTTCACCTACTACGAGCCTGATCGTGATGGTCACGCCTGTCCGCTCGGTGCGCACATCCGCCGCGCGAACCCGCGCGACTCGCTGGTCGATGATGATCTGGGCATCGGCCCCGACTCGGCTGCACAGGAGATCCGCCGTCACCGGATTATTCGCCGTGGACGGATGTACCAGGAGGGCGCCGAAAAGGGGCTGTTGTTCGTCTGCCTCAATGCGAACATTCAGGATCAGTTCGAGTTCGTCCAACACCAGTGGCTGAACTCGTCGCGTTTTGCAGGCCTCGATGGGGAAGTCGACCCACTGGTCGGTCCGCGTCAGAATGGTCGCAGTTCGATGACGGTGCAGACGCCGGATGGCAGCCAACAGGTCACGCTGCCCGCGCTCGTCGAGATGGTCGGCGGCGCGTATTTCTTCCTGCCAGGCCTCAACGCGCTCAGGTGTCTCGTCGACCTGCCGGAACCAGTCTCGATAACGAACGTCATCACAACGCCTGGCCTCGGCGCTCGGTGAGTCCGAGCGAGTCGTAGGCGCGTGCCGCTTCCGCGAGCTCACGGACCGCGTCCTGTCGACGACTGTCCCGATAGAGGGTGCCCAGGTTGCGGTGACACTCGGCCTCGAGCGGGCGCATGCCGTGGCGGGTCGCCAGGGTCAGCGCCGCTTGTAGCGATCGCTCAGCATCGTCGGCGGAGGCGGGCCCGCAGGTGGCGTAGATTTCTCCGAGCAGCAAGAGAATGGAGGCGTGGTGCGCGTGTTCCTGGGCTGCGCCGGCTAGCGCCTCACCGCGTGTAGCGGCCTCGAGCGCCTGCTCCAGTCGTCCGGCGCGCAGGCAGCTCGTCGCGAGCCCGAGCAGCAGGTAGTTGCGCGCGTAGTTTCCACCGAGGCGGTAGGTTTCGCGCGCGAGCGCGTCCTGCGCGATCTCGATTCCTTCGGCGGCGCGGCCGCACTCCGCAAGCGCGACAGCCAGGCGGCCGGCGATCGCGGGATACATCGTATAGACCTGGTTCTCGCGGCTGATCTCGAACGCGCGTTCGAGCGTCGCGAGGGCCTCGTCGAATCGGCCCGTCGTCAGGAGCCAGAAACCGCTCTCTTCCTGCACGATCGCGCGGGAGTAGGGGTGGTCGAGCTCGTCGGCGATACGACATCCCTCGGAGAACACCTGGAACGCCTCGTCGAACTTTCCGACGAAGGTCAACGAGGATCCGAGGAAGGTTCGACACATCACGCTCGGATAACCGGCCCAGCCGAAACGCTTCCGCTCGAGTTCGCCCGTGAACTCGTCCACGAGCCGGCGATGAATCTCTATGGCACGCGCGAAGTCGGCACGAGCATGAAGCACCATGCCCAGGTTGTGCAGCGCTGCTTTGCGAAGCGCGAAGATTTGATGCTCCTCGGCGAGCGTGAGCGCTTTGTCTGCGGATTGACGTGCCAGATCGTGCCGGCCCGACATCCAGAGGATCGTGGCGAGCTGACTGTACACTGCGCCCAAACGCCGACGATCCCCGAGTGTCTCGGCCATCGCCTCGGCCTCGCGCAGCAGGGCGACCATTCGCGCCTGATCGCCTAAGGGCAGGAGCGGCGCGAAACCCGCGAGGCGCAGATCGATTCCGGCGCGGGTCCGGACGTCGCCGGCAGGTAGGCGTTCGAGGCTTTCGAGGCCACGGTCGAGCAGTGACACCGCGTCGCGATTAGCCCAGCGCGTGGCCGCTCTCACGCACGCGCGCTGATAGTAGTCCGCGGCTTTTTCCCAGATTCCTCCTTCGAATGCGTGAGCCGCGAGGACCTCGAGGTGCTCGGCGAGTCGATCGGCATACAGCAATTCGATCGCCGAGACGGCTCTCGCGTGCAGTTCGCGCCGCTGTGGCGACAGCATCTGGCGATAGAGCACCTCCCGGATCAGCGAGTGGCGAAATCGGCACAGGCGGGCCGGGAACAGCTTCGCCTCTATGAGAATGCCAAGCACCTCGGCCCCATCCAATCGGACGCCGAATTCCTCATCCGGCAACCCGAGCATCGACTGCAGCAATTCGCGCGGCATCTCGTCGCCGATGACGGCGGCAGCCGTCAGCAGCTCCTTATGTGCGGGCGCCAACCGATCGATTCGCGCGGCGATCAGCGACTCGACTGACGGAGGAATGTCGAATGTGGTCTTTGGACTGGCGAGCCTATAGGCACCCGGCAGACCCACGAGCACTCCGGATTCGATCATTACCCGGACGGTCTCTTCGATGAAGAAGGGGTTGCCGTCGGTCCGTTCGACGAGCTTGGCGCGAAGCGGCTCGAGGTCCGGCGCCGCGCCGACCAGACTCGCGACAAGTGCGCGGCTGCTTGATTCCGGAAGCGCGAGGAGGCGGCACACGCGATCCGGCGATCTGCCCAGATCGAGCCTCAGTTCGGAACGATGCGTCAGCAGGACGAGTCGACCACCGGGCGGCGACTCATGAACAAGTGTCCCCACGAACGCTCGTGACTCTTCGTCGAACCAATGCAGATCCTCGATGAGCAGGATGAGCGGGCGCTGGACGAAGCGGGCCGCGAGCAGCGCGCGCATCGCGGCGAAGCTGCGCTGGCGGCGTACGGCCGGATCGAGACCGAGCCATTCCGGATCGTCGATCGGAAGATCGAGTACGCTCGCGAGAGCGCTGCGCGCCGCAGTGAGCTGACGGAAGCGGTCGAGCTCGGCGTCGAGCGCCCCCTGCAGGACCGCTGCTGAAGTGTCTGGTCCCACCTCGAGCTCTGCCCGAAGCAACTGGCCCAGCATCGCGAACGGCGCTTGCCCGTAGTCGACCGCGGTCGTCTCGAGCACGTCACATCCGACTGCGCCCGCGTCACTGACGAGCTCGTGGCAGAGGCGTGATTTGCCTGAGCCAGCATCGCCTTCGACCACCACGGTGCGGCTTGTCCCGTTCACGACGTCGCTCAGTGCAGTGCGCAGCGCCTGGAGCTCCACCTCTCGGCCGACGAACGGCGACAGACCACGATCGATGTGGGCCTGAAAACGCGTTCGGTTCGTGCGGCCGACCAATTCGTAGATCTCAACCGGCTGACTGACGCCTTTCACGGTCGTCGGACCCAGAGGACGAACCTGAAGCAGACCGTCGGCGAGACGCAGCGTTTCGCCGGTGAGCCGCGTCGTGCCGGGAAACGCCGTCTGCTCCATGCGCGCCGCCATATGGGTCGTCGGTCCTACGGCGCGGTAGTTGAGCGACAGATCGTTGCCGATCGCGCCGATCACGACCTCGCCGGAATTCAACCCGATGCGGATCTGCCGGCGCAGCGTAGCGTCTGAGTCGGTCCCCGGCGTCCGCGCGCCCGCGGCGTCCTGCATCGCCAACGCGGCGTACGCCGCGCGGACGGCATGATCTTCGTGGGCGATCGGTGCCCCAAAAATTGCGACGATGCCGTCGCCGAGGATCTGCGCGACGGTGCCGTCGTAGCGGTGCACCGCCGCAGTCATGAGTCGGATCGTCGAGTCGAATACCGCTTGCGCGCGCTCGGGATCCGTGCCTTCGATCAGCTCAAAGGAACCGCGCAGATCGGCAAACATCACCGTGACCAGCTTGCGCTCGCCCTGGATGGCGGCGCGCGCGCGCAGGATGCGGTCCGCGAGGTATCGAGGCGTGTGCGCCTCGACCGGCGTTACGCCGCTCGCGAAAGGAACACCGATCGGACGGCCGCAGCCGCCGCAGAAGTTGGCAAGGGATGAGTTGACGAAGCCGCAGTGCGTGCAGGAGCTCGGCGAAACGTGCGATCCGCAGCGCGGGCATTTGCCACCATCACTGCACGCGGCTCCGCATGCCGAACATCGCACCCGGTTAGTTTACTTGAGCAGTTTCAGTCGCGGGCGACCATCTGCAGCGCCTATCTGTCGCCGTGTGCGCACTTTGTCATCCGCCAATCCTGACGTAGCCTCGCAGCTGCAGGTTGACCATCGTCGTCATCGCCCAGAGATCCACCTGGACACCAGACAGAACCTGCGACGGTTCGAGCTTCTTGCCAAGCAGTCCCTGTCCGCACACGCGCAGCTCAACCCCCGTCTGTTTCAGCTGTTGGAGCATCGCGATGTTCGGGTTGTCCATACCGTCGTGGCGCGTCTTGTAGACCTCGTTGGCCAGGACGGCGTCGCCGCCACCCTGATGGAACACCGCGGCAATGTGTCGGTGGTTTGCTGGCACCCCGTTGTGGGCGAGGGTATTCATGTAGAGCGCGATCGTTTTCAGCGTCGGGTGGATCTCGTCCGGCTTGGCGTTGGCCGCCACTGAGAAGACGACCTTGTACTCGACGTTTGGATCGGGCAACTCCTTGGCGCCGGGAATATCTTTCGCGGCATTGAAGCCGGGGAGCGGTAGCTTCTCGTCCGTTTGTGTCCACACGCGGCCGGAGTACCCGAACATGACCCCCACCGCGAGCGCCGCCGACATCATGAGCTTGTTCATCGTGCCTCCTGGAGCGCTTACGCTACACCAGATCGAGCTTCGCTGCCTTGACCAGTATTGTTTCGCGACCGTTGTCCGCATCTCCGCCTCACGACGATCCGATCAGCAGCCCCGTCACGAACACGAGGACGCCGCCGAGACCCACCTGCACAGCGGCCGTCAACGGCGGCGTGTCCATGTACCGGTGTCGGATCCAGCTGATCGCCAGGAGCTCGATCAGCACGACGGCAACAGCGACAAACAACGCGGCGTGAAACTCGGGAATGAGAAACGGCAGCGTATGCCCGATGCCGCCAAGCGCTGTCATGCCACCCTCGATGATCCCGCGCGCCCACGGGTGCCCACGCCCGGTCAATGAGCCATCGTCCGACAGCGCTTCAGCGAACCCCATACTGATGCCCGCGCCCACCGACGCAGCGAGTCCGACGAGGAACGCGTCATGGCTCTGGTGCGTCGCCAGGGCGGCCGCGAAGACGGGAGCGAGTGTCGAGACCGACCCGTCCATCAGCCCAGCCAGACCGGGTTGTACCACCTGAAGGACGAAGAGCCGCCGTCGGGCCTGCTCCTCACCCTTCGTCGTCTCGGGTGTCAGGTGTTCACGCTCCAGCGCGCCCGCCCGCTCCTCGTGGCTCCGTTCTGCCTGCGCCAGATCATCGAGCAGCTGACGGGTCTCGGGATCGCTCGTGCGCGACGCTGCGCGTTCGTAGAAGCGGCGGCTCTCGACCTCCGCCGCTTCCGCCTGGCGACGAATTGCGTCCGGACCGAGCGACCGGACGAACCACGGCGAGCGGCGCGCGACGAACCCTCGAACGTCCTGCCGGCGGATGAGAGGCACGTGATCCCCAAACTGGTGCCGGTAACGATCCAACAGGCGCGCGCGGTGCACAGACTCCTCCAGGCGCATGCCATCGAGCACCGCCGCTGAAGCTGGAAAGTCGGCCCGAAGTCGCTCGGCATAGTCGGCGTAGACCCGCTCATCCTCTTCCTCCAGCGAGATGGCCAAGGCGAGGATTTCACGCTCGGAGAGACTGTTGAAGCTGCGCATTTGCCACTCCGCGATGAAGACTTGACGTCAGCAGTGTAAGGCTTCAACCAACCACCCTGGTGCCTTGAATCTCGTCAGATCCAGCACTACACTGCGACGGCTGCCGCCCAAACGGCCATCGGCGTGGCGATTCGCTGAATGAAGAATGGAAGGGTGATATGAGGCTTGCTGTCGCTGGATTCATCTCGCTCCTGATTGTCAGCCTCGCCGTCGAAAGCCAGACAGGGGCGGCCGCATCGTCCTGTGAGAGCCTCATGTCTCTGACGGCGCCGGGCACGACCATCACATCGGCGCAGGTGGTCGAAGCCGGCGCGTTCAAGCCGCCGGCGCCTCTGGCCAGCGGAGCTCCACCACCGGCTACCGCGCTGCAGCCGTTTGCCAACCTGCCGGCGTTCTGTCGCGTGGAGGCCACGCTGAAGCCGTCGAATGATTCGGATATCAAAATCGAAGTGTGGATGCCGTCATCGGGTTGGAACGGGAAGTTCGAAGGGGTCGGCAACGGCGGCTGGGCCGGCGCGATCTCCTATGGGGCGCTCGCGACAGCACTCCGACGCGGCTATGCCACGGCGTCAACCGACACAGGCCATGCCGGCAACGGAGGAGACGCCAGCTTTGCGTTCAACCATCCGGAGAAACTCGTCGATTTTGCGTATCGGGCTGTCCACGAGATGACAGTCCGCGCGAAGGCCATCGTCGATGCGTTTTACGGGAACGCTCCGCGGGTGTCGTACTGGAACGGCTGCTCGACCGGCGGACGCCAGGGTTTGAAAGAGGCGTTGAAATACCCGTCGGACTACGACGGCATCATTGCGGGCGCGCCGGCAAATTACATGACGCATCTAACCACCCACAGCCTATGGGTAGCGCATGCCACGTTGAAGGACCCCGCCAGCTACATCCCGCGCGAGAAGTTCGCGACCATTCATCGGGCTGTGATGGACGCGTGCGACCTCCTCGACGGCGTCAAAGACGGCGTGCTCGAAGATCCGACCCGCTGCAAGTTCGATCCAAAGGTCCTCTTGTGTGTCGGTGCGGATACCTCCGCGTGTCTGACCGCAGCCCAAGTAGAAGCGGCGCGCAAGATTTACGGGCCGGCAACGAACCCGAGAACCGGCGCCGAGCTGTTTCCCGGCCTCGAGCCGGGCAGCGAAATGGGCTGGGCAGCGCTCGCGGGAGGTCCCTCACCGTTTAGCATTTCGACCGATCATTATCGATACATCGTCTTCAAGAACCCGAACTGGGACTTCAAGACGCTCGATTTCGACAAAGATGTCGCGTTGATGGAGAAGACGGACAGTGGTCTGCTCGATGCAACAGACCCGAAGCTTGATGCCTTCTTCGCTGGAGGAGGCAAACTGCTCATGTACCACGGGTGGAACGATCAGTTGATTGCGCCGCAGAACAGCATCAACTACTACAAGGGCGTTGTCCGCGTGTCGGGCGGCGCGGGCCGGGTGTCAGAGTCCATTCGTTTGTTCATGGTCCCCGGGATGACTCACTGCGCGGGCGGCGACGGTCCGAGCAACTTCGACAGCCTGGCAGCGCTCGAGCTGTGGGTGGAGCAGAAAAGGGCGCCGGAGCGGGTCCTCTCGTCACACGTGACCAACGGCGTGCCGGACCGTACCCGTCCGCTGTGCCCCTACCCCCAGGTCGCCGAATATTCGGGCACGGCCAGCACGGACGATGCCGCGAACTTCAGGTGCGGAACCAGGTAGCCGACTGCTACCTGCCGTCGTTCGAACCGAAGCATACCCGCTGGTCAATGCCGCGCTCGACGTCCAGGCGGGACAAGCACGGCCGTTCCTTGCACCTTCCCATGGCGCAAGTCGTCGAGCGCTCGGTTGGCGTCGGACAAATCGTACTCGTGGACGTGCATCCTGATGGGCGTCCTCGATGCCAGCGACAGAAACTCCCTTGCATCCTGGCGCGTCAGATTCGCAACCGATCGGACGATGCGCTCCTGCCAGAGCAATCGGTAGGGGAAGGCCGGCACGTCGGTCATGTGAATACCCGCACACACGACGATACCGCCCGGCGCCGTGCGCGACAACGCCTCGGGAACCAGCGGGCCCACGGGCGCGAAGATGATAGCGGCGTCGAGAGCCTCAGGCGGCGCTTCCGTCGACGCCCCCGCCCATCGGACGCCGAGCCGTCTCGCAAAATCCTGCGCTGCGGTGTCGCGAGGAGACGTGAATGCGTACACGGCCCGGCCCTGGGCAACTGCGACCTGCGCGATAATGTGGGCCGCCGCGCCAAACCCGTACAAACCGATTCGCGGCGCCTCGCCCGTCATTCTGTAGGCCCGGTACCCGATCAACCCGGCACACAGCAGCGGCGCCGCGTCCGAATCGCCGTACGCTTCGGGAAGCCCGAAGGTATAGCGCGCATCCGCGACGGCGTATTCTGCGTAGCCGCCGTCGATGTGGCATCCAGTGAAGCGTGCGTTGGGACACAGATTCTCGCGACCGCTCAGACAGTACTCGCACCGGCCGCACGACCATCCGAGCCATGGAATCCCGACGCGATCACCGACCCTCAGTCCGCTCACCGCCTCGCCCAGGCGCTCGACTGTGCCGACAATCTCGTGGCCAGGCACGACCGGGATCACCGCCTGCGGCAGCTCGCCGTCGACGACGTGAAGGTCGGTCCGGCAGACGGCACAGGCATGGACGCGCACCAGCACCTGCGTTGGCGTCGGCGCCGGAACGTCCCTCATGGATTGCTCCAGCGCTCCCGCGCCGCGACGTGTCAGCACCATGGCCAGCACAGGTGAATTATCGTCTCGTCTGCCGGCGGTTCGAACCGCACGTGCCGTCTGCGGGCCGAGCGGAGGTGGTTGTGGCTGAGCGGTTTGCGTTAACGTAGTGACGGTGACATGCCCATGAAGGTCGTCGTCGCCTTCCTGACCGCGGGACTCGCTCTATCGGGCGCGACGGCGATCATCAGGACCGATCCAGCCAAGGCGCTCGCGCGCGCGCGCCTGATTGTGGTCGGCACGGCGGGAACCACCGACATCACGGTGACCGGGGCCACCCTGGCGAGCTATACGTCGGTCGTCCTCAACGCCGCCGATGGGTCGAGCGCCAGCCAGACGGGCGCGACCATGCGGATGTCCAATGGCGCGCGAGGGCAAACGGCGGAAGTCCAATTCGATTTGATCCTGGCCGACGTCGTCTCCGGCGGCACCGTGACTTGGAACGTGGCGACGAGCTCCAGCACGAACACGTCGGTCGAGGTCTTTTCGACGAACAATCCCGGCGCGCCCCAGCTGGTCGATCGTTTCGAGGCAGATGGCACGGCTGGTCAGTTCACGACGAATTCGAGTCGACTGGCGTCAGCAGGCACGGTCAGCGTAAGCCCCATTCGCCCGCTCGTGCTCGCCCACTACTATCCGTGGTACTCGCTCGACGGATGGCAGGATCCCCAGTTCGCCGATCGGCCGGCGCAGCCCTACTCGAGCGACTCGCCGACCGACATCGATCGCCAGGCTGGTCAGGCCCATTCGGCCGGCATCGACGCGTTCGTGGTCTCCTGGCAGGGCCGCACCAACATCTCGAACGATCATCGAATGCGCCTGGTGCTCGACTCGGTCGCTCGTGCGGGCATGCACGCCTGTGTCTACTTCGAGACCTACATCGTCAACCCGACGAATGATCCGAACCAGCCCATCGATCCGGCCACGATGGTCGAGTGGATGGAAGACGCAGTGGATATGTACAGCGGCCACCCCGGCTACCTCCGCGTCGATGGCCGACCAGTCATCTTCGTCTATATAGCCTGGCGTCTGACCGAAGCCCAGTGGGCGGCCATCCTGGCATCGGTCCGCGCCACCGGGCGCAATCCGCTCGTGATCGGCGACTTCAACCAGTCCCGACTCATCAACCTCTTCGAGGGCGAATATCAGTACATCAACCTCTCTTTGTCACCGGCGGATCTGCTGGACATGTATCGCACCGAAGCGCTCCGCGTTCGCACGTTCGACCTGGCGGCCGGCGGGCGCCCTCGTATCTGGGTCGCATCTGTTTGCCCAGGCTACGACGATACACTTCTCGTCAGCCGCAGCTCGCATTCCACCGTCGATCGTGCGAATGGCACGGTGTACGACAACCAGTGGCGGACGGCGGCCACGATGGCGGCGGACTGGGTTGTGATCTCGACCTGGAACGAGTACTTCGAGAATACCGAAATCGAACCGAGCGCACGTTACGGCTCCGCGTATCTCGATCAGACCCGGCGCTGGGCCGCGACCTTCAAGGAGCTGGAGCGGGCCCCGCATGCATCGACGGGGGCATTCTAGCGGGCACGCGGCTGAGGTCAGTCATCTTGTCAAATCAGTCGGACTCGTACGTCGTCAAAGCTTCGGCTTATGTGCGGGCCGCGCCGAAGCGCGTCTACGCGATCATCGCGGACTATCACAACGGTCACCCCCGCATCCTGCCGAAGCAGTTCACGAGCCTCGCAGTCGAGCAAGGAGGGATCGGAGGCGGCACGGTCATTCGATTCACCATGCGTATTTTCGGACGCCGCTTCGCATTCCGCGCCGTGGTGACCGAACCCGAACCCGGCCGCGTGCTCGTTGAGAAGAACGTCGGCGACAACCCTTCCACGACGACCTTCACCGTGGATCCAGGGTCAGCGCCTGAAGAAGCCATTGTTGTGATTGCGACCGAGCTCCCCCGCAAGCCTGGTGTGCTTGGAGCCGTCGAACAGTTCCTCACGACGCGAACGCTTCACTCGATCTACGCTCGAGAGCTCAGGCTGCTCGAGGCCGTTGCGCGCCAGCCGCCGCTCAGTTAACCAGCGAAGGGCCCACAGGTCGGCTTTCGATGATCGAGAGCGTCCCGCCGGTCGGAATGACTCGCGTCACCGAGAAACCCGCTTCGTCGAGCAAGGCACGAAAGTCTGCCTCGCTCCGCTCTCGCCCGCCAGGGGTGAGCACGAGCATGGCCATGTCTACGAACTTCGCAGGATCGTACTCGTTCGACGGCTTCACCATTCGTTCGATGAGGAGCATCCTACCGTCGTCTCTGATGGCGCGCCGGCAGGTTTTGAGGATCCTCACCGCGTCCTCGTCACTCCAGTCGTGAATCACGGATTTGGCGACGTACGCATCCGCCCCTGCCGGGACCTCTTCAAAGAAATCGACGCCGGCGAGGTCACACCGCTGGGCGATCGGTCCGGCACGCAACGTGACCGCACCTGCAACGACCGACGGCTGGTCGGCGAGCACGCCACGAGACCGTGGGCTAGCGGAAAGGATTCCGTACAGCAGGCCGCCGTGGCCTCCGCCGACGTCGACGATCCGGTGGAAACGCGAAAAATCATAGGCTGCCAAGATCTCGGACAGCTCGACCGATGAAAGCGCGGTCATGGCTGCGTTCACGATCTCGGCGTGGTCTGGGTGCGCCATCAAATGATCGACGATGCTGACGCCGTGCACGCGGTTGAAGGCAGGCTGCCCGGTTGCAATTGTCTTCCTGAGGTCTCCCCAGGGTCTCCAGTTGAACTCCGAGCCACACATGACGGCGAAGTCCCGCAACGATGCGGGCGCCGCGCTGCACAACGTCGCGCTCAGTGGCGTCTGTCGATACGCGCCGCTCGAGTCCTCCTCGAAGATGCCAACGGCCGTGAGAAACCGCAACAGGCGCCCGAGCGAGTCGGCATCTGTGCTGGTTTCTCGCGCCAAATCATCTGCTGTTTTCGGCGCCGCGGCGACGAGGTCGGCGATCCGTAGCCCGGCAGCGGCGGAGATCGCCGGCGTGATCATATAGGCCACGAGAAGCCCCACCATCGCTGGCTCAGCGGGAAGCGGGAAGGGCTGAGAGGTCTGAGCGGTCATAAGTCTCCCCTTGGAAAAAGAACACGATCCGCGTTGAAGCGCTCGCCCTCGTGGCGGGTAGGAGTCTCCCCGCCTCGACCATTGTTTTGGCCTCTGCCGCGAGCGGCGTCTCGGACCGAAGTGAGGAGCTCCATCCCGCACGGAGATTCGACCTCCACGCCGAGCGTCGTCATGACGCCGCAAACCATGCGGAAATAGCCGATCAGCAGCAGCAACTCGACGACCTGACGAGCCGAGAACTGCTCCAGCACGTCCGCCAGCGTTTCTTCGGTCGCCTGCGAAGTCTCGATGACTTCATCCGCGAGGGCGAACGCTGAACAATCTCGTTTGGCAAAGAGGTGCGCCGGAGCCTCGCCTCGCTCGAGCGCCGCGATCTGTGCACTGCACACACCGACGTTCCTTGCCATGGCAACGCGCTGCACCCATGCGTGCCGCCCTTGACAGCGCTGCACCACCCGCAGGATGACCATCTCTCGAACGCTGGGTTCGAGATCGGTGTCCGTCAGGAGCGCAAGAACCAGCCGCAGGACCGCAGCACCGACTGCAGGCGTGTGCGCAAACATCAGGAATGCATTTGTCTGAGGCGTGCTTCCAGGCAGACCGCTCTGTCGCATCAACTCGGTGCCTTGGATGACGGCGGCGTACGGAAGGCGAGCCATAACTACCCTCGACTGCGGGCCTCGCGCCGGGGCAACGCTTTCCGCCGGCACGCGAGCCCCTCCAGCCACCACGACATTTCGACCGCTTTCATACGTGCCTCCCCCCATGGAGGTATGCGCAAGAGGCCGTCGAATTCGATCACTCTGTGTGTGACGCGGACGTTACAGCCATGGCTACAAGAATGCGATGAAGCCTACCGTTGAGCTGGTGATCGATTTCTCCCCGCTTTTTCGCAAGAAGATAGCGGCCCGCGGGTCAGCTATGATCAGTGTTGCCCGGCCGGAAAGAGAGACGCACGATGTCGGGGTCCGGTGCCAGTGATGTGCTTCGGGACGCAAGCCACGTCACAAGGCTGCTCATCGACTGGGGAAATGGGGATCGCTCCGCCTTGGAGCAGCTCACCCCAATCATCTACGACGATTTGATTCGGCTTGCCAGAGCGAGGCTGAATCGTGAATCTCGCGACTGCACGCTCCAGCCGACGGCGCTCGTTCACGAATCCTACCTGCGGCTGACGGATCAAACGAGACTGCAAGTGAACGATCGCGCGCATTTCTTGGCTGTCGCCGCGAGCGTCATGCGACGCGTGCTCATCGATCACGCCAGGAAGCGAAAGGCACACAAGCGAGGAGCCGGGGCGCGCGTCACGCTACAAACCGGGATGGATCTGGCTCAGGAGCGTCCACCTGATGTCGTCGAGCTGGACGACGCCCTCCGCAAACTGGCTGAATTCGACCACAGAAAGAGCCAGGTCATCGAGTTGAAATTTTTCGGCGGCTTGACCGCTGAAGATATTGGTCGCGTGCTTGGCATTTCCGTGGGAACAGTCGGACGCGAATTGCGGATGGCACAGGCCTGGTTGCGGCGCGAGTTGTCACCTGAGTCTGCATGAGCACCAGGAGCACGGCGCGCCACATCACCGCCGACCGCTGGAAGCTGATTGAAGAGATCTTTCAGACCGCGTTGGAGCACCCACCGTCGGAGAGAAGGGCCTACATCGTGAAGGTCTGTCACGGCGACCAGAAGCTCGTCGACGAGCTGGAATCGTTGATCGCCAGCGACGGTGGCGCCGCAACGGTGCTTCACTCGCTCGTGGCTGGCGGCCTGCACGAGTTGGCGCAATCCTCAAGTGTCGGGGACGTGGGCCAACAGCTGGGTCCCTACCGCCTGATCAGGGAAATAGACACGGGAGGCATGGGCGCCGTCTTTCTGGCGCTCCGTTCCGACGATCACTACTTCCAGGTTGTCGCGATCAAGACAATCCGCAAGGGCTCCGAGTCCCCGTCGCTCATCCAACGCTTTCGCGTCGAGCGACAGATCCTGGCAAATCTCGCGCATCCCAACATCGGCGCGATCCTCGATGGCGGCGACACGGAGGACGGGCGCCCCTTCCTCGTGATGGAGTACGTCGAAGGACAGCCCATTACGCTCGCGTGCCACCGTTTGTCGATCACGGAGCGTCTGGATCTGTTTCGATCGGCATGCGCCGCCGTTCAGTACGCGCACCAGAATCTGGTGATCCACCGGGACATCAAGCCGAGCAACGTGCTGGTGACTCCAGGAGGCGTCGTCAAGCTCATTGACTTCGGCATAGCCAAGGCGCTGGCGCCGGATATGACACCTGTCGAGTATCCGCGCACGGAGAGCAGTCAACGATTCATGACTCCCGACTACGCGAGCCCCGAGCAATTACGGGGGGAGCCGTTGACCCCCGCAACGGACATCTACTCATTGGGTGTGCTGCTCTTCGAGCTCCTGACTGGTTCGCGCCCCTACATGCTCCACGGTCTCTCGCCCGCTGCCGCCGAGCACCTGGTCTGTAATTACGAAAGCCCGAAGCCCAGCGGCGCTCCGGGTCTCTCCCAAGCGATACGAAAAGAGCTGGCGGAGGACCTCGACAGGATCGTCGCGATGGCCATGGACAAAGATCCGGCCAGACGCTACCCGTCGGTCCAGCACCTTGACGACGATCTCCTGCGATTCCGGCAAGGAAGGCCAGTGACGGCCAGGAAAGCCACGAGCTGGTACCGCTTGAGCAAGGTCATCAAACGCCACAAGACCGCCTCGCTGATGGCGTGCGCGACGGGTCTCGTCCTTGGAGCGTCGCTCCTTTTTTA
>Ga0182037_10000836_pt1 | contig 15568 bp, 14 predicted proteins | sample sta12Cox44000082_FD_125974 | JGI IMG/M metagenome (GOLD analysis project Ga0182037, IMG submission 125974) | Lab enrichment of tropical soil microbial communities from Luquillo Experimental Forest, Puerto Rico - statoxic.12C.oxic.44.000.082 | ecosystem: Environmental > Terrestrial > Soil >... | reverse complement strand
AGAGGCCGAAAATGGCGGAAGCAAGCGACAGCGAAGCAAAGAGTCGCGAGAAGATTGGACTCACCTAAGCGTGAGAAACCGGGCCGGGACGTGAACCGGTAATCACAACGGATGAGGCCGAGCTAAGAAGCCAAGCAACAAACTCAGAACATTATTAAGGATGAGAAAAAATATCCGATGTACTGAGTAAATGATTTCCCCGACACGGCAAAGCTTGGCACGCGCAGCGTGGCGCGTCACCAAGCCCTACTGGTGTTCGGAAGAGAAGTGGTCTGCCTCAGGTTTGCTCGCGGCGGTATTGGCCCTGAATCTGGGAAACGTGTACACCAGCGTCCTCATCAACCAGTGGAATAATGCGTTCTACAACGCTATCCAGATGTTCGATCCGAGGGAGTTATTCCACCAGTTGGGCATCTTCTGCATTCTAGTGATTATCGCAATTGCGATGTCTGTCTACGCCCAGTATCTAAGCCAGTTGCTTCAGATCCGGTGGCGCGGTTGGCTGACTCGCAAATACATCGATGCTTGGCTCGAAAACCGCGCCTACTATCTCATGCAACTCGGCGCCATGACCGACAATCCAGACCAGCGCATCGCCGAAGATATCAACCAATTCACAACCTACGTTTTAAGTCTTTCGGTCGGACTCATTACTTCAGTCGTCTCGCTTGGCTCTTTTCTTGCCGTGCTCTGGGGACTCTCCGGACCGGCAAACATACCTCTTGGGCAATGGGGCCAATTGCATATACCGGGCTATCTGGTATGGGCCGCTTTGCTCTATGCGGGCATTGGCACCTGGCTTACGGTCCGCATCGGACGCCCTCTTGTGCCCCTCAATTTTTCACGGCAGCGTCTCGAAGCCGATTTCCGATTCAGCCTGGTGCGGCTGCGCGAAAACGCCGAAAGCGTCGCGATGTACGGAGGCGAGCCTGTTGAGCGGCATCTTTTCCAGGAACGGTTCCGCTCTGTTTTTAACAACTTTGTCGAGATTATGAGGTGCCAGAGACGGTTGACGTGGTTCAGACTCGGATACACACAGGCAGCAATGATTTTCTCGGTCGTCGTTGTTTCGCCTCTCTATTTTGCCCGGAGGATCGGCCTTGGCGGATTAATGCAGGTGGTCAATGCCTTCTCATTTGTGCAGAACGCCCTCTCATTTATCATTAACTCCTACACTGACATCGCGGCGTGGCAGGCAGCCACTGAACGACTCGACGGATTTGAGGAACGGCTGCAGACGATTCATCAATCGATGCGTGCCCGGCGCAATATTGTCCTCCGGCGCGGCGGCGGCGGCGTTACAGTTAAAGAAATCGATGTGCGTCTTCCCGACGGGACAACCCTGCTGCGCGGCATAAGCTTTGCTCCGGCTCGAGGTGAATCGGTACTGCTGTCTGGACCCACCGGCGCGGGAAAAAGTGCGCTCTTAAGAGCAATAGCCGGAATCTGGCCCTACGGTTCGGGACAGGTGAAGCTCGGAAAAGGTCGAATATTCTTCGTTCCGCAGCGGCCCTATCTGCCGCTTGGCACGCTGACGGGCGTATTACTCTATCCGCGTGGAAACCAATGCGGTGTCTCCCAGGACCGATTAGCCGAAAAACTTGCATTGGTTGGGTTGGGTCATCTCAAGGATCAGCTCGACAGCGAAGAAAACTGGTCCCAGCGCCTATCCTTGGGAGAACAGCAGCGACTTGCTTTCGCACGCATTTTACTTGTGGAACCGGCGATACTTTTTCTGGATGAAGCAACCTCGGCTCTTGACGAGCGTTCAGAGGTAAAGCTTTACAGCCTGTTACACTCGGACTCATGGCATCCGACGATTATCAGTGTAGGGCATCGAAGCACTTTGCGCTCATTTCATGGGAGCATTGTCGATGTCGGAGCGTTTTGTGTAACAAAGGAACAGGAATGCGCTGCCGAAAAAGCGATTGACGCAGCCCTGTCCTCGTTCATCAGGCAGCCCGGCTTCCCTGTTGTTACTCCCGCTTCCGTCTTAGTCCTTTAACCAACCACCCGCCCGCGAGGCTGCCAAAACCGATCGCCCACGAACTTTTTATAGTTTACCGGGAATAACGCTCCCTGCATAATCCTCGCATCTCAGGTCGAACTACGCGCGAATGAAGGAGCCGCTTCCCGATCAACTGCTTATTGAGGAAGTGCAACGCCGCGCCTTCCGTTTTTTTTGGGAAAAAGCTGATCCAGCGACCGGTCTCATCAATGATCGAGCCTCCAACTTCGGAGATGACGACTTTACCGTCGCGTCGATTGCTGCTACCGGCTACGGATTGGCAGCATTGCCGATTGGAGTGGCAAATGAGTGGCTAACGCGTTCGGAAGCCGGTGAGCGAGCTCGCATCACCTTGCGTTTTTTACTCACGATGCCGCACCAGAGCGGCTGGATGTGCCGCTTTGTAGATAAGCGAAATGGCGCGCGAGCATGGGGGTGCGAGTACTCGAGCATAGATACCGCCCTGCTTCTGTGCGGAGCGATCGTTTGCTCTCAGTTTTTTGCCGCCGATCCTTCCACTATTGATATTTATAACTATTGTGAGCTTCTTTATCGCAGGATTGATTGGTGGTGGATGCTCACCAACGGCGGTGCGCAGCCGCAAAAACCAGTACTGTCGCACGGATGGACTCCCGAAAATGGTTTCATCAAGCACAACTATGATTCCTACAGCGAAGCAATCTTACTCACCCTGCTCGGCCTGGGCGCCCCAACCAATCCCTTGCCGGAGGTAACCTGGAGCGCAATTCGTCGGAAAAAACAAATCTATGGTGACCTCGAATTGCTCGAAGCAGGACCTATCTTTATCCACCAGATGCCGATCGGATTCTTCGACTTCGCCAACCAGCGTGATGCTCTTGGCTACGACTATTGGGTCTCATCGACAAACGCCGTCAAAATGCATAGACAATTTTGCATTGATCACGCCGACAGGCGCAAAACCTACGCTGACGGCTACTGGGGATTAAACGCAAGCGACGGACCCTCTGGATACATGGCCTACGGCGCACCAGACGGTCCGGAGGACGGCACCGTTTCCCCTACCGGAGCAATCTGCTCGATCACCTTTATGCCTGATGCGGCGACCGCGATCGCTCAGGCGTTATATGAGAAGCTAGGGACGCAGTTGTGGGGAAAATACGGATTTGCGAACGCCTTCAATATTGATCACGGCTGGTACGATCGCCACGTGATCGGAATCGACTTAGGTATGGCCTTACTGGCTATTGAGAACTACCGAACCGGCTTGGTATGGGACCTGACCAATCGCCACTACGCAACCCAGCATGCTTTGCGGGCCGCCGGGTTCCGCGCGACTACTGAACCGAAGCCGCGCTCTCTTCAGAATTCCGAAATAATCGGTCATGGGGTACTTTCGAACGAAGATCGTGCTAAGCGGCTAAGCGCCTAAGGGCTACGATCAGAAATCAGCCGCGAGAAGAATCTCACGTATATCGGGGACTTCCAAGAGCGAACGATTGAAAGCTATGCAGCCAAAACCGCTCTCGACAAGGCCTGAGGAACGCTAGCGGAAGCGTACATATGCCGCCTCGCACCAATGCCAAAATTGATTTATTCTCCCTTTTTTATGACGGAGTCGAACTTGCGGCATCTAATCGCCAGAGTGCTGGGATCTTACCGAGAGATCGGTGGAATTAACAACATCGATGGCTCAAACCTACCATCAAAACGGGCTATCGCTCAAATCTGCGAGGACTTCCTCCAGATTTTGTTTCCTGGCTTCCACGATGAGCAGCCAATCGCGACCGAAGAGGTCGACCAAATCACTTCGAAACGGATCCTGAGCGTCGTTGAAAGGTTGCAGGTAGAAGCTTTCAAAAGCCTGAGGTTGCAGGAGCCGGACTGCCCTAGACGCCGAGCAACCGAAATTGTGACCCACCTGATAGGTCAACTACCCGCCGTGCGTGACCTCTTGCAGACGGACGTGGAAGCGGCCTATGAAGGGGACCCGGCGAGTAAGAGTTTTGACGAGATCATAGTGGCGTATCCTTCGGTAGAGGCAGTGGCGATACAGCGTATTGCACATGCGCTCTACCGGGAAGAGCTACCTCTTATTCCGCGAATCATGACCGAGTGGGCCCACAGTGGAACCGGTATAGATATCCACCCCGGTGCGAGCATCGGAGGCTCTTTCTTCATCGATCATGGAACCGGGGTTGTAATAGGCGAAACCTGCCGCATCGGGTCTCACGTTAAGCTTTACCACGGGGTAACCCTCGGGGCCCGAAGCTTCCAGAAGGATGAGGACGGCAAGATAAAGAAGGGAGGAAAAAGACATCCCGATGTAGAGGACTGGGTAACCATCTATCCAAATGCTACGATCCTCGGGGGTGAAACCGTCATTGGCGCCGGAACGACGGTTGGCGCAAACGTTTTTCTCATGGAAAGTGTCCCGCCAGACTCGCTGGTGAGGAATGAACGGGCCCTTGTTAGCATCGTATCGAAAAAGAGCCGGGAAAGTCGTCCACAGATCGAGATTGAATGGCTGGCGAACTATGAAATTTAGCCAAAACTAAGCTACCTTTTGGGAGGCAGGCTCAAGCCCTTCTTCGGTCGGCGCATCTAGATAACCTTGAGCCGAGTCCGAAACGCTGCGTCCCAGACGGCGATTCCTGCTCTCGGTCATCATCCGCAGGTAGAGCGTTGGACGCTCGGGCTCTTCGGCACGTGGAACGCCGTAACCAGACCTCGCAACGGTGTCTAACACCTGAAGCATTTGTTCAACGGCTTGCCGCTGGGCTTCAATCGCTCCTACCAAATCATTCACAATTCTTTTGTCTTCAACGTTCTTGATTTGTTTGAGGCTTCCTTTGACGTAAGCAAGGTGACGATCCGCCTCTTTGAGGCGGTCCCGGGCCGGTATCAGTTCAGTTTTAGACAGCATAATGACCTACTGTACCCACAACATAATGATACTGGCAAGGAAAGAAGTACAATATATTGGGGTACGCTCGCGATGCAGAGATTTCCAGCCGCGTTCCCAGATCGAGGCTAGCCATCAATACCGCGATCCTGGCCAAAGTTGCAATCGGATTTTAATGTCCGCAGGAACTTTTCCAAACGATTTCCGAATTTCGGATTTCGCATTTATCGGCTCGGGCGCGCGACCCAAAAAAGGAATTTCGTCGGTGACCGACCCCTAGGCGCACAAATTGCGAGACGAACCCGTTGCAGTTTGCTAAAGCGGACTACATGCTCCCAGCGCTTGCTCGCTCCCGGCTCACTGTTTCGATGGTTGCCGCCGTTCATTTCCTGCTTTGTTCAGGGTGCGCCTCGCACTCGCATAACCCGCTGCCGAGGCAATCGGTCCAAATCGTTTCAGAACCGCCAGGCGCCAGAATTGAAATCAACGGCCGCGACGTCGGTGATGCCCCAACAACGGTCGAAATCGAAAGCTCGCCAAACGGACGCTTTTGGAAAGACACGATTATCAAGGCCTATCCCAAGACCGGGTACATACAAATAAAGGCATTCAATGGTGAATCACGGTGGTCGATCAGCGATCCGATCCCCGGCAAAATTTCTTTTGACACTCGAACCGACCCCACAGCCGGACTAAACGAATCGCCAGACCGATAGCAAAGCTTACCTTTTTCGCCTTGCGGCCTCGGCCATCGCACGATCGATGAGCAGCGTCGCGAGGTTCTGAGTTCCCTCATCGAGTGCCACATTGGCCTTTTTGAGTCGCTGGGGGTCGTGTGCTTCCAGCGCCGCCTCCACTTCGGCCATCAGTCTAAGAATTTTCTGACGCTCATCCGGCCCAATCTGATCTCCGACCATCGTAAGGGCGCTCCGCACTGCAGGGATCAGCTCATTGCTCTTCAAAACAGTTTCGGTCCAGAGACGCTCAGACATATCGGCGAATGCATTATCCAGGGACTCCGCAATCATCTTTTCGACAGCTTGATCCGATACGTCGACCGCACTACTCAACTCTACTTTCTTTTCACCACCGCTCTGAGTATCGCGAGCCAGGACATGGAGGATACCGTCCGCATCTATTTCAAACTGAACACCGACTCTCGCAACACCCTTGGGAACCGGCTGGAAAGCGAGCTCAAATCTGCCCAATTCCCAATTATCTTTTGCAAGTTCGCGTTCTCCTTGCAGAACTCTGATTTGCATCGCTTTCTGATTGGGCACGGCATTGGTGAACATTTCACCCGCCTTGCAAGGGATCGTGGAGTTCCTTGGGATCAGCACATTCATCAGCCCACCGAATGTTTCAATTCCCAGAGAGAGCGGAGTAACGTCCAGCAGCACGATATCCTGCACATGCCCAGAAAGAATACCGGCCTGGATGGTTGCGCCGACCGCCACTGCCTCGTCCGGGTTTTGGGTAATATTCGGCAATCGCTGGAACACCTCCGCAACGAATTGCCGCACCATCGGCATCCTTGTCGCTCCGCCAACCAGGATTACCTCGTCGAGATTCGTCGAATCAAGTTTTGCGTCGTCAAGCGATCGAATACAATGGGACCGGGTTCGCCGAATGATGGGGCGAGCAATGGCCTCCAATTCCTGTCGCGTCATGGAATACGAAAAGCTCCTGTTGCCCTTGAGAAAGGGGATTTCGATCGCAACAACTTCCTCCGTCGACAACCGTAGTTTTGCCGCATGCGCAATTTCACGGAGTCTGGCCAAAAATACGCGGTCCTCGACCGTGGCGCGCAGATCCGGATGCCGACCGATAATCCGCTCTTCTAAAAGGCGAACGAACTCGCGATCGATATCATCGCCACCCAGCCTTGTATTTCCGTTCGTCGACAGGACGCGAAAAACGCCATCGTTAAGCTCAAGAATCGATATGTCGAACGTCCCGCCACCGAGATCGTAGACAGCAATTTTGGAACGGTCGTGAAGTCTATTCAAACCGTAGGCGAGAGCGGCGGCGGTCGGTTCATTGATAATTCTCTCAACCGTGAATCCGGCTAACTGTCCCGCCCGTTTCGTCATTTGTCTCTGCAGATCGTTGAAGTAGGCCGGCACGGTAATGACGGCACGATCAACTGAACGGCCAAGCCTCTGCTGGGCATCCGCTTTGAGCTTCTTAAGAACCAGGCTGGAAGCTTCCTCCGGCGCCAGACGTTTACTCCCAACCTCCAGCATCATTCGCCCTTCGACTGATTTGACTGTAAAGGGCAGAATTTCCTTTTCGGACTCTCCCGGCCGCCGTCCAATCAAGCGTTTAACGGAGTACACTGTTCGTTCGGGCTCGAGAACCCGCATCCGCTGCGCCGGGCTTCCCACAATGGGATCCCCTTTTTTCGGAAAATAAATCACAGAAGGCGTCAATCTCGATCCCTCTTCGTCGGCGATCAAAACGGGAAATCCAGAATCCATGAGCCCTATCAGCGAATTGGTGGTGCCTAAATCGATCCCGACTATCTCACTCATAAGTCAAAACGGTTCTGGTCGAGGGCGAAAGACCCCTAGCGAGGCCGCGCCTCAGACTGATGAAACTCTAAGGTATTGGGGTTGAGCCGGCAGCAGCGTTCAACAAAGCGGCCTCATTATAGAATCCTTGAAGAGCAAAGCCATCTAAGGATCGATGTGAGGAACCCAAAAAAACTTGACTCATCTGCATCCGGTTTTGCTTTTCAAGGATTCTAAAGGAGTTCTTCCAGACGAATCTTTCTATCGCGCACCTGAGTCAACCACTTTTGCACAAATGTGAGGTCGACAGCAATCTGAGCAAGAGGTTTCCGGCATTGACTTCGATCTTGTAACCAAATCCGGTCGACGGCAACAATTCGCGAATGAAGCTCGGACTCTTTCGCTGCGATCTGTTTTTCTACGTCATCGAGCGCGTCTCGCACAGACTCCAAACGCTGGAATGCAAAAGCACGCAGGAGAGGAGAACTCTGGCTGGAAATGGAGCCAAGTTCCTCGTCCACACACCGCAGCACCTTGACCAGCGTTCCGAACAAAGCGCCAAGATCGGCTCCGATCTGTCTGTCGCCCGCTTCGCCAAACTCAAGTTTCAGTAAGTGTTGAATACGCGTTGCCGGATTTGAAATGACCTGGAACGCTGCATTCACCGAAGAGAAATCGGGGTTTGCCGCCCGATCGGGATGAAGCGATTTGCTTTTTTCACGGTACGCTCCTTGCAGGAGGGACTCGGGCACAACAGGCCGGCGTTCGATACCAAGGACCGCAAAGCAATCAATCATGCGGAAAAGCTCTCGCCGCAGGAACAGTGCGCAACAGCGTTGGGATTCGTGACTTTGAATCCCCCCTTCTGCAGGTCGTCGCTATAATCGAGTAGCGATCCACTCACAAAGAGCGCGCTCTTGGGATCAACGACGACTCGAACACTGTTGGACTCCACCAGAATATCCCGATTGGCGGGCCCATCTACAAGGTCCATTTTATATTGCAATCCGGAACATCCGCCTCCAATCACCGCAACACGAAGCGCCCCCTGCGGGCGCCCCTGACGTTGAAGCAATTGAGAAAGCTTCGCTGCTGCCCTTCCGGTGACCTTCACCAGTCGCTCGTTGCCAATCTTGTACTTTACTTCAGTCTGTGGAGACACTCGCGAATATGGAATCTGACCTGCCCAAAAGCAAACGCCGTCCCGTCGGCCTTTTCACCGCTGCAATAACCCTTACGGCACGCGTTTGGTGGTTGCCCCGACCTGGAAAGTGCCACCAAGTCGTTCTGGACTCTGAGCCCGAGGGCATGCTGTGACCAACCCGCTCAGGGACTCCAGGTGCCGATCGGCAACATCTCGAACATCCTGGAGCGAGGCCACCTGCTGCAGTTCGGCTCGCAGAATACAGCTTCCAGGCATTCCCCTTGAATAAGCCATCAATCGCGTTCGCATACCTCTAATCGTGTGATGTTCAGAAACGCCTTCCGCGACGGCTAGGCTGCAATGACGAAGAATATGCGACCAGCGCTCTTCAATCGACGGTTCAGGAACAAGATTGCCATTCTTAAGGAACTGCTTTGCCTTGGCAAAGAGCCACGGAGAACTCATCGCAGCCCGGCCAATCATCAATCCGCGAACTTTTGTCGTTCCAAACCGCGCAGCAACATCGCCGATACCACGAATGTCGCCGTTCCCGATAGCAGGTATGGAAATTACCTCGGCGACTTCTGCGATCGCCTGCCAGTCTGCAACGCCGGAATATCCTTGTTCCTTTGTCCGGCCATGCACGGCTACGGCCACAATTCCAACACTTTCCAGAATAGTTGCGGTAGACTTGGCATTAATTGTTTCCTGGCTCCAGCCTAATCGAATTTTTGCAGTGACAGGTAGAGGGGCAGCTGCTCGGACCACCGTCGATGCTACCCTTTCCAGAAGAGGGCAATCTCTGAGCAACGCGGAGCCTCCATGTTTGCAAACAACTTTGTTGACCGGACAGCCGAAGTTGAGGTCGATGAAATCCGGCTGCACCCAGTCGATAACCGCCTTCGCGGCGTCAGCCAAACGATCCGGTTCGGCTCCAAACAATTGGACCCCGATCGGTCTCTCCTCCGGCAGGAACCTAAGCATATCCCTGGTGCGCTGGTTCCTATGCAAGATACCATCTGCAGACACAAATTCGGACACCAGAACGTCCGCGCCCTGTTCCTTGCACAGCCTTCTGAAAATGGAATCTGTCACGCCCGCCATTGGCGCAAGATAAACGGGCTTCTTGTTGTGGAACCAGGGCAGCATACAAGCGGGTTATTCTACAGCCGGCGCTGGAACCCGCAAATATCGGCACCGCTTCGGTCCTGAGGGGCCAATAGCGCATAGACTTCCTTCTGCAAGGCATCCAGTTGATCCAATTTCAATTGCGGATCCTCGATTATAAAAATCTCTCCGGTCCTGGAGTGTTCATAGATCAGCAGTTTTGTGCCATCGCTTTCCCTGACATCGACCTGCTTTAGGGTCTTCTTGCGCTCTAGCATGATCGACAGCACGTAACGGGCATTCACATGCTCTGGACGATCCTCGTGCAATAACTTGCGAAGCAGCGCCTCGCCGGATTCCTTTGGAACGGGCTCCGGTCCAGGCGGTCGAGGCGCTTCGTACCGTGATTTCCAAAAAGAAAAGGGGTTGACCTGATCTTTAATTTCCAACCATGCCTGTTCTGAGACATCCTCACGTCGAAACCCATTCCGGTCTCGATAGAGCAGTGTGTAAATGATCGCGCCGTCGGTAAAGGGTTCCTCGGACTTCGCGCACCGGTGAGCGCGTGCTTTGATTTCCCACTCTACCATTTCACCGAGCACTAAGCATAAAATGGTGCAAGGTTCAACGCCGATAGAACCTTGAAAACCAAAATCTCCAAATAATTATTGTGCGATACACAAAAACTTGCTGCATTTCCAACCAGTTTTGCTTCAAGGATTCTTCACATCCAAAGCATGGAAACAATAATTGCGCCGGGTTCGACGATTGGCCTGCTGGGAGGAGGCCAGCTGGGCCGAATGTTTGGCATCGCTGCCCGAAGAATGGGATATCGAGTCCATACCTTTGAGCCCTCTCCCGACAGCCCGGCCGGCCAGATATCAGACCGTGAATTTAACGGCTCCTTTACGGAAGGACGTCTGCTCGATGAGTTTGTTGATTCGGTTGACGTTGTGACCTTTGAATTCGAGAACATCCCGGCAGAAGTCGTAAACCGGATTTCGCAAAAAAAACCGGTGCACCCTCGTGCAGAGGTCCTGCACATCTGCCAGAACCGGGAGCGGGAAAAGAATTTTCTTCGCGATCACCACTATCCGCTCACACCCTTTGCGATTGTTTCAAACCAGCCAGAACTCGATGCGGCCATGGATGAAATTGGCCCTCCATGTGTTCTTAAGACGGCCGACTTTGGTTACGATGGGAAAGGACAGAAAAAGATCATTAAGGGTGAGCGTTTTGATTTTAAAAACTTCGCCGCTGAGCGCGCCGTTCTAGAAAAATGGATCTCATTTGAGCACGAACTTTCGGTGATATGTGCACGCGATGAAAAGGGCAACACCTGCCCATTTCCGGCGGCCGAGAACATTCATACCAAGCATATTCTCAGTCATTCGATTGCACCGGGTAGAATCGCGCCGGAAGTCACGCTGCTGGCTCAGTCGATTGCGGAGCGCATTGCCAACGATCTCGATGTAGTCGGCTTGATCACGGTCGAATACTTTCTAACTCGGGACGGCGACTTGCTGGTCAACGAACTGGCTCCGCGTCCTCATAACTCTGGCCACTATACCTTTGATGCGTGCATAACAAGCCAGTTTGAACAGCAATTGCGGGCTGTTTGCGGTCTGCCCTTTGGATCGCCCGACCTCCTTTGTCCTGCCGTAATGGTTAATCTGCTAGGGGATCTTTGGGATGCAGCCGGCGCGCCCGATTGGAAACTCATTGTCCAAAACCCACGAGCCAAGCTTCATTTGTACGGGAAGCTGGAGCCCCGCCCGGGTAGGAAAATGGGACACTATTGCGTGCTTGGTGAGACTATCGAAACTGCGCTGAGCCAAGCCCTTAATATAAGGCAGGCACTTTTTCATGACAAAGAATCAAGGTAACGAGCGAGGCCGCACCTCGGACGGCGAGATGTAAGGGAATCAAGGTGACGTTGGGAGCGGCGTCGGTTGTGCCAAGCGGCCTCGGACCACCCTGCCGGGGGCCATCTTTAATGCAACCAGATCATTATCATATGCGGGAAGGCGCAATCGCTTCGATATTGGCCGCGCAAATTCTTGGCGCCGTTCCGGGATTACCGGCTTTGAGCTTTCCCGCAGCATACTTCGCCACCCCCCTGGTACGGAGGACTTTTGAATTGGAGGAGCAGGAGAATCGGGTTCTCACCCAGGATTCTCATAAAAAAGTCATCATTCGCCTCTATATCGCCGGGGACGCCCAATTAGTTCCCGTTGAGGCTGAGTTAGCCGATACCCCAGCCAAAAGGGAAAGAGGACTGATGTTCCGCAAATACCTTCCCGAAAACTCGGCGATGTTGTTTGTATTCGATCCTCCGGCCCAGGCAACGTTCTGGATGAAGAATACTCGCATACCTTTATCGATTGCCTTTGTCGGCAGCAAGGGGCGCATCCTGGAGATCAGATCGATGAGGCCGTTCGACAAAACCTACATCTCAAGTATTTCCAGTATCGTCGCCTATGCGTTGGAAGTGAATTCGGGCTGGTTCGACCGCCACGGCATTCGCCAGGGAGCGAGAATTTACGGGATGCCGTTGGTGAGCGACCTGCCACAACGCCATGTGAGTAGCATTCCAGCAGGACCACGCCCCAGAGAAGCGAGATCTAGGGATGGTGTGGGTCTGGTTGAGGGCAGGTCGACTGGGTGAAGTGGCCTCGTTGATGAAAGTGCTTGGGCAAATGTTCAAGAGTGAAGCTCGAATTGCGTTGCTTGCGCTTTGCTGGATGTTTGGGTTGTCAGCCTGCCAGCAGAAGAATTCCGATTCGAGCCCTTTTGGCCTCAGGGTCGTCCAACTCAAAATAGCGAATTCTTCTCTTATCGCGGAGGTTGCAGATACCCCTCAGACATCGGCAAATGGACTGATGTTTCGGGATTCTTTGCCCGACGATCATGGCATGCTATTTGTTTTTGAAGAACCAAAAACGGCTTCCTTCTGGATGAGAAACACTAAAATACCGCTTTCGATCGCCTACATCGATTCGGCGGGCAAAATCCTCGAGATTGCATCGTTAAAACCGCTCGATGAAACTCCCGTCGCGAGCGCTTCCGGCGAAGTCGCGTTCGCTCTGGAAGTCAACGAGGGTTGGTTCAAGCGCAACGGCATCTCGCCGGGAACAACGATTAGCGGCATTCCGAGAAGATAAAATGAAGACGAAGGAACAGGCTATTGAGCTCCTCGAGACCATTGCAAGGCTCCTGGAGCTTAAAGGCGAGAATCCGTTCAAAGTTCGCGCTTATGCGAATGCTGCACGAGCTTTGGAAACGTTTTCAGGAAGTTTTCAATCGGCAGTCGCCCAGGATACCCTTAGAGAGCTCGATGGGATTGGCGATGCAATCGCTAAGAAAATCTCAGAATATGTCACTACCGAGCGGCTCGAATATTTCGAGAAATTGCAGGCCGCGTTTCCTCAAACGATCTTTGAACTCTTTGAAATTCAAGGTTTGGGCGCCAAGAAAGTCAAAGCCCTTTACGAGCAGTTGGGGATCAAGACGATTGCTGAGCTTGAAGCTGGCGCAAAGGACGGCACCGTTGCGTCCTTACCGGGATTCGGAGAAAAAACAGCGGCAAATCTTCTGCAAGCTATTGAACAGCGGCGCAAGCGTTCAGGACGATTCCTATTGTCCGATGCAAAAATCTGGTCTGACCAACTACTGGAGCATTTCAAGGGGCACCCCGATGTTTCGCAGATCAGCGCAGGGGGAAGTCTGCGAAGAGCCAGAGAGACTATCGGCGACCTCGATCTGCTCATCGCGACAAAGGAACCAGTGCGAATCATTGAACACTTTCTGGTAGATGCTGCGATCGATCGCGTTCTTGCCAAGGGAGATACAAAAGCAAGTGTCCTTTTGAAATCCGGCATTCAGGCGGACCTTCGCGTCGTTGCAAACGATGAGTTCCCTTTTGCTCTTGCCTATTTTACTGGGAGTAAAGAACACAATGTCATCCTTCGAGGACGAGCCCTTCAAAACGGATGGACGTTGAACGAGTATCGGCTTGGCCCCGATCCAGGATCACGCCGCGAATGCAAACCTATTCCAGAAATTCACACCGAGGCAGATCTTTATCGCGCCCTGGGCTTGAGCTATATCCCACCTGAACTTCGGGAAAATTATGGTGAAATCGAAGCGGCGGCAAATCGAACACTTCCCCGGCTTCTCGAATGGCAAAACCTTCGCGGTACCTTTCATTGTCACACAGTCGAAAGCGACGGGCACAATACCTTGTCCGAAATGGCCAATGCTGCGTATCAACTTGGTCTCGAGTATCTGGGAATTGCAGACCACAGCAAGAGCTCATTCCAGGCCCATGGCCTTGATGAAAAACGCTTGCTGGCGCAAGTCGAGCAGATCCGCGCGTTGAACAAATCGTTCGGTAATGACTTCTACGTATTCGCCGGAGTAGAATGCGACATACTGAGGGATGGCAAACTGGACTTTCCGGACGAGGTGCTTTCGCAACTGGATTACGTGATTGCGAGCGTCCATGCCTCTTTTACCCAGCCGGAGAGAGTGATGACGAAACGGCTCCTTCGAGCCATGGAGAATCCGTATGTAACGATCCTCGGGCATCCGACCGGGCGGCTCCTTCTTTCCCGGGAACCTTATCAGGTCGATCTGGGAGAAGTGGTCAATGGAGCTGCTGCGACCGGTACGATCATCGAGTTAAATGCAAATCCGAGACGATTGGATATGGACTGGCGTTTCTGGAAGCGGGCCAAAGATCAGGGTGTCCGCTGTGCGATCAACCCTGATGCACATTCCGTTGGAGGCCTACAGGATCTCTGGTTCGGAATCGAGATCGCCCGCAAGGGATGGCTTGAACGGGAAGATGTCGTCAATTGCCTCTCAATTCGCGAAATTCCCGGTGTGCTTCGGAAAAAACGTGGTGGATAAGTTGAAGCAGCCCGAACGGTCCAGGGTCTTGATCTGAGAGTGCTGCTTAGGCATTGCAAAATGATGTTAAGAACGGGGGAGCGCCGGACGGTTGCGCTCAGGCGGCAGGGATCCGAATCAGAATTTCGGTATAGGTTTTACCATCGCTCACTGCAGAGATCTCTCCATTCATCCGCGCCAATTCCCCCTTGGCCCGGAACAACCCGAGACCAAATCGCCCCTGTTGCGTGTGTGTGGTAAAAAATGGATCAAAAACTTTTTCCATGACTTCAGCCTTAATGCCATGGCCATCATCCCGAAAACTTAAACAGACAGTCAACTGCTCCTTCGTCGCACTTACAATCACGGACGTAGCATCTGCTTCTATCGCGTTCCGCAAGACTTCCTCGAATGTTTCCCTCAGTTTGCGCCGGTCCCCCAGCAGTGTCACGTCGTCAGCATCCGCCCTCTGAATTTTCAGACCGGACGGAGGCTTCAACATCTTAAGAAAATCTAAAAAGGCGATCGGCTCAAGAACAAGAACCGTTGCCTTACTCAGTGCACCGGCTTCATCAATGTATCGGGATAGCATTTCGGCGGCACGGGACATTCGCCGAACAGGTTCAAGGATTTTCTCCGACAGATTCGCCTCGAGAAGCAAAAGCCCCGAGTGACCGGAAAGGACGGTTAAAATGTTGTTCGATTTGTGTATTAACCCGGCCAGCAACGAAGCGTAGTGAGTCGCCGGAAAAACTGGCGATTGTGAACTACGCAGCTCTGCAGTTTCTTTCACCAAACAGTCAAAAGAAAACAAGAACGTGCTTTCTGTCAATTTGCGCTTGGGATGGCGCATACGACTTTTGCAGGCAGCGCACTTAGCCTGCATTGATCACAAATTTTAGCGGGAAATTTGCCTTTGGATGAGGTTACGTGATCAATTCAGGCTCTGGCAGCGGAACTCTCCGGCTGGGCCGGAAAATTCCGCTGCTCTTTGAACAGAAAGGTCTAAAACAGGTTGT
>Ga0182037_10000831_pt1 | contig 15594 bp, 11 predicted proteins | sample sta12Cox44000082_FD_125974 | JGI IMG/M metagenome (GOLD analysis project Ga0182037, IMG submission 125974) | Lab enrichment of tropical soil microbial communities from Luquillo Experimental Forest, Puerto Rico - statoxic.12C.oxic.44.000.082 | ecosystem: Environmental > Terrestrial > Soil >... | reverse complement strand
GGACCGACCGCTTGCGGCTGCGGCGACCCCATCACCTCCGATCTGTACTCCGACGCCGAGACGAGCCTCTTGCCGCCGGGCGCCGTCGCCGCGTCGCTCGGGTGCGGCAATCCCACGGCGCTGGTTCAGCTCGAGCCTGGCCAGACCGTGCTGGATCTCGGCTCCGGCGGGGGCATTGACGTCCTGCTCTCCGCGAGGCGCGTGGGGCCGACAGGGAAGGTTTACGGTCTCGACATGACCGACGAGATGCTCGCCCTGGCGCGCGAGAACCAGCGCAGGGCCGGCGCCACCAACGTCGAGTTCCTCCAGGGCACCATCGAGCGCATCCCGATGCCCGACAACGCGGTCGACGTCATCATCTCCAACTGTGTGATCAATCTGTCGACTGACAAGGACGCCGTGCTCCGTGAAGCCTATCGCGTTCTGAAGCCGGGCGGGCGGTTGGCCGTCTCCGATGTCATCGTTCGCGGCCCGGTCCCCGCTGAGGTGCGGCGCAGCATGGAACTGTGGGTCGGCTGCGTCGCCGGGGCGCTCGAGGAGCGTGATTATGCGTCGAAGTTGCGGGCCGCAGGATTCATCGACGTGCAGCTGGAGCCCTGGCGCATCTATCGGATCGAGGACGCGCGCGCCTTTCTGACCGAGGGCGGCCTCGATGTGGATCGGTTGGCGCGAGAAGTTGAAGGCCGCGTCGCGAGCGCGTTCATCCGCGCGCGCAAGCCGCGCGCCTGCTGTGACGCCAGCTGCTGTTCGACCGTCGATCCCGTCAATGGAGCGGGCCATGAGCGAACGTCCCTATAACGTGTTGTTCCTCTGCACGGGCAATTCCGCTCGCAGCATCATGGCGGAAGCGCTGCTGAACTATCAGGGCAAGGGACGGTTTCGAGCTTTCAGCGCGGGCAGTCGTCCGAAAGGGCAGGTTCATCCGCTGGCATTGGAAATCCTGCGTCGCATGCACCTCCCGACCGCGACACTGCGGAGCAAGAGTTGGGACGAGTTCGCGACCCCCGGAACGCCGCCGATCGATTTCGTCGTCACGGTCTGCGACAACACCGCGAAAGAAGTCTGTCCGGTCTGGCCTGGTCAGCCGATGACGGCCCACTGGAGCGTCGCTGATCCCGCCGCAGCCGAAGGGAGCGACGAGGCCAGGCTCAGCGCGTTCGAGCTCGCGTACCGCGAGCTCGATGCGCGCATCAAGATCTTCTCGAGCCTGCAACTCGATGGGCTCGATCGGATCTCGGTGCAGCGCCGGCTGGATGAGACCTGTGACACGGGCAGGCAGACCGTGCTCGAATAGTCGATACGCGAGAGTTCGCGGTCAGGACCGTTCCAGATTCTGCCGATCCCATCGGCCGGCCCGGCGCGGGTGCGTCGTACTCTGGAGAAACTCCAGGAGCGTGGCGCGAGGATCCTGCCGGCAACCTGCGTCCACATATGGATGGTGTCGCGCGTGTCCTTCCACGTCTCCAATGGCGCCCCTGGCCACGCTTCAAGGTTCACAAGCGCCATGACAAGAAATGACTATATTAGAGTCGGCACAAGGAGGGACGCATGACCACGAGACGAGCCTTTCTCGGAGTCCTCGGCGCCGGAGCAGTGGGAGCTCGGACCCTCGACGCACTGCCACAAGCCGGACAGACGCCATCCGGTCAGCGCGGGGCCGCGCCCGGCGAGGGACGGGGCGAGCAGGACATGCCGGTCCGCAAGGTCAAGACGACGCCGCTTTTCAAGAGCCCGGAAGGCTATCCCAATGCGATCTCCGTGGCGCCCGAGGGGCTGTGGATCGCGGAACAGAAAACCGACAATGCCCATCTCGTCGACTGGAACGGCAAGGTCCTGAAGACCGTGAAGACCGAGTCGAAGAACACGAGCGGCATGGGCTACGGCGGGGGGTACATCTGGATGGGGGCCAACGCCGCTCCCGAAGGGGTGTTTCAGACCGATTTGAGCTCGCGGACGATCAGTCATCGCCAGATTCCGCTCGGCCCGCGCGACAACGGCGGCGGCTGTCACGGCCTGGAGTACGTGAACGGCAAGCTCTGGATTGCGGCGCTCAGACTGCGCGGCATCGTGCGCCTCGACGCCACGACGTGGAAACCGAAGCTGCTGATTCCGTACACTATGCCGCGCGCGCACGGCGTGGCGTGGGACGGGAAGGCGATCTGGATGGTCACCGGCAACGAACGCGGCGCCGGTCTCATCAAGTACGAGGCGGAGACCGGACGACCGCTGGAGATCGCGCAGTTCGCTGAAAGCGATTGCGATCCCCACGGACTCGCCTGGCACGACGGCGTGCTCTACAGCTGCGACGCGGGTATCCATCCCGGCTGGCCGGAGAACAAGAGCCCGACTCACGGCTACATCTTCCGCGTCGATCTTTTGTGATCGGGCTCCGCGGACGCCTAGGCCGCCATCGCGATCTCCGCCGGCTCGAGGGCGAGCGTGAGCACCTGATCGACCGACTGGACGATGTGGAACGTCATGTGGTCCCGCACGTCGGACGGGACATCGTCCAGATCCGGCTCGTTGCGCTCGGGCACGATCACCTCCGTGAGGCCGGCGGCGTGCGCGGCAAGCACTTTCTGCTTCAACCCGCCAATCGGGAGCACCCGCCCTTGAAGCGTGACCTCGCCGGTCATCCCGATGGTACCCTTGACCGGCCGGCGAGTCAGAAGCGACGCAATGGCCGTCACCATCGTGATGCCGGCGCTCGGACCGTCTTTCGGTATCGCACCGGCCGGCACGTGCACATGCACTTCCCGCCCATCGAGCGCGTGCTCGTCGATCCCGAGCTCGGATGCATGGCTCTTCACATAGGTCAGCGCAATCCGCGCCGACTCCTTCATGACGTCTCCGAGCTGTCCCGTCAGGACCAGACCGCCCTTGCCGGGCATCGAGGCCGCCTCGACGAACAGCACGTCGCCCCCCACACCGGTGACGGCAAGGCCGGTAGCCACGCCGGGCACAGCGGTGCGGACGGCGGCTTCGTGGAAGACCTTGGAACGCCCGAGCGCGTCTCGCACGGCCGCCTCGTCGAGAGCGATCGGCATCGCCTGCCCGGCTGACGCGATCCGCGTCGCCGTCTTCCGCAACAGCGTCCCGAGCTCGCGCTCCAGCTGCCGGACGCCCGCCTCCCGCGTGTAGTCGTTGATGACGCGGCGCAGCACGGCATCGCTGACGGTGACTTCGTCCGGACGGAGACCGTTTCGCTCGACCTGACGCGGCCAGAGATGGCCGCGCGCGATGGCGACTTTTTCGTCGGTCGTGTAGCCGTCGAACCGGATCACCTCCATCCGGTCGAAGAGCGCGCCGGGGATCGTGTCGGCGACATTCGCCGTCGCAACGAACAGCGCCTGCGACAGATCCAGCTCGACGTCGAGATAGTGATCCCGAAACGCATGGTTCTGCGCCGGGTCGAGCACTTCGAGCAGCGCCGCCGAAGGGTCGCCGCGCCAGTCGGCGCCGATCTTGTCGACCTCGTCGAGCATGATCACGGGATTCATCGTGCTCGCATCGCGCAGCGCGCGGACGAGCCGGCCCGGCATGGCGCCGATGTACGTCCGACGATGCCCCCGGATCTCGGCCTCGTCGCGAACGCCGCCGAGCGACATCCGGACGAACTGCCGCCCCGTCGCTCGCGCGATCGATTCGCCAATCGACGTCTTGCCGGTGCCTGGAGGGCCAATCAAGGTGAGGATGACGCCCGACCGCTGGTTCTCCACCATGCCGCGCTCGCTTCGGAGCTTGCGAACGGCGAGGTATTCGGTGATGCGCCGCTTCACATCCTCCAGACCCTCGTGGTCGGCGTCGAGCACCCGACGGGCGTGCACCGGGTCGAGGCAATCCTCGGATCGCTTGCCCCACGGGACCGCCAGCAGCCAGTCGAGATACGTCCGAATCATCGATGACTCGGCGTTCGAATCGCCCATTCGATCCAGACGGTCCAGCTCTCGTTCGGCCTGCTGACGAACGGCGTCAGGCATGCCGGCGCTCGCAATCTTCGTCCGGTACTCGTCCACAATCGAGCCGTCGCTTTCGCCGAGCTCCTTGCGGATCGCCTCCATTTGACGGCGGAGGAAGTACTCCCGCTGCTGCTTCTGCGCGCCATCCTCGACATCGTCGCGGATGCGCTTCCGGACCTGCAGCTCCGCCAATCGGTCCCGTTGCAACCGAAGCGCCAGCTTGAGCCGCTCGACGATATCGAAGGTTTCGAGCAGCTGCAGCTTCTGCCCGTAGTCGAAATCCGGCGAGTAGCCGGCCGTATCGGCCAGCGCGCCGGTGTCTTTGATGGATCGCACGAACGCACGGATCCGCCCGTCGTCCCCGCGCAGCTCGAGAATCTCGTCGACGACGGCGCGGTACTCGCGTTCCAGTTCCCGCGTAAGGCTCGGCGCGGGCGCCTGGTCGGGACGAGCTTCGTAGTCGACGCGAAGGACGCCGTCGGGGTCGGCCGAGGCGCCGCCGAGGATGGCGCGATGGAGGCCACTGAGCGACACAGCCACGCCGCGCCCGGCGAGCCGCATCCGCTCGGAGACTTCAGCCACAACCCCGACCTTGGCGTATGTATCGTCGTGTCTGGGCACCAGGAGGACCCGCTCGTCGCCGCCGATGTCGACGGGGAGGGTGACCGGCATGCCCGGAAAGACGACCGTATCTTCCAGAGGAACGATTCGAAGCCTGTTCATAGTGACACCATACTAGTCGAATTAGTTTAGTTAGTCAATTATTTATTTACTCAAGTATAATTGGTCTCATGAGCCGGATGACGGACGCCGATGCGCGGCGTGCCTGGCAGCTCCTCGTGAGGTTCTTCTTCGCCCAGCGGGAATACCTGCCGCCTGTGGGTGAGGAGTTCGACCTCTCGCCGGTCCAGTGCCACGTGCTGCACCTGATCGAGCCGGAGCGGCCCTTACCTATGGGACGACTGGCGGAGACCCTCCGGTGCGACGCTTCGAACGTGACGGGGTTGGTCGATCGGCTGGAAACGCGTGGGCTCGTTCAGCGCCGACCATCAGCCGATGACCGCCGCGTGAAGGTGCTGCAGCTCACACCAAGAGGATCGCGACTGCGCGCGCAACTGCTGAGTCGGGTGACCGGAGGTTCGTGCCCCCTTTCCAGACTCTCGCGCGGCCAACAGCGCTCGCTCGTCAGGGCCCTCGAGGTCCTCGTGGACGAAAAGCCGACCGAAGCGCGATGATCCGGCGTCAGGTATCCTAGCGGGTGCACCGACCCGCAAGAGCCGTGATGAGTCGCCTGACTTTCCGGTTCCTCTGTCTGATGGCGGTCGTGCCGGCGGCCGTCAGCGGGGAGAAATTGCCGATCCGCGCGTACACCACTGCAGATGGGCTCCCCCACAACACCGTCATGCGAATCGTGCGGGATTCGCGCGGCTTCCTCTGGTTCTGCACCTTGCGAGGGTTGGCGCGTTTCGACGGCTACACGTTCCAAGGCTACGGCGCCGAGCAAGGGTTACGGGGCAGCGTCACCGACGTATTGGAAACCCGAGCGGGGGAATACTGGATCGCAACGCTGAACGGCTTATACCGCTTCCATCCGGACCCGCCCCGTCCAGTTCGGACAGCCTCGAACGCCGTCAGGAGGCCTGCTGCGCAGCCGATGTTTGAGTTGTTCCCGTTGGGCGATGACAAAACTCTCCAGGGCATCAACACTCTGCACGAAGACCGCCGGGGCATGATCTGGGCCGCCACGAACCAGGGCTTGTACCGACTCGCGCTTAGCGACGGCAGATGGATCCCGCGGGTGGTTGACCTTGCGGTGCCCGGCAAGCCGGCGAACACGGTCCGCGTCTTGGAGGTCATGGAAGATCATGACGGCGCGCTCTGGATCAGCCTGCCGCAAGCCGGGCTGCGACAGCTTCTTCCTGACGGCCGGACCAACACCTACACCACGCTTGGAATGAGCGTGGGAGCCGCGACCGGTGGTTGGTTCGAAGGCATCGTGAACACGATGCTCGAGGACCACGATCGACGGGTGTGGCTCGGGTCCGAGCACGGCCTCAGCCTGCTGGTTCGACGACCGGGCTCGGCACAACTCGACTGGGTGCGGACCTATACAACGAAGGACGGTTTGCGTGACGACAATGTGGCGGCGCTGGCGGAGTCTGCGGACGGTCGGTTGTGGGCAGGAACCTCCAGGGGCTTGAGCCAGTTCTGTGTCGCACCCACGTGCGGCGCAAAGAGCTTCCGCAGTTACGACACGGCACCGCTCGGACGTTTCGGCGCATGGACTCTGGTCAACGATCGCGATGGTAATTTATGGATGGGGAATGAGATCGGCGCACTCCGCCTCGCTCGGGACGGTTTCACCACGTACGACGAGGCGGACGGGCTGGGAAGCAGCCGCGTCTACTCCATATCCGAGAGTTCAGCCGGCTCGCTTTACGCGGTCACGCCGGGGCCACACGGCGGCGAGGTGAACGAGTACGACGGCAACCGCTTTCGGAGAATCTCGCCGCCCTTGCAGCGACCCACGACCGATCCCGCGGCCCCCCTGCGTTCATCTGCGTTGCAGGATCGTGCCGGCGACTGGTGGGTCACGACCGAGGAGGGTCTCTATCAATACTCTGGCGTGACGCGCGTCGACGCGCTTGCGCGGATGAGGCCGACGGCGGTGCACACGAGCCGAAATGGACTCCCGCCCGCGGCAATCATCAGTCTGTATGGAGACTCGCGTGGCGACCTCTGGGTCGGTTCGAACCTCAGTTCGGCTGCGGCAGGCACCTTGAGCAGATGGCAACGCTCCACGAGGACTTTCCACGTGTACGGTACCGCGGAGGGGCTGTCGGTCTCTGCGGCCGCGCTCGCCTTTTGTGAGGACCGGTCTGGCGACCTCTGGGTGGGATTCCCCAGCGATAGTGCGGGTCGTTTGGCTCGTCATCATGACGGGCGCTTCAGCGTGTTCTCAAGCCGTGACGGGTTGCCGGCGGGGTCAGTCTGGAGTCTCTACGTGGACCACGTGGGCCGGCTGTGGGTCGCCACCACAGAAGGGGGAGTGGCTCGCGTGGATCATCCCGAAGTCGCGTTGCCTCGCTTCGCCACGTACACGACGGCTGAAGGGCTCGGCAGCAACCAGGTGCAGGCGATCACGGAGGACCAATGGGGGCGGATGTACTTGCTGACCGATCGGGGCATCGACCGGCTCGACCCGGCGACCGGTTGGGTCAAACACTACACGCCCGCGGACGGCCTGGTCGGCAGCAGTCATTGGGGCTCAGCGTTCCGCGACCGTCGCGGAACGCTCTGGTTTGGCACGTTGGAAGGGCTCTCGCAGCTCATACCGAGACCCGATGAACCGGCCTCGCCGCCGCCTGTCAGGATCAGCGCGATCCGGGTGCGGGGAGACCCTTATCCGGTGTCCGAGCTCGGGCAACTCACGTTCGCTCCCTTTTTGCTCGAACCAAGTCTCAACCAGCTTCAAATCGACTTTGCCGGCTTCAACTTTGGCGTCGGCGACACTCTCAGGTATCAATACAAGCTCGAAGGCGCGGACCGAGACTGGAGCAAGCCGGCCGAGCAGCGGACGATCAACTACGCGACGCTGTCTCCGGGGAGGTATCGCTTTCTCGTCCGCGCCCTCAACTGGAAAGACATGCCCAGCCCTGAAGCGGCCGTGGTCGAATTTCGAGTGGTCGCCCCGGTGTGGCAGCGATGGTGGTTTGTCACACTGCTCTGTCTCGCTGCCGCCGGCGTCATCTATCTGCTCCATCACAATCGCGTCACGCGACTGCTGGAGCTGGAGCGGATTCGCAGCCGGATCGCAACCGATCTTCACGACGACGTCGGGGCGAGCCTGTCTCACATCGCCGTGCTGAGCGAGGTCGCCACCAGTGAAGTCGCCCGCCTGAACCTGGCGCCCGATGGGCAGCGGCTGTACCAGCCGCTGTTACGAATTGGTTCGGTGTCGCGCGAATTGATCGACTCGATGAGCGACATCGTCTGGGCCATCAGTCCGCGCAAAGACCGGCTGGGGAGCCTGACCGAGCGCATGCGGGAGTTCGCCGGCGAGGTGTTTGGCAGTCGGAATATTGACTTCCATTTCGATGCTGCCGGCATCGATCCGGAAATGCGGTTCGATCCGGACGTGCGACGTCAGGTGTTCCTGATTTTCAAGGAAGGCGTCCACAACATCGTTCGCCACGCCGCTTCCACCCGCGTCGTCTGCGATTTTCGGATCGAGCGAAGACAGCTCGTGCTGCGGCTGACTGACAACGGCCGGGGGTTCGCGCCAAATGCGGCCAACGGCTCGGTGAGCGATGGCCACGGTCTGCTCAGCATGCAGCGGCGGGCACAGATATTGGGCGGCAGCCTCGACGTGGCGGGGGAACTCGACCGGGGTGTCACCATCGTCCTCCAGGTACCTCTCGATCGGCCGGCCTCGTACAGAAGCGACGATCACCTGAGTAGGTGAGGGCACCAGCGGGACAATTGATTTAGATTGCACTGGTTAACCCAAGCTCGAATGACCAGCAGGCCGCAGCACCCGGGATCGCCGATCCGCGTGGCCATCATTGAGGACCAGCGCGAGTTTCGCGAAGGTCTGGCCTTTCTGATCGACGGGACCGAGGGGTACCGCTGCGCCCAGCGCTTCGGCTCAATGGAGGAGGCCCTTGATCCATTGGGCCGTGATCCACCGGACGTGGCGCTGCTGGACATCGGCTTGCCGGGCATCTCCGGCATTGAAGGCATCCGGCTTTTGCGCGAGCAGTGCCCCGGGCTGCCCGTGCTGGTCCTCACGATCTACAACGATGATGAGCGGATCTTTGGGGCGATGTGCGCCGGCGCCTGCGGCTATCTGCTCAAGAAGACGCCGAAGGCGCGCATCCTGGAGTGCATTGAGGACGTGCTGGACGGGGGCGCGCCCATGTCACCGGACGTGGCACGGCGTGTGGTGGAGTTGTTCCGGAAGTTTCGGCCGCCGCAAGATGCCAATTATCACCTCACCAAGCAGGAATTGCGGCTGCTGACACTCTTGGGCGAGGGGCACTACTACAAGACGGCCGCGGGCGAGCTGGGGATTACCATCAACACCGTCTCGTCGCACATGCGCCATATCTACGAAAAGCTGCAAGTGCACTCCAAGTCCGAGGCCGTCGCCAAGGCGCTGCGCCAGGGCCTCATTCACTGAGTCCGAAGCCTGAACCACGGATCCCGGACCCCATCACATACATAGGTGATAGACGAGCGCAACACGCAGGCTCATAGTGTGCCCGAAGTTGTCGCGCGGCTTCCAGTCAAGACAGGACGATGGTGCGGCCATTTCAGACTAGGAGACCACGATCATGAGACGTGTATCGTCGTTTGCGTTCTTCGGCGCGGCCAGTTTGTTCGTTGCCGCCGCTCCAGTGTTGGCGCAATCCCCCGCCCAGGTTCGTCACGGGCCGGCTGACGTACTGGGACCTGCCGTGGTTTCGTTCGAGCTCACGGCCAACCCGAAGTTCATCGACTGCCTCCAGGATCCGAACACCCTCGAGCAGCCGTCCGCGACGGTGACGGTCCTCAGGGGCGCGCTCAACGACGCCCTTCAATTGCATCTGCAGCACTTCAAGCCGGGACTGGCCTTCGATCTGTTCACGGTGCAGCGCAGTCAGCTTCTGAGCGACGGAAAGCCCGATCCGAACTTCAAAAACTTCGGCTTCGCCTGGTATCAATCGGACGTGGAAGTCGGAGCCAAAGGCCAGGGCCACGTCCAGATCAGGACCATCCTGCTGGATGATATTTTTGGGTTCGATCCGGATGCTGGAGTCCTGCCGATCAACACGTTCCACGTCGGCTTCTGGTTCGACGATCCTCAGGACGCCGCCGCGTGCGGGTTCGACCCCACGAAACCCACGCCCTTCAACGGCGCGCACAAGGCCGGTCCGATGGCAATGATCAGCGTGCCGGACCCGACCTTCAACGTGGGCCCACTCTGCACCAATCCACAGGTTGTCGGCAACACGATCGCGTGCAACCCTTGACCGAAAAGCAGTCCACTGCCGCCATGCGTCGATCGAGCCGCGTGGCTCTGCCGCCCCGCAGTAGCTCGCAGTAAACTTCCTTTGCCCTTGGCGCTCAACCTCTCTTGACTCGCGAGTCGAGGTGCGCCATCGTTACGCCCCGAACATCAGGAGTCGTGTATGAACACACCAAACCGACGCAGTTTCATCAGGCGCGGCGTGACGTCCGCTGCGGCCGCGACGGCGGCACTGGTTCCCGCGACAGTCGCGGCGCAGAGCGACAAGCCGGTCAAGAAGGTCCACTACAGGAACGGCCGCAAGCCGGAGAAACCACCGCTCTTCAACGGAACCGTGTCCTACGGTGACTTGGTGTTCATCGCGGGCGTCGGATATCACGCGGAGGGTGACATCAAGGTACATACCAAGGCAGTCCTCGACCAGATCCAGCAGCAGCTCGAGAGCGTGGGATCGTCGATGGAAAAGGTGTTGAAGTGCAACGTGTACTTGAACGACCTGAAGGACTATGCCGGCATGAACGAGATGTTTCAAGGGCGCTTCGGCGTCGAACCGCCAGTACGGACGACTATCGCGGCGGCCGGCGGCATTCCCGGCGACTCGCTCGTGGAAATCGACGTCATCGCGACGCTGTAACGAGGCTCGGCAGCGCAGCTCTTTGGGGCTGCCGGCAGGAGGATGTCATGTTCGACATGGTGGCAGGCCGCTTGAGACGCGGCGCGGAGATCCTGAGCCGCCGCGAACTGTTTCGCCAATCGGCGCTGCTGGCGCTGCCGGCAATCTTCCGTGGACATTCGGAGGCGGAGGCGACGGCGTCGCCGGCGCCAGGGTTTCGCATAGCTGATGCCGGTCTTCGCGTCGGCGAGGACGTCTATCAGTCCATCGGCGTGCGCCCGCTGATCAACGCGCGCGGCACCTTCACCATCATCAGTGGCTCGCTCATGCTGCCGGAAGTACGCGCGGCGATTGACGCCGCCGCCCAGCACCATGTGCACCTGGATGAACTGATGGCGGGGATTGGGGCCCGGCTGGCCGAATTGACAAAGGCAGAATGGGGGATGGTTGCGTCGGGCTGCGCCGCGGCCCTGACGCACGCGACCGCCGCGTGCGTCGCCGGGGGCAACCCCGATCTTCACGTGCGCATTCCCAATCTCATCGGTTTTCAGAAAGATGAAGTGATCATCCCGAGTCACTCCCGCAATGTGTACGACGCAGCCGTCCGCGCCGTCGGCGTGCGCATCCTGGAGGTGGGCACGGCCGAGGAGCTCGACCGAGCGATCGGCCCGCGTGCGGCGATGGTCTACATCCTCGCGGGCCCGGAAGCCGAGAAGGGACCTCTCAGCACGCGAGCGATCGCACAGGTGGCCAATCAGAAGCGCGTTCCCGTGCTCGTCGACGCAGCGGCGGAGATCCTGACCGTTCCGAACGTCCACCTGGAAAACGGGGCCACGCTCGTCGCCTACAGTGGCGGCAAGTGCCTCCGGGGGCCGCAAAGCGCAGGTCTGCTTCTCGGACGCAAAGATCTGGTTCAGGCCGCATGGGTACACAGCGCGCCGCATCATGGGTTCGCGCGCTCCATGAAAGTCGGGAAAGAGGAAGCCATCGGAATGCTGATGGCCGTCGAGATGTGGGTGAAGAGAGACCACAAAGCTGAGTGGAACCAGTGGATGGCATGGCTCGACTCCATCGCGACCGAGGTCTCCAGGATCGAGGGTGTCACGACGGCAATCACCGAGACGAGCGCGCTGTCCAACCGCACGCCGACGCTCGCGATTCGATGGGATCGGAAGCGCCTCGATGTCAGCGGCGCCGATCTCGCGCGGCATCTTCTCGAGACGGAGCCGCGCATTGCCACGCCTGGTGGCCGGGATCAGGGCGATGAAGCGAGCATTTCCATCACCCCGTACCAGATGGCAGCGGGCGAAGAGCAAATCGTTGCGAAGAAGATCCATGCGGCGCTGTCGAAGGCGCCTCGACAGGCCGCGCCCAGGCACGCCGCCACCGCCGCGTCGGACGTGAGCGGTCAGTGGGATGTGCGGATCGACTACGTCGCAAGCGCGTCGACGCATACGCTGCACCTGAAACAAGCCGGCAATCGCCTGGAAGGCTCGCATCAGGGCGATTTCGTCGCGCGCGATCTCACCGGGACGATCGAGGGCAACACCGTACAGATCGTCAGTACGTATACCGAGCGCCATGGAGACGCCTTGAGCTTCCGGTTCGCGGGCACCGTCCAGGGCGACGGGATGTCGGGCACGCTCGATATGGGCGAGTACCTCACGGCGAAATGGACGGCGAGAAGGCACGATTACGGGCGGGGCTGATGTCATGCGCTTCACACTGCTTCAGGCAGCTACCGGTTGTCTGGTCGTTTCAGCGACGATTCATGTGTCGGCGCAGCAGAAGTACGATCTCCTGTTGAAGGGCGGTCACCTCATCGATGCCAGGAACAACATCAGCGCCGTCCGCGATGTCGCCATTGCAGGCGGGAAAGTGGCGGCAGTGGCCGCGAACATCAGCCCTGTCGACGCCTTGAAAGTCGTCGATGCGACCGGGCTCTACGTGACGCCGGGGCTCGTCGACATTCACGTGCACGTGTATGCCGGAACCGGCGAACGCGGATCGTATGCCGGCGACAACAGCCTGTATCCCGACGGCTACACCCTCCGTGCAGGCGTCACCACGGTTGTCGACGCGGGATCGTCGGGCTGGAAGAACTTCGACGATTTCAAGAATCGCGTGATCGATCGCTCGAAGACCCGCGTCCTGGCGTTCCTCAACATCGTCGGTGCCGGCATGCGCGGCGACAAGTTCGAGCAGAACCTGTCCGACATGGAGGCGAAGCCAACGGCCGACATGGCGCGTCGACACAAGGGCGTGATCGTGGGAATTAAGACGGCGCACTACGCGGGTCCTGAGTGGGCACCGGTCGAACGCGCGGTCGAAGCAGGCACGGAGGCGAACATTCCCGTGATGGTGGACTTTGGAGCCAACCGGGCGGAGCGCCCGATGGCTGAGCTTGTCACGACGAAGTTGCGGCCCGGCGATATCTACACGCACGCCTATTCCGGGCTTCGTAACGAGCTGGACGACTCCGGCCATGTCAATCCAGGCATGTTCGAGGGCAGAAAGCGTGGCGTGATCTTCGATGTCGGGCATGGAGGCGGCAGCTTCGTCTGGCGGGTTGCCGTGCCCGCCATCAAAGAGGGATTCATTCCCGATTCCCTTTCGACCGATCTGCACGTGGGCAGCATGAACGCGGGAATGAAAGACATGCTCAACGTCATGAACAAATTCCTCGCCCTGGGCATGTCGCTCGACGATGTGGTTCGCTGGTCGACATGGAATCCGGCGCGCGAGATCAAGCACGAGGAGCTTGGCCATCTTTCTGCGGGTGCACCGGCGGACATCGTCGTGCTTCGGCTCGAGACCGGGACCTTCGGCTTCGTCGACACGTACGGCGCCCGGCTGCGCGGCACTCAGAAGCTGACGTGCGAGCTGACGCTCCGGGACGGAAAGGTCGTCTACGATCTGAACGGAATGACGCGGCCCGACTGGCACACGCTGCCGCGGGACTACCGGCAGACCGGCGACGCCCGGTGGGACGCCATCACGCCCGCGCCGGTCAGGCGACCACAAGGCTGAGCCGACTTCATCTCGACGCGATGCGGTCCTTGATCCCGATCATGTTCGTGGCGTTCGTTGTCGCAAGCGTGGTCTCGCTTGGGGTGAACCCGAAAGAGGCAACTGGCGTCAGCCTGGCGGATCCGCCAGCAGGCATCGCGTTCGCCGACATCGCGCGGCCCAAGCCCGGCGCGTGGCCGACCTACCACGGAAACCTGAACGGCAATCGCTTCAGCCCGCTCGACCAGATTAATCCCACGACAATTCACAGCCTCGCGCCGAAATGGATGTTCACGATCCAGGGAGCCCCGCGCCCCCTTCAGATGACGCCGGTCGTGGTCGATGGCGTGATGTACGTCACGTCCGTGAATGAAGCGTCCGCGCTCGATGCGCGAAGCGGCCGCCAGGCGTGGCACTACAGCCGCCCCCGAACGAACGGCCTGGCCGGTGATGCCGCCACGGGCATCAATCGGGGCGTCGCGGTGCTCGGCGATCGCGTGTTCCTGGTCACGGACAACGCGCACCTGATCGCGCTCGGCCGCGATACAGGCGAGCTTCTGTGGGATGTCGAGATGGCCGACGCTCGCCAGAATTACGGAGCCACAGGCGCGCCGCTAGTCGTGAACGACCTGGTCATTTCCGGGGTGTCGGGCGGGGACGAAGGCATCCGGGGATTCCTCGACGCATACCGGGCCACGACCGGTGAGCGCGTCTGGCGGTTCTGGACGATCCCGGCGCCGGGTGAGCCGGGCTCGGAGACGTGGATTGGCCGCGCGATCGAGCACGGGTGCGCCGCGACGTGGCTGACGGGTACCTACGACCCGGAGTCACGGCTGCTCTATTGGCCGACGGGCAACCCGTGTCCCGACTACAACGGTGACGAGCGCAAGGGCGACAATCTTTATAGTTCTTCTGTCTTGGCGCTCGATCCGGACACCGGACGGCTGCGATGGCACTACCAGTTCACGCCCCATGACCTACATGACTGGGACGCGAACCAGACGCCGATGCTGATCGATGCGCACTTTCACGGTGAGGCGCGCAAGCTGCTGGTCCAGGCCAATCGAAACGGCTTCTTCTACGTGCTGGACCGGTTAACCGGGAAGGTCCTGCTCGCGGAGCCATTCGTCACCAACGTCACGTGGGCGGGCGGAATCGGCGGCGACGGTCGCCCGTTGCTCTTGACGGGGAACGAGCCGACAACTGAAGGGCAGCGCGTCTGTCCCGCAGTGGCGGGCGCCACCAACTGGCCGTCGACAGCCTTCAGTCCCGTGACGAATCTGTTCTATCTGTTCGCGGAGGAATCGTGCGCGATCTACACGAAGAACGACCAGCCGTGGGAAGCCGGCAAGTCGTTCTACGGTGGCGTCACGCGCCGAGCGCCGGGCAGCAGCGCGGCAGGGAAGGTTCTCAAAGCGCTCGATATCCAGACGGGAAAAACGGCGTGGGAAGTTCCAGTAGGAGGCGGCATTCTGGGAAGCGGCCTCATGGTGACGGCCGCGGGACTCATTTTCTATGGAACCGACGACGGCTTTGTCGCAGCCGATGCGCACAACGGCAAGCGGCTCTGGCAATTCAACACGAACCAGAATTGGAGGGCTGGTCCGATGACGTATGCCGTGGACGGCAACCAGTACATCGCCGTCGCAGCCGGCTCCAACGTTCTGGCGTTCAGCTTGCGGTAAAGCTGTTCCGGGCGCCGCACTCAGAAGACGAACTTCACACCGATTTGCAGCTCCCGCATCGGTGTCCGCGTGGTGTTGATCGTGCCATAAAGCGGGCTCGTCAACGTCGTGTTCGGGTCGCCCCAGATGGGGGTGTTCAGAAGGTTGAACCCCTCGAGCCGGAACTGCAACGTCTTGTTGGTCGTCAGCCGGAAGTTCCGCATGATGGACGCGTCGACGCGGGTGATGCCGGGGCCGATGATGGTGTTGCGACCGGCGTTGCCGAAGGTCCCCACCGTATTCAGCGCAAATGCGCCGGTGTTGAACCACTGCTGAATC
>Ga0182037_10000827_pt1 | contig 15635 bp, 8 predicted proteins | sample sta12Cox44000082_FD_125974 | JGI IMG/M metagenome (GOLD analysis project Ga0182037, IMG submission 125974) | Lab enrichment of tropical soil microbial communities from Luquillo Experimental Forest, Puerto Rico - statoxic.12C.oxic.44.000.082 | ecosystem: Environmental > Terrestrial > Soil >... | reverse complement strand
CATGAGTTGCATCTTGGCGACTCCACTGACGTGGAGTGGCGGCGCCGAGCCCCGGCAGGTAAATGGGCAGATGGTCAGCGCGAACTATTTTGACGTGCTGGGCTTGCGCCCCGCCGCCGGACGGTTTTTTCTGCCCGACGAAGATACCAAGCTTGGTGGGAACAACGTAGCGGTCGTCAGTTACAGCTTTTGGGCCAACAAGCTGGGCTCGGACAAAGATGAAGTTGGCAAAACGCTGACGCTGAATGCCATGCCGTATACCATCATCGGCGTGGCGCCGAAAGGTTTCAAAGGGACATTTACTTTCTCTAGTGCCGAGCAGATCTGGATTCCCGCCAGCATGTATCCCCAAGTTCTCACCGGGTTCGCCAAAGAGTTTTTCAACGACCGCAGATTCCTGAACGCTCTTGCCGTCGGAAGGCTCAAGCCAGAGATGGGCTTGAGCCAAGCCGAGGCTTCGCTGAAGACCATTGCCGCGAAGCTCGAAAAGGATTTTCCGAAAGACAATGGAGGGCGCAGCATCGCGCTGACACCGTTGACCGAAGCAGCTGTGGGAGCCAATCTGCATGACCAAATTGCGCTTGCCGGCACGATGATGATGACCGTGGTGGGGTTGGTCCTTTTGATTGCTTGCGCGAATCTGGCCAATCTGCTTCTTGCGCGCGCGGCGCGCCGCGAAAAGGAAATGGGTCTGCGGGCAGCCCTGGGCGCAAGCAGGCCGCGGCTGATTCGGCAGATGCTGACGGAATGCATCCTGCTCGCTCTTCTCGGAGGCGCGGCAGGCTTGGCCATTGCGTACGTCGGGCGAACCGTGCTTTGGTCCTTCCGCCCGCCGTTTATTGAGCAGAATGACATTGACTTGTCGTTTGATTTGCCCGTTCTGCTTTTTACGCTGGGGATTTCCCTTTTCACTGGGTTATTGTTTGGCTTGGCTCCGGCCTTCCGCACCTCGGTTCCTGACTTGGCCGAAACCCTCAAATTGGGCGGCCGGGGCGGATCGATCGGTTGGGGGCGAAGCAAGCTGCGCAGCCTCCTGGTCGTCTCGGAAATCGCTCTCTCTCTCGTGGCCCTGGTTGGCGCCGGTTTGTTTATCCGCAGCATGCGCGACGCGCAAAAAATGGATCCCGGTTTTGAATCGAAGAATCTCTTCATGCTGGCCTTTGACCTGGGCGCATTGCATTACGACGAGGGTCGCGGCCAGCAATTCTTGCGTTCCGCCATTGAGCAAGCCAACGCCACGCCCGGGGTGAAGTCCGCGGCGGCGGCGAGTAACTTCCCGCTCGGTGGCGGGCTGGCGCGAACGGTCTTCCCAGAAGGTGAAGATGAATCCACCGGGTACCGGGGAACGCTGACGCAACTGGACGACGTCAGTGTTGGATATTTCGATGCTTTGCGAATCCCGCTCGTCCGTGGCCGCCTGTTTACCGATGCGGACCGCAAAGAGACGGCGCGCGTTGCCATCATCAATGAGGCGATGGCCAAAAAGTTCTGGCCGAACCAGGAGGCAATCGGCAAGCGGTTCCATTTTTTCGGTGATGCCGGATTGCTTGAAGTTGTGGGAATCGCCCGAAACAGCGTGGTGAACGCCATTGGCGAGGTTCCGCCCCCGCTTGGCTATCTGCCCCTGACGCAGGATTACGCACCCGCCGCCACGATTCAAGTGCAAACGACGGGCAAGCCGGAAGCAGCGATCACCGGGGTGCGCGCGCGCATTCAATCCTTGGAGCCGAATCTGGCGATTACCAACGTGCAAACCATTGGCCAGATTATCGGTCAAGGACTCTGGGCGCCGGAGATGGGTGCGGCGCTGCTGGCACTGTTCGGCGGCCTGGCGCTAGTCCTGGCAGCGGTCGGCGTGTATGGGGTGCTGGCCTACTCGGTGACGCAACAAACGCGCGAAATCGGCATCCGCATGGCCATGGGCGCGGAGCGGTCCCACGTGCTGGGACTGATTGTGGGTCAGGGGCTAAAACTCGCAGTCGCGGGCGTTGCCCTGGGAATCGTGGTTGCGCTCGCTTTGACGCGGCAACTCTCCAGTTTGCTCTTCGGCGTGAGCGTCTATGATCCGTGGGCCTACGGGAGTGTGGTCATGATCCTCGTGTTTGTGGCGCTTTTGGCGTGTTACATTCCCGCCCGTCGCGCGACGCGCGTCGATCCGCTGGTGGCCTTGCGGTACGAGTAGGAAAATGGCCCGGTTTGTATCGGCCTTCCGTTCAGGCAGCCCATCCGCGCATTGGGCGCAGAACGTTGCGTACATTTGACAGGGCCCTTGCCGATCCGCCAAGAGGGGACCATCGATTGGCGACCTGGCAACAGCCAGTGGCTCTTGGCCAAGAAGGGTCTCTGGAATCGAACGGTGACCTGTACGGGTGAACAGCTAATTTCCCCAACACATCGTGCCAAAGAGGGACTGGAGCGGCGGGCAAGCAGGCGACAGAATGGTTCGAGAGAGCTCTCTGGCTCCGGGAGACAAGCCTCTGCGGAGCTCGGGTCGGCTTCAGCAGGAACCGTTTGCGTGGCCACGTGCCGTAACACCTCCCATCCGGGTGGCGATGGCCGCTTGAGGTGGTGCCAAATATGGACCGAGCCTTAGGCCCCCTGATTGTCAGTCCGCGTTCTCATCGGGTTTTGCCGTACGGCATGTGTCTCGGTATTCGGAAGCCCAGAACCCAAGCATTTTTCCTCAGAGCGGATGCGCCGTCCATCAGGCCTTGGGAACTGCGCCACTCTGGAGAGGAAAGCGATGAGTCCGGACCGGGACCATACAGGCTCTTGCCTTGCGCCAATTTGAGCACGGTGAGCCTCGCCAAATCATTACCAAGCCCCTTGGGTCTCTCCGAGTCGCCAGATGAATAGGCCCGGAGGCAGCCAGCAGTGTCCGCGATGCTGAAGTTATCTGACGTTTTGACCTACCTTCTGGAGTGGCATGACCGGCAGACGCCCTTGCGTATTCTGCTGTCCACGCCTGACGGCAAATTTGCTTTTGATTGCACGCTTGTGCGCTTCTTCGACACGGGCATTTCCCTTCGACTGGCGGGCGACGCCGATTTTGTCGATCTCAACTTGACTGGATACGACTTCGAGGCCTTGCACGGAGAAACCGAGGAACAGGAAGAAGTTTCCGGTTGCGGGCGCGGAATCAAAGCCAACAGCAGCGATCGAACCCTGCTCATTCTTGAGATGATTTCGGTCCCTTCATAACGAAATAGGTTTTGCGCGATCCGCATAAAACTCCTTCCTCTCCTCAAGAGGGATCGAAGTTCGACGCTCGAGGGCGCTGCCAATTCCTTCCGTTGTTGCCTGGGTTCGGGTAGCGATTTTTCCCAAGCGGCGTTCTTGTTTTAGGGTTAAGCCAGGATTCTAGGAATGCGGGCGGAGTGCCGGAATCGCGTTAGCTGGATTGGCCGCGGAGGATGCGGATGGCGTCGGGGAGACCGGAGCCACCACGGCCGTTAGTGCTGGGGGAGGATTCGCCGGCTTCTTCGAGCGTTGTGCTTTCCCCGGGGGCGAGGAAGAGATTGCTCTCGACGGCGTGCTGTTTGGTGTAGAGGTCGTAATACCGTCCGCCGAGCGCATAAAGGCTTTCGTGCGTGCCGCGCTCGATGATGCGGCCGGCTTCCACGACGAGGATTTGATCGGCGCGGCGGATGGTGGAGAGGCGGTGCGCAATGACAAACGTGGTGCGGCCGCGCATCAGGTAGCGCAAACCTTCCTGAATCAGCGCCTCGGATTCCGAGTCCAGGCTCGAGGTGGCTTCGTCCAGGATGAGGATGCGCGGATCGGCGAGAATGGCGCGCGCGATGGAAACGCGCTGTTTCTGGCCGCCGGAAAGCTTTACGCCGCGCTCGCCGACCACCGTGTCGTATTTTTGCTCAAAGGATTCGGCGAACTCATCGACGCGCGCGATGCGGCAAGCGGCGAGGACTTCTTCTTCCGTGGCGTTTGGTTTAGAGAAGGCCACGTTCTCGCGAATCGTGCCATCGAACAGAAACGTCTCCTGCAACACGACGCCGAGCTGCGTGCGATAGGAGTTGAGCCGCGCGGTGGCGAGGTCCACGCCGTCCACGAGGATTCTGCCGCCTGAAGGAACATAAAAGGCCGCAATCAAGCCGATGATGGTGGATTTTCCCGATCCGGAAGGGCCGACGAATGCGGTTACGGTTCCCGGCTCGGAGACGAAGCTGATGTCGTGCAGTACTTGCTTCGGCGCTTCATAAGAAAAGCTGACATGCTCGACTTCCAGGAGACCGTTGACGCGATGCATCGTTACGGTGCGGCCGGGTGCTTCGTCTTCCGGCTTTTCGTTGAGGATTTCGCGCGTGCGTTCGAGCCCGGTGATGGCTTCGGTGATTTGCGTGCCGATGGCAACGATTTGAAAAACCGGCGCGATGAGAAACGCCAGGAAGGCGCTGTAGGCAAACCACTGCCCGGGAGTCATGGTTCCGGCAAGCATCTTGCGGCCGCCTAACTCCATCATGAGCACGCTGACGATGCCCAAGAGCATTGCGCCGGAGAGGCTCATTAGCGATGTCGCGGTCAGTGTCTTGAGCACGTTCTGGAGCAAGCGTTCGACGCCCGCGGAGAAAACGCTCTCTTCGCGCTGTTCGGCGTGATAGCCCTTTACCACGCGCACGCCGCTGAGCGATTCGGTGAGCCGGCCGGTGACTTCGGCGGTGATTTTGGGGCGGGCGCGGAAGATGGGGCGAATGGTTTTGAACGCCTGGCTAATGCCGATGCCGAAAAGCACCAGGATGCCAAACGCCACCCCTGTCATCTCCACGCTGGTGTGAATGAGGTACACCAGTGCGATGGCCGCGGTCATGAGGCCACCAACAAACTCGACCAGCCCGGTGCCGATGAGGTTGCGGACGCCTTCGACGTCGCTCATGATGCGAGAGACGAGCGCGCCGGTCTTGTTGGCGTCATAAAAGGCGATGGGCAGGCGGCCGATGTGCGCCTGCACCTGCTTTCGGAGTTCGCTGATCATCTTCTGCGCGGACTTGGAAAGCAACTGCGTGAGGCTGAAGGACGTGAGGCCCTGAATGATCGTTGCGGCGAGCACGCCGAAGGCGAGCGGCGTGAGCAGATGGATCTGGTGGTGGAGGACGACGTTGTCCACAAAATACTTTGTGGAAGCGGGGAGCACGAGGCCAGAGACGCGGTTGACAGCCATGAGCACGAAGCCGAGCATCAGCAGCCCGCGGCGTGGCTTCATGAGCGCCCAAACGTCGGGGAGATTCTTCCACGCGTTCTGGCGCTTGTTTTCTTTGGACACCGTTTTGGCGTTGCTGTCAGCGCTCATTTGTCGGGAGCCCGGCCCTCGCTGTTGGATGCGGGACGGGCGGGGATAACTACATAGCCGAATCCTATCAAATTGTTCCGCTCCCGGAGCCCGGCGCGGACGCGCCAAACCACACCTCTCGACCGCCGGCAATTCATCTTCAATCGCCGAAGGTATGGCCTGCATGCGCTCGGGCTGGGCGGTCGAGGTTCAGCACGCCAGCGATGAAATCGCTGATGGTGACGCCCAGATGGCCCCAGAGACGGCGCTTCAGACTGGAATAGTCCTGAGTGCCGCTGAAGAGGTCGCTCATCAATTGCCGGAAGACCGGGCTTCGTCGGATGAATTGCACCATGCGCGTGGTTACGGCGTTTCCGAGAAAAGATCCGCGATAGAAACGGCGGACGATGCGGGCGGCAAATTCGAGCTCGGTCGAGAATGCCGCCTTGATCCAGGCCGGATACTTCTCCGGGCAGCCTTGCGCCAGCGAACGGCCAAGAAGCTCGCCGGAGCGGATTGCGTAGAACAGGCCTTCGCCGGTGAGCGGATCGACCCAGGCGGCGGCGTCGCCGACCAGCGCCCAGTTCTTGCCGACAACGTTGCGTTGCGAAAGCGTGCGCTCTTGCGGCGAGGGCAGGACGTGGCTGTAGAACTTTGCGCCTTCCGTTGGAATCTCCTGCTTCTCGACAAACGCTTGCAGATGTCCGCGAAGCTCCGCGCTGGTATGCGAGGACATGCTGCCGCAGATTCCGACAGAGAGATGATCGCTGCGCGGGAACGACCAGATGTAGCCTTCAAATTGCGGCAGGAATTTGACGGTGATGGAGTCGGCGTTTTGCGGCACGAAGTAGCCCTGCGTCATTTCCAACTCGTCGCGCTGGAGCGCGCGGCTGCCGGGAACGAGTTGGTTGCGCGCCCCGGCAGCGAGCACGAGAAAATCGGTTTCGTGCCATTCGCCTTCGACCGAGAACCGCGGCTTGGTTCTGTCGATGTCCACGCTCAACACCCGGGACCGCTGCACCTTGCAGCCGGCGGCCTGCGCGCGATCCAACAAGAGGCCGTTCAGCACCTTTCGCGAATAGACCACAATGGGATGCTGCATTTCGAGCGTCGCGCGATGCTCCTGGCTGCTGATCAGCTCGACGGAATGAACAAGCTTTTTCGGATAGGAATTGTCCAGCAGGAAAGGGAAGCACTGGATGGCTTTGTGAGTGAGGCCGCCGCCGCAGGGTTTTTCCCACGCCAGGTGCTCGTCATAGAGATTTACTTGGTGACCCGCGCGAGCAAGCTGCTCGCCGCACGCGGCCCCGGAGGGCCCGCCGCCTATGATTGCAATTTGCGCCATACCTGTCTTTCGCCGCGGCCCTTTCCTTTCCTCTCCCGAACGAACCCCTCACACGAATCCCTGACGGCTGGCGAGAAGGGGCTGCTCGGGTAAAATGTCCTCAGGTGACGGGGAAGATCACCAGGCAAAAACCAGCCAGGAGTATAGCACCGAATACCGCTGTTGCAGCGGCCGAGCCGGTCTCGTGCCGCACAATGTCCATGGCCCTGCGCTCGAGCACCTGGAGCACCACAAAATAGGGCAAAAGCAGCACCATGAGGATTTCGCCGCTATGGAAATACATGAGGCCGATGACCAGGGCGAGCCACGCCGCGGCGCGCAGCGACAATCCCGCAACGAACCGGCGCCGCGGATTCGCGTTGGCGGCCGGGCCGAGAGAGATTTCTTCCGCAATGTGGTAAGGCAGGAATGCAAGCAGGAGAAAAGGGAAGCGCGCCCACCTGGTCGGCGTCAGCCAAGCTTCGTAGATGCATAGCTCGAGCCACGCGCTGAACAAGAGAAAGAGAATCAGGGCGGCGAAAATGGCGACGAGCAATCCTGGCTTCCAGCGGGAGAACTGTTCTCGCAAGGATTTCCAATGCAAGGATGCCAGCACGATGCCGAGAATCAAAAGAAAGCTTGCGAGGTAATCTCCCTCGTACAAGCGAATCGCGTCGAGGGGATTCCAGAAACGCAGCAGGATGACGACGAGGACGGCTGCCAACGCAAATTCGGGAAGCATGCGGGACCAGGCGAAGGACTTTCCTGCCGCCGTTTCTTCGTCGCCAGTCTGTTTCTTTCCAGTCATCTCGCGCAGGAAAGGACCGGCCAACAAGAGCAATCCCGCGAATCCTGCAAGCGCGCCGTAAAGTTTGCCGAGCGATGGCATCCCGGGAGTTCCTTGGAGTTCGAACGCCTTTGCCGTCCAATCCTGGAATGCGCGGACGGCCGGGCGACTGAAGATCAGGCTCGAGTGCGTGGCGCCGGGAATGACGAGGTACTGGGCGACGCCGTTCCTCGCGGACGCAACCAGGTCCCTAGCGTTCCCGCGCATGGATTCCGGCTCGCGCCCGCCGCTCAGGACTAAGAACCGCTCGGGCATCGGCCCCGGATCTTGATACAGGAGCATTTCTGGCTGCACGCCGTAGGCGGGTCGCATCGGTGCCGGAGAAATGGCTACGACTCCCCTCACCGGGACCTTTGCTCCAACGCGCATAGCGATAGCAGCGCCCATGGAGTGACCGGCCAAGATGGTTCGATCAGGATTGGCCAGGCCGCGCGACACCAGACCGGAGACAAGGGCCTCGGCGCAATCTTCGGCGCGTTGCGGTGAAAAGGGGCCGGGGCTGTGGCCATGTCCTGGTAGGTCCGGAACATAGACGCGAAGGTTTAGCTCGGCGAATCCCCCGGCGAGAAAAGCCATGACTTTTTTGTTCGCGACTAGACCGGGAAACAGCACCACCGTTCCTTGCGGCCGAGCATCCCCTTTGTCGAAGATGGCGGTTTCTAGTTTGCAGCCGCCGGAGGGAATGAGATACGTCTTTTCGCGATAAGGTTTTCGAGATGTCAGCAAGAAACCTGCGCCGAGCAGAAGAACTCCAGCAATGGCACGTGTTTTTCGTGATTTCACGGTCAAAGACGGGCTCCCAAGCGGCGGGTCTCGCGCGCGTGATAAAATAAGAGAGGCGTGGCCGCGGTTTCTTTTTCAGTGCCTACACGGTGATCCCTTGCCTTCGAAAGCCATGAAGTTAGAGGAGGCGATTTTGCGGTTTGGCCGCGAGAAACGCAATGACCCTTCCTCAGGAGCCGGCCGCCTGGTGGTCTTCACCAACGGCTGCTTTGACCTGCTGCACCCGGGGCACATTCACGGTCTGGAGCAGTCGCGCCAGCTGGGTGATGTGCTGATTGTCGGGCTGAATAGTGATCGGAGCGTGCGGCAATTGAAAGGGCCGATGCGGCCGGTGATTCCCGAGGCCGAGCGTGCTGAAATTCTCTCCGCGTTGGAATCCGTTGATGCCGTGGTGATCTTCGATGAACCGACTCCACGAGAAGTGATTTCTCGTTTGCTTCCCGACGTTTTGGTGAAAGGCGGCGACTGGCCCGGAGACCAGATTGTTGGCCGCGAAGAAGTGGAGGCGGCGGGCGGCCGCGTCGTCTCCCTTCCATTTGTCCCGGGCTATTCGACGAGTGCGATTCTCGAAAAGATTCGGGAAGGCTTCGCAAAAAAGCCTCGGCTAAGAGGGCAGCGCGCGTCGAGCGCGGATTCTTGATCGTCTACGCATGATACTTCCGGCAGCTTGCGAGAGATTAGAAGCATTGCTGCGCCACCCGTCGATGGAAGGTGCATTGGCGGAGCTGCGCGCAAACGCGGCTGTCGTTTCGATTACCGGCCTGCACGATGTTGCGAAAGCGTTGGTTGCCGTTCACCTCACGCACGCCCTGCGGCGCCCCGCTTTTTTTGTGACCGATTCCAATCGGCGCGCCGAAGCACTTGCAGAGACGCTTCGTTTCTTCGCAACCGTTTTTTCGGGAGCCGCGAGCAGCGTGGCCACCCTGCCGTCTTTTGATCGGTTGCCGTGGGAATCGCAAAGCCCGCACGCCGACATTCTGGAGCGCCGGGCCACAACCTTGTTTCGCCTGGTGGACGGACAGATCTCTCTCGTGATTGCACCGATGGCGGCGGCGCTCTGGCGCTATCAAGATCCGGCGGCCTACCTGTATTTGACGAAAACCTTGGCAAAGGATACCGAGATTGGGCATGAGGAATTGATCACGCATCTCGGCTCGGTGGGTTACACGCGGACGGAAATGGCGGAGCTGCCGGGGCAATTCGCGGTGCGCGGCGGCATCATCGATGTGTTTTCACCGGAAGCGCCACGCCCGGTGCGCATCGAACTGCTCGGCGACACGGTCGAATCCGTGCGCGAGTTCGATGCGCGGACACAGCGCTCGATTGCGCCGGTGGTTCGAACCACGCTGCTGCCGTTGACGGAGTGGGCGGTGCCCGCCAGCGAAAATGGGGATCCGCAAGGTTCCGTGAATTGGGAATCGGCCCCCGCGTTTGGGCCTTCCGGAGAGCTGGGCACGGCTTCTCTCTTCGAACTGGCCGAGAGCTCGCTGCGGCCGATGGTCTTTCTCGACGAGCCGCAAACTCTCGGCGAAGCGGCGCAGCAACACCTCGCGGTGGCGACGGAAATTTACGAACGCCACGGCCGTGCCAATTCACCGCCGGCACCTCACTATTTTTGGAGCGAAGAGCAGATTGCGGGAGCGCTTGGGAAGACGTCGCAAATTCATCTGGAGCAACTTGCGCTCGCCAGGGGCTCGACGCCGCAATTCGAAATCGCTTCCCGCCCGAGTACACGGTTTCACGGCGATGTGGTCGCTTGCATGGGCGACGTGAAGTCGCAGCTGGCTGCGGGCGGCCGCGTGTTTCTGACCGCCGCCAGCACCGGAGAGATTGAACGGTTTGCGGACATCTGCCGCGAGTACGAAGTGCCTTATGTGCTGGGTGAATCCGAAAAGGCGGCCGCCGGGTTTACCGCCGAGGGCGCGCAAGAATCAGCGGGGATGCTGCTCATTCGGGCGCCTTTTGCAGAAGGCGTCAGGTTTCCCGAGGCGAATCTGACCATCTACGGTCATGCGGACCTCTTTGACGTTACGCCCACGGTCGAGCGCCCCAGCCACAAAATCCGTACTTCCGGTTTTTTCAGCGATTTTGCGGAGCTCAAGCCCGGCGATTTTGTGGTGCATGTGGACCATGGCATCGGGCAGTTCGAAGGACTTCGCCAGATCGAGTCGGACGGGCACCGCGGCGAATTCATGCTTCTGCGCTACTTGGAGGATGCGCGGCTGTACGTTCCCTTGGAGCGCATGGATCTGGTGCAAAGCTACCGCGTGCTCGAAGGCGCGCATCCGCAGCTCGACAAGCTCGGAGGAACGGCGTGGAACACGCGCAAGACGCGCGTGCGCAAATCATTGGAAGACATGGCGGACCAGCTTCTGGCGCTCTACGCGCAGCGGAAAACCACGCCGGGCTTCGCGTTTTCGCCGGACGGCAATTTTCAGCACGAATTCGAAGATGCTTTCGAATTCGAAGAGACGCCGGATCAGATCGCGGCTATCACCGACATCAAGAAGGACATGGAGAAAGGCGAGCCGATGGACCGGCTCCTTTGCGGCGACGTGGGCTACGGCAAAACGGAAGTAGCGATGCGCGCGGGTTTCAAAGTCGTGATGGATAACAAGCAAGTTGCGGTTCTCGCGCCGACAACGGTCCTTACCTTTCAACATTTCGAAACCTTCAAGAAACGGTTTGCCGCCTTTCCCGTGCGCATCGAATTGCTGAGCCGCTTCCGCAGCACGGCGGAGCAAAAGAAGGTTCTTGCCGAGCTCGAAGCGGGGAGAGTGGATATTGTGATTGGCACGCATCGCCTGCTTTCGAAAGACGTGAAATTTGCCGACCTTGGACTGCTCATCGTGGACGAAGAACAGCGCTTCGGAGTGGCGCACAAAGAGCGGCTCAAGGAAATGCGGAAGGACGTCGATGCGCTTGCGCTCTCCGCCACGCCGATCCCGCGGACCCTGCACATGTCTCTGGTGGGGCTGCGCGACATGTCGTTGATCGAGACGCCGCCGCGGGACCGGCTGGCGATTCAAACCGTGGTCGCGCCCTTTAAGGAAGAACTGGTGCGCAGCGCCATCGAGAACGAGTTGGCGCGCGACGGGCAGGTCTATTTCATCCACAATCGCGTTGAATCCATTTACTCACTCGGGGCGATGGTCGCGAAGCTGGTTCCCAAGGCGCGCGTGGTCGTGGGTCACGGACAGATGAACGAGAAAGAACTGGAAAGCGTGATGCTCAAATTCATCCGCGAAGACGCCGATGTGCTGGTGGCCACCACCATCGTCGAAAATGGCCTGGACATTCCCCGCGCCAACACCATCCTGATCAATCGCGCCGACCGCTTGGGCCTCGCCGAGCTTTACCAACTGCGGGGCCGCGTGGGCCGTTCTAGCCAGCGGGCTTACGCGTATTTGCTCGTTCCGCCCGAAGCCACGCTCTCCGACATTGCCCGTAAACGCCTCGCAGCGATGAAGGAGTTCAGCGAACTGGGCGCGGGCTTCCGCATCGCCGCGCTCGACCTGGAGCTGCGCGGCGCGGGCAACATGCTTGGCCGCCAGCAGCATGGCCACATCGAGGCCATTGGGTTCGACATGTATTGCCAAATGCTGGAGCGCGCGGTGGCGAAACTCAGAGGCGAGGAAGCCGTTCCAGACTTGCGCACGACGCTCAACCTGGGGCTGGATGTGCGCATTCCGCAGCAATACATCCCGAGCGAAAACCTTCGGTTGCGAACCTACAAGCGCATCTCGACCATCGGCAGTGAGGCGGAAAAGCAGGATGTCCGCAAGGAGCTGGAAGATCGCTTCGGCGCTCTTCCCCCGTCGGTAGAAAACCTTTTGGACTATGCTGTCCTCAAATCCATGTGCGAGCGGCTGCGGATTTCCGCGGTCGAGCGTCAGGGTAGCCGGATTGCGGTGCGCTTCCACTCGGAAACCACCGTGGATCCGGCCAAGCTGGTAAGCGTAGTGCGCTCCCGCGCCGGCATCAAGCCCGATCCGAGCGGCGTGTTGTGGATCGAATTGAAGCGCGGCGAAGCGGTCCCAGTGGTGCTGAGAAACGTATTGCTCGGCCTTCAAGGGCAGAGCTAAACTCATCTGGTGAGGACCTTGATGCGAAAACGAGATGTCATGCTTTGCGCGGCATTGACGCTTGTGGCCTTGCGTGCCGCCGGCCAGTCTCCGGAGAAGCCGGAGTCCAGCTCCCAGTCGCCTCCGCCTGCCGCTTCGCAGGGGAAGCCTGTGCCTCCGCCGGCTCCGAAGCTGAAAGGGGCGGAAGCCACCCAGCCTGCTGATCCGGAAGCCGCCGGCAAGACCGTTGAAGAAATCATCGCGCGCGTCAACAACGAGGTTATTACGCTCTCCGAGTACCAGAAGGCGCGCCAAACCGCCGAAGAAGACGCCAAGCAGGAGTGCCAGGGCCGCTGCACGCCGGAGCAATTACAGACCGATATCGAAGACCGCCGGAAAAATACGCTGCGTGAACTGATCGACCAATCGCTGCTGGTCCAGCGGGGCAAGGATATGGGACTGAACGTCGAGGCCGAGGTGATCAAGCAGCTCGACCAGATTCGCATCCAAAACAAATTGGAGAGCATGGAAGCTCTGGAGAAAGCCGTCAGCTCCGAGCCGGGGATGAACTGGGAAGACTTCAAGAATAGCATCCGCAACCGCATCCTCACGCAGAAAGTGATCAGCAGCGAAGTTGGGTCGCACATCACCATTGGCGATGACGAGGTCAAGAAGTATTATGAAGCGCACAAATCCGAATTTGTGCGACCGGAAGAGGTCGCGCTGCGCGAAATTGAGGTCAGCACGCAGGGAAAGAGCCCCGACGAGCTGGCGGCGCTGAAGAAGAAAGCGGAGACAGCGCTCAAGCGAGTTCAGGATGGTGAAGACTTTGGCGAAATCGCCAAGCGGTACTCCGACAGCAGCACCAAAGACCAAGGCGGCTTTTTGGGCGTTTACAAGCGCGGGGAACTTGCGAAAGAGCTCGAAGACAAAGTCTTCAACATGAAGAGAAACGAGCTTACCGACGTCCTCGAGACCAAGCAGGGCTACCTGATTCTTCAAGTGCTGGAGCATTACAGCGAAGGGCAGCAACCGGTCGACAAGGTCAGAAATGAAATCATGGACAAGCTGTACACCGCCCGGCTGGAGCCCGCTATGCGCGACTATCTCAAGACGCTCCGCGAGCAAAGCTACGTGATTATCAAACCTGGCTACCAAGACGTCGCGGGTCCCGGGAGTTCGGAAATCCAGGAAGTGAGTGCCATGCCCGAGGCCAGCAAGCAAAAGAAGGGGCACAAAAAATTCCTGCCTTTCGGCAAGAAGTCGGGTGCGAGCTCGGGGAAGTCCGGTGGAGACACCGGTAACTGAAAAGGTTTTCTTTGTATAAACTGGGCAAAAATACCGTCCGATGAAGACCCCGCTCGTCGCTGACCTGAATTCCGAGCAGAACATCACAACATTTTTCCTCGTTTGCGAAAAAGAAATTCGCAGTACGCGCGAAGGAAAGCCGTATTTGCGCTTGGAGCTTGGCGATCGCACCGGGACCATCGAAGCGCGTATGTGGGACCAGTTCGAGGCAGCGGCGAAGGGCATTCATCGAGAAGACTTCGTGAAAGTCCAGGCGCGCGTCGAGATCTATAAGAACCGGCCGCAGCTTTCGGTGATCCAGGTGCGACTGGCGAAGCCCGAAGAAATTGACCTCGGTGATTTTTTGCCGCAAACCAAAGCCGACGTTCGAGAGCTGTACGCGCAGCTGCTCGAATATGCCGGTCTTATTTCGAATCCGTGGCTGAAAAAGCTGGTCGGTGGGATTCTGAACGATCCGGCGATCGCTGCAAAGTATAAGCGCGCACCCGCGGCCAAGGTTATGCACCATGCCTATCTCGGCGGCTTGCTGGAACATGTCGCCAGCCTTTGCGGGCTGGCCAAGGTGGTGGCGGCTCACTATCCGGAACTGGACCTCGATCTTTTACTGACGGCAGCGATGCTGCATGACGTCGGCAAGCTCGATGAGCTTTGCTACGAACGGGCCATCGGCTATACCGTCGAGGGCCATCTGCTGGGGCATATTGTCATGGAGATGGAGACGGTTTCGAGAGCGATTGACGCCATTGAAGGATTTCCGCCGAGGTTGAAAACGGTCGTGCAGCATTTGCTTATCAGCCATCACGGCGAGTATGAGTTTGGATCGCCGAAGCTGCCCATGATTCGCGAGGCGCTGGTGTTCCATTATCTTGACGATCTCGATTCGAAACTCGCCGCGGTTCGCGCGGCCCTCGCGCAGGATACCGGCGAACCCGAGTGGTCGGCGTACTCGGGCGCGTTGGGACGCAAATTCCTGCGGCTTGAGGAATTTCTGAAGAATTTCGCGCTTACGCCTCCAGACAGGACAGAAGAGCCCTGACGCAAGCCGGGGCCCATTGTTACTTGCCGGATGACCATTCCTGCAACTACACTAAACTGAAGCAGCAGACGGCGGCAAGGGCGGGGAACAACGCGCCGAATTGGCGCGGAAACCCGAGAGTTTGAAGGAAAGCAATGTTTCCTGCGGAATACAAAATTCGGTACTTGACGATTCGTCCGGGCTCGGTGCTGGCGCCCATGGCGGGTGTGACGGACACGCTGTTTCGCCGCGTGATTCGCGGCCTGGGCGGGTGCGGCTTGCTCATGACCGAGTTCACGAGCTCGGAAGGCATCACGCGAAGCGCCGCAAAAACGCTGCGCTATTTGTACTTCCAAGAAGATGAGCGTCCCATTACGGCGCAGCTTTTTGGCGCAAATCCCGCGGTTATGGCAGAGGCGGCCAAGATGGTGGAAAACCTCGGCTACGACGCCGTGGACATCAACCTCGGCTGCCCCGCGAAGAAAGTGGTGAAGTGCGGCGGGTCGGGGCTGCTGCGCGACCTGCCGCTGCTCGAACAAATCTTTTGCGCAGTGCGCCGAGCGGTGAAAATTCCGCTGACCATCAAGCTGCGGGCGGGGTGGGACGAAAAATCCATCGTTGCGGTCGAGGTCGCTCGACTGGCGGAAAGCAGCGGCGTTGAAGCGGTCGCGGTGCATCCGCGCACGCGCATGCAAGGCTACGCGGGTAGCGCGGACTGGTCCATCATCGCGGCCGTGAAGCAAGCGGTGAAGATTCCCGTCATCGGCAACGGGGACATCAACCGTCCCGAAGATGCCGAGCGCATGTTCCGCGAGACCTGCTGCGACGCCGTGATGATCGGCCGCGCCGCGGCCAGCAACCCGTGGATCTTCCGGCAGATGCAAGAGTTCGCGGAAACCGGGCGCTATAGCATCCCCACCGAGGCCGACCGCTTCCGGTTACTGATTGACTACTATCGAAGAATTTATGCCGCCGACCTTCCCGACGGTGTAGGCAAAATGAAGCAGTTCGCT